>Ga0247812_10000769_pt1 | contig 18588 bp, 20 predicted proteins | sample UWRJL149409B1_FD_178011 | JGI IMG/M metagenome (GOLD analysis project Ga0247812, IMG submission 178011) | Plant litter microbial communities from Arlington Agricultural Research Station in Wisconsin, United States - UWRJ-L149-409B-1 | ecosystem: Environmental > Terrestrial > Plant litter >...
GACTTGTATAATATTCTTAAGGGAGGGGTGAAACCCTAGAGCTGAGAATTCAATCCCCAAGTAGTAACTTTTCGCTATTATAGACTCGCTTAATGCATAGAGTTCCCTAATAAAACTATTAAAAACCCGTTTTTGAACAGGTAAGAAAGCTTTTCTTTTATAAATAGGAGTTAAGCCACAATTGGTCCTATTATATTTTAAGCTATTGTAGAAAGCTTATATTTTACAAAGAAGCTAACAAAGGTAAGCGATACTAAAATCGTCTCAAAGTTAGATTTCTAGGAAGTGTAGTTTTATGATAAGGCCGGGTTGCTTATTTCCCTGTATTACTATATGGGCAAAATTCGAAGAAATCTGGCAAATGATTTACGATATTGGATAAGGATGAAAGGAAAGAGACTTCTGGTGTTAACTGTGCCGTAGTTGTTATCCCCATGTTCTAATAAGGCATAGCGGGCAAATGGTTCTTCAATGCAGGTAGAAACACGCGATTTGGTCAATTGCGCGACGCGCGTGCCAAATTGATCAGAAGTACTGCCCTATGCCTATGACTAACTGCCTCCGCAGCTAAAATTTATACACAAACGGTAAAATATCATATCAATAATTAACCCGATTGAATGCTGCGCATTTTCGACTGAGCCGCCGAATTATACCGAGTTTGTAAAAATAATGCCCAATTTCAAGTAATCCAAACATAGAAGTATTAAATAGTAAAAATTTAAGTATTATCTAATTGGTATATCACTTCGGGTTAAGGTTACTAGCCTTACCTTTACTAGAACTTTTTAAAATATCTCGCAAATATTATTCCTCCGCTTATTATTAAGGAGAAATTTATTATCCTAATTATTCAAGGCTCGTTCTAGATCCCTCTAATATATAAATCTTTAATAGAGCAACTTAAGTCTTTAAGCTATCCCACGGTTTAACAGCTGCTTCTTCTTAACTGTATTAATATAGAAGGACCTGCCTTTTCATCTATTACTCCTATTAATAATGCTCTTGCTATATGTCTTGAAGTTTCCAGACAGATAGAATATATCGGCCAAGTTCCCATGAATTGGATGTGGTGAGCCAACAGTTCATTCAGCAAGAGCCGCGAAATCAGAAGTTTCCGGCAGTGTTATCTCCGAATCTTGAGCACCCTATCAAAAGTAAGATAGACTATCAACAAACCGAAAACTTGCGAGCATTGATACCTACCAGTAGCCACCAGTTTTGCCCCATCGTTCAAATACATGAAAAAAAATCAAAAGGTCGTCCTTGTACCGAATAATTGGCAACCAAGTAGTTGGCAATCACTCTAAATTGGTGCTTTTCGAAGAAAAGAAATCAAACTACCCTTTGCAACAAGGAATCAGGACTCCGAGTCTGTGGGATATCGGGATCTTTGGTCTTCGATCTAACTACAGCGCGGAGGACTTGATGGCAATTACACCTATCGGTCTTCTAGTTCTTATAGGTGTGTGGATGAATGAAGAGGTATCAAATTTGGCGCATTATGTCACCGACCCCAGACCCATGAACCTCTATTGTGCGTCCGATGAATTATTATATATCTACAGAGGGGAGAAGAGGGCCGGGTGCTTTTGAAACGAGTGGATTTGGTTCCTCCATGTTCTATAGATCTGAAATGTACTCAGATCCGTTACCAACTCCTTCGTGCTTACACTTCTGCTGTCTGGGCCTGTAGAGCAGCAGCAATGGTAGCATTAGTAGCCTCTTTCTTCCTGATATCAACCCAACCGATTCCTAAAGCAAAAATGAAGGTACCCACCGCCGCCCCAGTAGATAAAAAGAAGACATCGTTGAGTGCCAAGTTATAGACTTGCAGAATACCCGCGATCTGATCCGGCTTGAGAATTTTTCGAAAAGCTGTAGCGCCAGCAGCAATCACAGTTTGAGGATCAACTGTAGGTGCATGGTGTTTTAGGTGACCAACTAGACTGCGACTGAAAACTGTTTGCGCCAAAGCGAGGAAGAGTGCTCCGCCAAATGTTTGCCCGAAGATGAGGAGTGTCATACCAACGGCAATCTGCGCAGGAGGAAGAACTTTTTGCACGGCGGCGGTAGGCTGGATAGGTCAGAAAACTGGCTGAATGGGTTAGTGGAAGATACGAACCATTTGCATGCCACAGCCACGCCCAAAACTGGCCAGGATTTGATAACATGCCCACCTTGCGGTTGAGGTGGACACCATGAACGTACCCATCAAGCCAAGTCCTATCGACATAAATACAGAAGAAGCTAACATCCAAGGTAAGTAGTATCCTAATTTCCCAACTACAACAAGCATATCTTAGTTAGTGTTTCGATGATGAGCAGAGGGCAACTGACGAAGGACTCCTGACATAACAGTCGCAAATAACTGAGTCACTATTCCAGGCAAAGTATTGACACCACTCACAGACGGAGTATTTCCTTTCACGGCCTGGAAATATATTGGAAGGTAATAGGAGTAAACCATCATGGCTCCGCCGAAAAGGGTTATTACGGCGAAGGAGCACCACACAATTCTAACGCGCAGTATCGAGAATGGAATCATAGCATCAGCACCCGCACGACGCTCCCAGGCAAGAAAAACAATCAACAATACGCCGGAACCACAGAATAGACCGATTATCGTGCCGCTATTCCATGCAAGTTTTGTCCCGCCCCATTCGATAGCAAGGAGCAACATGACAGCAAGTGGCGCGAATATTGTGAAACCAACGAGGTCAAATTTTGTTATGACAGAAGCAAGAGTCTGTTTACTAGTTGTCTTCGCTGTCGAAGCTTTGAGGGTCTCAGGGATGTTGATTAACAGGAGAAAGCCAACCGCAACGCCGCCAATGGGAAGATTGATATAAAAGCCTAGACTCATTATTACTTGCACATATGGCGTTGAGCGAGGATTGAAACTTACACCATCGCCAACTAGTGTATTGGGTAAGAGTACCCCCTAGCAGCGGACCCAGAACGATTCCAAGCTGGCCAACTAGCAGGGTCAGTGAGAGCATGGAGTTTAGAGGAGACGAGACTCACCACCCATCACGATCCCTGTCAACGCTAAACGAAATGTCAGTAGTTTAAAACGTTAGTATACAACGTAATGGCAGACTTACCTGGCCGTTTGGGCATGGGTGCGAGTGCAGCAACGATTGTAAGTCCACCGTTCATGAGGCCGGCAGCTCCCATTCCAGCAATGGCTCGACCGATAATCAGCATGTTAGATGAAGTTGCGGTAGCACATTGTACAGAGCCAAGTTCAAAGACGACGACGAAGGCCAGGAACGAGTACTTTACAGCTTAGCAATGAAAACAAGAAACTGTGACGGCACTAACCTTGGTATTAAAGTTAATGTATATTTTCCCAGTCAAGGGTTGAATGACAGAACTATGGTCTGGTAAGTTCGTTGATCAAAATTGGAACATGTACATGTAAAGCCATACCTGGCCAATAAATACGCGCTGCCATACCAGCCAACATCTTGAAGAGAATGAAATTGATTTGTAATCAAAGGAATCGCCTGTAAATTTAGTAACTTTTCCAAACTCGACAGATGTCAACTTACAGTTGCGATAATTGATATGTCTAGCAGGATGAGGAATATTACCAAAGATACGGAGGCTACCGCTAGGTAGAGCTTGATCCCAGTAACATACTGCAGCTCAGCCTCTGAAGTCTGATTGTCGGAGACCCCCAGTAGCTTCTCTGGGTCCGACAAGTTTCTAACGCTCGGTGTAGTCTCGATATTCGTTGCGTTGTTGGAGATGACATCGTAGTTGAATATTTGTTTTGACTCTTCCTTGATGGTTGGCGGCGGAGACGACGACGACGGCACCATTGTGAGAAAGGCGTCGAGTAACAAAAGGAAAACCAGAACAAAGATCGTAGTGTATGGACACAAACTACGAACACATGTAAGACGGCAGCTGCCTTCATGTATTTACGAAGATTCATGAAGTACAGCCTCCGCGATCAGGAGTAGGAGTAGGAGTAGGACTAGTAGGGCCGGGTCAGCCACGGAGATTAAAGCAGGTAGCCATGGTTTCCCGAAACCATTGTCGACTGGGGCCATATTAGAAGGGGCACGGAAGCTAAACCAGAATAATGCGCTGCAGTGGAAGACAGTGGAATATAGCAGGCGTTAATTACTATCGTGTCCTAGACCGAGTAGGTAGTAAATATCTTAATCACAGGTGCTAGGAAGAGTATATGTTTTATACTATCCTATACACTCCTGGAGGCTATTATCACTGTTCTCATAGCGCCACTCGTCTCTCTACGAGGGGATCTCTTGCGGCGTGGTCAAGAGCTTAGTATCAGTCACCTGGTCTAGTCACCAGTAGAAACATATCATACACCACTTACGCTAGCCACGGTAGAAATAGCTTACACCCAGGCATTCTTAGCATTTGTCCAAAAGCTTGTTACTGTGCAGGCCCTGGATTTGATTGTTCTGGACGAGGCCTATCTCACAGTGATAGCCTCGAACTATTGCAAGTTCATGGTCGACATGCCCCTCGTACACAAGTTCCGTTCGCAGTTTGTCTAACTCATATGCACGCTACCACCGGCCCAGCAAGCCGAGTTCAGGGAGCAGAATCAGCAGGTCCATCCTAAGGTGATCAGAGCTTCGCTACAACCGTTCGAATCTATCGTGAAAGTTCCTTCGAATAGAAGGGTACCAGAGCCACATTGTTAAGGGGGCCATGATAGCATAGATGGCATAGGAAAAGAGCGGGTGCTTGAACAAGGCTCGAGATAAAATCATCCTCTATGCCCGGGCCATTGAAGCCGCAGGAGAGCTGGCTAACATACTTTACTATGCAGCTCGCACAATTTCTGTCATCTGTGTTGAGTGTTATCATTAGTTTCAGTTATTCTGTCACATTACTACTGGAAATAATGTTCCCGTGACTCCGGTTTTCAGGAGCGCCGGAGTCAAACGGCAGTGAGAATTAGCGAGCTCCGGTAAAATAGCGTGACGGAGTGGGTCCAGTATATCTGTCAATGCCACAACCAAAGCAAATGGAGTACAATCTTCAGTTTTTGCTTCTCCCAAGTTTATCCTTTTTTCCCTGTTCTTAATGCATTATTTGCTGTCTATATACTTTGTTCTTTTTGACTTCTCTATTGTTATACCACTGTGGAGTTGAGAACCTCTGCCATCGATCTATCGAGGTTACTCCAGCGCTCCAAAGTCTTCGGGATGCCAAAACAAGGCGGCTTGACTCGGCGTAATGGCTTACTGCAAGCGTGTGAAGAGTGTAGAAAAGCTAAAGGTCGATGTGGACATGAGATTCCTACATGTCACAGGTGTGCACGGCGGCGGATTACTTGCATATATGACCCTGCTCCGATGTCCAGGCAACCGCGGTCGAGGTTAGCTGTGAATGCCGGGGTAACATCTCAAAATCCAGACCTGGAACAAGAATCTCAAATTTTAGAACCTTTATCTCAGTCTCTATCCAGTGGTCAGTCTCCGCTTTCGGATATCCCAGCTTCATATCCTCGGAGTTCTCTCTTCAAGAAATCTGTGATCGGCTATGTGTCGACACAGTTCAACGCTGTCTTTTTAAAAAATCAAGAGCAGTTCTGCTTTGATTCCATACTGTCACCTGCTGTCGGCGAGAGCGTGGAGACTGATACATCCTTTGTGCACAACAAGCCTCCGTCCTCCAGCATCAATGATAATAAAATTCAGTTAGGTATCGACATTCTCCGTCGCTTTCCAACCGTTCGCACACAACAAGCTCTCATGGACTTTCTAGATCACTATCCAGATCCCTGGATATCCCCTAAGATGATCCGGCATTGTCTATCATCCACATGCTTTGATCTCCAACACAGTCGAACTGCAGGAACCCTGACAAAAGTGTCTTCTGAAATGTGTGCCATTGGCGAAACACCAATCCATTTAGAAGGGGTTGATGAATGGTACAACTGGTTTAGTGGTTCTAAGTTGCGATGGGAGATGACTGGCATTTTATTCACGATATTTGGGATGGCATTCTACTCTCGACAGGAGTGCGATCCCGTTTTTAATTTGCCGGAGCAAGGAGGAAGGAACCGAAAAACTGCCGCTACGCTCATGAGGGTAACCGCCAGCGAGTGTCTTCAAATGTGCAGAGAGACTGATATCAACGACATGATTGTCGTACTGACGAAGAACATTGGGCGACTGGAAAGTGTTATCATTGGCGATGCTAGTTGGTTTCCCTGATTCTCATTAGTCCCTTCATATGCTAATCTAAAATATAGATAACATATTAACTAGCTGTACTGGTTCTTTGATGAGTAGCTTTATGGCGGTTGGTCTCCACCGTCTACCAAAACCAACTACCGTGACGCCTCTTTCAGAGTGGCGGAATGGAATAGCATCATCCGCGTACAGTTTAGACAAGCTGGAGTCAATATTCCATGCTCGTCCTCCCTATCTAAATCGATTCTACTGCACTTACCAAATGCCGCTCGATTTGAGTGATGATGAATTGTATAGTGGGCCCGCTGTTTTTGAAGCAGCGGTGAAGAGTTTGGATGCAAACGGATGGAATACCAAAAACAAAATCTACACGAACACATGGACCAGGGCAAGATGCTGTCTTATACCTATCTGGGAGGATATGCTCGAAAAGTCTTTGGGTGTGGATATCAAATTTTCCTGTTCTGATATCGAGTAAGTGGGTTACTGAACCGAGCATCTTTGAGGTATTACTAGAGACTTAAAATTGACAGTTAATAGCAAGGTGATTGAGAGGCTCGACCAGATCGAGGAGTCATATCCTCGCCATGTTCGATACTCCAATATATCCGAATGGTGGGAACAGCAGAGCGGGTCTTCGGAATTATATCTTGCTACGGGAATACATCTGGATATTCTCCAATGCCGCTTCCTGCTAGAGAGACTAAATGTGTCTCGCGGCTTTACATCCGAACAAAGGCTACTCGAGGTGGCGCAGCAGACGATGGCAGCGGTTCTGTCTTTATGGCTGAATCGTGACCGGTTGGTGAATCATGTGGCAGCATTTGACTGGATTGTGAGTTTAACATAATACAAACAATCTTAAGACTTCAGAATGCTGATAGATATCCCAGAATCTGCGCTACGGTATTCCAAGCGCTGGGGTTCTCTGCGTGGAGCTTCTCAAGTCTGCAAAAGGCGCACAGGCTCAACCAGTACATTTTTCTCGTTCCGAAGTCGTCCAATCTCTGACATTGTTTATGAGTTTTTTGGATTGGATAAGACCAAGTGATGGCAATTACCGGCTTTGCGGAAGGCTGCGGCAGGTTATCAAAGGAATTTTGGATTGTGTTCTCGATTCCACGTCCCCGCCTCAATCAGATCCAATCCCAAAAAACGACTCGCAGACCAACAGGATTCCAAACGATAGAAATGAGGATCCCTTGTTAAATTCCATGCATAATCCAATGGTTGATGGAAATGCAGTAGATTGGCTGAACACGATTGATTGGACGCAGGGCGATTGGCTTGACTTCAACATACCAACGCCGTAGGGTTAGGGTTATTAATGAACTCTGTCACCTTCTCTAAGAATTTTCAAGAATAATGTGACATTTTTGCAATCGTTGTACTGTCGGCCAACAAAGAGTTGTATTTCATTGAAACGAGTGTACGTAACGATGCCGCGGTTCATTGGCTATATCAACGCATCATTCTTCATCTCCCGAAGATGTCTACAAAGCGCTGAAATCCTAAACATAATCAGCTGAAATTCTTGATCAGCCATAATTAAAGATCTCGGTACAGCTTTGGCTTCGTTATGGAGTTGAGTCAGTAGCACAAGCAAAATGTTGGCGTTTCTCAAACAGCTTCCAACCTCTTCTTCGTTCCTACTGAAGAGCTCATGTTTCCACAAGATTCATTCCAAAGAAGATTCTCCGAAAATATTAGCCGCAGACAACAATTCAAATACCATGCTGCGTATCAAGCTTCCGAATGCACAAGCGTGATTCTCGCGAACAAAATTGGCTGATATGATTTGATCTCGTACTCCTAGGGTAGCACAAGTAGTACCTACCCTTGAGCTGTTGAAATTCACCTCCTGTTTGCTTAGATGTTTAAGCTAAATAGAGTAGCATACTATAACGGAGAAATTAAAGAGGCTTCTTCATGTAAAATCTTCCACCAGACGCGAGCGAGAACCCTAGGGTGGGCAGCGGTCTAGACTAATTATTGCATAAATCGACCCACCCCTCTGCTTTCGAAGCACTTTTTATCATAGACGGTATGCCTGATGATCGAGAATATCCGAAAATATTTGTAAGAGAATGTTCTGTTGTAGTGGCAAGCAAGTGAACAAGTTGCGATAGTACTTGATGTACATTAAATATCGTGTAAAGTGCAGAAGTAGTAAGAGGAAAAGCTTAGCTTTATCTCTCAGAGTCTGTTACAAACACAATCCCCTACGATATCTCAACATTTCCAAAGATTTAAGGCATTTAAGAACATATTTAGTTAGCTTCTAATGAAACCAAGTTCCAATTCATTTCATAGCCGCCTTTTACGATGTGGAACATGAATCCAAGTCGTCGTAAATAGCAATATCTGTCTGATTCTTCTCCTGCCATTGGCATATTACAAAGCTAGTACCAACTTGGTGTTGACATATATACCCCAAGTATGTTGTCAAAAATGCTAAACCTGTCTTATTGTCTCAAACTTGACTATAAGAGAAAAGCTACCAATCAAAATGAGAACCCAGCTGTTACGCAGTAAGCAGCAGCAGATACATAAGATGCATCGTTACTGCTTAGCGGGCAGCATTTTCGAAACGTAGTTTAAAGAATACGAGATCAGCTTATACTTCACACGCATATTTTACATCTGGTGCCTCCGGTGCCTCACACAGTTCCACCAACAGTCCTTATATCAAAATCAAGAGTTTGAAATTCACATTTTCGTTTTCTCAAAGGCTTATCGTTGAAGTCTAAAGATTAACCTCCTACAGTCTCCTAACCACATAAAGTCGGATTGATAGCTCATCAATAACACGATGCTTGCAGAAAATCTCGATGAACATCGCAACTCTTACCTTGGCAGCCAGATTATCATGTCAGATGTCCCTCTGGCAGATCTTTTTTAATCCAGCTTGCTCGGAACTCCTTCCTCTCTGCAGCCTTCTCGTACCTCCTCTGCAACGTCGCCAGCCCTTCCGGACTGTCCAAAGCTAGCGGCCATGTAAAGCCAAATCGGTCATACCCCAACTTCGGCACATTCGCGAAATTACGTGCACAAATAAATTCCTCATAGTCGCGTATTAACTCCCATGCCTAACGAGACCAGGCCTCGCATCAGTCCCATATAGCTATGTAAAGGAAGAGGAAAGGAAGGGTAGGAAAATGCACGATTTCTTTGGCTTTGCTTGGCAGGAACAGGTGAAACATGCGCGAGGGATAGAGATGACATACTAATACAGGAAACCCCAGAATCAAGAGCGGATCTTCCGACAGCACCAACCCCGGTTTCGTCGCGCACAACACCTCCGCAAAAACCGCGATATCCAACGCCCGGGCAAAGACAAACGTCGCTGGCGTGATATGCTCTAGCATTATGGGGTCGATCGGTGAATCTTTCCTTCCTTGAAGCGTGGAAGGATAGCGAAGGACGGTGTAGCCTTTTTGTGTTAGAAATGTAACGTCGACGAGGGAGAATTGCGGATCTTGAAATCGAATAGAGGAGTTTGGCAACGTAAACTTGGAGCGTAGAACCTCGATTGTGGTTTCGAAAATGATAAGCTGGTAGAGAATGTGGTTGATGCGTGTAGTGTTAAGGTGATTGTGCGGCTTCTCATGCTTGATTTTGGGATTGGGGTTGGCATTTGGCTCGAGTTTTATATTGAGGTCGAATTCGTCATTGGAGGAAGATGAGGATACCTCATCTTCCCATGATTCGGGAAGATCAGAAGGTATACGCATGTCGGCCACATCTAGATGGAGAGTTGGCGGCGTCCGCTCTATATTTCCCAACCCGAGACACATGGCAGAGTCGATATGAACGTGTTCATTCCCGTTGCTAATCTTTGTCAATACCTTGCGTTGTAAAGTGCGAAGAAGGGCGTATTTTTGAAGGGAACAGCCCCAGATATTGCTTAATTTAGTGTACTGTCGCTCGAGAGATAATAAACTGTCCATCTTTGTTGAATCGCAATTTATGCGCTCAGTCCTTGTAAACTTGTATTGCTATTCGTTTGAACTGATCTGATCTGAATTCAAAAAGAGGATTGAAAGATCGGGAGTTGAATGTTGGTACCAACATTTAGGCGAACGAGCAAGATGCTATTATTGGTTCGGTCAAATTTGCGTTCTGGAGCGCGCAGGATCGATATGTATCTTGGCGCCAAAATATCGATAAACCTCATTCTCGTTGGTTTTCTAAATATAATTTTGTGCCGTCGCTGAATGCTGTATCTTATTACAGATTGTGGCTCAGCTCGTCCGTCTGTAGGATCAATTTGGAAGTGGAGGCTAATTCTTCATGATAGAAGAGTTCTAACGGTGAAGTTGAAAGGCGGTTGATGTGAATTAATGTTTGTAAGTGCAAGAAAAACTAACATTAACCAACCTCCTTTTAGATAACTATATTTAAAGGTCATCTTCTATACATTGAAATTTCTCGCATTATCAATTTGGTATCAGAGTTTTCCCGACATCTACCAACATCATCACACAAATCATAACCAGTACAACTAGAAAGTCCGAAAACAGCTTCACGAGCATACTCTTTTGATTCAACCATCTGCGCAACTCCACTTCAAAATGTCTCGTTGGACCAAAAGTTTGTCAATTTTGACACTGCTCCTTGCAATTGCATCCCACGCTTATAGCCACTCTCACAACCTCCTCCAACGAGACTCTCAACGAACATGGTGCTCGTTTTCGTGGGCACAATCTATTCGCATCTGTGAAGGATCTAGTTCAGCTAGAGGTTGTCAAACGCGACTTTTCGGTAAGACCCCCTTCCAAGACCATACTGCGCTACCAGCACCTAACTCCAGTAATAGAGTGACATACGGGCATGCAGAAGAAGAAATCGGGACTGCGTAGCAGCAACTGAACCAATAAGGAGTTCCAGGGTAAATTATATTCTTTCTGCGTATATTGACGTTGATTTCCGCTTGGATGTTCGTCCCTAATCATCCAATCTGTTTATAGGACAGACAAGAAGCTCGAGAGCAATGTTATCATGACTACGCCGCATGTATTGGTAACGTTATAGATCATTACCCCCGCGCTATTAGTAATGTAAACGCTCAAAACGAAGTATGCCCGATATGTCTTGAGAATCTACATGGCGGAAATCGACTTCCAGTCACCTGCCCGTAAACCCACCTGTTTTCCTATCAAAGGTACCTTACACTAGGGTTGTGTGTACTTCCCATATATCACAGATTGTGATATTCTCACAAGTCTTCGTAGGTACGTAAGTACTCTAATAAGCACAGTGCAGTTCCTGTGCTAGCGAGGCACATGCCCTCCGTGCCGTTCCCTCAACTGTTAAGCCGAACGCCAAAGACACCATCAGCACTCTCTTGTGAAACCCCAACCGCATACTGAACCCTCTTTACTGGTTGGGTGGTCCTATATGTCTTATCAGTATGCGTCATTAACTTGCTCCTACAGTATATGCTCCAGTATGCCCTTAGCAAAAACAAATTGCTATGATTATCCAGAATTTGAGTTTTCACTTTATCAAATATTTAGCTTTATCTATTGTGAATAAAGGCTATAGCTGGTGACCCAGGGAGTGGGGTATCAGCCTTGTAACCCTACCATGCATGCGCAATATATGATCGCCGACTGGTCCAATGTGTTCCAATATTCTTTAGGCCATCTCAAGTAATGGTTCGTGTCCACCTTGGGATGTTGTGGCGTTTGCAAGCAGGCCTGAGCGACAAGCGCTGGACAGGTATCTCGCAGCAAACCGTTATTGTTGATCCCATAACTCTTCAAATTCGAGTTATTATTGTTACTGCTATATGAATATAGATCATGTGATTCCTTTTTGGGAGCGCTTCCTTGTGAAGTGCCCGGAACTCGTAACGACACGTTGAGTTGTCTGAGGCTGGGTGGACGATTCAACTTGCTTCCTTGGAGGCTGTGTCTTGCAGTAGTGCAATTGAACTCGCATGACGGTGGGAAGAGATCTGAGTTTTGAGGATACTTTGGCAGCCAACGTACTACGCATCGCTTTGAGAGGAGCTGTTAACTCGAAGTGCTCTGGGAGATCGGCCACTTGAAGCTCAAGATCGAAAGTTGTATCCTCTCAACTCTAGTGTATTTAAAGATGCCGTTAACAGTGTACTCTTAGTACTCAGTAAGTGGAATGGATTCCGCTGAAGGAGATCAACTCTGAGAGCTTTGTGGCGAGCACAACTGGTCATTAGCTTTAGGAAGAGGGTGATGAATGTGCTTGGACCGCATATTGCTCCTCTCTGTGTGAATGCAAAAAAGCGTGGTAGCGCCCGTGAGGTGGCGAGGCGAGCTTCGATCGTTCAACGGGCCTGATATCCTCGTCTCCATCATCAGTTGTATCGGTATCGTGGCTGTAGTCCTCGTCTGCAGAATTGCTGAGACATCCATAACATATGCTGTTGCAGGGACTCGTCTATCTCTTCGTCCTTTCCAGCATAGCACTGTTCCATGGCCGTAGTAGATGGAAGAAGAAAAGCGTGCAAGGTGTGGTGTTGCTCATTATCGACATAGGTTGAGAGATATCCGTCATGAGGCTGCGTATCATCCATCTCGGGGCTAGCAGCTGTCAAAGGCAACACACACAAACGAAAACACACACAAACGAAAACACACACAAACGAAAACACACACAAACGAAAACACACACAAACGAAACATTCGAAAATAAGAAAGTGCGATCAAGGCAAGTGCTTCGTATGACTTTCGTCACCTTGCAGGTGGTAGATCCTCGTCACCTTTGTCATGGGCATCATATCATTGCTGTCGGCGGAAAGTAACCTCTCGCTCCTGATCTCTCGATGTGTCCTACGCCCGCGCTTCTCCACAAGATTGGGTTCGGTCGGCTTTTATTGCAATTCCATTGTGCGATAGCTGATCCAGATAGTGGGAGGTGGGCTCGATTCTCGAGGCATTGTCTGAGATCGTATGACGCGGAGGAATTTGAAGGAGCTGCTCGAGAGATGGGCGATCATCCCCGGATCCATCGTCATTATTCGCAAGAAAGGGCTCCCAAACTCATTTCACAGTTTGAAACTTTTCACTTACGCCTGCTTGTTGGAATAATCTATACCCCTCTTACTTCTCCAAATGGTCGACCATTATGCCCCTTCGCTCCCCTTAGCTATTTTAATTACAAAGGGTCATTCCGAAAGCCGAGAATCCCATATCCAAATCGAAACTTCGTATTAAAATTATCCGAGGTAGAAGGGGCCCGCATAAGATTCATAAAGTAAAACAACCAAAAAGGAACTACGTAAGAAATACAGAATAGCCCTTGCTTTTTATTAAGGACTTGATTATAATATTCTCTTTACGCCTTTACATTATCTCTTATAACCCTAAGTATAATAATTTAAATGTCGAGAAAAGAAATTGCAGGTATTTAGTAATTCACATTCCCAGCCAGAAATTCCAAAACAAAACTATTCCTACCCAAAGCATATTGTTTACCGCAGACTCGTCGATAAGTTTCGTGGTGCTAGAGTTTAAAGGCATTGCACTGGAACTGCTAGCAACTGTACCAGAACTCGTCTGAGACTGAGACCCCGAACCTTCACTAATTGAAATTTTACTTGGTCCACTATTTGAGCGGCTTCCTGAGATGGATGCATCTGGTGTGCGTCCGCCCGGGACTGGAACGGTTCCAGGCAAATCTTCATTTCCAATAACTGAACTTGGAGGAAGTTGCGGGCTTGTTGTAACTACCAGACCCTGTGAATTAGGTGTGGGTTGAATTATAGGCTCTCCTCCTGGAGTTGGTAGTTCAGCAGGAGGCGGGACTATTGTTCCTCCTGATGGTGCTGGAGCTGGTGGAATTGTAATTTCAGGGATTGGGAGAGTTGAGGTCTTGCCTGTGCTTGTAGGCGATGGCGATATAGGTAGGGGTATCACCGTTGTGGACGTCGGTGGTACTGGTGTAATTGGATCTGTCGTTGGCAATGTCGTATATGGTTTTGGATCCGGTGGTAAATATGATATGCTTGTTAGAGGCTTCTTCGTCGTGGTGGTTGGATATATGGGTAACGATATGCTTTGGGGGGTGCCTTTGGGAATATCGAGGTTCCCAGGATCACAGCGAACATCATTTAAGCTATATACGTAGCATTGCTTATCTGGAGGACAGCAGTGTTCAGCCACACTGGGGCACGGCAAATGACCCTCTACAGCGCATGGCTATTATGTATTAGTATACCCTACAAAACTGTATACCTTGAGATAGAAGTGACCTATGAGCTTACATTCCTATTTTCGGATCCGCAGGTGTTTGTGAGATCCGTTATGGCAACACAGCATGGCTTGCTTTTAGTTCCACCCGTACAGAGAGACCCGAACTCGCAGCAAGTATCTCCGCAGCATGAGGTTGGTAAAGGGGAATACGAGCAACAAACGCCATTTGAGCATGGAATGGAGAAGTTGGGACAGAATTGCCTCTGAAAGATTCTGAATCCCAGCAAGGAAACCACGCGCGAAATTTCGGACCTTCTTCTAAAATGGGTCGCTGCCGTGTGAATCTGATCTGTGCTCTCGAAAGCAAATGCTGCGCAAATACTCGTAATCAGCAGAAGTGCGGATAATGACTGCATTTTAACAATCGATAGTATAGTGAGCGCTGAAATATTCACCACAAAGTCGCAAATTGCTCGCGGAAACAAGTTGAATTTATAGAAAATATCAGCATCAAAGAAGAAATACGATTAAGATATCACTGTGAAAACCTAAACGTAGAATTGCGGGCTTACAGCAGGAATAAATATCAAATGTCTAAAGTCACTCTTAATCAGTACACCAAGATTGATGGTTCCAGACTCGCGGAAAGGCAAGCCACTGGAATATCAGGCACTCTGATCAGGAACACGGGTCAGCAGTGACCTTTGATTGGTTTATAGTATATTGACTATTCCCAGTTTGCTAAATAATGGCGCCAATAAATGGATTGTGGCTTCATCAGCCGTATTTTCAGCCACAGTTGAAATTAATAGAGTTAGTGTATGAATTTTAAGTCACACATGGCGTATTGATGTTCAGCTTGTCGCTGCCACCAAGGCAGACTACGAATTGAATGCTTCACTACCTCGGGCATCACCTATACTGTATATTCGAAGAGCTGGAAACCTTTTAGATCATGAATGATATTCATAATCATACAGATATGGGCGAAAGGGGTGTTTTCGTGTCAAGCCACCATTTTTTTTAACTATATCAATCATAATAGCATAGACTATCTGTAGTATTTATAAGTATCGGGCAGCAAGGCATGTGGAATAGGTAATGCGGGACAGCCACAGCAGGTGTGGATAGTTTAGTCACAAGTCACCAACCGTTATGTTCAATTAAATCTTTTAATAGCGAAGATCTTTCCAACCCTTATCTTCTACAAACCATGGAATCCAAGACACCTGGAGTTTCCAGAACCACTTCGTGACATTACCGTTCAAAAGCCATAGTAGCGCATATTGTGTCGTCATAGCGGCAACACTTTACTGTTGCTAAACCCAACAAATCATAGCCCAAAGGCTGGCATACAATCTTGGCATTTATATGGCACTAGCTAACTCGATACAAATTCGGCAGGCCTGGAACTAATAGTCAATATGCTTAGTTTCATCTAGAATTATTACCCTACTGTCATTCAGAGTTTTTTTGCACGTGACACCTAGTAATGGCCCATGACGTTTCACTACCAAGCACTGACGATTCTTTAACAAGTGCAAGTCGAGCAGAAACCGAAAGCTGCACTTATATTCATTTGAAATAAGATATATCCCCAAAACCATGTCCGGAACAAGCACTAGCAGCAGTAATGGCACAACTGTGATAACCGGACCTAATGTCATCCAAGTCCAGGACCTCTATGTCAAGGCTGGTATTCTGCATCCAATCACCGTCGGATCTGTGGCCGTCATAGTACTTTTCGCATACCTTCGTCTAGGTAGCAACCGCTCTATCGCACCCATCACTGTGTTTGACTGGGTAGTTGATGTTGCGCTAGGTAGCACCCTTGCCGGGATTGTCAATGGCAACTCGTTGGTGCGTGGCTTGCTGGCTCTATCAACGCTGTTAGGATTTCAGTACTTCACCTCTACCATATCCACCCGTTTCCAACGGTTTTCGTGGTTATTTCAAGGCCCACCGCTAGTCATTGCGTTTCGGGGCAAGATGCTGACGATCGTAATGATAAAGCATCGCATTTCACCCGTTGATGTAAATGCGGCATTGAGGCAGAAAGGGGTGCTGAATATCTGTCAGGTGGAGTGCGCGCTTATTGAGCCAAATGGCAGTATAAGTGTTTTTACTACAAAGGAGTTAGAGGACGCGAACGTTCATCCAGACGTGCTGATGGTTGTGCCAGCGTACAAAGCGTTATGTGAGTATGAAGACGAGGCACGGCCTGGGGAAGCAGCAGATACAACGAAAACAGATGAGGAAAAGGCAGAATCAACAAGAGCAAATAATAATAGAGGATCATCTGATCAGAACTTTATTGCAATGCAAGCCAGTTGATGTAGTATCTGGTCGAGAAGAACTCTAAATTTGCCCGTGGAATAAAATCTTTTTACAAAGTACCATATGAAGGTCCTATTAGGAGGTTATAAGGTTAACCTGTTTCGAAATAAAACCTTTGATTAAAGGAATGGACTTAACGAGACTCACTAGACGGTACATAGTATTTCATTTTTGTGTTTACCTGTTTATGTATATATAATCTTCTATAAATTTCTCTGACGATGTTTCAGAACAAAAATTTGACAAATTAGACAAAGCACTAAATTATGGCTAGCATGGGAAACTATAACCATCACCTATGCAGAAAGAGAAGTTATGGAATAATGGCCAGCGCTAAATGAATACATGCTCTAATATAACAAACCTATACTTAATTTACAAACCTTAGTCTTCGTAAGACTAAGTTGATGCGTCTATAGAAATTATTTTAGGGATTATAAGAAAGAAGCTCGGGAAGACTGCTATTCCTTCTATCGATTCCTTGATTTTACCCGCTTACTCTCTCCTAGATTTTAAACTTATGTCCTTGCTTTGTGGACAGTAAGTATATGGCATCACCTCTTGTAACACTATCAGTAAACACTCGGAATAAGCCAACAAGGTCAAAGATAATAAATTTCACTTTTGCAGCGAGACATATTTAAGATGTTAGATATATCCTAAAAATGTGTTCATAAGTGCAAGTATATCTATCCTATGATAAAGTTAAAAGAAGAGTTAGGAGCTGTTCCTCCGTGAACGGCTTCCATTACCGTTCCATGAGATAGGCGCGCGGTGCTGCTCTCAAATTCATTACTACCGTCAGCATCAGTAAGAACACGGTAGTTTACACTAGATTACTAACTCGCCAAATATTTACGGAAGGTGGCAAACTATTATTTGTCGCACCACTCGCTCTTTTAAACAACCGCAAATGCGGGGGGTAGCATTGCATCAACCGGGTAAATCTCCGGATAATATTTATAAGACATTGAACTTACCAAACCCTCATTTTCATGGGGAACAATAGTTTAGCCTATTATTGGTATTAAATATATTAAATATGTTTTCAGTGCAACTAGAACACATCCTCAAGATGCAGTGAGCCTGTGTTTAGCGATGTAACAATGACTTTTCTGGAGATTGGTGCAGGAAGTAGCAATACGGAACAAATTTGTAAGATAACTATCGTGATATCGCATGCTAGACTGTCCAATGCAGTTGAATCTCTGCCCGTACAAGGGTAAATCTCTAGTATATGTGAGACATATTATTCTATGCTCCTGGATAACTTTTAAGTTTTTATTCTTCTGATTTTAGCCCGATGTCTAAAGTAACCAGGGAATGCAGCGAAAATAACATGGAAGCAGCTGAGAATTTCGTTGACATCAAAGGAACAGACAATACTATCTCCATTCAGGATGCAATCTCGAGGGGAATTGGAGATGAATCTCGACGTGCGACTGAAGTGGAGCACAACATGTCATTTCGACAGGCCTTGAAACTTTACCCCAAAGCGATCGGGTGGTCTGCATTTTACTCAATGGGAATAATTATGACGGCGTTTGATCCACAATTACTTGGAAGTCTATATGCTACTCCAGCTTTTCAAAGAGACTTTGGGTATATGTTCGAGGGTAGTTATATCATTAGTGCTCCATGGCAGACAGCGTTAGGTATTGGGAATCCTCTAGGACAAGTTATCGGAGCACTTGCGGCAGGATACCCTATGGAATGGTACGGTCGGAAATGGGTGCGGTCTTTTTATTCCCACATCATTACTCGATTATTCTAACACAAACAGACCTTTGCCGCTTGTGTCGTTGGTACAGCAGCTTTTATTTTCAATCAATTTTTTGCGAAGAGTATCCAGGTTCTTCTCGTTGGTGAGCTTATCGGTGGTC
>Ga0247812_10000770_pt1 | contig 18530 bp, 15 predicted proteins | sample UWRJL149409B1_FD_178011 | JGI IMG/M metagenome (GOLD analysis project Ga0247812, IMG submission 178011) | Plant litter microbial communities from Arlington Agricultural Research Station in Wisconsin, United States - UWRJ-L149-409B-1 | ecosystem: Environmental > Terrestrial > Plant litter >...
CAGCACGACTGCATCCGAAGTTATGGTGGCTCCCTGCGGCTCCACGGCAGCAGAAGCAAAGCAACGCGGCTGTCACTTTGATGTCATATCATTCTGTTGGCTTCCAGATGCTTGCTATGATTCAGAGCTGTCAGATACCTTTGATGGCTACACAAAGTGGGAATGGTTCCTGGACCCAAACAAGACTCAGCCAATTACCCATGAGATAGCCATGACCGGAGAGCACACAGATCTATTTGTGAATTGGGAATACCATCTTAGGCACTGCACTTCAATGTGGAAGAAGCTTCATAGAGCGGTTCTTGGAGAGGGAAAGCGGGCTATCGATGGCTACATTGGAACAATGGTACACACCGAACATTGCTCTAACATGCTATTGCAGGATCGAGATGTAGCTTTGGAAGAAATCAACACGATAATCCAGGTTAAATTCCCGGATTGTGGAATAGTTTGAGAGAAAGATGGTGGTTCCTAATACAATTATAGTCTTTCAGCACGAGCACGGGCAAAGGTATTCTGAGGAGGCTAAGGATGTAATATTATTAAACAATCAAATTAATTCTTTTCTGTTGAGTCATCATCTCAGGAAAGGTCAAACCTCTTTCAATCCAATACTATAAGCAAATCTCCAATTTGGGGCAAATTTTGCTCGGTAGTATCCACCTTGAGGTTAGGCTATCGAAGTGAATGAAAGAATCCCAATAAACATTTTTATTTGAGTTAATGGAATGTAAAACGTGAAAAACGTTTAAAATAAGTTAAGGCTAACAGATAGAAAACCTTCTCCCTATATAAATCCAAGTATAAATCCAAGAGAAACCATAAAGACTGACCCGAAACTTTACTATGTATATCTCTTCGGTTTTCATCTTTCCAGCACTTAACTTTGAAGTGAGGCAATATATCGGAAACTGAGTTTAATTATCTGCTCTACGTCACAAGTTCTTTTTATTACGCCAGCGACCTTAGGAGTTATCTTCTAGAAATTTCCACGCTGAGTCCCAATCTCGGCACTCATGAGGATTGTCCCATCCAGCAATCAAATTATTTCCATTGACTTCTATTGGCCACTCCAAGGACATATCACCTGCGCACTGGATGCTTTGCCGAATATAATCGAAGCAATGCCCTATGTGCCAAAGACCATGTACCGTGACTTTGAAACTTGGTTGCGCCATGTCCTCGGGGTATTCTTCCAATAAGTCTTGCCGATCAATTCTGCCTTCCAGAATGTCCCAAAACATCTTTCTAATCCCACCCTAAGATTCATTCAGTAAGACTGGGGTATGAAATCATAGTAATGTCTCACCAAACAGTGTAGTTGGTGTAGCATGCTGACACCAAACATTTGCTTCCCATCATTTCTTGTAGTTGAGTTCAAACCATAAATCTCTGCGTTGTCAATCCATACAAATCCTGGATGATCTGATGGTGCTGATTTTGATCTAAATAAGTGTGTTTATAGACATGTAGGATTTATCTTACGGCCATTTAGTGACTCCCATGCCGCATCGCTTTCCGGTGACGGGCGAGCGACAAAACCCGGCTCTTCTGTAAAAACCCTTACTTTTCGATTGACTAGAGAGAATATGTTAACAATATTCAAAGTTCGCATAATATTCTTACATGGTGGAACAGGTGTGTTCAAAAGTCTAATATCCTGATTTGTTGGCCGTGGTTCGTAGGCGAAGGATTGTATGGCAAAGAAGAGAATGATCAAGTTGATACCTAATATTGAGAATAAAAACACACGAATCTCATTCCTGGAGTAACTCTCTTCCCTTTCATCTACAGAATGTTCTGATTTCGGATTTTCTACTTGATTGACGGCAGAATATGCTCGTCGGTTTGGGAAGGGCCAGGGCCACAGCATAATGTGTGCGAATCCAAACGGACAATGTTTGAATTTATTCAATCGTAAACTTTCATTCAGGTTTGAGCAGCAGTCTTGAGGTATGCAATAGCTAATTACTTTAAGTTTTCTCTACCTCTCTGTTTTACGTCGTCTCGGCCTTCCTTCTCGGCTAATATTACTGCGTCTTACATATGTTCAACTCATGTGTGTGCCTTGCTTATTGATTGGACTCCTCTTTGTCTTGCTACCCACAAGTAAATCAGCTAAGTACTGATTTGTTTAAACTTTCATAGGCTCGGGGTTTTCTTTTGAGACAGATCTTGGGGCTATTGTGTCCTCGGTGAGCTCACTCAACTTTTGTGGGGCATTTTAGGCTCGCTTAATTTCAGGGGTTAATCCCCGCGACAACTTCCAAGAAGCCGAAAACGAAAATCAACTAGTCGCTCTAAGACTTTGACTTTCTATTAAAATTTGCTCGTACTCTTCCAGAAATCGTTCTAATCAATTGCTCTAGTAGTCATACCTATCAACCTACCTGAAAGTCTCAGTAATTATGTCCAGTGACGATGAAGATAGCCTCTACCAGAATCCCATCTCAACACCCGAAGAAAGACTAAAGCTCTGTTCTGAGTCTCTGGCGGTGCCTCAGAGAAAATATAGCCCTCTCTTAATGAGAATGTTGATTTTCTGGAAAGCTACTCAGATTCTACTCATAGGTTCATATTTGTTCTTCGTATTCCAATATTTTACACACTTTCGAGACCATTGCTTGCGTGGAACTGAGAGTGAGTTTTCTCATTATTCTTTGGCTCCCGGGTTTTAATTCATAGTAAGATATATATGATGATCCACCAATTGAGTATGAGACCGTTGTTTTTCATAGAGCTGGGTTTCACGATTCGAAACATAATGATCATACGATATACGAAGGAAGGCCAAACGTAACAAACAATGCGGCATGGGATAATCTGCTGAGTGGTAAGTGTAAATACGTTATAAATTGTGGCCCCGACTAACGTTGAAATAGTTGGCATCGCTACAATCTCCAACGATGAAAATATGAACTTGCCAAGTGGGACTGCGAAGAGTCTTGTAAATCCAAAGCAGCATCTTGTTGAAATAGAGATGTTTCATCAGCTCCATTGTATCGTAAGTCTCCATTGGTATTCTTTCAAATTAGAAATATCTCATCTGCATTACAGAAAGCACTCCGCACACAACTATGGGAGTTCGAGGATGGTATTCGTCTAAAAGAGAATGACCCCACACAGAGACAACAGCATTTCGGTAATAAACTCCAAGTTCGCAAACAGTAGCGTAGTACTAAGTTTTTCAGATCATTGTCTAGATTATTTGCGACAAGTGATAATGTGTCACGGTGACTTGACTCCAATAACGTTTGAATGGAACGATGAATTAAGCACATATCTCGCTCATCACAGTACTCAACATGAGTGTAGAAACTTTGAGAAGATATTCTCGTGGAGTAAGCAACGAAAGGAGATGGACATGGAGGTTGACGGCAATCACCAAAATGTTGAGCTTGTAAAACCCGAGATATTTGACTAAGTCTTATGAGTTATGAGAAAGGACTTTCGAGGAGTTCATCAAATTTTCACATTCAAAATGAGATATATTTCCATTAAAGACATTCGTTTTTCAAATTTGAAATTATAAGTAGTTGAGGGAAACAATTATAGCCAATGCGGAGCTTTGAGGTATGTTCCATATCCCGTGAAATTTCTTGCAACTAACGGGTGATGATCTTCAACCCAGTCACCAAGTGGAAGCTATCGAATGTGTCAAAAAGAACCTCCCGATCCCGGTGTACGAAGCAAATACTGACCTTGATTGCGCATTCCTGCTCGATTCCATAACCGCTAATATATGTAGGATTCTGAAAGTCATCCATTCTAGTAGGATATTCAATGGTGATATCAGCAACACACATTATCTTTTGCCGAAGGTAATCGATGCATTGCTCAATAGACGCCAGCCTTAGATGAAAATCCTGCCTCTGTTGTTCTCGATTGTCTATCTCGCTACCATTATCAGCGAAGAGTTGAAGTTCAGACCTAATAGCGGCGAGACAGTATAGCTGGTGGGCAAAACCAATTCCATAGAGATTATGCCCACCATCTCCGCTTGGGAGTCCAGGTGGTAAGCCGTGGTCAACTGCTGGGTTGATATAAATGAGACCATTTCCGTTTGGAAGACATCTAAACGCCTCGTCCGATTCGTTTCTTGGAGTCTGCTGAAATGTCTGGACTCTGTAGGCATTGATATACATCCAGTGTTTTTCTCCAGCTGAAGGCTTGGAGACATGAAGTAGAATCATCACTAGTGATGCTGATATCGTCAGGATTGTGAGAGCAAGGATCCATTTGCGGGCTGGATTGTAGTTCTGCCTGGTTGAATTCTGATTTTGATCACCGTCATCAAGTGGGGCATACCCTTTGCTCTTCTCATTAGAACATGAAGTAGATGGTGACATGATAACAACGGGCTATCTCTACGTTGACGGCTCCAGTTTGGGAAGGGCAGAAATTGTCTACTCAAGAGACTAAAAGGATTCAGAAATGAAAATTCAATCTTCCATCAGTTCATGCAGTCTGTAATAGTATCCTACAACTGTTTGGCTATCTGAATTTGAAATTAAGCATGCAACAGGCTACCATGTGACTCCGCATCCGCAATTAGAGAAAATAGATTGCCATGCATGAGAATATAGGCAGGGTATGTGTCTACTGTGACGAAAGGCAGGACGACACGGAAAGTGGCAATTCGAGACGATGAATGAAACATCAAGGTGTGATATTTAGTAATCCATCTCGTTATGCCGTTCAATGTAGCCTCTTCAACGGACTTGAAGCGTTCACAGAGATCAACATAAAACACTCCCGAGTTCCCTTCCTTCCTAGCCACTTACCTCATTGCATACATATTCATCATTCTTTAAATCGTTCTTGTTGACGTTCAACAAATTGACAACTTGCAATTATGAATCTTCAACAAGCTCTCGCTATATTGGCTGCTGGTATCATTACTGCCGGCGCAGCTCCAACTGCTATTCTTTCTGAGTATGAGGATTCATATCTCAAAGGTCAGTCTAATTTTTCCAACTTGTAAAATTATGTCTACTGATAATTTTCTCAGTCCGAGACCCCAACTGTACCAAGCGTGATCCCGAGGCTTGCATTGGATTCTATAAACGTGAGCAGATAAAACAGATACAATTTCGATGTTTCATGAACTAATTTGGAAAAGGCTCCGAAATTGATACTTTAGGTGACGTCGAAATCCTAGGTTGTGGAAACTCAGTTGGACATATTACCCTGCTAAGATTTCGCAGCTCAGAGGGGGTGTATTAAAAAGCGCGAAGCAAACTGCGGCTATAATTATATTCGTCGTGAGTATGACTCGAATATTATTTGAAAGCCATAGTTAACAAATTATTAGGATCCGAGCTCGAGAGCAGTGATTTCGCTAGTGCAGCAATCTATTTGAAAGGTAAATGATGGCTGTGTTTTTTTATGTGTAACTCTAATGTTGTGCAGATCGAGGGTGCATCAAGAAGCGAGAGGCTAACTGCGGTTATAATTACATTCGTCGTAGGTTTCCTTACAATTTATTAAGATATTCCAATTAACTTCGGTCCAGGAAATGAGCTTCAGGCACTCTGAAATACAGTCTGGTAAAAGGTTTTGTCTCCGTATGGCTGATTTGAGATAAATCCATTTCTCGGAAAGAGGACAGCTTTCTTTAGTTCCAGTCATGCGGAAAGGTGTGAGCTATATTACCGCAGATAGTACCTTTCAGCGTTTTGAGACTAAAACATTTACAACTAAAAACATATAATTTTCAGTGCCCATGTGAAACATATTGACTTACATTATATTGATTTCCTGGCATTGAGGTCAAATAAGATAATGAATAAGCACAGTTGAAACTAAAGACTATAAATCATAAATCATAAATCACAATGTCTGTCACGTAGTTTCCATTACAATTGTTATTGAGATCAGTAGCAGGAAAATATTCTAGGACCCCATATCAATCTTTGAATATCGCATTTCTGAATTCCTATGAATCTTCGGCTATCAAATCCTCCAGTCACTGGTGTCTGTGATACCCCGCTTCATGGATTGACCTTGATCACCGAACAATTGTGGGAGATATCAGTTATATGAGGGCCGGGAAACCTCTCTCTCGCATCACACATGTCCACTCACATACCTCGCCAGAAGCTCGTCGGGACCAACATTCCTCCAAAATCTTTCCAATGAGATTCGGTCGATTCCAATCATCATCTAATCTCGAGACAAGATCAAGAATTCCAGCCTGTTGCTCGTCTAATGCCATACAACCAGTAACGCAGATAGACCATCCAAGTACACGGAGAAGTCGGTGGTCACCTAGGCTCTGAAGTGCGACGATAGTTCTTGAGACACTTGCCGTTATCTGCTTAAGTTTTGGGAATGCTCCTAATATGACCACATGCAGAAAGGTCAATGCAGAAAGAGCGAATATCTTAGTGATTTTTGACGTTGAGGAGCTTGTCAGATCGGATGACGGTGTCAATTCCCCATCATATACCATGTCTAACCTTTCGCGAAGCTGCCGTTCTATAGAGGCTCCTTTACTGATGAGTTGAACTACATCAAGCTCATGTCTTCTTTTCAAGTCTTCTTTCCAAGATTGAAGTTCAGATACCTCCGAAATAAGTAGAAGTGCCCATGCCTCGCAGCCCATTGCATTTTCTGGGCGAACTTGCCCACTTGAGATCAAAAGATGGTGATTGAACAATGGCCTGCACCCCCTCGAAGCTGCCGAAATAGTGTCAAACCAAAGGTATAAACTGAGCATAAATGGTATGGCCTTAGTGTATTTTTGGTACATATGAAGCGGTTCCTTGAGTTCATCTATCACCACAAAAGGAGTAGTGCAACACGAACTCGATTCTTGAGGCTCTATAAGGTTGTTAACAAGCTCAACTGCAGCAGTAAGATGCATCTCCCAGTTATTGGAATCGCTTTGCAAGATCTGCGACAGTTAGGACAAACGTGGCTTGAGAATATAGGTATAGCTAACATCGTAGAATAGAAGTTGGGCAATACATGCAAGTGATAATAAGCTATTATGGGCGCGACTTGTAAGATTCCCCATCTGAGAATTACTTATGAGATCTTGCAGGCTTTGCAGAGCTAGAATGTAATAGCTTGGTTTATGAGGTGAATAGGATATGGTTGAAGTCCAGGATTCCTTTTGTGATCTTGCATGATAGTGAAGCTGACTTAGTGCAAGTGAAGCGAAATATACGGAGCGCTCTTGTATCATGAGGGATACTAGTAAGCCTGTAGTTGCAATTTGTTTGTCGTTATAGTATGGAAGCTGTGTGCTGAAGACGTCGTCGATATAATAAACAACTAAGTAATTATCTCCGAGAAGATTATTATTTAAGAGATTATGACTGATGGTAGGCATAGTCACACTAGTAATTTTTGGGCTATCAGTTTTCAATGTAGGAAGTGCTTGAATTCGCGAATTTTGGGTCAAACTTTGCTCTATAACTGGCGAGTCGGTGACCTGAGTCTCTTTGTGATATGAGAGAATTTGTTCCATGGGGAGAATAGTCTCAGTCATGTCCTCATTGCCTAGAAATTCCATGTCCGGATAGGAAGGATCTTGAAATAGATAAGGCATAGGCAAATTATGATGGACTCCAGCCGCTATTGCGTGGCTAAAACCAGTCGATACCCAGGGATAATCATCAAAAGGAAGAATAGTCTCTAGTAGCTTGGGTGTTTTGGGGTTTGAATTCGATTGTGATAGAGAAGAAACCTCAAAATCACTCTGCCCTTGCCATGCCGGGTTTCTATTTGGAGATAATTCTTGCACCTCTGTGACACTTGACTGCTGAGTCTTATTTTCAAACCGACTCTGCCGCTTCGCTGCCGTAATCTTGGCTACTAAGCTCTTGACATGCACAGCACGCTCTTTCAGCTATAATCAGCAAGGTTTTCGAAAAGATTCATAAGCTAAGGAATGCCAGGAGAGTGTCTTGAAAGAACGTTGGTAATCAATTTACAATTACAGCGGAAGTCTCAAGGCACTCTCTGATTTCAAAACATTGGACGAATCACTTTAATTACCCCTTTCTAATGTCCCTCCATCCATCCATTCTGGGCGAGGACCGTACCCTGCACATTCAAGGCCAAGAGACAGACAATTCTCGCACCAAGGAAGACTCTCGTCGCATTTCTTATGGCGTAGTCGACAAATCCAGCAGCCATTCAAACTTCGCACAACACTTAGAGTACCTACAATACAAAAATCAAATCTGAATGTTAGATAGAGCTTGAATATAAACCCACTCATCTTATCACTTGAACCTCAACGTGCTTTGTGCCACAAAAAATCTCTTGGAAGATGCGTAGAGCTAATAGCACCGAATAGTCTATGGGGAAAGTTGCTTGGAAAGCTGGGCAAAATAAATTCAACTGTGGGTGGCCAATGCACAACATCAGTCTTACACATCCTTTGCGATCAAATAGGTAAGGGATTTCCACTGTACAAGGATGTATATGCAGCAAAGAGCGAGAACGAATTAAAACCCAACAAACCAACAAACCAACAAGCCGTTAATTCCTATGCTTCAGGATTTACTGATACCGTGGGGTGTCTGCCCCAGTGATAGCGTACAGCTTAGCTTTTTGAAAATGAAGGCCTATAGATTCGCCATAGTTCTACCTAATCAATCCTAAAGAACGCAAGTTCAATAAGCATGGAAACTCAAACAAATTATTGAAAGTGCAGACCTACTAGAGAAGTATCTTGGCAATCTAGTTTTTATGCAGCTTAGAGGTGTTAAAGGCTAGCTTCGGCCCCCGGTGCATAACCAACAACCAACTCTTCAACGCTCTGGCCCCTTCCAACACAAACAGCTCTGGTTGATCCGCTTGAGATAAGTCCACACTAGGCAATATGCACGGTGGCGTGTTATAGAGATCAATGTAACCTCCCCTACGTCAAGCCCACGAAGTCAGAAGGTTAGCAGGCTGGCAGAATAGTCTCAGATGAGGTGCGTCGTATAAATAACCCGCCTCGAGGTTAGAAATGTACCAACATTGTAGTCTTAATATATCAACAACAGATTCTCTGTTTCAACTTCACAATTCATAACTGAAATTGCTAAATAGGCCGCTAGAGTATTGTGACACTAAACTTGTTTCAGATTCTATTATCAAATTCAATTACTTTTAAATTAATAAGCACATTCAATGTCACCCTTCTACTAGTCTCTAGTCTGTCCTTCAGGGCATATTACTTGAAATCGAACACTGATAGATATATCTCAGTACGTGTTGATTGAGACCTCGCAATCAAGCTGTTACAATAAAGACATGTGATCACTACAAGCAAGAATCCAGAAAGCGAGTAGCAACACTAAAAGCTAGTATAATCCGCTAATAGGACAACCCGTATGAACGAGAAAATTCACCTGATCAAGATTTGGAAGAAACAAGATGATACCAGTTATTAGACTAGATATTGTTACCATTTATAATAATAATCTGTCATTCATATTAATCTAGAAATGATATCGGGCAGTATATTGAGATCGGTATACACCTTAGCCATTCCGAAAAAACAGCCTATCTAGCACTATATATACCTTTCTACTATCATAGCTTAACTTGTGTTAGGGATCAAAAAGCAACTGTGGATCAAAATTTGTGCTAGACCATCAGTAGAAAACGGTAGCGGGCTAGATTAATAACAGATTTGTTCAAGAACAATTTACCCAGTTACTAGATTAATATAGGTTAAGCTTTTAGGTGATTGAGAACAATGGGAAGTCGGGTTATCGGACAACCATCAGTCTACGCCTCGAATATTCTAAGATGTCAATATATGTGGTCATAGGAACAATCAAATATAGAGATATATGAAAAATTAAAAGAGACAGTAAGTTTAATTGGTATTATTTCTCTATCCTAAATTCTATCTTCGGTGAATAACCGAAAATGCTAAAGACTATCGTCCAAAACAAGCCGCGAATTCACGTTATCCAATGCACCCATGTTTCACACAACCAGCCGTTCACCAATTTACAAATGCTGGATACAATTCATCGGTGTGGAATGCTGGGGCTCCTTTAGAGCCTCTAAAAGCAATGCCTTCGAACCTTCCACTTGTTTCCTAGATTATCATCAGAGAGACGAACAATGGTCAGATTCCTCGGATACTGGATGTTCAAGTTGAGAAATAACTGAACCTTGCTGATTCTTTGCCCGATCGAACCATGCCCTAACATTTCAACTTATCTAGTAAACCTGGAAGTGTTTTTCTTCTGTCGTATAGTCCTAAAAGACATGCACTACACGACAGTTCATGTGAGATGGTTCCATACCTTGTGGAAAAGGCGAAAGAACTTGTTGGTTAAGGAATTTTCTCAGCGAGAAATTCTTCGTTCTTGTTGAGTTATCATACATAAGGGAGACACTAGACAGTTACAACTGAGTTTAAATCGTTTGGGGGCTAGAACAGAGATCCCGGCTGAAAAGACATCTTTCCACGCCTATTATGTAGCGAGAATCTGTGCCATATTCACATATTAGACCAACACTATCCACAGTGCCACATTTATCCAACTTTAGCCACCATGTTGGTATTTGATCCAATCATTGGGGTGCGGGATATTGCCATGTTGGTTTCTGGGTAACCCATTCTAGTTATACGAGAAAATTAATAAAACTCAGGAGACGTTCTATAGGAAAAGTTTGTTCGAGACAATTTTTAAATACTAAATAAAGAACACTCAGGCGCGCAACTTAGAGTCTAAAAGCTGGACGGAACATTAAATTCGGACGCAGTGCGCTCTAGCAACGGAATACAGCTGGGAATCCATTGGGAAAATCACAAGTATGACCGTTCATTTGCGTATCGAGAGTTTCCATCAGCTACTATGGACTGTTACGTTTGCCGGGCCAGCGGTTGCTCTAGCTTTGTTCTTTATCAAATTATACAGCCATCGAATGCTAGTACAAAACCTACGTAGAAAAGGATTGGTGAGTAATTTTACTCGGCGTATTGCCTTTATATTCAGTTTTCTATTATAAAATTACATGGCTAGCCCGTTGCACCGGATCATAACTTCTTGTTTGGCCACCTTCTTTATCTGAAGAAGTTCAGCGACTGCCTACCCAAAGGTGCCCATTTTCAATATATGCTTAGCGATATTTATTTGGAGGAGTTCCAGGCTGGTGGCATATTCTATCTCGATATGTGGCCCCTGAGTCCTCTGTTCCAAGCAGTGGTTTCACCTACAGCGGCAAGCACTGTCACACAAACGAATCCGCGATTGGCGACTAGAAAGCCAGATTTGCTACCAACAGTCTTCAAACCGCTTGCGGGAGGAAGCAATTTGTTTGATATGCCAGAGGCAGAGTGGAGAAAGTGGCGGAACGTGTTCAGCAAAGGGTTCAGCGCCGAGCACTTTTTGATACTTGTCCCAGGAATCGTCCAACAATCTCTCATATACGTTCAAACCCTTAGCAAACATGCCTTGGAAGGTAACACATTCTCACTCGATCAAATGACTGTTCGATTTACTATGGATCTAATAGGGAAAACCATCTTGTATGTGTGCTTCCTTTCCAAGCCACTCAAAGACTTTACTGATGTAATAGAAATACGGAGCTCGGAGCTCAAAAGGGGTATAACACCCTTGCTGATTGTATGATAAGTCAGATTCGGTGGCAGCAACCAAACGGTGACCTAAACCCGCTAAGTTTGATTCACCTTCCACGTTTCTTCATGCAGTGGTGGAATGGAAGGCAGATGGACAGGTTTATTGGTAAGGAGTTGGATAAACGCTATGAGGAGCTTAAGGCCGACTCCTATGATGATAGAAGCAAAGCGGTGATCGATCTGATTTTGCAATCTTATCTTCAGAAGGCAGAAAAGAAACCAAAAACTTTGGATCCGGACTTCCGACGTTTTGCCATTATACAGATCCGGCTCTTTGTATTCGCTGGACACGATTCAACTAGTAGCACTATCTGTTACTGCCTATACCTCTTGTCCAAAAATCAAGAAGCTTTATCTCGGACCTGTAGCGAACATGACAAAGTATTTGGAAAAGTAAAGTCGTCTGTATCTTCAAAACTCATCACGGAACCACAGATTGCCAATGACTTACCATACACAACTGCCGTTATAAAAGAGACCCTGAGGCTATTTCCACAGCATCGGCTAGCCGTCAAGGATCCTTAGGTGTAGATATCGTCGATGATCAAGGGACAATCTGCCCAACCAACGGCGCAGTTGTCTGGATAAGTCATGCTATGATGCACAGAGCGCCCAAATACCGGATTCAACCAGATGATTTTATTCCTGAGCGTTGGCTTGTCGAGCCTGGTTACAAGCTGTACCCTACGAAAAGTGCCTGGCGTCCATTCGAAAACGGTCCAAGAAATTGTATTGCCCAGGGACTGGTGATGACTGAGTTACGAGTCATCCTATCACTGCTTGTCTGCGAGTTTGATGTCCGAGATTCTCACAGTGAAATCTATACGAATTCTACCGCTAGAATAAAGACTTACAAGGGAGAACGGGCATTTCAAATTGACTCTGGGGCCGCCCATCCAGCAGACTATTTTCCTTGCAAAGTGTTCATGCGGAAATAATTTTTTACTATACAAAACGCAATTAGTGTAGGTATAACCCATGACACAATGATATTAAATACTCCAAGCCTGTATTAATCAAGATATTCAGCACTTTCCTGACAACCCGAAGTACAAGTACTATTCAAATTACTCTAGTATGAGCCTCAGGTTTTGTTGAATTATTACTGAACTGCTGACCATGATCAATGATATTACTTCTAGTACTCTACTATAGGGCTGAGACCTGCACAGCCTGTTGTTTGGCATGTTTGTGACCGAGAAGTTTATCCAGCTTCAGATAATGGCAATTTTGTATCCTGATCTGATCAAAGGTTAAGAAGTACCAAAGAGTTGCAACTCGAGAAGAAGACGAAGGATTGGAATGATGATTTCTCCAACATCGGAACCCTTACAAAAGAAATTTGTGACGTGTAAAGAGTGCAGGACAAAATTTTGATGTAACATTAATGTGCCCGTAGTGACAGGTTCAGGATGTGTAACCGTTAATCGCAAGCGAGTTTTCGGCGAATCTCATTGGTTGAACTGGGGGAGAATATAAGCGAGTGTTCATTAAGGGACCGAGTGGGAAACGGAGTGACTGTTTTATTGCTCTGTTGCCTAAAGCTCTTCTTTGTATTTCCCCGTATTTCCGTTATATAAATTGAAATTTAAGATTTACGGCCATTCTCGGCTACCACAACAGTGGCTCCCTCCAACCAATTTGGGCCAGCAAAACCCCATTTATTATAAATTTGTTCCGTTCAACAATATACTACATGCAACAGCATGTATACGCCATCATACTGCCCAGCCAAGCAAGCCGAGGTTGGATCTCTTTACCACCACAAGTAGCCGCTTGTGTTTTCTTCCAGAATGCAATCGTGGATTATTGGCACTACACGGGCTAGAAAAAATAGCAGTGTGTACAGTACGTAGGTACCGCAAACCTGCCGTGCCAATGAATCGAATATTTGTTGTTCCAAGACACAAAAACTGTTTTGGGTTACAAGATCATATCAATAGGCAACAATGGAGCTGGACAAAACCTACATATAGATACCCTGTCGTCCTATAGCTGTTCTTCACATACTTATCAAAGACTTCTAGAGACTTGTTCTTCTTGAGTAAGCTGCAAGAACAAAACTTTCACTAATGACCTTGGAAAAAAGAGAGGGAAACACCCTAAACAATACAAGAGCCAACATGATATACACGCCCTTCAAAACAGGTAGGGAAAATCTAGAACAAATCTAGTATGAAGACTTTCGAAAAAACTCAGAATGCAAATTGCACGAGCGGGAATATCCATAACTCTTGTAAAGAACCAGGGAATTGTTGGCTAGCCACGTCTGAAAGGCCTTATGCAGAAAAGACACTCCACGTTGGGTTGCTCTTTAGGTGCTGATGCGGACTGCTCTGCTCTTGGTCACCATTAATGCCCATAAGATTATGCTAATGACTATATGTCGGCAATGTATTCGCGGCCATGCAATAAATAGAGACATGGTTTGCAGGTTGTAGTTATAAAACACCCGTTGCACATTTGCAACTAGGATCACTTGGATGTTAATATCATAGCATAAAGTTGACATAGAGATAGTGTTTTAGTGTATTATTCGTGCCTTGAGGCGATCATTGTTCCTCGATGATATATGTGCAAGGATCCATCGAAACCCCATATTCCCTCCCTCTCGACGCCGCCCACGTCCAGACCAGGAGACCATAACCCAACGCCATAAAGATTCAAAGATACAAGTCATAAAACCATGCTCCATGCCTGAATGCCCAACCTGCGAAAGACCGTGCCGAAGGACAAACTCCAAAGCTACCCCTCCCGTAAACAGGATGCTAGACCGTCAACAAGCTCATGGCGAGAGACTATCAAAAGGTATGTACTGCGAAGATATGCCAAGACCAGATTGGGAAAGATCGTTCGATGATGGAAATGGAAAGAGATGAACGAGACCCTCCCGTAAACAGGATACTAGACCGTCTGCAGGCACAAGGCTAGAGACTATCAAAGGTAACATATGCGCATCAAATTCCAAGAAACCAAGATTGTAGGATCGAAAGTAGTGAGGCGAGGGCAATGGTGAAAAGTGAAGGAATTTAACCACCGAAACCGTAGAGGGTACGGCCTTGGCGCTTGAGAGCGTAGACAACATCTAGAGAAGTGACGGTCTTGCGCTTGGCGTGCTCTGTGTAGGTAACAGCATCACGGATGACACCCTCGAGGAAAGTCTTGAGAACACCACGGGTCTCCTCGTAGATCACTGGGAATTGTTAGCTTATGGTATAGATAAGGCAACGCGTCACTTACTGGCTGAGATACGCTTCACACCTCCACGACGCGCGAGACGTCTGATCGCAGGCTTTGTGATACCTTGGATGTTGTCACGAAGAATCTTGCGGTGACGCTTGGCTCCTCCCTTGCCGAGACCTTTTCCTCCCTTTCCGCCTAAAAACGCGTCAGTAATGTCCATGGTAATAAAAAGACGATATGGAGATAATATCATGCTTTGAAGTTTGTTGTTACTTGTTGAAGGCGAAGCGCGTTGAGGTAGGGGTCGCATCAACACCAATTCAGGTGATGTACGACCGTCAACCATCAATTGCTACGACCCCAAGGCAACGACCATGAAGCAGATGAAGAGAAACAATGATGAATACTTACGTCCAGTCATGATGAAGTTGTTTGGTGGGTTGTTAAGAGTGTTTTTATGATGAAATAATCGTCAGGTAGACGTATAAGATGGATTTGTTGATGAAATCGTGATTTAGTCGTGGGATGGAGATTGTAAGGAAGAAGAGGCAACAGGTGGGGGGAAGAGAGTATTTAACAGCTGGCAGAGTTAGCGAGTGATGCGGATTGCTTAGCGTCCTTTTCCGTATTTCAGGCGTGTCAGAATCGGTCGGAAAGAACGTTCATAAAATACGTTATATTTCAGCCAATCAGAAGTGTTTGCAAGTTTGATGTCGAAAGCACAGGCGAGCTAGGTGCAAGGGGGGGAAGTTCGGTCTTGGCACAGGACGCGACATTTGAACATCAACAAAAGCCTCACCTCAATGAACAAATTGGAACCGCGACAACGAGGCTAGATAACTTGCAGCACTTAACAAACTCATCAAGCAACTGCCATGAATTACTTCCGATATACATAACCTAATCTGGTGAACGGGAAGAAATCTGAATCTACAGAGATGACCACTTCTTCACTCATCGCGTTGCAGACGATCTCAATACTTGATATCAACAACACCGTTGCTCAATTCTGGTGTTCCCAGCTCCTTTTATAACCAACGTTCAGAGATACGCTAACCCATCGAATCTCTTGCAATAGGAACTCCATTCTAGGCATTGCTGGTGAATTCGCAGTTCAATGCTTCGTAGTCCGAGATACAAGTTCAACCTAGTTCAATCCCTTCGCCTACCACCTCTCGTTCTTCGAAATCGCTAATAGCCAATCACGGCTTTCATTTCTTCCATCATCTATTCTACGAGCTATGCAAGACCCGGGGATATACACTTGCTAAAAGTAACTCTTTGCTTTGTCTATGAAAAAGCATTGGATGTGAACACCAGCTTGCCCACCAAACTGGACAGAATCCTCGCGTCGTGATTCTACGCGTCCACCACAATTCCTACAGAGTCTCCTTTCGACATCTGTAAAGATCCATGCTGAAACTACAAAGGTTCTTGGAAACGACGTGGGTAGACGAGACGAAGATTGTTACTGCTCGTATAACGCCTTTCACATTTGGCTAAAGTCACCGGCAATTTTTCTCCTTTGGGGTAAGGCTTTTTGGGCTCGTAATTTTACCCCGGTCCCACAAATTCATTGCACAAAAACTACATTCCTTTGCCGCGCAATGCCCAAAATATCCAGATGATTGATTGTTTTTTGGCTTACAAGCGCCAGTTATCTGAGGACATGGATTTTGGTGAAGCTCGGAGCAATGAAGATGCCTCGAACGATATCAGTCCTTGAAGCTAGCTTGTGAGTCAACATAGTAATCTTAGCCGGAGATCCATATTGTAATTCCTACAGCTCATCGTGGCCCGGAGCTTTCGGTTTAGACAGATGCCAAAATCCCGGGACACAGATACAAAGTGGTATAAGCTCACAATAGACTTTATGGTCAAGAGGCTTGTGCTGACCTGAATATACTTGATTGCGGACTTGAGAATAGTACTAGACTTTAGCATCAACCTCCATGACGCATTCGGTTGGAACGGAGATATGTTGGTAATCTCTACCGAGTACCCAAATCCTGAGTGGCATACCTTGCACCTGGCTTTGTTAAAATTACAAAACTCTGAGGCCTCGAGCGTTTTATAGCTGCTTAGTTCAAAGCTACAGCATAATACACTTGTGCACACTAGGCAGAATTTTTCAGCTGGAGAATTGCTGAGGGCATTGCCTTTCATAACAGTCAAGCCTAGCAGTTTGCGTCCGCGCATTCAAGTGAATGTATGCAGTAATCAAGTGGTTTGGGCTCCCTGATGATTGAATTATGTTCAACGTTATTTTAGAGTTGAGTTTCGTTTGGTTGAACTTGATTCCAGGCATCTGGAGCACGTAGTTATCATAGATTTGATGGCATTGCTTATCAAGGAATTTAGGCAGGTGTGTTCATAAAGTGCCTGCGGTGGCAAGAACCATTTTGTGGTAAAGTCATCTCTATACCTTATTCTATGGTGTTTTCTTTTGATGCCTAAATAGTAAGAGGTTATGAATTTTCGTATGCTTATGTTGTGGATCTGTGCAAAGTAATATCCAAAATTCCGTTCCCTGGGTGATCCACCACCTTGGTTTCTTTCGAGTCATCCAATACAGTTCCCTCATTAGCACAAAGCCTAATCCAGCAAAAGTGAAATCTGCACACCATCAGGGGCTGTCGATCAAAGGAACCGACTGACTTCCAGCGCAATTTCTATTCTCCGTATCGAGCAGATGCCATTGCAAAAATTAGAGTTGGAAAACTGGGTTAGTAGCGCAGAAGGTTTTGGATCTCGAGAGGTCCAGTGGAGTATAGTCTAGATTCATTATATCTTGCACTGTTTCTGGAGGATCCCGCCGGATGGACACATAGGGCGAAGCTCGAATGGGTAGCGTTGCTGCCCATCGCTGAAACAAGGTGTATTTTGGGATTAGTCTACGAATGCGTTGAACATCACTGGAGGCTTCTGTTGCTTGCTATGTGGCAGTATACCATGGCGTAAGCTGGTTGTGTGAAATCATATGATTACCATCGAGGAAAAGAACGATCTATGAACATGACAAGCATAGATAAATCAACAAGCTGCGTTGTGCGGCTCTTTATAGTCCGTTGTATGCGAGAATACTGTGGTGGAATCATGTCATCCCAATGTCCAACTCTTAGTTTATTCATTTGCAAATTTGATACAGATACAAATGGCGGATTCCCACAAAATAGTCAGAAAGCGCGCGTGATTAGCTAATTATCTATTTTAATTGCATTGGGCTGCAAGTTTGATATTTGAGATTCTCTGACCCTCAGTTCAGCCTTCGGCATCCACTCACTTCTTCGTTGCTTAGCACACTGGGGCCCCAACAATATCCCAGTTACGATATCCATACACCCATAACTCTCTGTAATGCTACTGGGCAGGTCGCGGATATTCATACTCCTACAGGTAACCTTTCCACACACAGATGCACAAAGAGATGACATGCAAGGTGTGTATCTCTCTGAGTCACTCGACTATGACTCCACCTGGCCATCAGTTTTGCATTGGATAAACAGAGCTAGAGCCTCACAATTCTGACCTCCTCAGCTGGGCTTACCCGCTCAGAAGTCTTCATATACTGTGTTGTCGCCGGTTTTTCATCCAGGGTCACACTCGAAACCTGGTTGCGTTGCTTTGAAAAACACTATGGGTAGTAGTTTCCCCAATCATAGATATTTCTTCCCTGCTGCAATAACCCTCGTCCTGAATATCGGGCTTTTGACTTCCATGTTTACTTGATAGAACGGGC
>Ga0247812_10000774_pt1 | contig 18477 bp, 12 predicted proteins | sample UWRJL149409B1_FD_178011 | JGI IMG/M metagenome (GOLD analysis project Ga0247812, IMG submission 178011) | Plant litter microbial communities from Arlington Agricultural Research Station in Wisconsin, United States - UWRJ-L149-409B-1 | ecosystem: Environmental > Terrestrial > Plant litter >...
CGGTGGCTCGCGGGGTCTTCGAGCACGGTCTCGAAAGCGCGCTGCGCCGCGCCGATCATCAGCAGGTCGACTCCGAGCGCCGCCGGCACGATTTGAACGGCTTCGAAGGTCGCCGCAATCGCCTGCCCGCGCACGAGGCGCTCGAGACCGTCGGGGTCAGACGCGTAGAGCGCCGCGAGAAATCCACCGAGCACCACGAGCTGCGGATTGAGCACGTTGATTGCATTGCTGAGCGCAACACTCAGGATGCGCACCTGGCGGTCGAGCTCGACGCGCACCGCCGGGTCGGTCGATGAGAGCAACGCGGACTGCAGTTGCGGTTCGTCCGCGGTCGACAGGCCGACGACCGCGAGCAGACGCGCGCGGCTCACCTCGTCTTCGAGGGTTCCGTTGGGCGTGGTGCGGTCGTCGCGGTTGCCGAAACCCGGGCGGTTCTGCCCGAACTCCCCCGCGTAACCGCCGACGCCGCCGAACGGTGCACCGTTCGCGATCACACCGCCACCGATTCCACTCGCGCCGCCGTTGAGGTAGATGAGGTCGCGCACTCCCGTGCCCGCGCCGAACAGGTGCTCGGCGAGTGCGCCGAGGTTGGCGTCATTTCCGGCAACGACCGGGTAGCCGGTCGCGGCGCTGAGGAGTTCCGTGACCGGGGCGTCGACCCAGTCGAGGTGCGGTGCCCAGCGGACGAGACCATCGCTCGCGCGCACAAGGCCGGGAATTGCCATACCGATGGCGACGACGCGTTTGCCGAGCAGGGCATCCGTCTCGAGGTCCGCGACGATCTCGGCGATGATGGCGACGGCCTCCTCTGGGGTGACCGCGTGGTCGACCTCCCGGCGCACGCGGTGCAGGACCGCGCCCGCGAAGCCGACCACGCCGACCGTGATCGCGTCGAGCTCGGGGTTGACCGCAATCGCGACGCGGTCGGTACGCGGCTTCACCTGCGGTGAGGGGCGACCGACGGTGTTGGTGGCGTCCGGCTCGGCTTCGAGCACGAGGTCGAGTTCGACGAGCTCCGCGACGAGGGCGGCGACGGTCGAGCGGTTGAGGCCGGTGGCGCGAGTGAGTGTGGCGCGCGACACGGCGCCGTGGCGGTGCACGAGATCGAGGATCATCGACAGGTTGTGACGCCGAACACTGTCGAGATTGTTGCCGAGGATTGTGACCACGATCGTCCTTTCCGCTCGCGGTGGTGAAAAAGTGCGTGTTTGCGCTGCCAACACTAGCGGCGCAAACCAGCACTTGACATTTGGCTCTCCGAATATGTTTTAATAAGCAACAAATCACCAACGATGTTGAAGGAGCCTTTCATGACGCCCACCCCTACCCCCGCCGACAAGTTCTCGTTCGGGCTGTGGACGATTGGCTACAACGGCACCGACCCGTTCGGCGGGCCGACCCGGCCACACCTCGACGTGGTCGAAGCCGTCGAGAAGCTTGCCGAGCACGGCGCCTACGGACTCACCTTCCACGACGACGACCTGTTCGCTTTCGGATCGACGGATGCCGAACGCCAGACCGAGATCGACCGCCTGAAGCAGGTGCTCGCCGACACGGGAATCATCGTGCCCATGGTCACGACTAACCTGTTCAGCGCCCCGGTCTTCAAGGACGGCGGATTCACGTCGAACGACCGCGGCGTGCGCCGCTTTGCGCTGCGCAAGGTGCTGCGCAACCTCGACCTCGCGGCGGAACTCGGCGCGAAGACGTTCGTGATGTGGGGCGGCCGCGAGGGTGCGGAGTACGACTCCGCGAAAGACATCCGCCAGGCACTCGAGCGTTACCGTGAGGCCGTGAACCTGCTCGGTGACTACGTGACCGACAAGGGGTATGACATCCGCTTCGCCATCGAGCCGAAGCCGAACGAGCCGCGCGGCGACATCCTGCTTCCGACGGTCGGACACGCGATGGCGTTCATCTCGACGCTCGAGCGTCCGGAGCTCGTCGGGGTGAACCCCGAGGTCGGCCACGAACAGATGGCCGGACTGAACTTCACGGCCGGTATCGCGCAGGCGCTCTACCAGGGCAAGTTGTTCCACATCGACCTCAACGGCCAGCGCGGAATCAAGTACGACCAGGACCTCGTCTTCGGTCACGGCGATCTCAACAACGCCTTCTCGCTCGTCGACCTGCTCGAGTTCGGTGGACCGAACGGCGGACCGGCCTACGACGGCCCGCGCCACTTCGACTACAAGCCGTCACGCACCGAAGACGCCAGCGGCGTCTGGGACTCGGTCGACGCGAACATGCGCACCTACCTGCTGCTCAAGGAGCGGGCGGCGGCGTTCCGCGCCGACCCCGAGGTGCAGGAGGCACTCGCGGCCTCGCGCGTCGATGAACTTGCGGTGCCGACGATCGGTGCCGGCGAGAGCTACGACGACCTCCTCGCCGACCGCGCCTCCTACGAGGACTTCGACGCTAACGAGTACTTCGGAGGCAAGGGCTTCGGCTTCGTGCGGCTGCAGCAGCTCGCCACCGAGCACCTCCTCGGCGCGCGCTAGCCCCACCTCCCCTTCATCGGCTTTCCCACTTCCGCCCTGACTTCGAGTGAACTCGGGGCGGAAGTGGGCACGTTGGTAACTACCCGAACGGACATGGCATGACCCTCGTCGCCGGCGTCGACTCGTCAACCCAGAGCTGCAAGGTCGTCATTCGCGACCTCGAAACCGGGGCGACGGTTCGCACCGGTCGCGCGCCACATCCGGAAGGGACCGAGGTTGATCCGAACGCGTGGTGGCTGGCGCTCGTCGCCGCGATCGCCGACGCGGGCGGACTGGCGGATGTCGCGGCCATCTCGATCGCGGGGCAACAGCACGGTCTCGTCGCCCTCGATGCAAGCGGCGAAATCATCAGGCCCGCACTGCTGTGGAACGACACCCGGTCGGCGCCCGCCGCGCTCGACCTGATCGAGGAGGTGGGCGCATCCGGGTTCGCAGACCGAACCGGGTCCGTTCCGGTCGCCTCGTTCACCATCACCAAGCTGCGCTGGCTTCGCGACCACGAGCCGGAGAACGCGGCGCGAGTTGCCGCCGTCGCTCTCCCCCACGACTGGCTGACCTGGCGCCTTCGCGGGTTCGGTCCCGGCGCCCCCGGCGGCGCGAAACTCGACGAACTGACCACCGACCGCTCTGACGCGAGCGGCACCGGCTACTTCGACCCCGCGACCGGGGAGTACGACCGCGACCTCCTCGCCCGCGCCCTCTTGCCTGCGACCCCCACCCCTGTCGGAAATTCAGGACAATCCTCCGCGGTGATCCTGCCGCGCGTGGTGAACCCGGGGGAAGCCGCCGGCGTCGTGGCCGAAAGTCCTGAAATTCCGACAGGGGGGAACCGGATTGTGGTGGGGGCCGGCGCCGGCGACAATGCGGGCGCGGCCCTCGGCCTCGGCGCAGCGACCGGCGACGTCGTCATTTCCATCGGCACGAGCGGCACGGTCTTTGCCGTGACCGAACAACCGATGACCGATGCCAGCGGCACCGTCGCCGGGTTCGCGGACGCGACAGGCAACTACCTCCCGCTCGTCGCGACCCTCAATGCGGCCCGCATCCTCGACGCGGTCGCCGGCCTCCTCGGCGTCGACCACGCCGAACTCGGTCGCCTGGCTCTCGAGGCGCCAGCCGGCTCACTCGGCCTGGTTCTTCAGCCATATTTCGAGGGCGAACGCACTCCGAACCTTCCGGATGCCACGGCCACCCTCTTCGGCATGACCCTCGCCTCCACGACGAGACCGACGCTCGCCCGCGCCGCGATCGAAGGCATGCTCAGCGCGCTCGCCGACGGTCTCGCCGCGGTGACAGAGCTGGGCGCACCCGTCTCGCGCATCCTCCTCATCGGCGGAGCCGCACTCAACGAGGCAGTGCAGAAGATCGCGGGAGAAGTGTTCTCTGTTCCGATCGATGTACCGGAGCCCGGCGAGTACGTTGCCGCCGGCGCCGCCCGCCAGGCCGGCTGGGCACTGACCGGCACCCTTCCCGACTGGTCGACCCCCATCGGTACCTCCATTCCGTCCACCCCGGTCGAAATCATCGGCCGGCAGTACGCGGAGCGCCGGAATGCTCTTACCTGACAATCCGATCCTCGCCGGCTGTTATCCCGACCCGAGCATCTGCCGGGTCGGTGACGACTACTACCTCGTCACGTCGACGTTCGAGTACTTTCCCGGGCTGCCCATCTTCCACAGCACTGACCTGACCACGTGGACGCAGCTCGGCCACGCTCTCGACCGCGCCGACCAGCTCGACCTCTCCACGGTACCGAGTTCTGGCGGTCTCTTCGCCCCGACGATCCGGCACCACGCCGGCACGTGGTATCTCGTTTGCACCGTCGTCGGCGGCGAGGGTGCACAGGGCAACTTCGTTCTCACCGCCCGCGACCCGGCCGGCCCCTGGTCGGATCCGATCTGGATTGACGACGCCCGGGGCATCGACCCGTCGCTGCTCTTCGACGACGGCCGGGTCTGGCTGTGCGGAACCCGCCTCAGCGGGACCCCGCTCTGGCACGACCAGACCGAAGTGTGGCTGCGCGAACTCGATCCGCGCACCCTCGCCCCGATCGGCGACGAGCACGTGCTGTGGCACGGCGCACTCATCGGAGCGGTGTGGGCAGAGGGCCCGCACCTCTATCGCCGCGGTGACTGGTTCTACCTGCTCGCCTCTGAGGGAGGCACCGAGTTCAACCACGCGCTCTCGGTTGCCCGCAGTCGCGAGATCACCGGCCCCTACGAGGGGTTCGCGGCCAACCCGGTTCTCACGCACCGCAACCTCGGCCAGCACCACCCGATCGTCGCGGTCGGTCACGCCGACCTCGTCGAGACGTCCCGTGGCGAATGGTTCGCCGTTCTGCTCGCGAGTCGCCCCTACGGCGGCTATTTCGCGAACCTCGGTCGAGAGACCTTCGCGGTGGCCGTCGAATGGCAGGACGACTGGCCGGTCTTCGCCCCCGGTGTCGGCCAGGTGGTCGCGGCAGCGTCGCCGCCGGAGGATCCGCGGATGCCACCCCGCCTCCACTGGACACAACTGCGCACGGCAGACCCCACGTTCGCCGCGGTCGACGTCGACCGAGCGATGGTCACGCTCCGCGCATCGCCCCGCGGACTCGACACGGTCGGCACCCCCTCATTTCTCGGAGTCCGTCAGCGCCACCGGGATTTTGGTTTCGGGGCGAGCGTCCTGCCGGACGCGCACGGAACCACCAGCGCGGCGATCGCCGTGCGACAGTCCGAAGCCACCTTCGCCGAGATGTCAGTGCGGAACGGGATCGTGTCGGCACGGATGACCGAGGGTGGACGGCAAACCGAGCTCGGTTCGATCGAGGCGGGCGCCGGCACCGTTCGCCTCGAGGTCACAGCGGCCGGCCAGGACTACGAATTTCTGGCCGAAATCGACGGACGCCGGGTGAGGGTCGCCGCCTTCGACGGGAGGTTTCTCAGCTCGCAGTCCGCCGGCGGGTTTCTCGGCGTCTGGGTCGGACTGCTCGCCGTCGGGCCGAGTGCGAGCAGCGTCGAGTTCTCGCGTGTCGCCTACACAGCGCTCGGCTGACGCACCACAGCCGTGCTCTCGCGCACGACGAGTCGGGTTGCGAGATCCATGCGGGGAATCGACTCGAGCTCTTCCTCGCTCATCCGGATCACGAGCCTCGCTGCTTCCTCGGCCATTTGCGTGAGGGGCTGGTGCACGGTCGTGAGCGCGGGGCTCGACCACTGCGCGAGCTGGAGGTCGTCGTAGCCGACGACGGAGAGATCGCCCGGTACGTGCAGTCCGAGCGAACGTGCGGCATCGAGGACACCAAGCGCCTGCAGGTCGCTTCCCGCGAAAATCGCGGTCGGCCGGTCGTCCATCGCGAGCAGCACCCGCGCGCGGTCCCGCCCGCCGTCGACCTGGAAGTTTCCGAACGCCAGTAGTTGTTCATCGATCGGCAGGCCTGCCGAATTCATGGCGGAACGATAGCCGTCGAGCCGGGCGAGAGAGCACATCATGTCTTCCGGTCCGGTGATCACCGCGATCCGCCGGTGCCCGAGTTCGATGAGGTGGCGCGTGGCGGCGAGGCCGCCCGACCAGTTGGCCGAACCGACCGAGGGCACGTCCGGTGCCGGGTCACCGGCCGGGTCGACGACGACGAACGGGATGGCCCGCGAGCGCAACTGGGCTTTGGAGTCTTCGGCGAGGTCGGAGAAGACCAGTACGACGCCGACCGGCCGACGACGCAGCACTCCGGTGATCCAGTCCGGTGCGGGCGAGTGACGCGTTCCCGATTCGGTGAGAACAACGCTCAGCCCGTTCTGGCTCGCGACGTTCTCGACACCGCGAATGATCTCCATCGCCCACGCGGTTTCGAGCTCCGGAAAGACAAGCTCGATGAGGGTGTTGCGATTCGGCAGGCCCATGCGGCGCTGATAGCCGTGCTGGTCGAGAAGGGCTTCGACTCTTCCGCGGGTCGCGGCCGCGACATCCGATCGTCCGTTCAAAACTTTCGACACGGTCGAGAGCGAAACTCCCGCTTCTTCGGCGAGTTCGTGCAGTTTCACCCGTGGCGATGCGGATTGCTCAGCGCTCATCGGACACCTCAATTCCATATGTTGCGAGAAACAACTTGTGCGGAGCGAGTGCCCTGCCTAGACTCTGACCATCCTAATCACTTTCGACGCAGATGTCGAAACTTTCGAGAGGCGTTCAATGATGAACACGCGCACCATGAGAAAGTATGTGGCGGTGGGAGCAGCGGCCGCAATGTCGCTCGCAGCCCTCACCGCGTGCAGCAGCAACGGCGAGTCAGCCGACGGCACCACCACCCTCACGTTCTGGCACAACGGAACGGCCGACCCGATCCTGAGCATCTGGCAGGATGCCGTCGACGAGTACGAGGCGCAGAACGAGAACATCACGATCGACGTCGTTCCGATCCAGAACGAGGACTTCGCGACCAAGATCCCCCTCGCGCTCTCGTCGGACAACCCGCCGGACATCTACTTCAACCAGGGCGGCGGGCTGCTCGCGACGCAGGTGCAATCCGGTCAGGTCGCCGACATCACGGAGCTCACGAGCGACTGGATCGGCGACCTCGGGGCCGCTGCGGGCAACTGGTCGGTCGACGGCGTGCAGTACGGCATTCCTTACGCGTCCCAGGTAGTCGGCTTCTGGTACCGCACCGACCTCTTCGAAGAGGCCGGCATCACGGCGACCCCGACGACGCTCGCCGAACTGAGCGCGGCAGTCGACAAACTCAAGGCCGCGGGCATCGCTCCCATCGCGGTGGGCGGCAAGGACCGCTGGCCCGACGCGTTCTACTACAACACCTTCGCCGTTCGCGAATGCGGAGAAGACGTGCTCAAGCAGGGCCTCGCCGACGCCGATCTGAGCGACCCGTGCTTCACGAGAGCCGGCCAGGCCGTGATCGACTTCATCGCGACCGAGCCGTTCCAGGATGGGTTCAATGGCACCCCGGCCCAGCAGGGCGCCGGCAGCTCGGCCGGTCTCGTTGCCAACGGCGAAGCGGCGATGGAACTGCAGGGTACGTGGGATAAGTCGGTCATGCAGGGCCTCACGGATACCGACCTGAACCCTCTGCTCGGCTGGTTCCCGTTCCCCGCCGTCGAAGGTGGCGCGGGCGACCCGAGTGCGACGCTCGGTGGTGGCGACGGCTTCTCCTGCACGCAGGAACACGCCGCCGAGTGCGCGGACTTCCTCGAATTCCTCTCGAGCGACGAGATCCAGACGAAGCTCGTCGAAAGCCAGGTAGTGGCGATCCCGGTGAAGGAAGCAGCATCCGCGGCGATCACCGACCCGGTGATCAAGTCGGTGTACGACTTCAACTCCGAGGCCGCCTACGTGCAGACCTACTTCGATATCGCCCTTCCGACGGGTGTCGGTTCTGCTCTCAATGACGCGGTCGCGAACCTGTTCGCCGGCCAGGGCACCGCGGAGTCGGTCGCCGAAGCCGTCGCCGCGGCCAAGTAGAACAGGCAAGTACACCACCAATGAGCACTTCCTCCGCCGCCGTGGCCACGAGCGTCACGGCGGCGGCGGGTGCCGCGGCCCCGCCGCGCAGCACCCGTCGCCGATCGAAACTCCGCAAGCGGCTCGAACTCGCGCTGCTGCTCGGACCCGCGTCGATCCTGTTTGTGGGATTCGTCTTCATGCCGCTCATCGCGGCGGCCTACTACAGCCTCTTCGACTGGAACGGCTTCGGGCCACTAACTGACTTCGTCGGTATCGACAACTACACCCGAGCCCTCGGCGACCCGCTCTTCCAGGGCGCGATCGGCCACAACCTGTTTATCGTCGTGGCCTCGCTCATCGTGCAGCTGCCGCTGAGCATCGCACTCGCGCTGCTGCTCAACGGCAAGATCCGCGGCCGCACCGGGCTGCGCCTGCTCGTCTTCACCCCGTACGTGCTTTCCGAAGCGGTGACGGCCGTCATCTGGCTCTCGCTGCTCCAACCGCACGGAGTGGTCGACGGCCTGCTCGAGAACGCCGGGCTCGGTGGGCTCGTCCAGTTGTGGCTCGCCGATCAGAACGTCGTGATGTTCACCCTCTTCGCGGTGGTCACCTGGAAGTACATCGGCTTCGGCATCATCCTGTTCCTCGCCGGTCTGCAAGGTGTTCCGGAAGAGCTGAGAGAAGCCGCGGCCATCGATGGAGCATCCCCGTGGCAGACCACCCGCCTGATCGTCGTACCCCTGCTCGGCCCGACCATCCGCATCTGGATCTTCCTGTCGATCATCGGATCACTGCAGTTGTTCGACCTCGTGTGGATTATGACCCTCGGTGGCCCCGCCGGCGCATCGACCACGATGGCCAGTTACCTCATCGATCGCGGATTCCGTCGTTACGAATTCGGTTTCGGCAGCGCCGTCGCCATCATCCTGTTCATCTTCTGCTTCGTCTTTGCGCTGGTGTACCAGCGCTTTGCCCTTCGTCGCGATACGCAGGGTGCACTCACCGGAAGGGTCGAGTAGAAATGATCACGGCATCCACCACCCGCTCGAGGCCAACCGCCATGACACCGGTGCGCTATCTCGCCGCACTACTGATCATCGGTGTCACGGTCGCTCCGCTGCTGTTTGTCATCCTCGGCGGATTCCGCACCAACGCGCAGATCAACTCCGATCCGGCCGGCTTTCCGTCGCCGTGGGTGTTCTCGAACTATGCGAATATTCTGACTTCTGAATCGTTCTGGAAGTTCCTCGGCAACAGCGCTCTCATCTCGTTCTCGTCGACCGCCATCGCCGTCGGACTCGGATCGATGGCGGCATTCGCTCTGTCGCGCTATCGCTTCAGAGGACGCGAGGCGCTGTACTCGATGTTCACTATCGGCCTGTTGTTTCCGCTCGGCGTCGCCATTCTCCCGGTGTACCTGCTGCTGCGTCAGTTGCATCTTCTCGAGAGCTGGGTGGGTGTCGCGCTCCCCCAGGCGGCGTTTGCACTGCCGGTAACGATCATCATCCTTCGCCCGTTCATGGCCGCGATCCCCTCGGAGATCGAGGATGCCGCGGTCGTCGACGGCGCGACCAGCCTCGGATTCTTCTGGCGGATCCTGCTTCCGCTCTCGCAACCCGCGCTCGTCACGGTCTCCGTTCTCGCGTTCATCACGAGCTGGAACGGCTACCTGCTTCCGCTGCTCGTATTTAACGACCCCGCGAACTTCACCCTTCCGCTCGGTGTCGCGACCTTCCAGTCGCAGTACTCACAAGACACCGCGAGCATCCTCGCCTTCACCGCGCTCTCGATGATCCCGGCACTTTTGCTCTTCACGTTCGCCGAACGGCGCATCGTCGGCGGCCTCACCGGTTCGGTCAAGGGATGAGCGCCGCACCCTGGCGGGATACCGCTCTGCCGGTCGCTGACCGCGTCGAATATCTGGTCTCCGCAATGACGCTGCCCGAGAAAGTCGCCCAACTCTACGGAGTGTGGGTCGGTGCGTCGAGCGACGGCGGCGAAGTCGCCCCGCACCAGCACGATCTCGAAGAGGAGATCGACCTCGCGGCGTTGCTTCCCCACGGTCTCGGCCAACTCACCCGTCCGTTCGGCAGCGCTCCCGTGGAGGCTCGCGCCGGCGCCGTCTCGCTCATGCGCACCCAACAGAGCATCGTCGCGGCGAGCCGATTCGGCATCCCGGCGGTCGCTCACGAGGAGTGCCTCGCCGGCTTTGCAACGCTCGGCGCGACCGCCTACCCGGTGCCGCTTGCCTGGGGCGCCACTTTCAACCCGGCGCTCGTCGAACGGATGTCACGCCGCATCGGCAACGACCTGCGCTCGGTCGGCATCCACCAGGGACTCGCGCCCGTGCTCGACGTCGTTCGCGACGCCCGGTGGGGACGCGTCGAAGAGACGATCGGCGAAGACCCCTACCTGATCGGAACGATCGCCTCCGCCTACGTCACCGGACTCGAGGGCGCTGGCATCATCGCGACGCTCAAACACTTCGTCGGCTACTCGGCGTCCAAGGCCGGTCGCAACCTTGCGCCCGTGTCGGTCGGCCGCCGCGAACTCAACGACGTGCTGCTCGCGCCGTTCGAGATGGTCATCCGCGAGGGACGGGTTCGTTCGGTCATGCACGCCTACACCGACATCGACGGGGTGCCGTCTGCCGCCGACGCGACACTGCTCACCGACCTTCTGCGTGACACCTGGGGATTCGACGGCACGGTCGTGGCCGACTACTTCGGCATCGCCTTCCTCCGGCTGCTGCACGGGGTCGCCGACACCTGGGCGGATGCCGCGGCCGCGGCCCTCACGGCGGGCGTCGACATCGAGCTTCCGACGGTGAAGACCTTCGGTGAACCGCTGCTCTCGGCCGTGCACGATGGCGTGCTGGACGAGAGCATTGTCGATCGGGCTCTGAGGCGCGTGCTGAAACAGAAGGTGGAACTCGGCTTGCTCGACGAGGATTGGTCTGCCGAGCCGGAAGCGCTGCGTACCGAAACGGTCGACCTCGACCCTCCCGCTAACCGCGCGGTCGCGCGGGAGATCGCCGAACAGTCCATCGTGCTGCTCAGCAACGACGGCACGCTTCCGCTCCGCTCCCCGCGCACGATCGCGGTGATCGGGCCGAACGCCGACACGTCGGCTGCCCTGCTCGGGTGCTATTCGTTTCCCGCCCACGTCGGCGTGCAGCATCCGGAATCACCCGTCGGCCTCGAGTTGCCGACCCTCGTGGATGCCCTGCGCACGGAGTTTGCCGACGCAGAATTGCGGGTTGCCCCGGGAACCAGCATCGATGGTGGCGAGACCACGGGAATCGCCGCTGCCGTCGAACTCGCGCGTTCGGCAGACATCGTCATTCTCGCGCTCGGCGACCGGGCCGGACTGTTCGGTCGAGGCACGAGCGGCGAGGGTTGCGATGTGGAATCGCTCGACCTGCCCGGAGCGCAACAGCAGCTCGCCGACGCGGTGCTCGACGCCGGCGTTCCGACGATCCTCACGTTGTTCTCCGGCCGTCCGTACGCGCTCGGCCAGGCGGCAACTCGGGCAGCGGCGATCGTCCAGGCGTTCTTCCCTGGCGAGGAGGGATCAGGCGCCGTGACGGGCGTGCTCTCCGGCCGGGTGAACCCCTCCGGACGATTGCCGGTCAGCGTGCCGGCGACACCCGGATCCCAGCCGACGACGTACCTCGCGGCGACGCTTGCAAACGCGAACGACGTGTCGAACATCGATCCGACACCGGCCTTTTCTTTCGGGCATGGTCTCGGCTTCTCGGCGATCGACTGGTCGGATGCCGCGCTCGACAGCGCCGCGGACGTCGCCATCGATGGGGCAATCGACCTCGGTATCACCGTGCGGAACCGTGGCGCGACCGACGGTGTCGAGGTTGTGCAGGTGTACCTGCATGACCCGGTCGCATCCGTCGTTCGTCCGGTACAGCGACTCGTGGCGTATGCGCGTATCGACCTGGCCGCCGGCGCGGCGGCACGGGTGCGGTTCTCGATTCCGGCCGACCTCGTGCAGTTCACCGGCAGGGATGGACGACGCGTGGTCGAACCCGGTGTCGTCGAGTTCCGGTTGTCCCGTTCGGCAGCCGAGACAGTGGCCGCCGTGCGCGTCACGTTGGTCGGGCCGCCGCGTTTCGTCGACCACACCCGGCTGCTGCACGCGGCTGTAGACGTGACGCCGCTCTAGCCCGCACGCAACGCGAACGGCCCCGCCATCCTGAGATGGCGGGGCCGTTCGCGTTGGCGGGTGAGGTCAGCGACCGCCCGAGCGGCGCTTGTTGAAGACGTCGAACGCGACGGCGAGAAGCAGCACGAGGCCCTTCACTGCCTGCTGCCACTCGATTCCGATTCCCATGATCGACATACCGTTGTTGAGCACACCGATGATGAGACCACCGATGATCGCGCCACCAATGGTGCCGACACCACCCTGTACTGCCGCGCCACCGATGAAGGCCGCGGAGATGGCCTCGAGCTCGAAGCCGTCACCGGCCTTCGGGCCCGCGAGGTTGAGGCGGGCGGTGAAGACCAGGCCGGCGAGGGCGGCGAGGAATCCCATGTTCACGAAGATGAAGAAGTCGACCTTGCGGGTCTTCACACCGCTGAGTTCGGCAGCGTGACGGTTGCCACCGATCGCGTAGATGTGTCGACCGAAGACGCTGCGGTTGGTGACGATCCCGTAGACGAGCACAAGAATGGCGAGCACGATGAGGGTGATCGGGATGCCCTTGAAGACGGCGAGCGCGAGCGCGAAGAGCCCGACACCGACCGTGACGAGGGCGATCTTGCCGACGAACCAGGCCAGCGGCTCGACGTCCTGGCCGTAGGACTGGCGTCCCTTGCGCGTGCGAACCTGCTGCACGATGAGCGCGATGACCGCGATGAGACCGACGCCGAGCGTGAACGGGTCGATGCGGTCACGACCGCCGAGGTCGATCTGGAAGTTGAGGAAGCCGTTACCGAGGGCGCGGTACTCCTCGGGGAACGAACCGATGTTGGCGTTACCGAGTACCACGAGCGCGAGACCGCGGAAGATGAGCATGCCGGCCAGCGTCACGATGAACGCGGGTATGCCAACGTAGGCGATCCAGAAGCCCTGCCACGCACCCACGAGTGCGCCGATGAGCAGCGACAGCAGGATCGCGACTGCCCACGGCAAGTCCATCTTGACCGCGAAAACACCGGAGATCGCGCCGACGAACGCTGCGACCGATCCGACCGAGAGGTCGATGTGGCCGGCGACGATCACCATGACCATCCCGATCGCGAGAATCAGGATGTACCCGTTCTGCACGATCAGGTTGGAGATGTTCTGCGGGCGAAGCAGGATCGACTGTCCGTTCTGGATAGTGAGGATCGAGAACAGCGCGACCACGGCGACGAGCGCGAGGAAGATGCCGTTCTTGCCGAGGTCGGTGATGACGTGACTGAGGGCCGATGCGACCTTCGAGGTAGGCGGTGGCCCGACCGGTTCGGTCTGCGGGCGAGTCGTTGTTTCAGACATGTTTGGTGGTCTCCTTGTACGTGCGCGCGCCGGCGCTAGCGCGGCTTTTCCATGGTCATGAGAGTGAGAAGTGCTTCGGGGCTTGCATCGCCGATGGGAAGTTCGCCGGTGATGCGGCCTTCCGAGAGCGCGTAGATCCGGTCGCAGATGCCGAGCAGTTCGGGCAGCTCGGAGGAGATCACGATGATTCCCTTACCCTCGGCGGCGAGGCGGTTGATGATCGTGTAAATCTCGTACTTCGCACCGACGTCGATCCCGCGGGTCGGTTCGTCGAGGATGAGCACGTCGGGGTCGGAGTAGATCCACTTGCTCAGCACGACCTTCTGCTGGTTTCCACCGCTGAGCTTGCCGGTCTTGGCGAGCACCGACGGCGCCTTGATGTTCATGCTCTTGCGATACTCGTTCGCGACCTTGAACTCTTCGTTATCGTTGACGAGCCCACCCTTCGCGAGCTTCTCGAGGGAGGCCGCGCTGATGTTGCGCTTGATGTCCTCGATGAGATTGAGGCCGTACTGCTTGCGGTCTTCCGTCGCGTAGGCGAGTCCGTTCTGGATCGCCTCGGCAACGCTGCGCGTCTTGATCTCCGTGCCGTTCTTGAAGACCTTGCCGGTGATGCGGGTTCCGTAGCTCCGCCCGAACAGGCTCATCGCGAACTCCGTGCGCCCGGCCCCCATGAGGCCGGCGATACCGACGATCTCTCCGCGGCGCACGTTGATCGAGACGTTGTCGACCATGACACGGGTCGGGTCCTGCGGGTGGTGGGCGGTCCAGTTCTCGACCCGCAGGATCTCGTCACCGATGTGCGGCGTGTGATCGGGGTAGCGGTGCTCGAGGTCGCGACCGACCATGTCTTTGATGATGCGCTCTTCCGAGACATCCGACTTGGCAATCGTCTCAATGGTCTTGCCATCGCGGATTACGGTCACCGTGTCGGCGATCTTCTTGATCTCGTTGAGCTTGTGGCTGATGATGATCGACGTGATGCCCTGCTCCTTGAGGTGCAGGATCAGGTCGAGCAGGTGGTCGGAGTCTTCGTCGTTGAGCGCGGCGGTCGGCTCGTCGAGAATCAGCAGCTTCACTCGCTTCGAGAGTGCCTTGGCGATCTCGACGAGCTGCTGCTTTCCGACGCCGATGTCCATGATCTTGGTCGTCGGGTTCTCGCGGAGTCCGACGCGGGCGAGGAGTTTGGCCGCCTCTGAATTGCTCTTGTTCCAGTCGATGAGCCCGAGGGCACCCTTGACCTCGTTGTTGAGGAAGATGTTCTCGGCGATCGACAGGTACGGGCTCAGCGCGAGCTCCTGGTGGATGATCACGACACCCTTGGCTTCGGAGTCCCGGATGTCGCGAAAAGCCATCGTCTCGTTCTCAAAGACGATGTCGCCCTCGTAGGTCCCCACCGGGTACACCCCGGACAACACCTTCATGAGGGTCGATTTGCCCGCGCCGTTTTCGCCGCAGATGGCGTGAATCTCGCCGCGGGCCACCTCGAGGGTGACGTCCTGCAGCGCCTTCACGCCGGGAAAGGTCTTGGTGATCGACCGCATTTCCAGGATGTTTGTGGTCACGTGAGCGGCTTCCTTGCCTAGGTAGGTGGGTAGTACGGGGTGAGCGGTGCCGGGGAGTCGCCTCCCCGGCACCGCCTGGTGAAGTGTCTTCGGACTAGCCGTTGACGTCTTCCTCGGTCCAGTAACCGGTGTCGATCAGTTCCTTCTGGATGCCGTCCTTCACAACCGTGATCGGCTGGAGAAGGTACGACGGGACGTCCTTGACGTTGTTGTTGTACGTCGAGGTGTCGTTCGTTTCGACCTCGTCACCGTTGAGCGCGGCGATGGCCATGCCGGCCGCCTTCTTCGCGAGCTCGCGGGTGTCCTTGAAGATGGTCGCGTACTGCTCACCGGAGTTGATTGCCTTGACCGAGTCGATCTCGGCGTCCTGTCCGGAGATGGTCGGCCAGTCGTCGCCAACGGAGTATCCGGCGTCCTGGAGGGCGCTGATGATTCCGCGGGAGATGCCGTCGTAGGGCGAGAGAACCGCGTCGACCTGCGTGCCATCGGAGTAGTTCGTCGCGAGGAGGTCTTCCATGCGGCTCTGGGCGGTTTCGCCGTCCCAGCGGAGCGTTGCGGCCTGCTCGATATCGGTCTGGTTGCTCTTCACAACGATCGTTCCGTCGTCGATGAACGGCTGGAGAACCTCCATGGCGCCGTCGAAGAAGAAGAACGCGTTGTTGTCGTCGAGCGAACCGGCGAACAGTTCGATGTTGAACGGACCCTCCGGGGCGCCGTCGATCGGGGTACCGTCGAGCTCGGTCAGGCCGAGTCCGTTGAGAACCGACCAGCCCTGCTGGCGTCCGACGAGCGCGTTGTCGAAGGTCGCGTAGTAGTCGACGTTCTCGGTGTCCATGAGCAGTCGGTCGTACGCGATGACCGGGATCTCGGCGTCAGCGGCATCCTGAAGGATGTTGGTGAGCGTCGTGCCGTCGATCGACGCGATGATCAGGGCTTCCGCGCCCTTGGTGATCATGTTCTCGATCTGGCTGACCTGGGTCGGGATGTCGTCTTCCGCGTACTGCAGGTCGACCTGGTAGCCCTGGCTTTCGAGGGCTTCCTTGACGGCCTTGCCGTCGGCGATCCAGCGCTCGGATGACTTGGTCGGCATCGCGACGCCGATGATGCCGCCGCCGCCTTCGCCATCGCCAGTGCCGCCGCCGCCCGAGCAGGCTGCGAGGCCCGCGACCATTACGCCTGCGGTGACAAGCGACAGAAGTGCTCTCTTCTTCACTGTGTTTCCTTTCGATTGTTGGACGTCTTTGTCTGTGGTGCTGCGTGATCCGGCTTCGTCCATGAGTCCGGGTCCATGCCGCGGGCCGAAAGGCCGACCCTGGCAAGTCTTGAGTTGTGGTGTGATGCGGGTGTTACTGCAGCCCCTGCGCGAGTCGGTAGTAGGCGGCGTTCCACTTCACCTCACGGGCGAACCCGCGCGGTGTGGTGTCTTCATCGATGACGAGCAGCTCGGTGCGAGCCATCTCGGCAAAGTCTTCCCAGGCCTCGACACCGACGGCCGTCGACAGGACGGTGTGGTGGGCGGCACCGGCGGTGAGCCAGGCAGCCGCCGAGGTAGCGAAATCGGGGGCCGGCTTCCAGACCGCGCGCGCGACCGGAAGGTGCGGGAGTGGTGCGGGCAGGTCGATGACCTCGACGGCGTTCGCGACGAGTCGGAACCGGTCGCGCATGTCACTGAGGGCGACGACGACACCCTGGCCGGCATCCGTGTCGAAGACCAAACGCACGGGGTCTTCGCGACCTCCGATGCCGAGCGGGTGGATCTCGAGGCTCGGACGCTTCGTCGTGAGCGACGGGCAGATCTCGAGCATGTGCGCGCCGAGAATCGATTCGTCTCCCGGGGTGAGGTTGTAGGTGTAGTCCTCCATGAGGGATGCGCCACCGGGAAGACCAGAGCCCATGACCTTGGCCGCGCGGATGAGCACGGCCGTCTTCCAGTCGCCCTCCCCGCCGAAGCCGTAGCCGTCGGCCATGAGGCGCTGCACGGCGAGACCGGGCAGCTGGCGAAGGCCACCGAGGTCTTCGAAGCTCGTCGTGAAGGCCGCGAATCCGCCCTCCTCGAGAAAGCTGCGCAACCCGAGCTCGATTTTCGCGCCGTAGCGAAGCGACTCGTGGCGGTCGCCGTCGCGGCGCAGTTCGGGAACGATGTCGTAGAGCTCTTCGTATTCGGCGATCAGCGCGTCGACGTCGGATTCGGATGCCGCATCAACACGTTCGACGAGTTCGTTCACGCCCCACGTGTTGACCGACACACCGAAGCGGATCTCGGCCTCGGTCTTGTCGCCCTCGGTCACGGCGACGTTGCGCATGTTGTCACCGAATCGCGCGAGCTTGAGGTCGCGGGTCGCAGCCCAGGCGGATGCCGCCCGCGACCAGGTGCCGATCTGGCCGGTGACGACGGGGTTCGACGCGTGACCGACCACGGTCTTACGCGGAACGGCCATGCGCGTGGCGATGTAGCCGAACTCCCGGTCGCCGTGGGCGGCCTGGTTGAGGTTCATGAAGTCGAAGTCGATGTCGCCCCAGGGCAGCTCGACGTTGGCCTGCGTGTGGAAGTGCAGGAACGGCTTCGCGAGGGCGTCGAGACCGTGGATCCACATCTTCGCCGGGCTGAACGTGTGCATCCAGGCGATGACCCCGACCACGGTGTCGTCGGAGTTCGCGTCGATCATCGCGCGACGAATCGCGTCGGAACCCTTGAGCACGGGCTTCCAGACGACCGTCACGGGCACGTCGCTCGAGGCGTTCAGCTGGTCGACGACGTTCTGGGACTGCTCGGCCACCTGGCGGAGGGTCTCGTCGCCATAGAGGTCCTGGCTTCCGGTGAGGAACCAGACTTCGTTCGCGGCGAGGTCGGGGATGATCGAGCGGGTCATGCGGTGTGTTCCTTCACTGCGGGGGCCTGGCCGTAGACGTTCTGGTAGCGGTCGAAAAGCGAGTCGATCGAGTGCTGCGGGATCGGGATGAGCTCGCCGCCCTGGCGCGCGATGTGCACGGTGCGGGCGACATCCTCGGCCATGACGGCGGCCTTGACCGCGCTCTTTGCATCCGCACCGATCGTGAAGACACCGTGGTTCTGCATGAGGACCGCCGGCGACCGGTGGCCGCTGAGCGTCTGCACGATGCCGCGCCCGATCGAGTCATCTCCGATAATGGCGAACGGCCCGACCGGGATCTCGCCGCCGAACTCGTCGGCCATCGCGGTGATGACGCACGGGATCGCCTCGCCACGAGCGGCCCAGGCGGTCGCGTAGGTGGAGTGCGTGTGCACGACTCCCCCCACCCCGGCCAGGTTGCGGTACACGTAGGCGTGCGCCGCGGTGTCGCTCGAGGGACTGCGTTCCCACCCGGGGGTGTTGGGAATGACGGCGCCGTCGAGGTCGCACAGGATCATGTTCTCCGGGCCGAGATCGTCGTAGCCGACTCCGCTCGGTTTGATCACGAAGAGGTCGGCACCGGGCACGCGACCGGAGATGTTTCCCCCGGTC
>Ga0247812_10000775_pt1 | contig 18464 bp, 9 predicted proteins | sample UWRJL149409B1_FD_178011 | JGI IMG/M metagenome (GOLD analysis project Ga0247812, IMG submission 178011) | Plant litter microbial communities from Arlington Agricultural Research Station in Wisconsin, United States - UWRJ-L149-409B-1 | ecosystem: Environmental > Terrestrial > Plant litter >...
CGGCGTTGACGTTGTCGATCACCTTGGCAATGGTCTCGTCGATGCGCGTGTGCACGCCCAGCGTCAGGCCGTAACCGGAAGCATTGATCTGACCGATCAGTTGATCGATGTCTTTGCGCTTGTAGCGAACCACGTGCAGTACCGGACCGAAGATCTCCCGCTGAAGCTCGTCAAAGCTTTCCAGTTCGATCAGGGTCGGCATCACGAAGGTGCCGCGTTTGATTTCTTCGCTGTTGGCAATGGCCACCTGGTACACGTTGCGACCTTTGTCGCGCATGCCCTGGATGTGCTTCTCGATGCCAGCCTTGGCCTCGGCGTCGATCACCGGGCCGATGTCCACGGACAGGCGCTCCGGGTTGCCGAGACGGCATTCAGCCATCGCGCCTTTGAGCATTTCGATGACACGGTCCGCGGAATCTTCCTGCAAGCACAGGACGCGCAGAGCGGAGCAACGCTGACCGGCGCTGTCGAAAGCTGACGACACCACGTCGATCACGACTTGTTCGGTCAGTGCCGAGGAGTCGACGATCATCGCGTTCTGGCCGCCGGTTTCGGCGATCAGCGGAATCGGACGACCCTGTGCATCCAGGCGTCCGGCAATGTTGCGTTGCAGCAAGCGAGCGACTTCGGTGGAACCGGTGAACATCACGCCTTTGACGCGATCGTCGCCGACCAGGCCGGCACCGACGGTTTCGCCACGGCCCGGCAGCAGTTGCAGCACGCCTTCCGGGATACCGGCTTCGAGCAGCAGGCGCACGGCTTGAGCGGCCACCAGCGGGGTTTGTTCCGCAGGTTTGGCCAATACCGGGTTACCGGCAGCCAACGCCGCAGCGACCTGGCCGCTGAAGATTGCCAGCGGGAAGTTCCACGGGCTGATGCAGACCACGGGGCCCAATGGGCGGTGGGCGTCGTTGGTGAAATCGTTGCGAGCCTGCACCGCGTAATAACGCAGGAAGTCCACGGCTTCACGCACTTCAGCGATGGCGTTGGCAAAGGTCTTGCCGGCTTCGCGAGCCAGCAGGCCCATCAGCGGCTGAATCTCGCCTTCCATCAAATCGGCGGCACGTTCCAGAATCGCAGCACGCTCGGCCGGCGGAGTGGCCTGCCAGATTGGTGCCGCGTTCAGGGCGCACTGGATCGCGTTGTCGACGTCTTCGACGGTCGCTTCTTGCACATGGCCTACCACGTCACGCAGGTCGGACGGGTTCAGCACGGGTGCAGGAGTTTCAGTGCTGGAGGCGCAACCGAGCATCGGCGCGGCTTTCCAGTCGTTGTGAGCGGTAGCCAGCAGGGCGCAGGACAGGGAAGCCAGACGATGTTCGTTGGCCATGTCGATGCCGCTGGAGTTGGCGCGCTCGGCACCATAAAGATCACGCGGCAGCGGGATACGTGGGTGCGGCAGGCCGAAGCCGCCTTCCAGCGTCGCCATCTGCTCGATGCTGGCCACTGGATCGGCCACCAACGCCTGAATCGAGATCGACTGATCGGCAATCTGGTTGACGAACGAGGTGTTCGCGCCGTTTTCCAGCAGACGACGTACCAGGTACGCCAACAGCGTTTCGTGGGTGCCAACTGGTGCGTACACGCGGCACGGACGGTTCAGCTTGCCTTCGGAAACTTTGCCTACGACCTGTTCGTACAGTGGTTCACCCATGCCGTGCAGGCACTGGAACTCGTACTGGCCGGGGTAATAGTTCTGACCGGCAATATGGTAAATGGCCGACAGGGTATGGGCGTTGTGCGTGGCGAACTGCGGGTAGATGACTTCCGGTACCGACAGCAGTTTGCGTGCGCAAGCGATGTAGGAAACGTCGGTGTACACCTTGCGGGTGTAGACCGGATAGCCTTCCAGGCCTTCGACCTGGGCGCGCTTGATCTCGCTGTCCCAGTACGCGCCTTTTACCAGGCGGATCATCAGGCGATGACGGCTGCGGCGTGCCAGGTCGATCACGTAGTCGATCACGTACGGGCAACGCTTCTGGTAAGCCTGGATCACGAAGCCGATGCCGTTCCAGCCGGTCAATTGCGGCTCGAAGCACAGGCGTTCCAGCAGGTCCAGCGACAGCTCGAGGCGGTCGGCTTCTTCGGCATCGATGTTCAGACCGATGTCGTATTGCTTGGCCAGCAGGGTCAACGACAGCAGGCGCGGGTACAGCTCGTCCATCACACGCTCGTACTGCGCGCGGCTGTAGCGCGGGTGCAGTGCCGACAGCTTGATGGAGATGCCCGGGCCTTCATAAATCCCACGACCGTGGGACGCTTTGCCGATCGAGTGGATGGCTTGTTCGTACGAGGCCAGGTACTTCTGGGCGTCGTGTTCGGTGAGTGCAGCTTCACCGAGCATGTCGTAGGAATAGCGGAAACCTTTGGATTCGAACTTGCTGGCGTTCGCCAAGGCTTCGGCGATGGTTTCGCCGGTGACGAACTGTTCGCCCATCAGGCGCATGGCCATGTCGACGCCCTTGCGGATCATCGGCTCGCCGCTCTTGCCGATGATACGGCTCAGGGACGAAGTCAGGCCGGCTTCATTGTGGGTGGCGACCAGTTTGCCGGTCAGCAGCAGACCCCAGGTGGCGGCGTTGACGAACAGCGACGGGCTGTTGCCCAAATGCGGGTGCCAGTTGCCGGTGCTGATTTTGTCGCGAATCAGTGCATCGCGTGTGCCTTTGTCCGGAATGCGCAGCAGCGCCTCGGCCAGACACATCAGTGCGACGCCTTCCTGGGAGGACAGGGAAAATTCCTGCAGCAGGCCCTGAACAATGCCTGCACGGCCGCCAGCGCTTTTCTGATTGCGCAATTTTTCGGCAATCGAGGCGGCGAGCTTGTTGGTGGCTTCTGCCATGGCAACCGGCAGGCGAGCCTGCTCGATCAGCATCGGCACGACTTCCGGTTCCGGGCGACGGTAAGCGGCCGTGATCGAAGCGCGCAGTACCGATTGCGGCAGGATGCTTTCGGCGAATTCGAGGAAGCACTGATGGGCGTGATCCAGCGGCGCGTCGACGGTGTCGTCGGAGTCCTTGGTCAAACCGTTCAGCTCGGTCAGGGTTGCACCACCCTCGAGTTTTTCCAGGTAATTGAAAATCGCCTGTTTGATCAGCCAGTGCGGCGTGCGATCAATCGAGGTCGCGGCAGCCTTGAGGCGCTCGCGGGTAGGGTCGTCAAGTTTGACCCCAAGGGTGGTGGTAGCCATATTTTTATCCTCATGTTTGCCACGACTGCGTGGCATCAGCTGGCGGCAAGATTAGCTGCGCACTGAACGAGGTGCAACCGGGTGCAACCCTTTTTTTGTAGGAAAAATAGGCAGCTCGTCAGGAAATGGATTCTGGAAGCCTTTCCTGCCTTTGCTTGGTGCTTTTACTTATAGCAACATCAAGTTACTGCTCTAAAAAGGAGCAAAAACATACCTTTGCCGCTTATTTTCGACTAGGTGCAACTTATTCTCCAGAAACTGGTTGCACCTTATTTACTTTGTTGAATAGCATTCGCGCCCAAGGTGCAACCGACTACAAAGCTCGGTGCTCCGGCTGATGGCTTTCCTGGGGAAACATCAGTCATAAATGCGCGGGATCCGGAATCGTCTGTCAAACGTCGTCGTTTGCGAGCGGTTAACCAAGACCGCCGCTACATAAAAACAAAGCCAGGGCGTAACTCAATGAGCGTAAGCAATCCAACCCTGATCACGTTCGTGATCTACATCGCAGCAATGGTGCTGATCGGCTTCATGGCCTATCGCTCCACCAATAACCTTTCTGACTACATTCTGGGCGGTCGTAGCCTGGGTAGCGTCGTGACTGCATTGTCCGCCGGTGCTTCCGACATGAGCGGCTGGTTGTTGATGGGCCTGCCGGGCGCCATCTATATGTCTGGGCTTTCCGAAAGCTGGATCGCCATCGGCCTGATCGTGGGTGCCTACCTGAACTGGCTGTTCGTCGCTGGCCGTCTGCGTGTGCAGACTGAGCACAACGGTGATGCGCTGACCCTTCCGGATTACTTCTCCAGCCGTTTCGAAGACAAAAGCGGTCTGCTGCGGATCATTTCTGCGGTCGTGATTCTGGTGTTCTTCACCATCTACTGCGCTTCCGGCATTGTGGCCGGTGCCCGTCTGTTCGAAAGCACCTTCGGCATGTCCTACGAGACCGCGCTGTGGGCCGGTGCTGCGGCAACGATTGCCTACACCTTCGTCGGTGGTTTCCTGGCCGTGAGCTGGACTGACACCGTACAAGCCACGCTGATGATCTTCGCCCTGTTGCTGACACCGATCATCGTGCTGCTGGCCACCGGTGGTGTCGACACCACGTTCCTGGCGATCGAAGCGCAAGATCCAAGCAACTTCGACATGCTGAAAAACACCACCTTCATCGGCGTGATCTCGCTGATGGGCTGGGGCCTGGGCTACTTCGGCCAGCCGCACATCCTGGCGCGTTTCATGGCCGCGGATTCGGTGAAGTCGATTGCCAAGGCGCGTCGCATCTCCATGGCCTGGATGATCCTGTGCCTGGGCGGCACCGTAGCGGTCGGTTTCTTCGGTATCGCCTACTTCTCGGCGCACCCGGATCTGGCCGGTCCTGTGACTGAAAACCCTGAGCGTGTGTTCATCGAGCTGGCAAAAATCCTGTTCAACCCATGGGTTGCCGGTGTGCTGCTGTCGGCCATTCTGGCGGCGGTGATGAGTACGTTGAGCTGCCAGTTGCTGGTCTGCTCGAGCGCCCTGACCGAAGACTTCTACAAGACTTTCCTGCGCAAGAGCGCTTCCCAGGTTGAACTGGTCTGGGTCGGTCGCGCCATGGTCCTGCTGGTTGCCCTGATCGCCATCGCGATGGCGGCTAACCCGGAAAACCGTGTACTGGGTCTGGTCAGCTACGCCTGGGCCGGCTTCGGTGCTGCGTTCGGCCCCGTTGTCCTGATCTCCGTGATCTGGAAAGACATGACCCGTAATGGTGCACTGGCCGGTATCCTGGTCGGCGCGATCACTGTGATTGTCTGGAAACACTTCGAGTTGCTGGGTCTGTACGAAATCATCCCTGGTTTCATCTTCGCCAGCCTGGCGATCTACATCGTCAGCAAACTGGGCGCGCCGACTGCCGGCATGCTGCAGCGTTTCGAAGCTGCCGAAGCTGATTTCCGCCTGAACAAGTAATGGGGACGAGCTGAAGCTCCGACCTGTTGCCGAACACTAAAACGGCCCGCTTCTTTTTGGAGGCGGGTCGTTTTTTTATGCCTGTAGCACTCGCTCTATTCAACAGGGGTGTCTGTAGCCCAAAGCCTGTTTTCGGTCGGCAAAAGCGCCAGGCGCAGTAAGAAAAGTCTGTTTTTCCTGTCCCCCCGTCAGTACCCGTTGTCGCTCATACAGAATCGCCCACCTTCGTTCTGCAGAGACACATCGGATGTTCGCTCCTGCCAATCAGCCGCGTTTCACGTTGACCCTCGATGGCGATTCAAAAAGTGACTTCAAGGTGCTTGAATTCACCGGTAAGGAGGCCATCAGCCAGCCCTACCGTTTTGACTTGGAACTGGTCAGCGACCGCCCGGACATAGACCTCGAAACGCTCCTGCATCGTGAGGCGTTTCTAAGCTTTGATTCGGGCGAGGCCGGCATTCACGGCCAGATCTTTCGGGTAGGCCAGGGACACTCCGATCATCGGCGAACGCACTATCAGATCAGCCTTGTGCCGCGTCTGGCGTACCTCGGCCAGCGCATCAATCAACGTATTTTCCAGCATCAAAGCGTGCAGGCCATCATCACCCTGGTCCTCAAGGAGCACGGCATCCTGGGGGATGCTTTCAACTTTCAGCTCGACCATCAATACCCGGAACGCGAGTACTGCGTGCAATACGCGGAAAGCGATTTGGCGTTCATTCAGCGCCTGTGTGCGGAGATCGGCTTTCACTACCATTTTCGACACAGCCCCGACGGGCATTTGCTGGTGTTCGCCGATCACCAGACGGGTTTTACGCTGCTGCCCGAACCGACTGTTTACCGGCCGCGAAACGCAACAGTGGCGGATCAACCCGTCATCAAACGCTTCGACGTACGCTTTGAAACCCGCACGACAAAAGTGTCTCGTCGCGATTACGACTTCCTGAAGCCGCATCTGGACCTTGAAAGCCGCGTCGGCCAGAAACAGTCGGTGCATGAGGATTATCAATTTCCGGGGCAATTCGCCGAGCCGGAGCATGGTAAGCGTCTGGCGCAGCGGGCTCTGGAGCGGCATGGCGCCGATTATCAACAGGCCGAAGGGCTCAGCGATCAGCCTGCGTTAATCAGCGGGACATTCCTGCGGTTATCCGAGCACCCGCAAGAGAAATGGAACGACCTGTGGCTGATTACCCAAACCGAGCATCGCGGTCGGCAGCCGCAGGTGCTCGAAGAGTCGACGCCTGACGACAGCCCGAATGATTTTAAAGGCTATCAAAACACCTTTCTGGCGACGCCGTGGGACGTGCTGTTTCGCCCGCCATTGGGTCCAGAAAAGCCGCGCATGCTCGGCTACCAGTCCGCCGTGGTGACGGGACCCAAGGACAGCGAAATCCACTGCGACGCGTTTGGCCGGGTCAAGGTACAGCTTGCCTGGGACCGTGAAGGTGAACGCGATGAACATTCCAGCTGCTGGCTGCGCGTGGCCTCGGGTTGGGCGCACGACCGATATGGCAGCGTGATGATCCCGCGGGTAGGCATGGAAGTGCTGGTGGGGTTCATTGATGCCGACGCGGACAAACCGCTGGTAATGGGTTGCGTGCCGAATGCGGCCAATCCGATGCCGTTGAACCTGCCAGCGGACAAGACCCGCAGTATTTTTCGCAGCCAGACCAGTCCGGGTGGCGGTGGCTACAACGAAGTGCGAATCGAGGACCGCAAGGGCGCTGAAGAGATCTATCTGCGAGCTCAGCGGAACTGGAATCAACACGTGCTCAACGATCAGCATGTGCAAGTGGGCAATCAGCGCCACGTCGTGATTGGTGGCGATCAGTCGCAGGGGGCGAGCGACAACCTGCGAGTGCACGGTGATCAATCTGTCCGGGTAAACAATCAGAACCTTGAGGCGAGCGGGCATTTCCATGTGCGTGCGGGCCAGCAGGTTGTTATCGACGGCGGTGCCAGCTTGTCGATCCAGGCGGGCGGGCATTGGATCAACATTGGCCCTGGCGGAATCTTCAGCAGTGTGGAGATAGAGCTCGGTGGTGCGCTGATGCCAGTAATGGGCGCCGCGACCCCTAAAGTGGTACCTGCCGCGTTAAGCCCGGCACAAATCCGCAGCCTCAAAAGCCCCGCGCCGTTCTGCGAAGAATGCGAGCGTTGCAAGGACGGTCTATGCCTACCTCCGAACTCGTTAATGGGCGGCTCCAAAGCCACCGTGAGTGAAGGCGCAGAACCGGGCTTTCACATTGTCGAGCAGCCCATGTCCCGCGGGGCGCTGGAGTCCCTGCTATTCCCCCAACCGACCCCGGCCATTCTTGAAAAATTCCGCCGCCTGAATCCGCAGGTGAGTGGCTACGCCAAGCCTGGTCAACTGATCGTCCTGAGCGACCCCGGCAACACGCAATGCACCCGCGAAGAAGCGTTGCTGATGGAAGCGGCGCAGACCGTCGACGCGGCGCTGGAGCCAATGAGTGATGCCGAAGCCGAGTTCATGGCGCGGCATCATGATGAGGTTGAATCGTTCCTGACGCAGGGTTCGACCGGCGTCGGGATAGGTGCTGCGATGTTTGGTACGCACCTGGGGAACGTACAAAAGACTCTGGTCGACATTGAAGCGCTGCACAAAAGGACCTTCGAACAGAACAGGAAACTGACGGGCGCCGACTTCTACGCCGAACGCCAACGATTGATGAAACAACTGGATAACGGCCTTGGACCGCTGGTGCGCAAAGGCATTGGCATTCCTGATCATCTGAAACTGAAGAACGCGTTGGGTATTTCTACCCGAAGTCTGGTGCGGCATTGGAAACAGGCGGGTACGGCAGGTGGGATTCCGGGGTATGCCACGCATATTGAGGGGGTGAGTAGGGCGAGTAAGGTGATTAAGGCGGGGGGGTATGTCGGGATTGGATTGGGTGCTGCTGCTTCTGGGCTGAAGGTCAAGGAGACTTGTCGGGTTGGAACGGAAGAAGCTTGCAGGAAGGTGAAGTTTACGGAGGCGGGGAAGTTTAGCGGGAACGTTGCTCTAGGGGCGATCGGCGGGGTTGCCGGAGCAATCACATGTGTCCTAGTAGGAATAGGTACTGCCGGGATAGGAGGGATAGCTTGCGGACTTGTACTTACTGGAGTTGGCACAGTCTTGGGAGGGGTGGTTGGGGCAGAATTGGGAGAATTGGGTGGGGAGTTGGTTTATGAGGTTTCCAAGTGAAGGAGAATCTCGGTGAGCTATTAATGTTTGGTGGGCTAGCTTTAATAGTTGTTACTTTGCTATGTTTTTGTTTAATTGTTTATCTTGCGTATTTTAGGTTAAAAGAAATACTTGCTAATTTAAAATCATCCTCTTCTGTTAGTGGTTATGATTTTCCGCTTGGGATTGCACCTTTAATGCGTCTTGCATTGCTTGGTTATATAGGAATGATGTTGACCTTACCGCAGTCATGCATAAAAAACGGAACATTAAGCGCTCATGATTACGCGCGATTTCCTAAACGGTTAAAGTTTTTGGTGAAATTTTGCAATTGCTTTGTTTGGTCGCTATTAGTAGTGCTCTTAATTGTATGGGGGAAGCTGCCATAGCACTGCGAGTGGTTCAACGGGCGCCGGGATAAGTGCTGCTATTTTTTGTAAATGTTTTGGCGGCGTAAAAAAAGACGTTAGTAGACATTGAAGCGCTGCACAAAAGGACCTTCGATAAGAACGGGAAACTGACGGGCGCCGACTTTTACGCCGAACGCCAACGATTGATGAAAAAACGCGTTGGGTATTTCTACCCGAAGTCTGGTACGGCATTGGAAACAGGCGGGTACGGCAGGCGGGATTCCGGGGTATGCCACGCATATTGAGGGGGTGAGTAGGGCGAGTAAGGTGATTAGGGCGGGGGGGGTATGTCGGGATTGGATTGGGTGCTGCTGCTTCGGGAGTGAGGGTAAGCGAAGCTTGCCGCGCTGGCCGAGAGCAAGAATGCAAAAAAGTGCAAATCGTTGAAAGTTGGAAATTGATGGGGGCTATAGCAGGAAGTAGTGCTGGTCCAGTTGTGGTCGGTAAAACATGTGCTGCCGTTGGTAAGTCTCCCCATGGCCTGCTGGTTTGTGCCGTAGTCGCCGCAGGTGTTGGCGCGATCGGTGGCGGGTTGATAGGAGAGACAATTGGTGAAGGTATTGGCGAATTAGTATTCGCGTGGACTGAGTGATGTTAGATGCAAGGGGGATCTATTTTTTAGTTGCGATAATTGTTGTTGTGTCAGGGGTGGGGATGTTTCTATTTCAGTTGTATTTCGCGTACTTCAAGCTTGATTGCTTATTAAAAAATCTGCCAAATTCGTATGGGGTCGATATCCGGAAGTCAATGCTGGGTAGAGATCCGATGAGTAGGGTTTTTGTGTCTGCGAACATTGCAATGATGCTTGTTCAATATAAGAAATCAATAAAAAATGGTGAGCTTGATCAGCGGGATTACGACGCAATTCCAGCGAATTTATTGCTGTGTATGAAATTGATTTATTTTGCTGCGTTGGTAATAGGCTGGATGCTGATTAGCATGTTTGTAGTCGGGAAATTTTTGGGTTGGCTTTAGTTAATAAGCGAGCTTGGCTATTAAGGTGGGGCAGTTGAGGTTCGGCCGAAATGGGGCTGCTCGATGGGTCGAGGTTAAGGAGACTTGTCGGATTGGGACGGAACATGCTTGCAAGAACGTCCCATCGATAGTGCTGGGGGAAAACACTTATGGTTGGGGTGTGATCGGAGCATCTGGCGAGGAGAAATCACGTGAAATCACTTATAAGGTATTTAATGAATGACAAACGATAGCGAGGTATGGTTTTTCTTGGATTTTAGTGGTTTGGCTTTTGGGCTCGGCTTTATTTTTATTATAGGACAAATCTATCTCTGTTTTTTTTAAGCTGGAACGAATTTTAAGATCGCTCAGTAATTCGTTTGGGGTCGTGATACTTCACCCTTTCCTGAGAAGTGGTTTTTTCAGGGCTAGTTTTATGATGAATCAAATAGCTTCATATTTGTTGTATCCAAATAGATCAATTAGAAGTGGCGCTTTAGATGGGCTGGATTATTTGAATTTTCCTCGCGGGTTACTGTATCTCATACGTGGTTTATATATGACGGCAGTTGGGAGTATGGTTTCAATGCTCGTGCACTATTTTTATAAAAATGGATGGCTTGGATAAGTTTGGTTTTTAGTTCTCATGGATAAATTAATGACTAACGAGCATACAGATACCTGGCTCCACAACAACCCGCTCAAGAGTGCGGAACAACTCTTTGCCATTTTCAGCAGTGCGAGCGCTGCTGAACCTTTCAAAGTTTGGCGGGCTTCGAAGGGAGGTAAGGCTCCCAGCCCGGTTTGGGCCGAAACAATTTATGCCGAGTGGGAAGAGGTGATGCCTTATGTAGGAATTGTCGCGGCTGACGGTGAGTTTTTGCAGTGGGTTGCGACAACTGAGTCTCAGGATTGGGGGTGGTTGGCGGTTTCTGCGGCGCCCTTAAAAGTCGTGGTTGAGCACATGCGCAGCCTTACCCAGGTGACATTGCCCAATGGTAATGCGGTGTTTTTCCGGTTTTGGGATGGGCGATATCTGCTGCCGATTTTGCAGTCTGCGCAAGTGAATGCGGCTGAGTTGCTGCCGGTTTTTGACCGGTGTCTGATCAATGGGCAACCGGTTGATATTGGCGGTAACGCGTTGAAATCGGAAAAGGTTTTTCCATGGTGGGCGGTGCCGGATGCGCTGCTGCAGCAGTTGGGGGCTGAGGATGTTTCGACTCAGCTCAACAATTTGATTCAGTGGTTGAGTGAGGAGCATCAGACGCTGTTCGAGGCCTTTTCGGAAAGCGTGTTGCGCAGGAAGGTGGAGGCGTTTCTTGCGCAGCCTGGGGTTCCTTCAGTTCCGAAGGTGAAGTTGCTGGAGCACTTGATGATGGAGCTGGGTTGATTTGATGGAGTAGGTCCGAGGAAATTTCTGGGCAAAGTCTTCGGAGATTTCCTTCGAGTTTTGGCGGTTTGCATGAACTGGTGCGGTGGGTGATGTATCGATAGTCTTTGGCTGCCACTGTGATTCAGTGGTGGGGCGTAGGAACCCGGTAGTGGCATCGGAAAGCATTAGCATCGAAACCAATTTGAGGCCGTTATTGTGCGTCCGTAAGATCAGTTGCGGCGGCTATGCGCGGGCATGCTTCGGCGTGGTCGAGTTCTCCGATGCTCGGTATTCCTACCCCGCGTATAGCTGCCACCCAAGCCCGTAGGAAGGCTGATGGCAGCTCCCATTATCATTGGAGATTTCAAATGCCATCACTTCATCCCGATCCTCCGTATGTAAAGCCAGCTCCTCATCCGGATAACCGCTTCAAGGCGCTCACCAGCAACTGCAGTGACATGCCCACCCTGTTCCTGGATACCCAGGCACCCATCGACGTTTTGACCGACGAGGCCAACTACCGAATCCAGGCTGTTACCCAAGTGCTCGAAAATCTGTCCATGCGCGGATCGGTCGAGTGCGACTCTTTCATTCTCAGTGACTTTGCATTGCTCTGCGCGATTCCGCTGCGGGACGGCTGTGATGTGCTGGAAGTGGTGCGGCGGCGGTTGCGGCCTCGACCTTCCGGATCGTAACGGGCTGTTGTGGCGAGGGAGTTTATCGAATCGTCGCACCGTCCCGCTCGGCTGCGAAGCAGTCGCAAGTCGTCGAATGCGGTGAATCTGGCAGAACCGGATTGGGGTCTGCTCCGCAGCCCAGCGGGACGGTGCGACGATTCGATAAACTCCCTCGCCACAAATTCTGCGCCGAGCGAGAAGGTGCGGCTCCCTTGCCACAGGTCCTGGCAATGGCATCATTTTTTTGCAACCGCCCGCTCGGCTGCGAAGCCCTGACGTTCGGCTCGGTACAAGGTAAACTTCCCGGCCTTCGCAGGAGCAATCATGAATTATCGTCACGCCTTCCATGCCGGCAATCACGCCGATGTGTTCAAACACCTGACCTTGACCCGCCTCATCGCCCTGATGTCGCGCAAGGAGCAGCCGTTTGCCTATCTCGACACTCACGCCGGCATTGGTCTGTATGACCTGCAGGGTGATCAGGCCAACCGTACCGGTGAGTACCTGGAAGGGATTGCCCGGTTGTGGGATCAGCCTGATCTGCCGGCGTTGACCGCCGATTACATGAAGGTGCTGCACGACATGAACCCGGATGGCCAATTGCGCTATTACCCGGGCTCGCCGGAGCTGGCGCGTCGTCTGACACGGCCACAGGATCGGTTGATGCTCAACGAGAAGCACCCCGAAGACGGTGTGTTGCTCAAGGACAACATGGCGGGTGATCGCCGGGTCAAGGTGCATCTGGGCGAGGGCTGGCACGTGCCGCGTGCCATGTTGCCGGTGCAGGAGAAGCGGGCGGTGATGTTGATTGATCCACCGTTCGAGCAACTGGATGAGATGCAGCGCTGTGCGGCGTCGCTGAAAGAGGCTATTGGACGGATGCGTCAAACCGTGGCCGCGATCTGGTACCCGGTGAAGGACCAGCGCATGTTGCGCCGTTTCTATCAGGACCTGGCCGGCACGGGCGCGCCGAAGTTGTTGCGGGTGGAGTTGTTGGTGCATCCGCTGGACACGCCGAACAGCCTAAACGGTTCCGGGCTGGCGATTGCCAATCCGCCGTGGGGACTGGAGGAAGAATTGCGTGAGCTGCTGCCGTGGTTGTCCAAGAAGCTGGGACAGACTCAGGGCGGGTGGCAGATGGATTGGTTGATTGCCGAGAGTTGACCGATCATTCCCACGCAGAGCATGGGAACGATCAGAGCTCACTTCAGATCGGGCAAGTCACGCCCGTACCGCCAATCCCGCAATACCCTTCCGGGTTTTTCGCCAGGTATTGCTGGTGATAGGCCTCGGCAAAGTAGACCGTCGGGGCTTCATCGATTTCGGTCGTGATAGTGCCTTTGCCAGCCTTGTTCAATTCAGCCTGGAAGATCTTCGCGCTGGCCTTGGCCGCGTCCAGCTGTGTCGGGTTGGTGGCATAGATGACCGAGCGATACTGCGTGCCGATGTCGTTGCCCTGGCGCATGCCTTGAGTCGGGTTGTGCAGCTCCCAGAACATCTTCAGCAGCTCGTCGTAGCTGACTTTCGCCGGCTCGTAGACTACCAGTACCACCTCAGTGTGGCCGGTCAGGCCCGAGCAGACCTCTTCATAAGTCGGGTTCGGCGTGAAACCGCCGGCGTAGCCAACCACGGTACTGACCACACCCTCACGCTGCCAGAAGCGACGCTCCGCCCCCCAGAAGCACCCCAGACCGAAGATGGCGAAATCCACATCCGTGACGAACGGGCCCAACAGCGGCGAGTCGTGGACGAAGTGTTTTTCCGGCAAGTTCATTGGGGTTTCGCGGCCAGGCAGGGCTTGTTCTTTAGTTGGAAGCACGTTTTTGTTCACCAGAATTTCCGAGCGCAGAACCATCATCAGTCCTCTCAGTCAGGTTGAATGTGAATTGTTAGACACGCAGTTTGCCCAATTATCCCTTTGGGAGCGAGGGTGTGCCGTCAGGCGAGTGGGCCGCGCGGATAGCGCTTGAGCTTTTCAATCAGCTCGGTGCCGGGGATCGGGCGGTCGAACAGGTAGCCCTGACCGACGTCACAACGGTGGCGCCGCAAGAACGCGAGCTGTTCTGCCGTCTCGATGCCTTCAGCCACCACCTTGAGTTTCAGGTTGTGGGCCATGGCGATCACGGCGGAGGTGATCTCCATGTCGTCCTGGTTATCCGGGATTTCGTGAATGAAGCTTCGATCGATCTTGATGATATCGATCGGGAATTTTTTCAGGTAACTGAGCGACGAATAACCCGTACCGAAATCGTCCATGGCCAGGGTCAGGCCCAGGCGCTTGAGCTGGTCGAGCTGCAAGTGAGTGTCTTCGGTGGCCTCCAGCAGCAGGCCTTCCGTTAACTCAAGTTCGAGCAAATTGGCCGGCAGCGCTTCTTCCTTGAGGATATTGGCGATGGACGCCACCAGGTCCGGGTCGGAGAACTGCTTGGGCGACAGGTTGATCGCCACCTGAAGATTGCCCAGGCCGGCCGCCGTCAGGTCTTTGCTCATGCGGCAGGCCTGTCGGGCGATCCATTTGCCAATGGGAATGATCAGGCCGGTCTCTTCTGCCACGCTGATGAACTGATCCGGGCGGATCATGCCTTTTTCCGGATGGTTCCAGCGCAGCAGCGCTTCCATGCCCAGCAGGCGACCGCTACGCAGGCAAAGCTTGGGCTGGTAGAACACGTCCAGTTCATTCTGGGTCAAGGCGCGGCGCAGGTTGTTTTCGACGAACAGCTTGTAGCTGGCCTCGGCGTTCAGCGCTTCGGTGAACACTTGAACCTGATGTTTGCCGTTGGCCTTGGCCTTATGCAGCGCGAGGCCGGCGTTACGCATCAGGGTTTGCGGGTCGCGTCCATGCAGGGGCGCGCAGGCCAGGCCGACGGAGCCCGTGACGCTGATTAACTGGTTGTCGACGAACATGGGTTTGTCGAGGGTCGCCAGCAATTGATTGGCGACCTTCTGGCCGCTGCACAGGTCGGTGTTGTCCAGCAACACCGCGAACTCGTTACTGGCAAAACGCGCCAGGCTGCCGCTCGGGCTCAGGCTGTTGCGCAAGCGTCGGGCCAGGCTGATCAGCAGCTTGTCGCCGGTCTGGTGGCCGAGGCTGTCATTGATGCGCTTGAAGTTATCAATGTCCACCAGCAGCAGGCTGATGGGCGTATCGGTGTCGCGCGCGAAGCGTTCATCAAGGTTGCGGATGAACGCCGGGCGATTACCCAGGTTGGTCAGGTTGTCGGTATAAGCCAGGCGCTCGATGCGCTGCTGGGCGAGTTTGGTCTGGGTGATGTCTTCGTAAATGCCGATGTAATGCGTCAGCTCGCGGTTGTCGCCGTAAACCTTGGAGATCGACAACTGGCCCCAATAGGGTTCGAGGTTTTTACGGCGGCTTTTGAACTCGCCTTGCCAGCTGTTGCTTTTGACCAGTGCCGAGGGCGCGTCGAACAGCAGCTCGCTCAGGTTCTCCAGTGCCGGCAGTTCCGACAGCCGCTGGCCGTGGACTTCTTCAGTGCTGTATTGAGTGATCGCTGTGAAACTCGGATTGACGTACTCGACCACCCCGTCGCAATTGACCAGCAAAAAGGCATTGGCGCTTTGCTCTACGGCGCGTTGGAACAAGTGCAAGGCACTGGTGGCGGCGCGGCGGTTGTGGTTGTTGATCACTTGGGCGAATTGGTCTGCCAGCTCACCGGCGAAGGCAATTTCGTCCGATTGCCAGGCGCGAGTGATACCGATCTGTTCCAGGCAGAGCACGCCCACGACGTTGCCATCAACCCGAATGCTGGCATCGAGCATCGCAATGATGTCCCGCGGTCGCAGACTGTCCACCAGTTCCCGGGTACGCGGGTCGTGCATCACGTTGTGGGCGTCAATGGCGCGGCCGGTGTTCAAGGCTTCCAGGTAATTCGGGAAGCCGCTGACGTCGATCGGCTCCGGCAGCTGATGGTTCCGGGTGGCGCGATGATAGGCCGAGATCGGCACCAGGAATGAATCTTCAAGGTTCCACAGGCTGGCACAGTCGATTTCGTAGATGTCACACGCGCTGCGGGTTATCAGCTCAGCGGCTTCCTGCAGGGAATTGTTGCTGCTGTAACGCTGGCGGGTCAGCAACAGGATCAGGTCTTGCTGTGCGCGAACCCGATCCAGGTGCAGCAGTTGTTCCTGCTGTGCGCGCTGATTGAGTTCCAGTGCGATTTGCAGGCGCGAGTTCTGAGTTTCCAGGTCCAGCGCCGACAGCTGCGGATTGCCCTCGAACAGGTCGTCTACAACCATCAGGTAGCCACGCAGCAACTGCCGATTGTGCTGTTTGAAGGCTTCACCCAGCTCCAGCAGGTTCAAGGCGCCGGAGGGGGTGTGCAAGGTGTAGCGGATCAGGTAATTGGGGCTTTCAGTCAGTTGCTGCTGGATCGCGTCATGCAACTGATGGCGCGCTTGGGGCTCCATCAGGCTGGCGTAGGGCGAACTGATCAGGGAGCAGAGCTCCGTAGCCGCCAGGCCGAACTGTCGTTCGCAGTTCGGATCGAGAAACAACAGCGCCCAGCTCGCCTCATTCAGCCGTTCGAAACGCAGCATGCCGAGCCGCGAGGGCACAGGCAACTGCGTCACTACCTCGGCCACCATACGGCTGGCGGCATCGGGTTGGCTTTTCATGGAGGGAACTCGCTTCGAAAGTGCTGATCGCGCCGGGCTTTCGCCCTCTTTACTCTTGCGTGCGGCAAGGTTGCATCATTGCAACACTGACTGACAAGAGACATGAAGGCCAAGTGCTATAAGAATATGTCGGCAGAGAAGAAGATTTCTTCAGTGATCGCGCCAAAGTAAGTGCCAGACAATACAGACCGTGACCTGCGGCAGCGCCTGCATCAAGTGGGTAGACCCGTAGGTGCTGCCGCAGGCTGCGATCTTTTGACCGTTAGCGCAAAGGGATATCGGTCTGTTGCAGTAATTGGCCCTCCCGATCGTGGTAGCTGACACGAATCTGCCCGGCATCAACCACCAGATGGGCAAAGTTGTCCTGGCTGATCACTGCGCCGGTCAATGCGTGCCGGTACTCGCCCTCGGCCGTGCGGGCCAACGGTTGATCGAGGATAAAGCTGGCGGCATTGGCGTAAGGCAGTAATTTGCTGTTGCTCAGAGGCGACGACACCACGGTGTGCACCTCAAAATCCGGGTCCTCGCTGTGCGTCAGCCGGCTGGTCAGAGAGCCGTGGACATCGCCGGAGACAAAGATGACGTTCTTGATGCGGTGCTGGCGGATTGTCTCCAGCAGGCGCAGTCGTTGTTCGGGAAACGCTTTCCAGGCATCGTCGCCCTGAATTTTCTTATCGGGATAGAACATGACGCTGGTCACGACGAACTTCACTCGGGCCGAACTGTTGATCAGCCATTCACATAAGGCGATTTCTTGCGCCTGATCAAGAATGCGCCGGTCAGAGGTGGATAGATTTCGCCGTGTTCGGCTGTCGGTCACAAACCATTCGATATCGCCCTCGGTAAACTGATACCAATACCTGTTGAGTGTCGAACTTACCCGGCCATTATCGAGTAACTCAGGAATGGGACTGTGGCTGGCCTGGTATATCTCATAAGCAGTCATCGCATTCGTATATAAGTAGTCGTCTTTATTGCTCTTGTCGGCGGGCCAGTTGTCTTCTATTTCATGATCGTCAAGGATCATGTAAGTCGGCACACTGGACATTAACTGACTGATATTGGGCTGAGAAAAAGCGGCGCGGTACTTGCTGAAGATATCGTTTAGTTCACGGTCGGGCGCCACGATGTTCAAATCATCGACATAGACTTGATCGCCGGTCATCAACACAGCGCTGACGGGTGGTTCGGCGTGGCGTACCTGTTGCATGATCGACGCGAAGATTCGGTCACTCCGGTGCGGTAGAACGGGCATGCCGCCGGTCATTCGCAGGTATCGGCATGAGCCGACGATATAGGCGCGTGGTTTGGTCGTCGTTGTGGACGGCGTGCGGAAGCGGTAGAGGTCTTGCGGCCATTGCAGCGGTAGCTGTTGCGCTGTCTCCACCGTGTGCGTCGGGCCTGCGGGGCTGAACCAGCCAGCCTGATACTCGTATTCGGTGTCGGCGCTCAGTTCATTGAGTGCGATGACTTCGCACCCGTCACGGACAGGTTCCAGTTTCGCAAAAATACTGTTCAGCCAGCACACCTCTCCCGCTCGTCGATAACGAATACCGGCGAAAACAGAAATGTTTTTTCGTGGCGTGCCGCGCAGGAAGAGGCGCGTCTGATGAGTTGTCGTGTGGCCAACAATAGGGCCGACAGTAGGTTTGAACATAGTTGAGTCCATTCAGTATTGCGCCAGTCAGACAATTAACAATGTCGGCGCGTTTATTAAGGCGTCGCATCACCAAGACTAGTGAGTGGACCTTAAAAAATACGGAGCGGAAATGGACTCGAGTTGTGGGCGATATCAGCTACAAATGTAGGAAGGCACACTTTTAAATTAAAAAATCTCAGGCAAAAAAAAGCCCCGCCAAATTGGCGGGGTTGAGGTACGAGCGTGGCGCCCGGAAAACGTGGAACGCGGCAGGCCCTCCAGTGAAGGAGGGCCGCCAGGTGTTACAACAGAATGGTACGAATATCCGCCAGCAGGTCGCTCAGACGCTTGGTGAAGCGTGCTGCAGCGGCGCCGTTGATCACGCGGTGATCGTAGGACAGCGACAGCGGCAGCATCAGTTTCGGCTGGAAGGCTTTGCCGTCCCAGACTGGCTGG
>Ga0247812_10000777_pt1 | contig 18453 bp, 12 predicted proteins | sample UWRJL149409B1_FD_178011 | JGI IMG/M metagenome (GOLD analysis project Ga0247812, IMG submission 178011) | Plant litter microbial communities from Arlington Agricultural Research Station in Wisconsin, United States - UWRJ-L149-409B-1 | ecosystem: Environmental > Terrestrial > Plant litter >...
TTTACTTTTATTTTTATGTGGACCCGATAAAATATTATCAAAAACATTATTTGTAATTGGCGTGTTTGCCACATTATCTAAATAATACTCGTAAGTATAATTTCCGTTTACAGGATTAATTACGGTTGCTGAAGTTTTACCAGTACCATTACAATTATAAACAACATCTTCTACTTTAATCTCAGGATCTGCAGGTTTTGGATCTAAGACAACATCATAAGGAATCGTATAAGTACATCCCAAATCATCTTTAACAACCAGAATATAAGTTCCGTGCAAAACGTCTTTCCATGGTAAAGCCTGCCATGAAGCACCTCCGTCAAAACTATATTGATATGGTGCTTTTCCACCTGCACATTAGTTATTCTTAATTTACCTCCAAGACCACTAAGCGTACATCCTGCAAGTTCACCAACTCCTCCAGAAGCAGTTAAAGCATTTAATTGTGGTGCAATTGTAATTAATTGAGCTGGATCTGTACAATATCTTGTTGCAAGAGGTTGATTTGGAATAGTATAAGTAAGACCATATTTTACTACAACATTATAAGCACCCGGAGCTACATCTAAAAATACAGGATCTGCCTGAAAATTTGCACCGTTATCAATACTATAGCCAATTACATAGCCATTAGTACCGTTCGTTAACTTAACTTCAATTTTACCTCTTCCACTATAACATACAGCATTTGTAGCCTCAATAGTGTACGCAGGTTTTGTAATAGCCGGAACTGTAAATTTGTACGTAGTTGTACATAATTTTGAATCACGAACTAGTATGGTATATTCTTTAGCTGTTGGAGTTAAAAGGATAATCGAATTTGGATCAGTATTGCCATTTAAACCGGTCGGCTGTGCAGTTGTTGATCCATCCACAAAAAATGAATAACCACCACTACCACCTGATGCAGTAATTAAATATTGTCCATCTTCGCAGGCAGTAAGAGGCAATAAAAGACTAGAAGTAACTTTTAATTCAGCTGCTGCATTAGGTATAGTCCTTCCTGCGCTCGCAATACATTGAATACTTTGATCTGCATTTTTAGTAAAAACCTCTACCAAATATGCTTTACCCGGATCTAAAAGTTCAAATGCATGAGTACGATCCGGAAGCGGTCCTAATTCCTGCACTTTAACACCATCCTGATAAAGCGTATAATAATAGCCAGTAAATCCACTAGTAGCACTTACCTGCAGTCTTCCTTTTTCTCCGTAACAATTTGGATTTTCATTAGGGTTATCAACCGTTGCAGTGAAATCATCTTTTGCAATTATTATTTGATTTGTTTTGTAAACACAAGTCGGGTTTACATTTTTTAGTCTATAGTTAACAATGTAATTACCTGCTGTTGTAATACTAAAAACATTATTATCAGTATAAGCCGTAGTCGTTGAGCTACTTGCAGGAATAAGAACATGAGTTAAACTAAACTCATAACCTGTAAGTTTGTCAACTGTAATACTACCAGGATTATTACATAGTATATTTTTATGTGTTTCGTTGATCGTAACATCACTTTTATATACTTTAAAGTAATAACGGTTGACACAACCCCCCGAAGTTATCGTTACTCTATAATTACCTGCATCTTTAGCTGTAAAAATTGAACCATTAGCTCCTGCTGATAGCCATGGACAACTAGCGCTTTCACTTTCATCAGCACACAATTCAGCTGCATCTGTAGGATTATTACAAGTTCTGTATTCCCATACTATAGTTGCTTGTGGCAGATTAAGATTGAAAAGTCTTGAATCATTCGTACCACACAAAAAGATTTTTGGCAATGGTTTTCCATCAATATCACAACCTTTAATTGTACCATCAGATTGTTTATTATCTGCATAGGCAATAATTGGGTTGGTTTTTACTCCACCTCCATCTGTAACAGTAATAACTTCTTCAAAATCTTTACAATCAGAATCAGGTTTAGCGGTATTATAAACATAATATTTTCCAGGCCCGGTTATTTTAAGCTTTTGCTCCGTTCCTAAAACTGGAGAATAGGTTGGACTTGAGGACCATCTGTAAGAACCGTAGCCACCAGATGCTGAAATTTCCATCTCAGACAAACAGATTTCTGCACTTCTGCTTTTGCAGGCATCTATACCTACTAAGAAATTTGTTGATTGCGGCAAAACATTACATCCTGTTGCAATCGCATAACTCTGATCGCCAAATTCAACATCGTCACCTCCTCCTCCTAAATTTGCAGGGTAGCCTTTATAACTTGTAAATGCAGAGTTTTTAATTAAATTAGAACAAGCATCCGTTAGTTTAGAACAATCGTCTACTACATGAACCTTAAAACGTATTTTTTCAAGTGGATCATTTATTTCTACAAAAACATTCGGCACATCAAATGTTATGATTCTGTTGGTAGAATCATAAGTCATTGTCACTTTATATTTAACTTTTGTACCATTAACTACTTTATAAATAGGTTTTGGCAACAGGATAGTATCACTTGGGAAAAGAAAAGTTGTATTAACAGGAAGTTTATCTACTATCTTAAAAGATGTAGCATGGTCATTTCCTACATTTTGAAATTTTAATGTATACCTTAATTCTTCGCCAAGTGTGACATTTTTATTACTTGCGTCGTTATCAGCTGCGTCTTCTACGCTTTTGGTCAATTTAATATTTGGCGCTATAATTTCGACTGAGAAAGCCATGAAATAATAAAAATAAACCTCCTGGTTAGTACCTAAGGTTATTTTTGCTGATGTTTGATTGTTTTTAATAATATTTAACGATGGATCAATATCTATTACTCCAGCATCATAACCCAATGTATTTGTACTATTAGGAACTCGGTCTGTGAACGATACATTTAAATTGTTAATAGTACTATTAAAGAAGTTTTCATCAGTAGTTCTGCCCTGAGTTGTTCTTGGTCTTAAAGTTGGTGTAATAGTAATATCATTTATTTTAAGATAATCTCCATTATAACTTCTATCACCTTCAAGAGCGGCAAACGCAAACCTTGCTTTTACACCTCCAGTAGGAATTGTTGTAAAACCACTTATTGTTGTATTTAGATCTGCTGCACCAGTTGCCATCGCACTAAGACCATCAAATGACGAAATAGCTCTGGTAGGCAAATTAGCATCTTCATAAACTATAAAAAGAGACCAGCCCGCAGATAATCCGGTTGCTCCATTTGTACCTTCACTTGATAAAACGTTTGCAACAGTATAAACTCCGTTAGGACTGGTAGCATTTAATAAATTTGTAATCTCAGCCATACAAACGTATGCCTTACTTGCATCAGGTGCAATTGGAGTTGTATAAGCATCTTTAACGATTGTTCCTGTAATTTCATTATATGCCGTTGCGCCAGGTACCTTCAATCTTACCTTGTTAATATTCGCTCGGCTTGCTGTCGTTGTGGTTTGTAAAATACCAGACCAATATAACGCAGCATAAGCAATTTTATAACACGGAGCTTCAGAAGGTTTAGAATTAGGTATGGTTAAAGTAGCACTACTAGAACTAAAATTCGTGATTCCATTACTTGTAGTAGGATCGATATTAATATACTTCATAGTAAAAGTACTATTAAGTTCAACTCCATTGTAAGGATCATTTGGACGTTTACCTGTCCCATCATCCCTGTTAAGTATATTGTTACCAATAGTAAGAATATCTCCTCTCAATTTACCATTAAACTTTCTCGCAAAAGGCTGTAAATTCTGAGATGATGCAACGTTACTTAAAAAGAACAAAAAGAATATTGCAATTTTTAAAATAGTAGGTTTTTTCATGGTATTTAATTTTTGTGCATTGTCCTAATCTCTAAGGGGCATTATCGATTAAAATTTTTGCGCTTTAAAAACATTTATTTTAATGTGGTACCTTAAAAAACAAGGTGCCTTAACTCTTTATTTTATACTAAACTTAAATTAATTCTCCACTTTTACGATGGCCATTTTTCCGTTATAAGGTTTATTTCCTTTTGCTTCTAATGCCTTAGTCGCTTCTGATAAACCATTAAACTTTTCGTAATAGATGTAATATTTACTTGTTGCCAAATTGTAAAAGAAATTAACATCTGTACGCCCTGCAGCAACTGCTTTTGTCAGGAATTCATCTCGTTTTTGAACACTGCTGTGAACTGCTATAATCATATAATAACCATTCTCAGAGTTTTTGATATTCTTGATGATCTGCATATTTGACTGATCTTCACCAAAATCAAAATCACTTGCTGTTAACGGTGTACTACTTGGTTTAGTCGTTTCTTTTATACGTTTAAGAGCAGCAACATCCTGAGCATATCTTCCCTGATCATTTTCATAAGCCGCACGTTTAATTCTACGTTTCTTCTCAATTTCAGTCTCTGCTTTAATACGTTCTAAATTCGCAAGTAAGGCAGCACTATCTTGTTCCATTTGTAATTGAGCCGCTTTTAATTGGTTTATCTTTTCAAGATAAGCTTTGTTTAAAGCATCATTTTTATTTGGAACTTTTCTTAGTCTTTCGTTATATAAATTAGTAAGCTTGGCAAGCTCATCTTTCGATGTTCTGTTTGCATCCGCAAGCTGTACTTTGAACGCCTCTAACTGACTGTTTTCTGCAGCGACACTTTTAAAAGGCTTAGGTTCTCTGTAAATCCCTTTTTCACTTAAATCATTTTCTTCTTTAAGATCATCCAGGTCTTTTTGCTTTTTGGCTACTGTTGTTGTAAACTGTGCGTAAAGCTCTTTTTGTGACGCAATTGCCGTTTCGATAGCTTTTGATAAAGCTTCGATTTCTCTGGCTGAATCATCTTTTGGAGCTGACGCTGCTGCAGCTGCTGCTGCGTCTGCTGCTAATTTGGCTTTTAATTCCGCTTCTTCAGCAAGTCTTGCCTGTAAGGCCTCTGCATCGGCTTTTGCTTTAGCATCGGCTGCTAATTTTGCCTGACGTGCTTCTGCATCTGCTTTCGCTTTTTCTTCAGCTTCCAATTTAGCTCTAACAGCATCTTCATTAGCTTTTGCTTTAGCATCAACTTCTTGTTTTATTCTTAATGCTTCTGCATCAGCTTTCGCCTTAGCATCTGCAGCTAGTTTTGCTTGTAAGGCTTCTGCATCAGCTTTTGCTTTGGCATCTGCTGCAAGTTTTGCCTGAATTGCATCTGCATCAGCTTTGGCTTTAGCATCTGCTGCTAATTTTGCCTGAATTGCATCTGCATCAGCTTTGGCTTTAGCATCTGCTGCTAATTTTGCCTGTAGTGCTTCTGCATCGGCTTTCGCTTTGGCATCTGCTGCAAGTTTTGCTTTTAAAGCATCTGCATCAGCTTTTGCTTTAGTATCTGCTGCAAGTTTTGCTTGTAATGCTTCTGCGTCGGCTTTTGCTTTTGCATCTGCAGCTAATTTTGCTAAACGTGCTTCTTCTGCTAATTGTAATTGTTTTGCCTCAGCTTCAGCTTTCAGTTTTTCAGTTGCTTCAGCATCCGCTTTTACTTTTGCATCGGCTAATAATTTTGCCTGTAATGCTTCCATATCTGCTTTTGCTTTTGCATCTGCAGCCAATTTCGCTTGTTGTGCTTCTGCATCGGCTTTTGCTTTTACATCTGCAGCCAATTTCGCTTGTTGTGCTTCTGCATCAGCTTTTGCTTTTGCATCTGCAGCTAGTTTTGCCTGTAATGCTTCTGCATCGGCTTTTGCTTTTACATCTGCAGCTAATTTCGCCTGTAATGCTTCTGCATCAGCTTTAGCTTTTGCATCAGCAGCTAGTTTTGCCTGTAATGCTTCTGCATCAGCTTTAGCTTTTGCATCCGCAGCCAGTTTTGCTTGTAATGCTTCTGCATCAGCTTTTGCTTTAGCATCTGCGGCTAATTTTGCCTGTAATGCTTCTGCATCCGCTTTTGCTTTGGCATCTGCAGCCAGTTTTGCTTGTAATGCTTCTGCATCAGCTTTTGCTTTTGCATCAGCAGCTAGTTTAGCCTGACGTGCCTCTTCAGCTAATTGTATTTGTTTTGCCTCTGCTTCAGCTTTTGCTTTTGCAGTAGCTTCAGCATCTGCTTTTACTCTTGCGTCAGCAATTAGTTTTGCCTGAAGCGCTTCCATATCAGCTTTTGCTTTTGCATCAGCAGCCAATTTCGCTTGTTGTACTTCTGCATCAGCTTTCGCTTTAGCATCTGCAGCCAGTTTTGCTTGTAATGCTTCTGCGTCAGCTTTCGCTTTGGCATCTGCAACTAATTTTGCCTGTAGTGCTTCTGCATCAGCTTTTGCTTTGGCATCGGCAGCTAATTTTGCCTGTAACGCTTCTGCATCAGCTTTCGCTTTTGCATCTGCAGCTAATTTTATTTTCAAGGCTTCCGCATCAGCTTTTGCTTTTGCTTCAGCAGCTATTAAGGCTTGTCTTGCTTCTGCATCAGCTTTTGCTTTAGCATCGGCAGCTAATTTTTCTTTTAATGCCGCTTCCTCAGCAGCTTTTGCTTTGGCGTCAGCCGCTAATTTTGCTTTATTCGCAGCATCAATGCTTGCTTTAGTTTTTGAATCGGCAGCAGCTTTAGCTTTTGCTTCTGCAGCAAGTCTCGCCTGATAAGCGTCTGAATCAGCTTTCGCTTTAGCATCGGCAGCTAGAATTGATTGTAAATCTGCAGCTTCAGCTTTTGCTTTGGCATCCGCTTTTCTTTTCGCTTCAGCAGCATCGGCTTTCACTTTGGCATCAGCAGCTAACTTAATTTTTAATGCTTCAGCATCTGCTTTAGCTTTAGTATCGGCAGCAAGTTTTGCTTTTGCAGCAGCTTCTGCATCAGCCTTTGATTTGTCTGCAGCTAATTGTGCTTGTGTTTTTTGTGGTGTTACTGGTGCGCTTGCCACTTTTGCTTTAGCAGTATTTTCAGCATCTGCTTTAGCCTTGGCGTCAGCAGCTAATTTTATTTTTAACGCTTCAGCATCAGCTCTTGATTTGTCTGCAGCTAATTGCGCTGCTGTTTTTTGTGGTGCCGGTTTAGCAGCAACAGCAGTTTTTCTCGCAGTAGCTTCAGCATCTGCTTTTGCTTTTGCATCAGCAGCTAATTTTAATTTTTGCGCTTGTGCTGCATCCGCTTTCGCTTTATTATCTGCGACTAATTTTAATCGCGCAGCTTCGGCATCAGCTTTTACTTTTTCCGCAGCAGCCAATCTTGCCTGTTGGGCTTCTGCATCAGCTTTCGCTTTGGCATCAGCAGCTAACTTTGCTTTTGTTGCACCATCAACTCTCGTAACTGGCGTTGTTGTTTTTTTAGCCATTACAGCTTTTGGCTTAGATGGATCTATAAGAGAACCTTCATCATCATCACCGTAATAGTAGTTTTTGTTTTTGAATTTATAGGCAATTGCAAATTCGTGAGAACCTCCCAAATTAGAGAAATTGCCCATTCCTCTTTCGTAGTTATATTCGATAGCAATACTTGGTGAAATATTTACACCAAGTCCTGCGGATACTCCATATAAAGTATTATATCCTGCCTGTGCCCAAACCCCTTGTGGAATAGCAATCATGGCAAGTCCAGAAAGTACTGTTTTATCTTTTTTAATTTCTGTTTTTACAATTCCGGAAAATTTACTTCTGTCAAAGAAACCATAACTGTCAAGATATCCTGTATACATGGCATGAAGTTCAATCGCTCTTTCAGGATCATCTTTTACCATTCCTGAACCAAAATTGTAAAGGATTAAATTATTCATAGATAATCCAAAATCCAGAAAAGCAGTACCATAGTTAATACCAGGATTTACTGTAAGTAATGTATTGGACTGGATGTTATCTATTGGAAGATTTGGATCATTTGTAACAATTTTCCCTTTGTTTAAGCCACTCTGGTAAGCACCTACATTTACACCAAAAGTAAGATTGCTGTCTTCTTGTAAAACGATATTATGCGCGAAATTGGCAACTCCTCCAAAAACGGTAAATACACCATAATTTTGTTGAAATAAGCCAAAAGCAAAAGCTTCGTTCTCTCTAAAACGGCCAGAATAGCCAAATAGATAAGTTTGTGGGGCATCATCAAACTGAACCCATTGTCTTTTATTATAGAAACTTACATAAGGATTTGACTCACGAACAAAACTAAATGTTGGGTTTATAAGATATCTGTTAAACTTTAAAGAATTTCTGATAGGTAATGAAAACGAAACAACTCCATTCTCAGATTGGGTATCTTGAGAATAGAGTACATTTGAAAAACCGTAAAATAAAGTTATGAATAGTAGGATTTTCTTCATCTTATTTTAGCACAGTTATTGATCCTTTTTTTTCACCTGTGTCTGATTGAATGACATAGTAATAGACTGGATTTACATTTTTAATATCGATTGATCCTGAAGGGGGCCAGTCACCTTGATAGTTGACAACATCCAGAACCAAATCTCCGTTTGAACTTATTATTTTTACGCTTGTATTTTCATTTTTATATTCACTTGGAATATCCCAAACATCATACGGATAGCTACTTAAGCTTATCACGTTTGCAATTTTTGTAATATCTGTTGCTGGATCAGTTGAAAAGGCAACTTTAAAAGAAAGCTCTTTAGTAGAGACACAACCTCCCGATTGAGAAATAATCACTTTATAAGTTCCTCTTTTATCTGCTTCTAAAGTGTTTGTATTAGCACCATTAATGATACTATTATTCCAATACCATTCATACTTTGGAGTTGAAGCATCAGTAGTAACCGCAACTTGAAGAGTAGCACCTGCTTCAATACTATTTTCTTCCGGAACATTTAGACTTGCATTAAAACTATTGCTTTTAAGATCAATGGTTCCTGTTGAAATACAGCCACCAAAATCAACGTCTACAGTATAAACACCAGATTCATTTGTAGTCAAAGTACGACTTGTAGAAAGTACATCTGCGCTTCCGGCTTTCTTCCATTGGTATTTATTTCCGGCAGTAGCTGTTAAAACAGTTCCAGTTCCGCTAGCACAAAATGGGTTTCCTAAATTTGACTCAATTGTAACAGCAGAACCAGATGCAGATGATGTGACAGTAACTCTATTGGAGCTAAAGTTTTCATCATTACAGCCTCCGTAATCAATTTGTGCATAGTAAACTCCTGGTGAATTTACAAGTAACGTTGTACCGCTTTGTCCTGCGATTGCTACATCATCTTTAAACCATTTGTATTTTAGATTGGGGTAATTTGCAGGAGATGAAGGCTGGTCAGCAGGTGTTGGATTATACAATGAAAGACTTAAACTTCCTCCTGTACAAAAAGTAGCCGTTGCTAGTTTATCGTTTATAAAAAACGTCTCAACGTAAGTTCTGTAGTAAATAGGAAACGAAGTTACTCCCTGCGAATTTTTATACTTTAAACTTACAACTGGCGTAGCTGTATTACTTTTAATACGCATACCATAAATATCAGATCCTTTTAAATTTGTTGGAATTGCAAATTTTATAGTCTGCTGCTGTAATGTAGGATTATCGGATACCGAAATTTTTGTTGTAGCTGTCGGTGTTGTAAAGCTTCCGGATGCATCTGACAGTTCTACTTCAAAAGTAGTTCCGGCAGGAAAATCAACGTAACTAAACGTTGCATTATATTCATTAAATGGTTTTCCATCAATAATAAGCCCCGCACAAATCCTAGGATAAGCAAGTTGTTGGGGCACTATTGTCTGGGCATAAGAATTCGTTTTAGCACATAAGATTATACTAAAAAAAAGGAAAAAACGAATTAAAAATAAAGTAGTTTTTTGAATCATATAGTACGTGTTCTGGCAAGATCTATATCTTCAAAAAACAAAATATCAATAAATGTTTCAGAAAAATCATATCTGTAGTTCTCAATAATATCCTTTGCAAGGACAGAATAAGAAGCTGCTAAAGATGAATTTTCCTGACAGTCTGAAGCTGTCTGACTTTTCGTTTCAGCTGCCATAGAAAGGCTATCCTTGGGGATGGATAGCCCTGCTAATAACTGATTAGAATTGTCATCTAATTTGCTGATATGCTTATCAGCTATATCATTATTTTGGTTTAAAACAAGCGTAGTATTTTCACATTTTACATCACAAGAAACATTCGTTTTTTCTGTTGTAGTTTGTGCATGTAAACTTAACGCAATAGGAGAAACCAAAAATATTGTATAAATAAAATACTTTTTTATAGTTGGGGCCATTATGTTTTGATCTTTATTTAGTCCGGTTTAAGACGAATACATAAATTGTGTCTGGGGACTTCATTAATAAAATTTACGCTCTAAAATAAAAATCTAAATCAATCTATTTATTGCCGCTCGACGCTGTAATTTTTCCTAATTGTAATCTGAAATCTGGTTTTTTAGGATTGTAGATGTCAATGAATGTTTCTTTGTTATCACTTTGTGACATAACATTGAAAAACACAGGGTTTCCGTACCAGCTTTCTAAATCTTCATTGTTAGTGTTGTACTCTGTAAAGATGTTTCCATTACATAGGTTTAAATACATTTCTTCAATTTTGATTTTCTTAAGATTAGCATCGTTAATCTCTGTTTTACTGTCTAATAAAACAGCAGGATTAAATCCAGAGATTACACTACGTTTCATTTCAAGAGAAGACATTTCAGCAACGTAAATTGCCTCTTTAACTAATCCGGCCTGAATGTCAGCTTTGATGTTCTCACTATCATTTAGCATCGTGATATTTGTTGCAACAACCAATGTTTGTTTTTTGGTAAAATCTGTTTCGTTTTTCTTTTCGTAAGATTTTACTTCCATACAACGAGAACCATCTTTGTTACTTGATAAGTAAGAAGATCTTACTGCCAAAGAGTTGAATAAACGACATTGTACACCTTGAGTAAATTTATAATCGTCATTGATTGATTTATAAGAAACCAATTTAGTAGCGTTCAAATCACCTCCAAAGAAAGCAAATGAGTCACCACCTGAGTAGCTTACCATAACGTTTTCCATGATAGTTTTGTTTCCAACACCAGCAAGAGTTAATCCGTTAAAAGTGTCAAAACCTTTTACTTTTTTTCCTGCAAATTCAATTCTTACGAATCTCAAAATCCCTGAATTTCCAGCAGCATTGTCTCCACCGTAAGTAGTAAGCGTAGGATCAAGATCTAAGTTATAAGAACCAACATTTCCAAATTTATTAATTGGAGCATCACCAAGAATTACAACTCCACCCCAGTCACCAGCTTTTTTCTGGCTGCGGTTAGATGTAAATACGATTGGGTCAGTTTCTAATCCGTCTGCAACAATTTGTGCACCTTTTGTAACTACCAATGTTCCTTTTGTTTCGAAATCACCAATAATTAACGTTCCTGGTTCAATTGTTAAAACAGCATTGTTTGTAACATAAACGTTTCCTTGCAAAACATAAATATTCCTCTTCAGCAATTTAGTATTAACAGAAATGTTTCCTGCTAAAATTTGGTTTGCTTCTCCATATTCTACTTTGTTAGGCTTAAATTCGGTCCAGTTATTCAACCAATTGTTGTAGCCCATAATTCCTTTCTCTTGCTGAGCACTCATACTTGTAACGGTCAAAAGCACGCAGATCAATTGAGTAATTTTTTTCATGATAAGGGGGTATTAGGGTTAATAATAAATTTGGGTATGCTTAAATGAAAAAACTCATCTCGGGTTTTCTGATTGTCAGAACACATCGAGAACGAGTTGTTTTTAATATCTTTTCCAAAATGACGTTATGATATCTAGTCCATCTACGTAAACACGCTGAAAAAGGTTTTAAAAAATTATTTTTAAATTACATTTCGTTCAATTCGTTGAACTCATGTAGTGATTTCAATGTGCTTTCGTAGAATAAAATCGCAGCAATTAGGTTACCTTTGTCAGAATAAGGCATCATTTTTCTTTGAAATTCTACTGTAGTATCTAAGAATGTTGTTGTACCCAATGCTTGATTGTCTAATACTTTTTTGTGTTCAGAATCGTCCGGAATTCCCAGATCTGCCATCGTAACACCTGGTTTAGTAACCAAAGCAATGTAAGGAAGTGTTTTTACTAAAACTTTAATACGCTCAATGTATAATTCCAAAAGTTCTCCTTTTTGCATACCACTTAATTCTTTCTGATCATGGTATTTTCGAATAAGAGCCGTTGTACTAATAATACTTCTTGGAGCGTTTTTTGCCTGAGCTGAAATAGCACCAGTGGTCAAGAAAAAAAGTGCACTTAATAAAATAATTTTCCCTTTCATAGATTCTTATTTATATTGGTTGTTATGAAAACAAAAATATATAAATTAACTTAAATTGCAACTTTATTGATTTCTTTTTTCAAAAAAAAATCTTAAAAAAACCTTAAAAACCAGTCTTATGTCGAGAAAATGTGCGTTTTAACGGGGTTTTTGTTAAAATTGTTAAAATTAAAACGGTAAGATATTACGTGCAAAACAAATTGATTTCAACAAAAGAATAACCAAAAAAAACCTACGATTTTATTTTTTTCAAAAAAACTATTAACAAAAAATTCTTAATATCTCTCCTAATTAATCCCTTTATTAACAAAAGCTGACATCAAAAACTAAAAAAAATAAGTTAAAAACCTTTCTTAAAAGCAGAAATAAAAAAGTGGTTTATAAACTTTTTCACGAAAATTTTTGACTACATCATTTTCTTATATCTTTGCTTCATGCAATTTTCACAAATTTTAGGTCAGGATTACATCAAAAGTCACTTGATAAAAAGTGCTGCATCAGGACGAATTCCGCACGCACAATTATTCATTGGACCAGAAGGAAGTGGTACACTATCTACCGCTATAGCTTATGCGCAATATATTTTATGCAATAACACCGGTGACGAAAACGAAAACGGAAATGATTCCTGCAATCTGAAGTTTCAAAACATTTCCCATCCCGACCTGCATTTTATCTATCCGACGGTTACCACCGAAGACGTAAAAACAAAACCAAAGAGTCTGGACTTCATTCAGGACTGGCGCACTTTTATTCAGGAAATGCCTTATGGAGGTTTATTTGACTGGTATAAGATGTTGGGCGTTCAAAATAAGCAAGGCGAAATTCGTGTCGAAGATGCACAGGAAGTTTTAAAATCACTTTCGCTAAAATCATACGAAGGCGGTTATAAAATTATGATTATCTGGATGGCAGATAAAATGAATATCGCCGCATCCAACAAATTATTGAAACTTCTGGAAGAACCATCAGATAAAACTATTTTTATTCTGATTTCTGAAAATGAAGAAGATATTATACAAACCATACGATCTCGTTGTCAGGTAATTCACTTTAATGGTTTACCCGAAAAAGTAATTGCGGAAGCATTGGTTTCAAAAGAAAATATCGATTCAAACTTAGCCAAAAAAATTGCACATCAGGCTCAGGGAAATTTCAATAAAGCACTTTCTTTATTAAAAGAAGATGATTCAGAGTATCCTTTTGAACAATGGTTTGTCAATTGGGTTAGGGCCGCTTTCAGGGCAAAAGGAAATGCAGCCGCCATTCAGGATTTAATTTCCTGGAGTGAAGAAATTGCAGGCCTGGGTCGTGAAAGCCAGAAAAAATTTATTCAGTTTTGTATCGAAATGTTCAGACAAGCGCTTATGCTGAATTATGAAGCACCGTCATTGGTTTATATTGAACCAAAAGTCGAAAAATTCAAACTAGAAAATTTTGCGCCTTTTGTAAACGGAAATAACATTCACGAAATTTTCAAAGAACTTTCAGATGCAATGTATCACATTGAAAGAAACGGAAATGCAAAAATAATTTTAACAGATTTATCTATAAAACTGACTCGTTTAATTCATAAAAAATAGTTTTCAAATGAATAATGTTGCCTCCATTTTATTGTTAGCCTTTTTATCCCTAACTTTTTTACAATCAGGTTATGAAAAAATATTTTATTGGAAAGATAATGTTGATTGGCTAAAAGGACATTTTGCCAAAACTCCATTAAAAAATCAAGTACCGCTTGCGTTAGGACATCTTTTAGTTTTAGAATTAATTTCAGGGATTTTATGTGTCGTTGGCGCGATACAATTACTAACAAACAGCGGTCGTGAATTTGGTTTTTACGGCGCTATTTTTTCTTGTATTTCTTTACTAATGATGCTTTTCGGACAACGATTAGCGAAAGATTATGATGGCGCAAGAACCATTGTAATTTATTTTATACCAGCCGTAATGGCTGTTTATTGGTTGAATTAATTCAGCCGAAATTTTAAATTTTATATTAAAAAAATGAATCCAAAACATCCTTCAGAATCGCTAACTATATTAACTGATTTAGTTTTACCAAGCGAAACAAATCCTTTAAACAACCTTTTTGGTGGTGAATTATTAGCCCGTATGGATCGTGCTGCCAGTATTGCGGCCCGCAGACATTCACGCCGAATTGTAGTGACAGCGTCTGTAAATCACGTTGCTTTTAACAGAGCCATTCCACTTGGAGCCGTAGTTACAATCGAGGCAAAAGTTTCCAGATCTTTTAAAAGTTCTATGGAAGTTTTCATTGATGTTTGGGTAGAAGACCGCGAGTCCGGAAGCAGAACCAAAGCCAACGAAGCCATTTATACTTTTGTCGCAGTGGATGATAGCGGAAGACCAGTTGAAGTGCCCGCAATTATACCTGAAACGGAATTAGAAATTCAACGTTTTGAGGCAGCATTGCGTCGTAAACAATTGAGCTTATTGCTTGCCGGAAAAATAAAACCGGCTGAAGCCACAGAATTAAAGGCTTTGTTTTTATAGCACAATTTTGATACAATTTGGAACAATCAAACTTCAAAAAAAGAAGTATTTTTACAAAATTACAAGCCTGATACAAATCTAAATCAGTACTTTATTTAATTATTGGTTTGAGATGAAAGAATTATAAAATTTTAGATGAAAGAAAAAGAAAAAAAAGAGATGAGTTCAGAGAAAGAAGCCAAATTAAAAGCGTTACAACTTACGCTTGACAAACTAGATAAAACCTACGGAAAAGGTACTGTAATGAAAATGGGCGATAAAGCCATTGTAGAAGTTGAAACTATTTCTTCAGGTTCTCTTGGTGTAGATTTAGCTCTTGGAGTAAACGGTTATCCAAAAGGAAGAATTATCGAAATATACGGACCGGAATCTTCTGGTAAAACGACTTTAACTTTACACGCAATTGCTGAAGCTCAAAAAGCGGGTGGAATTGCGGCTTTTATAGATGCTGAGCATGCTTTTGATAGAAATTATGCTGAAAAATTAGGCGTTGATATCGAAAACCTGATCATTTCTCAACCGGACAACGGGGAACAAGCATTAGAAATTGCGGAGAACTTAATTCGTTCAGGAGCAATTGATATTGTGGTTATTGACTCTGTTGCTGCCTTGACTCCAAAAAGTGAAATTGAAGGTGAAATGGGAGATTCTAAAATGGGTCTTCATGCCCGTTTGATGTCTCAGGCTTTAAGAAAATTAACGGGAACAATCAGCAAAACAAACTGTACAGTTTTCTTCATCAACCAGTTGAGAGAGAAAATTGGAGTTATGTTTGGAAATCCTGAAACTACAACGGGTGGTAACGCCCTAAAATTCTACGCTTCAGTACGTTTAGATATTCGTCGTTCTTCTCAAATTAAAGATGGAGAAAACGTAATCGGAAACAGAACTAAAGTGAAGGTTGTAAAAAATAAAGTAGCACCGCCTTTCAAAACTGCTGAATTCGACATTATGTACGGAGAAGGAGTTTCTAAAACGGGAGAAATTCTTGACTTGGCGGTTGAATTTGATATCGTTAAAAAAGCAGGATCTTGGTTCAGTTATGGCGATACTAAATTAGGTCAGGGTCGTGATGCCGTAAAAGCTTTAATTAAAGACAATCCGGAATTGGCCGATGAATTAGAAGCTAAAATTAAAGCACATATTAAAGAATTAGCAAACGCTTAAAATTATATAAGTCTTCTTAAAACAAGACTTTACATTTAAACCCGACAAGATTTAAACCTTGTCGGGTTTTTTATTTTTAAAATTAAATTAAAAATGACGCAACCTTTTTACAACAACTTCATCTTATAAATAGACATAAGATTTGGTATTGCTATAAGTACCCAATTTGAAGGTTTTTAGAATAAATTTGGTTCATTTGTTTTAATAAAAATCCGTTGGTTTATTTGGTGCTGACGGGTTTTTATTGTTTTTCAGAAAAATAATTTCATTTGAACGCAACCTTTTTTGTTTTTTACTCTCTATAGTATTGTAACGTTAACTTGAGTTTAACCAAACTCTTTATTATCAACCTTAAATATTTCAATCATGAAAGAGAAAATAGAAGTGTTGTTGAATAAAAACCGTAAAAAAACCAGATTAAAATTTAAAAAAGTATTGCGCTTTATTTCAGAAAAAATTATCCATAGATAAGTTTTTGAATATAAAATGGGGGGTTTTAATTCAAAAAGAAAGCCGACTAATTGAACTAATTAGTCGGCTTTTATATTGCTGTTTATTTGAATTTACTTTTTCTGAAATTCAAGTAAACCGTGATATATCAATTGTCTTACCTTGTCACGCAAATCTTTTCGATTATCGCCTGTTAATCCTTTGGTTTCTATAAAAGGAAATATTTTAACACGCATTTTTCCAGGACTTCCACTTAAAAAAGTATAGGAGAAACGCTCCTTGTTATCAGGAAAAACAATCGGAACAATTGGAATTTGATGCTCGATTGCCAAGCGAAAAGCACCGTCCTTAAATTCATCCAACAAAACTGATTCATCATCCGGAACTCCGCCTTCGGGAAAAATACAAATGCTAAGTCCTTGATTTAGTCTATCCTGCGCTCTTTTAAAAACTTCATTTTTACTTCTTGAAGAATTTCTATCTACCAAAATACAGGTTCTTTTATAGAAAAATCCAAACAACGGAATTTTTACCAATTCCTTCTTTCCCACAAAAACAAACGGATTTCGAACCACCGCTAATGTCAACATTATATCTGTCATTGAAGTATGATTGGCAACAATCATATAACTTTTTCCTTTTTCCAGTTTTTGCTGGCGTTCGACTAAGTAATAGAAACCCATACCAAAAAGGATAAATTTAGCCCAAATGCGGGCCATTTTAAAGAAATAGGGATATCCGCTTTCTGTTATAATAGAAATAAGCAAAAACGGAAGCATAATCAATATCGGAATGGCCATTACTACGTAAAACCAAATGCGCCATAAAACCCAAAAAATAATCTTAATTCCTTTCATAGCTTCAAATGTAATAAAACAGAAATGAATTTCTGATAAAAGAACTGCTTCTCTTGGCAAGTAGAATGCTTTTTTTACCACAGAGAGCACAAAGATTTTCACAGAGAAAGCAAGGTTTAAAAACTTATTGCAAGCAAATAAGATCACAGAGATTTGTGTTTGTGAGAACTCATCTATGATTTTCAATTTATTACAAACATTTTATCATTTTTCAAAATGCATGTTTAAACAGTAAAAAAACATTAATTTTATACGAAAATATTTACTAAAAAATTAATTATTATATGACAGAAAATGAAATATCGACTATTATAATTGGATTAGCAATTGAAGTTCATCGAGCATTAGGGCCTGGTTTGTTAGAAAATGCTTATCAAGAATGTTTGTTCTACAAAATTACACAACGTGGACTTGTTGTCGAAAAAGAAAAAGCAATGCCATTAATTTTTGAAGAAGTAAAGCTAGATTGTGGCTATAGAGTTGACTTACTAGTAGAAAACAAATTTATAATCGAAATAAAAAGTGTAGAATCATTAACAGTACAACACTTAGCTCAAACTTTAACGTATCTGAGGCTTGGAAACTATAAACTTGGATTACTTATAAATTTCAACGAAATACTTTTAAAAAATGGAGTACGAAGAGTCATTAATGATAAATAAAAGGAACGATTCCTTAGTGATCTAAGCTACGTTTTACAATATAGACAAGAGTGAAAACTTCGGATCTCTGTGAAAAACTTCGTGCACTCTGTGGTAAAAAAACATTAACAAAGAACACTTACGTTCTAAAACTTTACAAAAACTTATGCTCTTTGAGGTAAAAAAACGAACTTTGCGATTAGAAATAAAAAACTAGAATGGCAAAAATACTAACTGGTGTTCAGAGTACTGGAACGCCACATTTGGGAAATTTATTAGGAGCAATTATTCCTGCAATTGAATTATCGAATAATCCTGCAAACGAATCTTATTTGTTTATCGCTGATTTACATTCGATTACGCAAATTAAAGACGGAAAAACATTAAGAGAAAACACTTATAGCACCGCAGCGGCATGGCTTGCTTGTGGTTTAAATCCAGATAAAGTTACTTTTTACAGACAATCTGATGTGACGCAAACAGCCGAATTAACCTGGTATTTAAGTTGCTTTTTTCCGTTTCAAAGATTGACTTTAGCACATTCTTTCAAAGATAAATCAGATCGTTTAGACGATGTTAATGCCGGACTTTTCACCTATCCGATGTTAATGGCGGCGGATATTTTATTATATGATGCTGAATTTGTACCGGTCGGAAAAGACCAATTACAGCATTTAGAAATTAC
>Ga0247812_10000778_pt1 | contig 18378 bp, 16 predicted proteins | sample UWRJL149409B1_FD_178011 | JGI IMG/M metagenome (GOLD analysis project Ga0247812, IMG submission 178011) | Plant litter microbial communities from Arlington Agricultural Research Station in Wisconsin, United States - UWRJ-L149-409B-1 | ecosystem: Environmental > Terrestrial > Plant litter >...
AATCAAGAGACTTTTCCCCTAGTACCAAGTCCAAGACCCGTGTTCCGTACTAATAGTAGCTATTCCAATCACGGAATAGGTTCCTACAAACCAGGTACGCAAGTAGTCTTTTGAAAAACATATATTGATCTAAGCTTAAAGTAGAACAGCTCCCTTATTATGACATGTGTCACTAAAATTCAAATATCGTAGAGATGCATTCATTTTAAAACCAACATTTGCATTTACTTACTGCAAGCTATATAAGTGAACCTGCTATTCAAAGCATGGTCGCTGTCGCCTTGATTAGTTTCCAAATAGTAATTACTTGTGTATGAAGAGCAAAAGATCAATCCGTCGCGACTTTAGTGTTTCTCGCTTAAATGTTAGCATAGCTCCCAAGTATAAGCGTAAAGCTTGAAACATCGGAACATAAACACTAGCCGTCAATACTTTAGACAGTTGACTTGATTGATAATCTATGATTTAATAGGGCTACCAGTACTTGACATAACCTGTAATCAAGAGTCAATTTTCTGTAAAATGGATTTCTGAATCCGAGATCGAAACATAACATTATACCATTTGCTGCATGTTTAGTAATGTACTTCTATCATCAAGTCAAGTCCAGTAAGTTACCTTATGGTTGGTGATAGCGTTAATAACAATTTTCTATGTTGAGATTTAGTATATTACTATGCGTTAAATTTTATGACTAGGAGGTGCCTAGAAAACTTCAAGAACCATCTTGGTTGCTAGAATTGGCCAGATATGGACAGGTTTCTGGATGCCAGAACTACATTAGGGACTGTATTGTACAGCATTGACGGAACACAGTATGAAGATGTGAGTTTGCTGTAATTGACATAGTATGATTATGAGCCGTCCGCTTGCAAATAATTATGAATTTCATCAAAATGAAGCGCAGTTGGGCGGGGTTTCATGCCATTTCGATACCGGCATGCCCAGGAAACCTGTATTTCCTGCATATTTCGGTTGGGATGTGCACTACTGTATCATACATAGCAATGGAGAAACGCCAACTCTCCGGGAGAATCTGGCGTTCTTTTATTATTGGACCCAACACGTCTGTCTGCTTACCGCTCTGTCGAAGTCTCTCAACGAGACTGATATTCACAGCTCACAAAAAAAAAGGAGGGATGTAGCTGAGTACAACCAGAAACCCCAAACATGAGAAGTCATTCAAAAACCAGTAAGAAGCAACATCATAGATAGTCCATATGTGATAAGCTCAACAGGCTAATTGACGGCCGGTACAGGGGAGTAAAGTTGCGGAAGAGCCGCATGCCTGGCAGCTCACGTCCCCTATTCAGCCCTCTCGAAGGTTGAATTGAAATCCATACCTCGTATACGAGCCCCTTTTTCCGCATCCAGGAATCTTAATGCAGCAAAGACGTATTTAATTTACTTCAGCAACTTAATAAACAAGATCAATATATTCTCGAGTAAGTTCTGGTATATATCCCCCTGGCCTTCGTGCAACTAACCCCAATTCATATTTGTTACGCTGGAATTTGCTGAGTTCAAGAAGTTTTCAGGCTTTCACGGCCTGCATGAACAACCACAGTAGGATATAAGTTGAAAAGAAGCTACAACCACAACCCATTGCGCATATATGCTGGTGCATTCGGGGGCATTTTCCGCACGATTCTCTGTAAGTGTTCGTTGTATAAATATTAGGAGATTGAAACCGCTGATATATGGGAACACTTTTGGAATTTACATTCAGGGCAAGGGGTATGGAAGTGTTTCTTCACTGCCCTGTTTCTGCGATAAGGTTTTTTTTCTTTTTCAAATTACCGGTCGTTCCGCTGCCTACCAGAATATGGAAATAGACCTAGCAATTTAACGCATTCAAGCACCCGCTTAGACCACAAATTCGTTCACCCATATCGGTGCCGAACTATTCGATGCTAGACCAATTCCAGAATGCGATGATTCAAAATGAGAAAGTTCAATATTCCCATGAGATCCCGGCCCATGGAGCTGCCAAGTAGGATTGACAGTTTTGACCGGGCACTGGAATCCAACAGTACGTACCGTGAAATGATATCTCGCATGGCTCGCATAGGTCCGAGCCAGCTCGCTAAACTAAGCGAAAGTGGCAACTCTATTTTAAAAGAGGGAGTGTTATGAAAGAATTGGCACCCCGTTCACAAGCTTCTAATCCCCAATATGTCATTTCACTGGCACCACTAATTGCAAGACCAAAAGAAAATATACTCATAGGAACTAGAAATGATCTGCCCTTACAGCCACAAAATCTCGAAATAGTACCTGGCAGAAAGATATACCCATAAGTGACCAGAATTTGAGAATACATATGGCGTGACGTGTAGCTAAGCACGCAAGGAACTAGAATTTCGGAGAGGCAGATCAAACAATTCCAAAAAATTCTTAGTAACCAAGTGGTTAGAATCGAGACGAAAATCTTAACATGTATTAACGTTTCAACCGCTGTTGGCTTCGTTGCTAGATTTGCTGAGAAGTTGGTAAAATACATATACAACTTCTCGGGAATATCCCACCGTTTCTCTTCTTGCGTTTCAGCCCTGTTAAATCATCGGGAATTTACCCCATATGTTACCATAAGTGATGTGTTTATGAAATGTTAATCTTAGGACACCACAGCAAATAAAGCTGTTCCCCAATGTGCCTCCCAGCCTACGATCACCTTCTCGAGGTAACATCGCTCTCTGGGTCTTACTTAATTTAAGAAATGCCGGCCAAAAAAATTCCCGGGAGAGCTCAATAAATCTCCTAGCCTCTCGCTCCCCTATTTGGCTTTTGCAAATGGCCTCTTCCGCCACTGGAAGCCCCTGAAAAGCACCATGGATATGACTTCCCCACGGTCTTCGATAGCATAGTTAAGAAAAAACTACCGAAAATCAAGCGGCATCTCTTAATCTTATCATCCTTGTTAACTGCACGTCTTACAGTACGGCCACCTGGTCTCTGTTGTCATCCAGTGGTTTCCATGTTCCTCAAACTTGGTTACATAACTACATGAGGCTATCGCCCCAAGTCCTGTTAATCGTCGTATTTTTATCCTTGAAAGAACTAACCTTGATTCAATAGATGGCATTCTCAACCTTCCGGGGCGAAGTCTTTGAAATCCCATGTTCCCAATCAAGGTTTATGGATGGTAAGACGTGGTAGTAGACGCTCTATTGAGCGGTTACCGTTCCACCAAAGTTACGTATTGAGCAATACATCCGATTATTCGTTTTAAACACCAGGCCAATACTCCTTGCCTCTAGTGGTGATAGGTCCCAATGATATGCAATAATTTGAAACCCATTGCAATATAGATATGGAGCTGCAGCATCGCTCATCACCATCGTGATTGAGAGAATACAAGTGGCGAACATGACGGTATAGTGGTTTCTAATAAGAACCTGGGTCGGGTGTTTACTGTCGTACTCCATGGTCCCTATGATGTATTGTTTTTTAGCACTGCCTTCCACTTTCCTCTCTCTGATTTCATCTGCCCTCGACAACATCCATGTCTTGCCCGCCACCTAAGTGACCTTCTCATTCCAACTTAGCTTCATCAAGTGTATAGCGACTTCACTGCCTATAGTCGCTGCTGCCACATCTTGCTTAGGCCTGTCTTCTTTTCTCTCTCACTTACCAATTCGTTTCATTCTGATATCTCATCTCCCCGGTTTACCCTCTCCCTCGCCAGCATCTAGTATTGAATTTTCAATATGAGAAACAATACTTCTAAAAGAAATTCGTATGAGAAAGAGGATATATGCTAAAATCCAGCAGAAAGTTATCAATTCGTTGAATACGTGACTTGTTACCACTAACCCTGATTATTTATAACCTCGCCATTAGAAATTCATTGAGCAATGGGAGGAATACTGCAACTGAAGTTTCCTCCATCTGTGTTCACTGTATTCCAGTGTACCATACAGACTAAGATATTCACGAAGAGGTAGCCCGAATATCTGGAAATCTCAAATTCCTTCCCTAAAACAGAACATGGAAATGTTATAAATCGAGCAAATAATAGAACCATGCAAGCAGGTATCATCAAATTTCAACCCAATCGCTTCCAAGCACTTGGCTCATTACCAGTCTCAATTATGTTTCCTTCTACCCAACTAATGAAGCTTGTTTCGCAAATGTCAACGTTGAGGTGCTTGCAGGAAATCATTGCATTTCAAAGCAACACGATTTGCTAGCCACTCCTCAATACGATGTATCAGTATCTGGATCGAAGGTTTCGTAGCACGTCTGTGGAGTAGTAGATGTTCCCTTGTTCTAGCATATGGTGTGCTGAGACAATATAAATATGCCGAATCTCATGACTGGTCGGAATTGATGTAGCTTACAATATCCCAAGTTCATCAACTGCCAATGTCATTCGACTAGTCAAGAGAGGTCAACACCCACGGAAGGAAATTGGTGGTCAAGGTTACAATCACAAATATGGATGACTGTATCAATAAACTATCATACCCGGTAGTTTAATGCGTGGTGTATCACCCGATCTCATTGTTGATGGGGTGAATGTTAGCACCAAAGACTAGAGATAGCTGAGATGCTTCACGTGGTGGCCGTGTTAGGCTCGAAGGCCATCATGTTCTGTATAGGTATCATCCCAACCAGTGGACATATGGAGATAACCAAATGAAGCGGGAAGTCTGCGCTGTAGACTACTATTCACCACAGACGCATCTACAAGTATGGGATTGTAATCACACTAAAAGTTGAAGTTAGAACTTATTGGCAAAAAGGACTTTTCCATTGTTTGCATCCTGCTATCTCCTAACTGGATCCATAGAAAATCTTTCCGCTTCCTTCACCATGTTGTGACAGTCACGAGAAAGCAAAGGTTTCCATCCACACCCAAAATTTCAAAAAACTATAAAAGTTCAACCAGAGACGCACAGACGACCATTGACTTTAGAAGAAATGATACCAGCTAACGAGAAACCTGGATGAGAAATAGCAGGATCCAAGATATCTAGCTAGTCATATAAGTGGTCGGGTCAATACCGCCTGCTGGGATCTCACTAGAATACGGATTAGGATCGGCTCTGTATTGCAAGTTGTAGAGAGGATAACTTACGGAATTGGAACCTCGAATCGCTTTTCGACATCCTTTACCACCTGCTCATCAGCCTCGGAACTGACGAATGAAATCGAGACACCCTTGGTTCCGAAACGGCCGGCACGACCAACACGATGGAGGTAGGAGTCGGCGTCAGTTGGGAGATCATAATTGATAGCCAAGTTGATACGTTCAATATCGATACCACGCCCAAAAACGTCAGTAGCAACACAAATACGCTTGTTAAACTCCTTGAACTCCTTGTAGCGCTTGATACTAGTGACATGTTAGAGATTTGTCAGTGTGATATTGGGGGTTTATTACCGTTCCTCTTGACTGACACCAGAGTGGACAGCAATCGAGGGGAAGTTGCACTCGCGAAGGAGCTTATCAAGCTCTGTAGCTCGAACAGTGCTCTTGACGAAGATAATGACTTGATTGAACTGCATCTCATCAAGGAGTTCATTAAGCTTACGGTTCTTCTCCTTCTCATCAAGTTTGATGTAGTATTGCTGAAGGCCATGCAGAGTGAGCTTTGCCTCATCATTGATGAAAATTTCATGAGGATTCTGCATGAATTTTGCACAGATAGGTCGTATCTCTGGGGACAGAGTAGCACTGAAGAACATCACTTGCTTCTGCGTGGGGGTGGCGCGGAAAATCTCCTGCACATCACGGCGCATATCTACCAAAACGTCAGCATATGCAAATAGATTTAATAATATACACTTACCAATAGCCTCCAGCATCTTATCACACTCATCAAGAACAAAGACCTTGACAGACCCGAGTCTCAAATACTTGTCCCGGACTAAAGCGTTTAATCTACCTGGAGTAGCAACGATGATGTGGGGGTGGGTTTCCTTGTTCTTCAGGATTTCCGCATCTTTAGTAATAGGAGTTCCACCGTAGAACACTGCGGTCTTCACCTCGGGCAAGTATTTGCTGAAGCGAGCGTATTCGTTCTTAATCTGGTAAGCCAACTCGCGGGTGTGGCACATAACCAGGACAGACGTCTCACCAGCAACGGGCTCGACTTGTTGCAAGGTTGTCAGAACAAAAATGGCGGTCTTACCAAGACCAGATTTGGCCTGGCAGATAACATCGGTACCGAGGATTGCTTGTGGAATGGCAGATTGCTGGACTGTAGAGTAAATCGAGCCGATGTTAGATAAAGATTCTCCAAGTGTATAACGATATGTAAGGGGACGCAAAGTCCGTCCATCTTCGCAATAAACCTCCAGCTAACAGAAAGCAATAACACTCCGCAAAGAATCCAAAACCAAGGCGAAATTCAAAATGACCGTTCCAAGGACACATTTTGACCGAGGCTTATTGCCACATATATCGAAGTCATCGGATATGACCCAATCCTGGAAGTCTCTTGGCTAACCCTTTTGTGCACTTCTTCGCATCTTGCTCGCAACCATGTTATGGTCTTTTATATCTTTCGCTTACACTAGATATTCTCCCCATACCCATTTGATTCAGACTTGCGACTTGCCAGATGAGACTTTCCAGGATGGTCCGTTGACTTTTCGAAGGATAGGCCATACGACTTATGTATTTGCTTGCGAGATGGACGGACGCGCTTCATGAGGAATAGAGCTTGGGGATAAAAATTATGACTGACCATCCGAAGGATGTTCGAAACCGCAATCCGTGATGGCACGCAGAAGCTCCGGCTTCAGAAGGAAGTCGCGGAAACCAGTCGAGTGAATACCAACATAACTACCCTTCTTCTCCGGACCGCCACCAGACACTGCAAGATCGCCCTTCTTGGCTCCTCCGTTTGCCGCAGCAGCTGGCGCCGCCTCTGGCTGTAGCTCCTCGTCGGAGTAATCGATAAGATCTTCTTCGCCTGACATATTGGTGGTCGTGAAAGGTGAACTGTTGTGAGGTGATACTAGGCTGCTTAGGCGCGAGCTGAGGTTGGTAAATTGAAATCGCGGTAAATCGTCTATTTGGTTAAGTAGATACGCGACAGGTGTGTAAGCAGCTTATGTGCTTGATCGAGGTCGTCGAGGATTGTTGATGGAGGTTGGGACGATGAAAGGTTGTCGTTGAGACCTGTCGCGACAAAGGCGAAAGTCTTAAAGGAGCTATGTGTGCCTCAGGCTGTAAGCTTGCGGCTCTGCTGCTGACACCTTAAGGATTGGTCTACCCGAATGTGGGTATCACGTGATATACGCGATTCTGCTTTTCGTGTTTCCGTTTCTATCTCCTACGATTTTAGAACCAAATCCCAAGCACGATGGCCAGTACCAAGATTTCGAAAAGCGCAGCGAAACCCAAAGCCCCAAATAGCGCACTTCATAGCAGGGTCTCTTACTTGTATCAAGCAGCAACATACTTGGCTACGCAGAACCAATCAAATAACTCAAGGCCGAGACGAGAGGTTTCTGACTCGCAGGCGATGTCCATAGATACAAGGGAAACAATAGAGCAATCGAAGCTGGCAACGGCCCATCAGTCCTCTGCGCGAAGTCTTGTGTCAGATCTTCGAGGCGTGAGTGGCAAAGTGCTCATACGCATGTCGCCCGGCATTAAACGCACAATATGCAAGAATTGCGATACAATACTCATTGAGGGCTCTACATGCTTGGTTGAGGTGGAAAACAAAAGTAAAGGAGGCAGAAAAGAATGGGCAGATGTTTTAGTTAGGAAATGCAATACTTGCGGTTGTACTAGAAGATACCCTCTTGGAGAAAGACAAAAGAGGCGGCCTCATCGCTCCCTTGCAAGCTGAGCACAGATCATGATACTTCTGGAAGCAGAAATGAAATAAAACGCACCATGATTTAATATCGGCATCGACCTCACGTTCCAGTACAAACCGAAACCTCCCGGCGAAATCCCGTTCGACTCCTAAGTATGAGGATACGATGTAGTCGAGATTTACAACAGAAGGTGAATATACTTTATTCTTATAAATTTTTAGCCTTATACTGATCCACTCGAAGGAACACGACTTACCACTCGGAATTGAGATGCAGGCTTCGAGCCCTCTTTTGACCATGACCACCGCTTCAATCAAATGCGAATGTGAAAGCACCAGCATGGAGTGCTGTTTTAGGGTACTTCTAGCAGTTCTGATAACTAATAAGGCTGCATTCGCCTCAAATAATCCAAGATCCCTAGAAATACGTTGTTACCTCAAACTATAATTTGCTGCTTATTTTTGTTGTCTAGTCTTTACTGTAATCTATGCTGTGTGCCAAGTTCTGTTACGAATGTAGCAAATCCCTTGCATCGTATACTAGTAGGCATGGTCCTTCTCCACCATCCTGTAAGAGTGAGTGGCCGCTTTGATTGTTATTCTATTGAAATAGTGGATAGCTAGCAAACTTCCAACTTGAAGGTTGATTATCAATTACAAGAGATCCCCTCCTAAGCCACGGCAAACATCAACCATTGAGTTTAAAGTAACAATCACAAAACGCCCCATGGCTAAGAATTTTGACTGCCGGCGGATATGGCAGATTCTACTGCAAGCATTTGAAATTCGATCGTCCCCATGGGCTCATTTAGGCACTTTGATGACATTATTCACTGCTCCGTCTATATCCTAACCAAGCAACTACTTCATTACATTTTAAGTGGTTTCTCACCAGTCCGTGTAGTGATAACGTATCCAACACTTAGCTCTTCTTCTCTTCTTCTCTTCTTTATAGCCCTATTTTGATTTCCCCTATTTACTTGTTTGCGTGTTGTTCTGATGAATCCAGCTCAGCATTCTATAAGTCCATTGCCGTGAAAAGTAAATCGAAGCATAGACTTTAAGTACCAAAATTAGCGAATTATCTTTGCTAGCAAGTTTCTAAGAACATTATAAGTATTCTCTCCTAATGCAGAAGTTATATAGCGTGCTTTATTATGCATTATCGATTCTTTGTCAACTGAATGAGCGAGCAAGAACGAGGAAAAGCGCTGGAAATTGACTAATATTTCTGACTACAAAGGCACACTGACGCTGTGGATAAAGACTTCTTAGCTATGATCAATCAATTCATGTACTTGGTGTTATTGCACATGGAATTGGATTATCATGATGCGTTATATACTAATTGAATAAAACTTGCAAGCAGAAGTCAATTGGTCTAGCCGCATCTCCTGTTTGAGAGGACAAACTTCACGGGGAGCCTTAATATAATCCAAGAAACTTGGCAATGGTCCTTTTGATATGACATTGACATATTTGCTGAAATTAAATGATTTGTTAGAAGTGACAAGATGCAATGTATCAATTGTAGAAACCAACCAGCTGTAGAGCTCACAACTTTATGGGTTTTAAAAACATGTGAAAAGTGTTTAGAGCGTGTTTCCAACTTACCTATCAAGAAGCTTTGAACCAACCCCACCCTCTCCTACGCTTTTACAGTAGGCAAGAAGCGGAAATCTTGTCGTTTTGACTTTATGCCAAAGAGCTTGGCATCTAACCCACGGTAGTTTCGTGGCGGAACATTGGTACTAACAAGTCCCAAGTACATGCCAGAATGACCGAAGTCAACGAGCTAGTTAACTGTCAGAAATGTCTAGCGTATGGAGAAACCTCACTCACTAATCAGTGGTATGTATCTCGTGAACGTAACTACTTGATCGGATTTTCACTCTCTGTGTCCACCTGGTCAGTCCTCGTACAGCACTTTTAGTTTGCTTTTGTAAAATGCAAGGACCTGTTGATCCTCCCCAAAGCAAAGATCGCCACAGATACGTGTCCACGCTCTACGCGGGACAGCTAGTTGCAAGACGAACAGCAAAAGTCTCAACCCACTTTCTCCTTTCTCGGGGAGAAGAGGGGAGGCTCATACTAGCAAGAATGTCGGCAGTACCGTAAGCTATAGTGATAAGACCCAGGCTTCGACCGAAGTCTCTCGCTACTGGGGCAGCAGCTGAAAATCTCAAATGCACCAGCCGTCTCGGTTTCGGCGGGACGATGGCGCAAACATGTAGATAGCTCGGTAGGCACATAACAACAAATATTATTGCTCTCCCATCGCCAGAACCAGACTCCTGTGCTAGCGCCACTAGATAATATTGCTTTGGTACTAACGCCAGATTGGGATGGCTAGGCTCGCTAAACATACCACGTTGTGCGCTTCCCCTATTTTATTGTTGTTGCCCCTGTCCCGAGCCGGTGCGGTACACAGCCTTGGCCTGATTTTGTACCTCTCAATATTCGAAAGTAGTCGATGTATCAGCTACCAACTAGACTAATGTGTGTCGGCAAAATGCTCCTAGTCAGGGGATGGGCCAGTGAAGAGATTGTGAGGCGTTCTGATGAATTCTATATGAGATCTGGTCGAGCTCATCCTTTGGGAATCTTCTATTCCCGTTCTCGACACTCTCTTGTAACTGAAGGTTGTGCATATCCCGGCCCAACATGTGGCTTTCACGTTCGTTTTGCTTGCTTGCATTGGTGCCATTCGTTTGCTCCCTTGCGCCTACAGATGAGATACAGGATGCCGACCCAGCTCAATCTGGTTATTTGGACAATCATAATATGCACCCTGCGACGGTGGGCTCTGCAATCTTTGGAATCCTATGGAAGAATGCATATAACAGTAAAGAGCGTTGGTATGCTATATCCACCTTTCTAACTTCGTTTTTTGTTTGTTTGTTTAATGGTTGCTAATGAGTGACTTGAATTAGGTATGCAAAGCCGCTCGTTTACACTCCGCCTGGCCAAAAGCAGTTGGTATTTGTCGCATCCGCTATGAATATTATTCGAACCTTAGATGCTGTTGATGGAACTCTTCTGAAAGAAAGGACGGTCCAGCCTCCGTTTCTTCAAAGTGAACTTGGATGCACTGATAGTAAGATCAAGAAGCCTCTTATATTCTAAAAATATGACTAACTCGAGACACAATGTAGTCCCTGATTTCATTGGTATCATTGGAACTCCAATTATTGACCCAGCCACCAATACGGCTTATTTCTTCTCTAAAGGGTACAAGAATGGGGCTGCTAGTGGAGGAGTTGCGAAGGGTAACCAGCATCTCCTAGAGTATGTGCAAACGGAACTAACTGTCACTTAGGCATCTACAAGTTTTATGCTGTCAACATTCTTACTTTAGAAGACATACCCGGCTTTCCAGTTCTCATTGATGGAAACTTTGCAGATAATGACCCCACCAGGTAGTTCTATCCAAGTTTTTTCACGGCACGATTCAATCCCAGCTGACCTTTTCCAGATACTTTATTGGTGGCACTGTTCTTCAGCGCCCCTCCTTGACAATGAGTAAGTTTTTTCTAGTTTCGTGCAATTTATTAGCTATGTATAGTATAGCTTCCCCAGGCTTGTGCAGAGTCGCTCAGGGTCGCAAAACCTGACGCCACAAGTAAATTGCACTCTATGGCCCCAAACAGTATGACAAAATGAGAAGATGATACAAACCGCTATCTTCTATTCAGCTTTGATTGATCAAACTGCTTTGGAACAATTGAGCACAGATGTACCTGTCGATTCTATAAATTAGCAGGATATTATCATACGAGTGTTCAATAGCACTAGGGGTGTCGAGTCAATTGTTGCACCTTAGTCATTGTCATATAACAGATACTGACAAGGTATCGGCTCCACACATGTAAAGAAAGCTAATATTATATTACTAGTCAATGGTGTCGTTCTTGGAGGTTTTGGTGGTCACTGTGATTTATTCAACTATACTGGAATGCTTGTAGCAGTGTCTACCACTCCAGGAAAAGGCGTTGTCTCGATGTTTGCTATGGAGTCGGAACCTGGTGCATCGCCTGTCCAGGAAGATATATTCGTGGTAAGTCAACAGTCTCCTTGATATCTGAGATTTTGCGCCTCAGAAGTTAATATCAAAATCAGGAGAAAGGGGGTAAGGCGGGAATCTGGCATGGTGGTGCAGGTCTCGCAACGGACGGCAATCGACTCTTTCTCGCCACTGGTAATGGGCAAGGTCATGCGAACGGTGACGTTGCTGCTTCCGGAAGAACACCATTATCGACATTGGATGAAGTCGTTGCCAGTCTCACGATCTCGCCTGAAGGGAAGATTTCTCTCACTGATTACTTTGAGCCTTACGAATATATCAGTATGGACGCTGGAGATCGTGATCTAGGATCAGGAGGTATCACACTCCTGGACCCAAACGTCTTCAAAGGGACCGGAGTCTCCAGAATTGCAGTTTCTGTCGGCAAAAACGCTAAAGTATACATCATGAACGCAAATAATCTGGGCGGGTTCAAACAAGGTGCTGGAGGTGTCGATAACATTGTGCAGACAATCTCTGCGGACGGTGCAGTATTTGGAGGCACTGGTTCCTATCCACTGTAAACAATAATCTCCTTTCGATTGAGTTTGATCAATGGAGGCAAGGATTAAGGGACTTGTCTCGGGAGGATACGTTCAACAAGATACTCCTCGGACAACTTCACTACTTCTTGACTTTCTTTTGCTGCCTATACTAACTTGAACTAGGGAGGGCGGTTACATTTACTTCACCTCGGGTGGCTTTCCCACTCGATGTTATAAGATGGGAGCCGACGCCCAGGGCAAACCGCTTTTTACACTTGTTGGTAGTTCAGCAGCGAATGGAGACGGACGAGTTGGTATAGGCATTCCAACCATCACAACTTACAAGGGCCAACCTGGAACGGGAATTTTATGGATCACAGGTCCTGTTCTCGGTCTCCGGGCCTTCAATGCAGTCCCAAAAGATGGCGTTTTGACACCTATCGCGCTTCCTCCAACTGGAGGTCTCAACAAGTTCCTCCGCCCAGCCTTTGGCGATGGTCGACTCTACATTTCTGACAGTAAGGGTAACATAATTTGCTTAGGGTCCCCCGTCGCACTTCCACTCAACTGCACACAACCCGTTGATTTTGGTGAGGTAAGCTTATTTTTCTAGAAATATTCCTTCTTGATGAGGGAGCTCGGGAGCCAAGATACTTTATGGAACATCGTGTTAGTTCTTTACCGTTCTAGGCTCCTGAGATAGCTCCTGTTGAGCTCCCTATTCAACTTTTAGTACTTACGATGTTGATTACTCTGAACAGGTGGCGATCGGATCGGCAGCCACGCAGACCGTCACGTGTACTGCTCTCATTCCCATCACGTCCGTCAATGGTTGTAGTACAGGAGATGCTACTTGGCAATGCTCTAACTCAACTATGCCAAAGGGACCAGTTGCCAAGGGTGATTCCTTTAGTTTTCCAGTTATCTGGAACTTAACACAGGCATCTATCAATGATGCACAAAACGCATCATTTGGTAAGGTACTCCCAGGAGCTCAAAGTGCCTCCTTGGATATCTTTACAACAAACAGCGTTGCTAAATATAGCACTGTCCTTCCAATCTCGCTCTCTGGTGTTACAGTCTCTCAGAACGCTTTCTTCACAATCTCTCCTCCTGCCGTGGTGAGTAAAGCCTTCAAGTAGTATCCGCGATCATATCATCCGATTTGCAAGCCCGGGTATCAACGTTCAATGCAGTGAAACATCATCGCTGTTGAGCGTATCTTTAATCTGATACACTCGATGCGGTGAACTTATTGCTGTTCAGGGTGTATCAAAATACTTGACACATTGTGCTTTTGGCCTTTTCATTGCAAATCGGATTCTATGAATATGAGAGATGCGGCTTGCTTTGCCAACAAACAGCGCCTCTTGAAGTAGACTAACTCTGAAAATTTAGGATCTCGGAGGCATCGTGGTAGGGTCTGATGCGGCAACTTCAGGATTATCGGCAGCTGTCATTTTGTCCAATGTTGGCGTGAAGACACTAACGATATTGGGCTCAGCATGGACGGATTTCATTGATGCAGAGGGGGAAAGTGACGAGCCAGTTGTATTTCATAACATTACGGATGGAGACCTCGGAGGAGGGTTCAGTTCATCTAGTTTGCCAGTTGCTGGCGACACATTGATAACAGGGCAGTCGATCACTCTTCCGCTCAAATTTGTCGCAGATGAGACTGGAAGTTATGCTACGTTCCTCCAATTCTGGACCACTGGTGGTACGCTATATGTACTACTCACGGCTTCCGCAAGTACAGCACCAATTGCCAGCATATCAGTCTCAAACGGCGAGGGCTTCTATAACTCAATTGAGCCTGTAGTTATGGATTTTGGGGATGTGCTGTCGGGAACTACTGTATCAAGAAACATTCGAATTTGCAACTCAGGTGGCGCAGCGCTAGAAATCACCAAGTCGAAGCCGCCAATTCAAATTGAGCTTTTAGCCCCAAATAGCGCGACTGACCTACACGAGGGCCAAACAATAGATGTTGGGGAATGTGCTCTCGGTGAAGTATCTATAGTTGCGGCACCTATAGGTGTGAATAAGGTACGATCATCATGTCTCCCTACCAGCTTGTTTTGTGAAGGTCCGATTCGTCTTAGAGGAACAATCGCCTTCTTCATTGGGCGATGTTGCTGTTTAGACTATTCTAAACTCAAACGGGCTTCTCTATTGTGAAGGAACCATCTCTCTCTCTCTCTCTCTATGACCAAGTTCTAACACATATTTGATTTAGCCAAGCCACACAGTGAATGACATGTGGATTCTTAACACGGAGTCAGTAGTTCTCATCAAATGTCTAAGGACTTACTAACTTCAAGCCAGTGACCTCACGTTTGGCGTCCACGATGTTGCTATTACAGCTAACATAGTATCGAAACAAGCCGGCCCACTCCTTGCAGATGGGATTTCTAGATATGCCTATCTCGGATGCTATTACGATGGAGCTGGAAGATTGTTTCCAAAACGTTCGAACAGTGCCACAAACGAAAATGGACAATGTCAAACGACTTGTTATAATCTTGGATATAAATTTGCAGGCACCGAATACCGTTTGTTTTCAGTCCCCTTTAGACCGATCAAAGCTAATCATGAACAGATACCGAATGTTGGTGTGGGAATGTTCCCCCAACTGCCCTAAAGTTTTCTGAAAACTCATTGAAGAAATGTGCTTGGAGTTGTCCTGGGGACGTTTCTCAAGCATGCGGTGGTGACGGAACTTATGTCTCCGTATACTATGATCGTGAGCGATATACCCCTGGGGCCGACTCAATACCGGTGGCTTCCAGCTCTTCCTCAGTCGTGTCAAGCACAATTAGCAGTAGCTCATTGAGCACCGTGTCTTCCCTCATTTCTACAAGTAGCTTATCTTTATCGGTTTCTTCAAGCCCCGTAAGTCTTACAGCTTGTTTTCGGAGATTTACAGACTAAGACATAATGCAGACATCTTTCGTGGTATCCACAATCAGCTCGTCAACATCTGCTTCTTCCACAATCAGCTCGTCGATATTTGATTCATCTACAGCCAGCTCGACATCGTCTATTTCCTCTGAAATAACTGTAAGTTTACAAGTCAAAACCACATGGACTTGCTATAAAAAGTCAAACAAATTACGAGGAATTTATACGAGATGAAATTTAATTATTCGTCTCGAGCTGTATGATACGATAAAGATGCATTCTCAGGTTTTCATATGCCTTGGGTTTAGTCTTAATTATACCACACTGTTCGACACTTTAGGAATGAAATTACAAAACTTTTAAGCAAACACTAACACAATTCTACAAACTAGACACCTTTAACCTCGGTAGGCACACAATCAACTTCTTCAAGCGCCATGCCGACACAGACTGGCCCGGCTATCGTACAGAAAGTTGGCTCCTACTCATATGTTGGCTGCTACGCTGAGCCTACAACGGGTAAAGCTTTGACCGGCAAGTCATACAAAAATGATAATATGTCTGTTGAGATTTGCGCCGCTACCTGTGCTGGGTTCACATGGTTTGGTGTCGAGTATAAAAGAGAGTGTAAGTCTCAGTTTGAGTAGTTGGTAAATGGTAAATGGTCACTGACTTCCCTTAGGTTACTGTGGCAATTCTCTCATGGGTGGCAGTGCTCCGAGTACCTTGACAACGAAGACATGTAGTCTACTCTGTATGGGTAACTCACTTGAATACGTAAGTCGTACACCATCTACTCTCCTGCACCTACTCACAACACTATAGTGTGGCGGCTCGTCTCTACTATCGATGTACAATAATATCGGTGCAGTATTGAGTTCTAGCTCCAGTGTTCCAAGCACGAGCAGCTCCAGCTCATCAGTTCCGTCGTCAGCGTCTTCCTCTAGCTCTTCAACAAGTGTCTTAAGCACAGTCAGCTCTGTTTCATCTTCTTCCTCGGAACTGACAACCTCGTTGGTGTCTTCAACATCAACTTCATCTACAATTTCCGAAGAAGGATCCGCTACAGGAACATCCTCATCAGACCTATCCACCTCAACAACTTCCACGTCAGGAACCACATCAGTGATATCCACATCGGAAACTTCCATATCAACAACTTCCACGTCAGGAACCACATCAGTGACATCCACATCGGAAACTTCCATATCAACAACTTCCACGTCAGGAACCACATCAGTGACATCCACATCGGAAACTTCCATATCAACAACTTCCGCGTCAGGAACTTCATCAGTGACATCCACATCGGAAACTTCCATATCAACCACTTCCTCGCCAGCTATCACGACACTCGTAACAAGCACATCCAGTACCATTGTAACGAGCTCCACGATCTCAGCAATTCTGGGATTCGCCTCCTTGGGCTGTTTCTCCGACCCAGCTACAGGTCCATACGGAGGTCATAATATGCCAAAACTATTCAGCAACGATAGTATGACGCCTCAGCTGTGTATTTCATCTGCACTCGCACGTCTCTCTGCGGTTCCAGCAACGACTTACAGATACATTGGTGTTGAGTATGGCCGCGAGTGCTATGCTGGAAGTGTAGCGCCCAATCCTGAACCAAGCACTCTTGTTGGTACTAAAGCATGCACCATGCCCTGTGCTGGAAACGCGAGTATCAAGTGCGGTGGTGGGAAAATGTATAATTTGTATGCCGCAACAACGGCTACAATTACAGGTACTGGGACAACGGTGTGGCAAAGCGCACCTGCTACTATTACAGCATAATACATTCGAGTCTTTATGGTGCTCTCATTGAGGTTGGTAGTGTTACGTAGATACATAGGTTGTAAATTTGTACATAATACTTGGGTTTAATGCTATAATTATGATACACCGATTTCAAGGGACAAGAGAAACACAGACTAGAAGCTTAGATTAAGCCTGCTAGCCATGTCAGGTAGGATAAAATAAATGAAAATATGGACAGAAAAATCATTGTCGTTGTTGTAGCTTGGGGTTGTAGGACTCTCAACGTATTATTTTATTTTCTAGAACTCTTCTAGACGTTGAATTCGCGCAGATTGAACTTGATAGGAGCCTTGATGTTGATGTGATATGCTTGCACGAGACGTAGGTGATCATCGTTAACTTGACAGGTTCTATGCCATTTCGACGTGGAGTATAGAAGTGTAACAGAACCCCTGGAATACACGTGATCTCGATTACTTCGCTTAGGGGGAAGATACCATTATAAACCTCATTTCAAAAGTCAGCGAACAAAAACAAGCAAACAAACCACCTGTTCCAAACGAACAGAATCCCTCGTGGTGAGCAATAGATGCATCAATATCAAAACAATAAATGCTAATATTAATAGGCGCAATTGGCTAGCGCGTTCGACTGTTATGATTAGCAGTTCATCGAGAGGTTGGTGGTTCGAGCCCACCCGAGGGAGCAATCCGATTTCTTTTTTTTTTGTTAAGTTCTTTTTGCTTGATAATATGATTTTCAGGGGAGAAGTGGTTCTATCAGAGTGGTGCATCAATCAGCCAGAATAAGTCACCATCGATCGAGCTGTTTGTTTCTTTTTCCTTTTCTATTTCTTTTTCTTTTTTCCCCCAGTGAGTTACATTATTGTGGGTGTCCGTCAAGCGAGCCAAGGGCAGCTGAATGAAGGTCACCACTCACCAGGCCGGGGCCGAACTGACCTTACATTATGACGTAGAATCTGTGGCTGGAGATGTAAATATTTGCCAAGTCTACAGCAGCCACACAGCCTTGCATTGACCGCTTGATGATTTGCTGGAGAGAGGGGTTGAAATGGATGTTGGGCCATGATCTCTTATCTTGTTGTTTTTGTTCTGCCAACATCCAAGAAGCCCTTGGATTCTTGCAATAATATCTCGACCTTCCGTGCAACCTTGTTCTAATATTCGTGTTGTGCCTACGAATATTAGATCTAGTTGCCTGGAGTATTTATCATTTCGTTTGCAACATCCGTACCCAAATTGCAAAGGAAGAGTTCACCGAGCTTGACAATGGCGACACCTAGCAAAAGTGTCAGTAGTACCTCGTTACCGCTGCGACCTGCTCTAAGAGATCCGGACGAACCTGGAAGCCCAAAAGGCGGCTC
>Ga0247812_10000779_pt1 | contig 18373 bp, 16 predicted proteins | sample UWRJL149409B1_FD_178011 | JGI IMG/M metagenome (GOLD analysis project Ga0247812, IMG submission 178011) | Plant litter microbial communities from Arlington Agricultural Research Station in Wisconsin, United States - UWRJ-L149-409B-1 | ecosystem: Environmental > Terrestrial > Plant litter >...
CCCGGCCAGTCCCCCAAGCGTCATCTCGCGTCGCGTGATCATCGCTTCATCCCTTGTCGAGATAAGAGAACGGCGCGGACGTTCCCGCCCGCGCCGTGTTTCGTCGTCAGACCTTGGCCGGCGCGTATTTCGGCATGATCAGATGGATGACCAGAAGCGCGATCAGATAGACCGAACCGGCCACGATGAAGATGGGCGTATAGGTGCCGATCGTCTCCAGGATCTGGCCGACATATTTCGAGAACACCATGCCCCCGATGCCGCCCAGCATCCCGCCGATTCCGACGACGGACCCGACGGCCTTGCGGGGGAAGACGTCGCCTGGCAGGGCGTAGAGGTTGGCCGAGAAGCCCTGGTGGGCCGCGGTGGCGACGCCGATGATCAGGACGGCGATCCACAGGTTCGAGGCGTGGGCGGCGAAGATGACCGGCACGGCCAGCAGGGCGCAGATCAGCATGGTCACCTTGCGGGCGACGTTCAGGCTGACGCCCTTGTGCATCATCCGCGAGGACAGCCAGCCGCCGCCCACCGAACCGACGTCGCTGAGCAGATAGATGGCCACGATCGGCGGGCCGAAGGTCTTGAGGTCCAGGCCGTAACGCTTGCCCAGAAAGTCGGGCAGCCAGAACAGGAACATCCACCAGATCGGGTCGATCAGGAACTTGCCGGCCGCATAGGCCCAGGTTTCCTTGACCTTCAGCAGGGTCAGCCAGCCCACCTTCTCCTCGGTGTCGGCGGGGTCCTGCTCGATGTAGGCCAGTTCGGTCGCCGACAGGCGCTTCTGCTCGCGCGGGCGGCGATACATGATCAGCCAGATGGGCAGCCAGATCAGGCCCAGGACGCCGGTGACGACGAAGGTCGCCTGCCAGCCGAAGGCCAGCACCAGCACCGGCACGATCAGCGGCGTCACGATGGCGCCGATGTTGGTGCCGGCGTTGAACAGGCCGGTGGCCAGGGCGCGTTCCTTCTTGGGGAACCACTCGGCGACGGCCTTGATCCCGCCCGGGAAGCCGCCGGCCTCGCCGACGCCCAGCAGCATACGGGCCATGATGAAGTGGCTCAGGTCACGGGCCGCGCCGTGGAACATGTGGCCGACCTGCCAGATGGCGAAGGCGATCCCCAGACCGAACCGCGCGCCGATCTTGTCCATCAGCCGGCCCCAGATCGCATAGAACAGGGCGTAGGTGGCCTGGAACCAGAAGACGATGTCGGCATAGTCCGTCTCGGACCACCCGAACTCCGTCGACAGGGTCGGCTTCAGGAAGCCGATCATCTGACGGTCGACGTAGTTGATGACCATGGCCGCGAACAGCAGCCACATGATCACCCAGCGGTACTTGCCGGGCGACGGCGCCTTGATCGTGATCGGCGGCTGGGTGGTGGCGTCGGTCATTGGGAACCCGTTCCTGGTACTGTTGCCTCACGCGTCCCGTCTTGTTTCCCGCCTTCGGGCGGACGACGGGTTGGCGCCTCGATGATAGTCTAGTCCTGCGCGCCCGCCGTGACGATGACGCCCTTGATCACGCCCACGCCCTTGAAGTCGCAGACGAAGTCGCTTCCGGCATAGATCCGGTGAACCCCGGTCACGGCGCCCGTGGACACCAGACTCCCGGCCTTCAGCGGCCGGCCGGTGCGGGCGCAGTGCTCCAGCAGGAAGCGGACGGATTCGATCGCCCCGCCGGCAAGCGACGTCGCGCCGCCCGTGCCGACGCTGACGCCGTCGATGGTGGTCTCGACCTCGATCGCGTCCATCCGGTCGCGCCAGTCGGTCAGTTCCTGCCCGACCAGCAGGCCGCCGTTGTTGCCGAAGTCGGACGCGACCACGGCCGAGCCGAGATCGTTGATCGCCGACAGCGGGCTGCCGGCCAGTTCGATGCCCAGGAAGACCGCGTCGACGGCGTCGCGCGCCTGGTCGATGGTCCACTCCGTCTGGGCCGGATCGACGCCCTCGCCGATGCGGGCGATGAACTCGGCCTCGACCGCGGCGAACCCGCCCTCGATCGCCGGCAGGCGGTTGACCGCCCCGTTGTCGTCCTGGCGGTTGCGGGCGAAGATCGCGCCGGCCAGCCGATGGATGCCCAGTTTCGGCTGCTGCGCCGGCGGCACCCCGCCCACTTTCCAGCCGATGATCTCGTCGGGGTACAGGCCGATGGCGATGTCCTGGATCGCATAGGACTCGGCCATCGCCTGCGGCATGTCGCCCGGATAGCCGGGCAGGGCCCGGTTCGCCAGACGCGCCTGCACGAACGATTCGGCGATATCGGCCGCCCGGACGGCGGTTGCGCTCCCGGCCGTCACTTGCGGCGAACTCTGGATGAAATCGGAACCAAGACGACGACCTCTCGAAGGAACGCCGATAATGGAGGTCCGAGGAAACCGGTGTCAATGCGCTTCTGACAACGGCGTGGCGTTCGGCGCGCGGGCCCGCTATGCCTTGACGAAAGACTATGGGGGAAACGCCGGTGACAGACGAACACCGCACCAGCAAGACCGGCAAGCGCGCCACCATCAACGACGTCGCCCGCGTCGCCAGGGTGTCCAAGAAGACCGTCTCGCGCGTCATCAACCAGTCGCCCTTCGTCCGCGAGGAGACGCGCGAACGGGTCATGGCGGTCATCGCCGAGCTGGACTTCACCCCCGACGCCCAGGCCCGGGGCCTGGCCTTCCGCCGCTCCTTCCTGGTCGGCCTGATTTACGACCAGCCCAGTCCCAACTATGTCGTCAACATGCAGCAGGGCGTGCTGGACGGGCTGAAGGGCTCGGGCCTCGAACTCGTCGTCCACCCGTGCCTGCGCAAGTCCGAGACCCTGCTTCAGGACATCCGCACCTTCGTCGAGCGGCAGAAGCTGTTCGGCGTTATCCTGCCCCCCTCGATCTCCGAGGACGAGGGCGTGATCCAGCTGTTGCGCGATCTCGACACCCCCTATGTCCGCATCGCCTCCGTCGCCCTCGACGACGCCCGCGCCATGGTGGTCACCAACGACAGCGTCGGCGCCGCCGAGGCCGCCCGCCATCTGGCCGCGCTGGGCCATACCCGCATCGCCTTCATCTCGGGTCCGCCCTGGTTCCGCTCCAGCGCCGTGCGCGGCGACGGCTTCCGCGCCGGCCTCGCCGAGAGCGGCCTGACCCTGGACGAGGCCTATGTCGCCGTCGGCGGCTACACCTTCGAATCCGGGGCCGAATGTGGCGCCCGGCTGCTGGCCCTCGACCCGCCGCCCACCGCCATCTTCACCGGCAACGACGAGATGGCGCTGGGCGTGTTCAAGGCCGCCCGCGACATGGGCCTCGACATCCCGCGCGACCTGTCCGTCGTCGGCTTCGACGACCTGCCCATGGCCTCGCGCGTCTGGCCCAACCTGACCTCCGTCCGCCTGCCGATCCGGGACATGGGCCGGATGGCCGCGGAGAAGATTCTGGCCCCCATGCGCGGCATGGATCCGGCGAAGCTGGACCAGCCCGAGGTGCGGCCTTCGCTGGTCGTGCGCGAATCCGCCATCCCCCTGCCCTGAACCGACGCGATGCAGCCGAACGCCCGACCCCGGATCACGGCTTGCGACGCGCCCTGACACCGGTTACCAAGACCGCCAACCAATCTTGGCGCGGAAGGCGGGATGTCGGCAGACTCTCCGCCCAACCGCGTGTTTCCAGGGAGCTCGCCAGATGGCCGATCCGATGTATTCCAAGGTCCTTCACGCGACCCATCCCGACATGATGGCCGGCGCGTCGAACGATCAGCTGCGCGACCGCTATCTGATGACCGGCCTGTTCACCCCCGGTCAGGTCGTCCTCAACTATTCGCACAACGAGCGGATGGTGATCGGCGGCGCGACCCCGGGCGCCGAAGCGATCAAGATGCCCGTCCATTCCGAGCCCGAAAGCCAGAAGGGCCAGCCCTTCTGCGTGTCGCGCGAACTGGGCGTGGTCAACATCGGCGGCGCCGGCTCGATCACCGTCGACGGCGTCAAGACCGACCTCGCCTTCCGCGACGGCCTCTACATTCCCATGGGCTCGGCCGACATCACCTTCGAGAGCGCCGACGCCTCGAACCCGGCCAAATACTATCTGATCTCGACCCCGGCCCACTTCCGGCACGAGTTGACCAAGATCTCCATCGACCAGGCCGTGCCGATCGAGATGGGCTCGCTGGAAACCTCCAACGAACGCACGATCTACCAGTACATCGTCCCCGCCAAGGTGAAGTCCTGCCAGCTGCTGCTGGGCGTGACGGTGCTCAAGACCGGCAGCGTGTGGAACACCATGCCTCCGCACCTGCATGACCGTCGCTCCGAGGCCTACCTCTATTTCGGCCTCGGCGAGAACGACCGCGTCTTCCACTTCATGGGCGATCCCGAAGCGGCCCGTCACATCGTCGTCCAGGACGGCGAGGCCGTGATGAGCCCGCCGTGGTCGATCCACATGGGGTCGGGCACCTCCAACTACACCTTCATCTGGGGCATGGGCGGCGAGAACCTCGACTACACCGACATGCACAAGCTCGACATCTGCCAGCTCAAGTAGGGACAGGTCCCATGGCCAATCCGTTCAGCCTTGAGGGCAAGGTCGCGCTGGTCACCGGCGGCAACACCGGCATCGGCCAGGGCATCGCCCTGGCCCTCGCCGACGCCGGCGCCGACATCGCCTCCGTCGCCCGTCGGTCGTCCGACGACACCGTCGGCAAGGTTCTGGCCAGGGGTCGCCGCGCGATCTCGATCCAGGCCGACCTGATGTCGATGGAGCCCATCGACCGCATCATCGCCGAAACCGAGGCGGGCCTCGGGCCGATCGACATCCTGGTGAACAACGCCGGCATCATCCGCCGCGCCGACGCCGTCGACTTCTCGGAACAGGACTGGGACGACGTGATGAACGTCAACCTCAAGACCGTCTTCTTCCTGTCCCAGGCCGTGGTGAAGGGCATGATCGCCGGAAACCGCGGCGGCAAGATCATCAACACGGCCTCCATGCTGTCCTACCAGGGCGGCATCCGCGTGCCGTCCTACACGGCGTCCAAGTCGGGCGTCGCCGGCCTGACAAAGCTGATGGCCAACGAATGGGCGAAGCATGGCGTCAACGCCAACGCCATCGCCCCCGGCTATTTCGCCACCGACAACACCCAGGCCCTGCAGGATGACCCCATGCGTTCGAAGGAGATTCTCGGCCGCATCCCCGCCGGCCGCTGGGGCGATCCGTCGGACATCGGCGGCGCGGCGGTCTTCCTGGCCAGTTCCGCCAGCGACTATGTCCAGGGCGTCACCCTGCCCGTCGACGGCGGCTGGCTGGCGCGCTGATCCCGCGCTAGCGTCCTGACATGAGCACTTCCGGCAAGATCCTCTGCTTCGGCGAGATGCTGCTTCGGTTGAACCCGCCCGAGGGCGAGTTGCTGATGCAGGGCAACACCCTGACCGTGCGTCCCGGCGGCGCCGAGGCCAATGTCGCGGTCTCACTGGCCCGCTACGGCGCGCCCACGGCGGCCGCCACCGTCCTGCCGGACAATGCGCTGGGCTACGGCGTCCGCGACGAGCTGCGCAAGCACGGCGTCGACGCCTCGGGCGTCCAGTTCCGCCCCGGCCGCATGGGCCTGTATTTCATGACGCCCGGCGCGGTTCGCCGCCCGGCCGACGTCCTCTACGACCGCGCCGACTCCGCCTTCGTCCGTCACGTCGACACCGCCTTCGACTGGCCGGCCCTGCTGGACGGCGTCGAATGGCTGCACGTCTCCGGCGTCACCCCCGCCGTCGGCCCCACCGGAACCCGGGCCGCCCTTCAGGCGGTTGACGCCGCAAATGCTGCGGGCGTGAAGGTCTCCTTCGACGGCAATTTCCGCGGCAAGCTGTGGGGCGAATGGGCCGGCGACCCGCCCGCCACCCTCGGCCACATGCTTTCGACCGCCTCGATCGCCTTCGCCGACGAACGCGACTTCGCCCTCGTGCTGGGCCGCACCTTCGATGACGCCGATCCGCACCAGCGCCGCCGCGCCGCCGCGGCCGCCGCCTTCGAAGCCTTCCCGACGCTTGACCGCATCGCCTGCACCCTGCGGGTTCAGGAAAGCGTCGCCGACCAGGCCCTGTCCGCCGTCATGCTGACGCGCGACGGTTCGAACGTCGTCGAAACCCACGCCGAACCCATCCACATGGCCGGCGTCATCGACCGCGTCGGCGGCGGCGACGCCTTCGCCTCGGGCGTCCTGTTCGGGCTCTGGAGCCGCTGGTCCGACGCAGAATCCCTCGCCTTCGGCCTCGCCGCCGCCGGCCTGAAACACTCGGTCCACGGCGACTTCAACCTCTTCACCGCCGCCGACGTCCGCGCCGCCATGGCCCCCGGCGGCTTCGACATCCGCCGCTGACCGCAGCCCGGCGCTTCACCTCCCCTTCCCTTCTCCCCTTGTGGGAGAAGGTGGGCCGCGGAGCGGGCCGGATGAGGGGTATGTGTCACCAGACCGGATCTGAGATCAGACATCCCGAACGCATCCGGCATACCCCTCATCCGTCAGGCTCCGCCTGCCACCTTCTCCCTCAAGGGGAGAAGGAAAACGCGCTGAAACTTCCTCCCATAACCCGCCTAATCCCAACGAATTCAATCCCCCGCCTCCCCGACCACTCCCACGAACCTCCCTTACCCGAAACCCCCGCTATGCTTGCCTCATCCCGTCGTCGGGGAAGGCGTCCTGGGCCCAGGACCCGGACGTGCGGCGGGAGACGATCGCGCGGGGTAACCGCGCCGTTCGAGCGGTGACGGACCCTGGCCCGGCGATGACCTGGAGCCTGCGGAGACACGAACCGGCGGCGGCGCGGCTGTCCATGGCGAAACCATGGAGCCCGGGGAGCCCTGACCCTCCCCGCCCGTCGCGGGCACAGTTTCGATCGGGTCTAAACGGCGAAAAGCGCAGGGGATTGAAGACCCCCGGCAGGCTGTACGAAACCCTCCCCGAAACGCTCGCGTGAACCGGTCGTGGCGGAGCCCCGGCGAAAGCCGAAAAACTCTCATCGGTCCCCGTAACGCGAAAGCAGGGGATCACATCGGTTCCGGGCGTTCGCCCAGGCTCCGCCGACTTCCCCATCCCCGTCGCGAAAGCGGACGGCGATGACGCACGCCCACTTTTCACCGCTCATCCCGGCGAACGCCGGGATCCAGATCCAGCCCTGATTTCCCCCGTGAGCCACGCATCCGCTGATCCCCGCCACAGCCCCTCATCTGGATCCCGGCGTTCGCCGGGATGAGCGGAGCATGAGGACCCTCCGCGTCTCGACCCTCGACCCCGCCTCGCCCCCGCGACCAACCGCCCCGCTTTGCCCCTGTCATCTTCATGGTTTAGGCAGGGCCATCGACGAATTGAGGTCTTCTAGATGCGCGTACTGGTTCTGGGCGGCGACGGGTTCTGCGGCTGGCCGACGGCCCTGCATCTGTCGGCGCGCGGCTGGGACGTGACCATCGTCGACAACCTGTCGCGCCGGAACATCGACAACGAGCTGGAGATCCAGTCCCTGACGCCGATCCGCACCATGGGCGAGCGTATCGCGGCGTGGAAGGAACTGACCGGCCGGACCATCGGCTTCGTCAATATGACCGTGGGTCAGGAGTTCGATCGGCTGGTCGCCCTGATCCGCGCCGAGAAACCCGACAGCGTCGTCCATTTCGCCGAACAGCGGGCCGCGCCCTATTCGATGAAGTCGGCGCGGCACAAGCTCTACACCGTCGACAACAACATCAACGCCACCCACCACCTGCTGGCCGCCATCGTCGAAAGCGGCCGCGACGTCCACCTGGCCCACCTCGGCACCATGGGGGTCTATGGCTACGGCACTGCGGGGCTGAAGATTCCGGAGGGCTATCTGAAGGTGACGGTCCAGACCGATCACGGTCCGGCCGAACAGGAGATCCTGTTCCCCGCCAATCCGGGCTCGATCTATCACATGACCAAGACCCAGGACGCCCTGCTGTTCCAGTTCTACGCCCGCAACGACGCCCTGCGGATCACCGACCTGCACCAGGGCATCGTCTGGGGCGCCCAGACGGAAGAGACCCGGCGCGACGAGCGGCTGATCAACCGGTTCGACTATGACGGCGACTATGGCACCGTCCTGAACCGCTTCCTGATGCAGGCGGCCGTCGGCTATCCCCTGACCGTCCACGGTACGGGCGGCCAGACCCGGGCCTTCATCCATATCCAGGACACGGTGCGCTGCATCGAACTGGCCCTGAAGACCCCGCCCAAGGCCGGCGACCGCGTCCGGATCCTGAACCAGATGACCGAGAGCCGTCGGGTCCGCGATCTCGCCGCCCTGGTGGCCGGCATGACCGGCGCCACGGTCGAGATCGTCGCCAATCCGCGTCAGGAGGCGGACGAGAACGAACTGGTCGTGGCCAACGACGGCTTTCGCGAACTGGGTCTGAAGCCGATCACCCTGGCCGAGGGGCTGATGCAGGACGTGACGGAAATCGCCCGCCGCTACGCCGACCGGGCCGACCACAGCAAGATTCCCTGCGTCTCCACCTGGAACGCCTGCCGCGCCGAGGCGGTCGAGGCCGCCCGGCCGCCGGCTCCCCCTTCCGCCGGCGTCGTCACCCCCATTCGGGCGGGCGTCGCCTGACCGCCCCCTCGCTTCTGGTGTTCGGCGGCGGCTATGTCGGCCGCGCCGCCGCCCTCGAGGCCCTGCGTCGGGGCGGGTCCGCCACGGCCACCTCGCGCGATCCCGATCGCCGCGCCGCCCTGACCGCCGAGGGGATCGTCGCCATCGACCCGGTGGACGCCGTCGCCCTGTCCGAAGGGCTGGCCCAGGCCTCCGCCGTTCTGATCACCGCCGCGCCCGACAGCCGGGGCTGCCCCGGCCTCAGGGCCCTGGCCCAGACGGCCGCGGCCTCGTCGGTCTGGCCCGACTGGATCGGCTACATCTCCTCGACCGCCGTCTATGGCGATCGCGGCGGCGGCTGGGTGTTCGAGGGCGACGCCCTGAACGCCGCGACCCTGGAAGGCGCCCGTCGCGCCCGCGCCGAGCGCGACTGGCTGGACGGCGGCCCGGGCATGGGTCTGACGGTCCAGATCTTCCGCCTGCCGGGCATCTATGGTCCCGGCCGGTCGGTCGTGGATCGTCTGAAGGACGGATCGGCCCGGCTGGTGCGCAAGCCCGGCCAGGTCTTCAACCGCATCCATGTCGAGGACGTGGTCTCGGGCCTGTTCGCCTCGATGGCCTGGCCCCATCCCGGCGCCGTCTACAATCTGGTCGACGACGAGCCGGCGCCGGCCGACGTCGTCATGGCCTGGGCCGCCGACCGGCTGGGCCTGCCCCTGCCGCGCGAGGTCGATCTGGACGACCCGGACGTCTCCGACGCCATGCGCCGCTTCTACCTCGACTCCAAACGCATCTCGAACGCCCGCGCCAAGGCCGAACTGGGCTGGCGACCGAAATATCCGACGTATCGGGAGGGATTGAGCAGCGAGGGGTGAGGGGTGACTCGTGAATCGTGATCACGACTCACCACTCACGAGTCACCTGTTCAGAACGGCAGGATATTCCGCTGACGGCTATAGGCCATGGTGCCGACATTGGCGCCCAGACGCAGGCCCACGCCGGTGCGGACAGGGGCCAGGACTATGCCGTCGGCGCGCTGGTAGTTCACGCCCAGTCCGGCGATCAGATAGGCTGTGCCCTCGACGCCCGGATAGCGACGGTAGATCGCGTCGGGGGTGTAGAGGCCATAGACGAGGGTGAAGACCCGGCTGGCGTTGCCGCCGATGTCCCAGCCGATCGAGATGCCCTGCCAGAAGACGTCGCGCGGCGGGGCGCCATCCTTCATGTGCAGGGCGCCCCGGCCGTAGCGCAGGCCCACGGCGGCGGCGCCGGCGCCTTCTTCACCCGCGATATAGGCGGTGGGACGATCGCCCTGGTCGGCGAAGATGCGTTCGATGGCCGCGCCCATGGCCTCGGCCGCGATGCCCAGCTCGCGCGACCCGGCGGCGACCAGTTCGTCGGCCGTATAGGCCGGGGCGCCCTCGTCCGAGGCGATCGGATAGGCCGGCTCGGCCGTCTGGCGCGGCTGGGTGGCGCAGGCGCCCAGCGGCAGGGCGGAGGTCGCGGCGACGGCGAGGCCGGACTGGATCAGATGGCGGCGATGCATGGTCGTGTTCCCGATAAGGCGGCGCCCGGCGAGCGCGGGCTTGACCGCAGCGTCACCGACTTTTGCGGCAGCCTTGCGGCTGCAAGGTTAACGAGACGTTGCCGGCTTCGCAGGCCGCCGCCGCCCGGCTTGCGAAGCCTCGCGGCTTGAGCCCTATCCCCGGAGCTTTGCGCCCAGCTTCCCTGCCGCCGCCACGACCCTGGCCGACAGGGCCTCGATCTCGGCCTCGGTCAGGGTCGCCTCGCGGGGCTGGATCACGACTTCCAGCGCCACCGACTTGAAGCCCTCGTCCACGCCGGCTCCGCGATAGACGTCGAAGACCCGGACCGTCTCGATCAGGGCCTTGTCCGCCCCGGCCGCGGCCCGGACCAGATCGCCGGCTGGGCGGCTGTCCTCGACCACGAAGGCGAAGTCGCGGCTGAGGGGCATCAGGGCCGACAGGGCCGCCGGACCCCGCGCCTTCGACTTCGATTTCGGTTCGGGCACGCTGTCCAGAACGATCTCGAAGGCCAGCATGGGACCGTCGGCGTCGAGCGCCTTCAGCACCCGGGGGTGCAGGGCCCCGAACTCGGCGATGACGGTCTTCGGCCCCAGCTGCAGCCGGGCCGACCGGCCGGGATGCCACCAGTCGCGGTTAGCGCCCTGCGCGAGTTGCAGCGAGCCGACGGGGGCGCCGATCTCCTCCAGCAGGGCCATCAGGTCGCCCTTGAGGCCGAACAGGGCGTCCTCGGTCGCTGCACCCCAGTGTCGGGCGGGGCGCGGCGCGATCAGGCCGGCGATGACCGTGCGTTGGTCGGTCGGGCCGTCATCGAGATAGATCGGGCCGATCTCGAACAGGGCGGCGTCGGCATGGCCGCGCGCCGCATTGCGCGCCGCCGTCTGGATCAGGTTCGGCAGGACCGAGGGCCGCATGCAGTCCAGGTCCGAGGCGATCGGGTTCTCCAGCACCAGCCGCGCGTCACCCCCGCCGAACAGGGTTGCGATCGACTGCTTGGTGAAGGACCAGGTGACGGCCTCGGCATAGCCCATGGCGGCCAGGGCCCGCCGCGCCAGACGCACCCTGGCCTGACGCGGGCTCAGGACGCCGCGTGACGGCTGGTCCTGCCCGGGCAGGGGCGTGTCGGGCAGGTTGTCGAAGCCTTCGATCCGGGCGACCTCCTCGACAAGATCGGCCGGGCCGTCGACGTCGCGGCGCCACGAGGGCGGGGTCACCGTCCAGGGCTCGCCGGCGGTGACCAGAAAGCCGAGCTGGCCGAGGATTGTGCCGATCCGGTCGTCGGGCAGGTCCAGACCCGACAGCCGCTTCACATAGGCGGGGTCGAAGGTGAAGCCGACGGGGTTCGCCGGCGCTTCGCCCGCCACAACTACCTCGGACGGTTCGCCGCCGCACAGGTCCAGGACCAGCCGGGTGGCCAGTTCCAGACCCGGCACGACCGAGGCCGGATCGACGCCGCGCGCGAACCGGTACTGGGCGTCCGAGCTTATGGTCAGGGTCCGGCCGGTCTGGGCGGTGACGATGGGGTCGAACCAGGCGCTTTCGAGGAAGACGTCGGTCGTCTCGTCCGAACAGCCGGTGCTCTCGCCGCCCATCACGCCGCCCAGTCCGATCGGGCGCTCGCCGCCCGCATCGGCGACGACGCTCATGGACGGATCGACGGTGTAGGTCTTTCCGTCGAGCGCGATCAGATGCTCGTGTTCGCCCGTCGTCGCCGCCATCTGTCCGGCGCGAACCACGATCTCGGTCCCCACCAGCTTGGCGGCGTCATAGACGTGCAGCGGCCGGGCGCGGTCGTAGGCGATCAGATTGGTGACATCCACCAGCCTGTTGATCGAGCGCAGGCCGATGGCCTGAAGCCGCGTCTGCAGCCAGGCCGGCGAAGGCCCGTTCTTCACGCCCCGGATCAGGCGGCCGGCGAAGACCGGGCACTGTTCAGGCGCGTCCAGCCGCACCGTGATCGGGCAGGGGAAGCCGCCGCGCACCACGGCGATGTCGAAATGCTTGAGCTTGCCCAGACCCGTCGCAGCCAGATCGCGGGCGATGCCGGCGACGCCCAGCCAGTCGGGACGGTTCGGCGTGACCTCGAAATCGATGACCGGCTCGGCGCCGAACAGTTTCGCGACCGGTGTTCCGACCGGGATTTCGGGCGGCAATTCCTGGATGCCGTCGCTTTCGTCGGCCAGCTGAAGTTCGGAGGCCGAGCACAGCATGCCGTTCGACACCACGCCGCGCACCGGCTTCTCGACCAGGGTGACGCCGAGCCCCGGTACGTATGCGCCGATGGGGGCGTAGATAGTCGTCAGGCCGGCCCGGGCGTTCGGGGCGCCACAGACGATCTCCTTCATCCCGTCGATGGTGTCGACCTGACAGACCTGCAGTCGGTCGGCGTTCGGGTGCTGGGCGGCCGAGACGATCCGGGCGACGGTGAACGGGGCGAGGACGATGGTGGGGTCGGTGACGTGCTCCACCTCCAGCCCCGCCATGGTCATGGCGTCGGCGACCTCGGCGGCGGTAGCCTCGGTCTCCAGATGGTCCTTCAGCCAGGAGAGGGTGAATTTCATCAGGACAGTCCACTGGCGGGGTTGGGCGCGGCGAAGGGGGAGAAGCCGTAATGGGCCAGCCACCGGGTGTCGGCTTCGAACATGGGGCGCAGGTCGGGCATGCCGTACTTCAGCATGCCGAGGCGATCGACGCCCATGCCGAAGGCGAAGCCCTGGTATTCGTCGGGGTCGATGCCGCAGTTCCGCAGGACGTTGGGATGGACCATCCCGCAGCCGAGAATTTCCAGCCAGTCGGTCCCCTCGTTGAACTTGATCTGGCCGCCGGATCGGTCGCAGCGGATGTCCATCTCCGCCGAGGGTTCGGTGAAGGGGAAGTGGTGCGGGCGGAAACGGGCGTCGACGGCGTCCAGCTCGAAGAATCGGGCGATGAAGGTCTCCAGCGTCGTCTTCAGATGACCCATGTGGATGTCGCGGTCGATCACCAGACCCTCGACCTGGTGGAACATCGGGGTATGGGTGGCGTCGGAATCCTTACGGAAGGTCCGGCCCGGAGCGATGATCCGGATCGGCGGCTTCTGGGTCATCATGGTGCGCACCTGCACCGGGCTGGTGTGGGTCCGCAGCACCTTGCGCTCGCCCGTCTCCGGGTCGGGCCTCAGGAAGAAGGTGTCGTGCATTTCCCGCGCCGGATGCTTGGGCGGGAAGTTCAGGGCGGTGAAGTTGTGGAAGTCGTCCTCGATGTCGGGACCCTCCGCCACGGCGAAGCCCATGCCGGCGAAGATGGCCACCATCTCGTCCATGACCTGCATGGTGGGATGGACCCCGCCCTTGCGGCGCGGCCGGGCCGGCAGGGTCAGGTCGATGTGCTCCGAGGCCAGACGCGCGTCCAGCTCGGCCGCTTCCAATTCGGCCTTCCTGCCAGCGATGGCCGCGGTGACGCGGTCGCGCAAACCGTTGATCATCGGTCCCTGTTCGCGGCGCTCGTCCGGGCTCATGGCGCCCATGCCCTTGAGCAGGCCCGAGATCGTCCCGGTCTTGCCGAGGGCCGCAACGCGCACTGCCTCGACCTCGGCGACTGTCGTCGCGGAGCCGATGGCGTTGATCAGTTCGAGTTCTAGAGTCGCGAGATCGGTCATGGTGCGGACCGTCTAGCGGCTGACGGGCGCGGCAAAAAGCCCCGACCGGATCGCGGGCGGCTTTTCATCGTCGCGGGAGCGCCCATCTGGTGTCCTTCACCCGCCGGATTGGAGCTTCTCATGACCCAGCGCGACGCCGTCTTCCCCGCCAGGCCACACGCCCTGTACGAACTTCATCGCTATTCGCCGGCGATCCGTTCGGGCGATCTGCTGTTCGTCTCCGGCCAGGTCGGCGCTCGCGAGGACGGTTCGCCCGAGCCGGATCTGGCGGCGCAGGTGCAACTGGCCTTCGACAACCTGAACGCCACCCTCGCCGCCGCCGGGGCGAGCTTCAGCGACGTGGTGGACGTCACTCTGTTCATGGTGGACCCTGATGCGATCTTCGAGACCGTCTGGCCGGTTCTGGGCGCCAACTGGGGCGAGAAGCCTTACCCGAACATCACGGCCGTCGGCGTGACCTGGCTGGCCGGCTTCCGGTTCGAGATCAAGGTCATCGCCCGCATTCCGGCCTGATGCTCAACGGGCGGCCGCGCCCGCCGCGACAGCCGCGGCCAGATCCTCGACCGTGCCCTTGTTGGCGGCGACGATCCAGGCGGGCGGGTCGGGCTCCCAACGGATGGGCTGGCCATCGGTGACGGTCCAGCGATGCAGCCAGGAGATGCCGTTGCGCCGGACATAGGTGTCGGGGTGGGCGTAGATCGGGTCGGCCAGCGCCTGTTCCAGGGTGACGAAACCATACCCCCGGGCGCGGTAGAGAGCGTCGATCCGGGGGTACCAGTCGCGGTTCAGGGTCGAGGCGTGCAGCAACAGGATCTGGGCCGGCTCCCGCCCGCCGGCGATCCCGGCGCTGTAGGGCTCGAAATGGTCCAGCACCGTCGTCATGAAGGTGACATAGGCCTCGCCCACGTGCTGCTGCAGGGCGGCGTCGCCCAGTTGCTCGGCCTTGCGGTAGACGTCGGCGAACATCCAGTCGACGTTGTCGATCGTCACCGGAGCGATGACATAGCCGCGCTCGGCCAGGCCCGCAGCGATGGCGTCGTGCTTCTCCGGAGTGTCGCCGGTGAACAGATAGGGATGGCGGAAGTAGCGCAGGGTGCGGCCGTGGGCCTCAAGCGCTGTCCGGACCGGCGCTGCGCCGGCGTCGACGTCGGCGAGATAGGCCTCGGGGGTGATCTGGTGGATGTTGACGTGGTTGGCGGTGTGGTTGCCCAGGTCGGTGCCGGCGTCGAGCCAGGCGTTAAGGACCTCGGGCAACAGGGTCGCCGCCTGCGCCTCGCAAACCTTGCCCGCGTTGACGAAGGCTGTGGCGTGGCTGTCGAGCGGCTCCAGCATGGCGAGGAAGTCGCGCGTCATGACCATCGTCCGGACAGGATCGCACAGGACCTCGGAAGTCGCCTGATAAGGCAGGTCATCGAAGGTCACCGCGATTGTGCGCGTCTGGGCCAGGGCCGGGGAACCGACCAGGAGGGCGGCGGCGAGACCGAGGATCAGGCGTCTGGACAGCATGGGCGACTCCGCGTTCGGCGCGATCCTAGCGGTACAAGACGGAAACGAAAACGCCCGCTCCGGGACCGGAGCGGGCGTTTCATATCGTCGATGACGACAGGTCTTACTTCAGGGCTTCGCGCACCTTGGCGGCGATGTCCGAGAAGCCGACGCCGTCCATGGCGATCGCAGCCAGGACCTTACGGTCCAGTTCGATCCCGGCCTTGCCCAGGCCATGAATGAACTGGCTGTAGGTGAAGCCTTCCTGACGGGCGGCGGCATTGATGCGCTGAATCCACAGGGCGCGGAAGTTGCGCTTGTTCGTGCGACGGTCGCGATAGGCGTATTGCCCGGCGCGGTCCACGGCGGCCTTGGCCGTGCGGATGGTGTTCTTGCGGCGACCCGAAAAGCCCTTGGCCTGTTCGAGAACCTTCTTGTGCTTGGCATGGGACGTTACGCCCCGTTTGACGCGAGCCATGTCGCTATCCTTTCAAATTCAATGTGACGGAAGATCAGGTCTGCTGCGCGCCGATCAGGCGTAAGGCATGTAGGACTTGATCTTCTTGGCGTCGGCGTCGGCCATGACCGAGGTGCCGCGGTTCTGGCGGATGTATTTGGAGTTGTGGCTGATCAAGCGGTGACGCTTGCCCGCAACCCCGGCCTTAACCTTGCCCGTCGCGGTGAATTTGAAGCGCTTCTTGGCGCCAGACTTCGTCTTCAGTTTCGGCATTTTCACTCTCTGTCTTAGAGGGTCGTCCGTAGGGACCGAAGTCCGTCGGGTCGACCTGATTAAGAACCGCCCAGGCATGCCTGTTAGCCCGGCGGTTCGTACGCGAAGGCGCGGCTAGTAAGCGAAGCGCCGCCCAAAGGCAAGCCGAGTCTAGTTGGCGGGGTTATTGGCCTCGAGGAACCGCACGGTTTCGGTCAGCATCCGCTGGCGGCTGTCGCCACGGGAGAGCCAGTGATCCTCGCCGGCCAGTTCGATGAACTCGAACGGCTTGTTGGCCCGGCGCAGAGCCGAGGCCATCAGTCGGCTCTGCTCAATGGGGACCACGGTGTCGTCCTTGCCGTGCAGCAGCAGGATCGGAGCGTCAGCACGGTCGGCCAGCCGCGCGGGCGATCGCTCGTCCAGCGACCGGTCCCCCAGACGTTCGGCGCCCATGAACCGGTTCCAGTAGCGCACCGCCTCACTGTCGCGGCGCCCGCCGACCTCCGCTTCATGCGCCACCATCCGGCGGAGATCCGAGACCCCCGCCACGGCGACGGCGCAGCGATAGACGCCGCGATCGAGCGTTGGGCCGGCCATGGCGGCGTATCCGCCGTAGCTGGCCCCGACGATGCAGACCCGGTCCGAATCGATGACCCCTTGCCCGGCCAGATGTCTGACGCCATCGGACAGGTCGGTCTGCATCTTGCGACCCCATTCGCCGTAGCCCGCTTCCAGAAAGGCTTCGCCATAGCCGGTCGAGCCGCGGAAGTTGGCCTGCAGCACGGCATAGCCGCGCGAGGCCAGCGCCTGCGCCCACCAGTGGAATCCCGGGGCGTCGCGCGATGCCGGACCTCCGTGGGCGAGAACCACGAGCGGCAAGTCCGCGCCCTCGGTCTTGCCTGGCGGCAGCGTCAGATAGCCATGAATCTCAAGGCCGTCGGCAGCGGCATAGGTGATGGGGCGAACCGCGGCGACTTGGTTGGCCGGGACGGAGGGATAGGCGGCTCCGACCGTCGACAGTTTCTGCGTGTGGAGGTTGAGGTAGTGGTAGGCGCCCGAGTCGCCATCGCCGCTGGTGGAGACCACGATCGTTTTCAAGTCGTCGCTCCAGCTGACCAGCACGGGCGACTGGTCTGGAAACGCACCCTCAACGGCCGCCCAGAGGTTACCCGCGTCATGATCAGAGAAGACGTAGTGACGACCTTCGTCTTCAAGCCTTGAGGCGCCGATCAGTCTTCGGGTCGCCGGGTGAAACAGCAGGGCGGTGGGCGAAAACTCGAACCGCACGGGTCGCCAGACCCCCGTGTCCAGCTTCACGTCGAAGAAGTCCGCGTCTTCGCGGCCTTCCCGGGACAGGTCGGGCCGGTCGGCGGCGACGATGACGCTGTCGCCGTTCATTCCCAGTCCCAGCAAGGCCGGCGCGTCCAGCGGCGCCGTGGTCTTCCAGACGTCCCTGAACAATCCGCCGTCGCGAAGCCGCAGGCTCCACTCGCGCGAGCGCGTATCATAGTCGGCCCGGGCTACGGATCGGCCGGAGGGATCGAGGACGTAGCTTTCGACGTCGAACGACATGTACTCGGCTCGCCGTCCCCGGCCGTTGCGCGGATCGACGCTGTAGAGGTCGAGGCCGCCCCTTTCCTCGAATGAATAGGCGCGCACCAGCACGAGCGGCCCCTCGGGCGTGGTCAGGACATCCGTCGGCCCCATCAGGACATTCAGCAGGCTGTTGGGCGAGCCCAGCATGTCCGCGATCCGGCCGGTCGAGGGATCATAGATCTGGCCAACGGAGAGTTCCCGGGGGTTGGTGTCGAAGAAGGGCAGGGCCTGGGTGGTGGAGGTGGTAATCAGCACCCTGTCCTCGCCGATCCACTGTAATCCGCGGACCTTGATCGAACCGACGGCGATCCGGCCAAGAGGCTTGCCGGCCGCCATGTCCATGACGACAAGCGTTCGCTGCTCGCCGATGACGGCGATGAAGGCCAACCGGTCACCGGATGGAGAGACTTCGACCAGCTCCAGAGCCGGCAGGGCGCCGTAGGCTGCAAGGGGCGCGGGCGTCTGGCTTAAGGCGGAAGCCGGCCAGCACATGATCATGAGCGCGGCGAAGGTCCGGATGAAGCGCAGATACATGAAATCCCCCCGGACCAAATCTGCGAGCATCATCCCACAGGAAAGTACAATCTCAAGTCGTTTCGCCTGAGGCGGTCGTCCATGCCCGGGACGGTGCAAAGTGACTGCGCCTCCGACGAAAAACGCCCCGACCGGGAGGTCGGGGCGTCGGTCATGCAGTGATGTCCGGGTACCCTTACTTGGGCGCGAGGATCATGATCATCTGGCGGCCTTCCATACGCGGGGCGTATTCGACCTTGGCGATCTCGTCGAAGTCGGCCTGGACCTTGTTGAGCAGTTTCATGCCCAGTTCGGGGTGAGC
>Ga0247812_10000781_pt1 | contig 18367 bp, 16 predicted proteins | sample UWRJL149409B1_FD_178011 | JGI IMG/M metagenome (GOLD analysis project Ga0247812, IMG submission 178011) | Plant litter microbial communities from Arlington Agricultural Research Station in Wisconsin, United States - UWRJ-L149-409B-1 | ecosystem: Environmental > Terrestrial > Plant litter >...
CAGCTTCCCGCCGCCGAAGAGCGCGGCATCCTCGCCAACCTTGGTGAACAGGCGCGCCGGCTGGTGCGCGGCCGCTCGCTGGCCGACGCGGTCGCCGAGTTCGGCCGCAGCGCCGGACAGCCGCTGTTGATCGAGCACGCGCGCCAGTTTCAATCCGGCGATATCGACCAGAACGAATTGCAAACCGTGGTCGGCGCCACCACGGCGGCGATCGCGCATGACATCAGCGCCTATCTGGAGCAGGCGCGCATGCTGTCGCAGGGCGAGGCGACCGCCGCCACGCTGGTCGACGCCGCCAACAGCCTGAAGAACCAGGTAATGCAGCGATTGGCGCTGGTGGAACAGCGCATCGCTCACGAGCGCCGCCTGCTGGTCGAGGAAATCGACGACGCCGTGCACGATGCAGGCAACGCCGTCGAACTGGCGATCACCGACCGTCTCAACACCGACCAGTGGAAGGACGAGGATGTGTGGGCCAGCATGGGCCGCAACCAGTTCGGCCAGGAGATGGAGCGGCGGCTGGACCGCATCGTGCGGCGCAAGGAGCAGGCGCTGCATCTGATGCAGGAGGATCTGCGGCTGTTCCAGTCGGCGATGCGGCTCAATCAATCGTCGGTGTTCCAGCGGCAGCATCATTCCACGCTGGCCAAGCTGATGCCGCGTTTGCGGGTCGGCACGCGCATCGTCAACAGCGTCGACACGGCGGCCAACGTCACGCTGATGAGCGGCGCGGTGGTGGCGGCGGGGACGGGGACGGCGGCTTACCTGATCGGTGCGGCGGTGGTGCTGCCGGTGGTGGCGCCGGTGGCGCCGTTCGTCGGCGGCGCGGTGCTGCTGGCGGGAGCGTTCAAGTGGTTCGCCGATGGCGGCAAGCGCAAACGCACCGAGATCCGCGACAAGCGCGCCGCGTTCGAGGAGGAGCTGCGCAAGCAGCTGACGGCGGCCGAGCAGTCGTTCAACACGCAGCTCGATCAGGTGGCGCAGGGCTTCCGTGATTCGGCCATGCAGCTGTTGACGCCTTTGCTGCTGGAGGCGGAAGCGGCGGGGCGCGTGCCCGGCATGCGCCAGCGCATCGCCGACCGCGTCATTACCCAGGCGCAGGCGGCGATCCGGCAGTTGGACGCCGAGCTGCGCAAGGGGTAGCGGCTGGCGTTCAGTTGCACCCCGCAAGGCGTTGACTCTCTGGGGTCAGACCCCGTACGGGGTCTGACCCCGCTGTACCGGGTTTATTTCACAAGGTTGTGGGTGATGATGTCGTCGGCGGCGACGGCGGCCTGCTGCAAGGGCAGCGTCAGCGCGCGCGTGGTGTAGACCGGCGCCTGCGGCATGGCCGCGCCCAGCACCGGACCGTCGGTCTGGCTGATGTCGACCGACACCGTGGTCGACAGGCCGATGCGCAGCGGATGCTGCTTCAACTCCTTCGGATCGAGCGCAATGCGCACCGGCAGCCGCTGCACCACCTTGATCCAGTTGCCGCTGGCGTTTTGCGCCGGCAGCAGCGAGAACGCGCTGCCCGTGCCGGCCGACAGCCCGACCACCTTGCCGTGGAATTCCACCTTGCCGCCATACATATCGGCCTCCACCCTGGCCGGCTGGCCGACGCGGATGTTGCGCAGTTCCGATTCCTTGAAATTGGCGTCGACCCACAGCTGGTCCAGCGGCACGATGGACATCAGCGACGTGCCCGGCGTGGCGCGCGCCCCGATCTGCACGCTGCGCTTGGCCACATAGCCCGACACCGGCGCCAGGATCGTATTGCGGCGCGACGCCAGCCACGCCTGCACATAATCTGCCTTGGCCGCCTGCACCGCCGGATGCTGCGCCACCGGCACGCCGGCCACGCCGGCCTGCGCCGCGGCCTCCTGCCGCAGCGCCACCGCGATCGCGGCGCGGGCGTTGTCCACCGCCTGGCGCGCATGCTCAACTTCCTCGCCGGACACCGTATGGTCGGCGGCCAGCGGCTTGCGGCGCGCCAGGTCTTCTTCCGCGTTCTTCAACTGCAGCTTGCGCTGCGCGACGGCGGCGTCGTACTGCGCCACGTCGGCGTAGCGCTGGCGCTGCTGGCGCACGGCGGCGCCCAGCTTCGCATCGGCCTGCGCCAGCGCGACGTCGGCGTCGGCCGAATCGAGCCTGATCAGCGGCGCGCCGGCCTGCACCATCTGCGTCTCGTCGGCGCCGATCTCGGTGACGTTGCCGGTCACCTGCGACGACAGGTTGACCAGGTTGCCGCCGACGTAGGCGTTGTCGGTCTCCTGCACCTTGGACAGCACGATCTGATAGTAGGCGGCATACGCCACGCCGGCCGCGATGAAGAGCAGCGTGATGCCGGCCAGGACGGTCTTGCGTTTCTTGTCGTTCGGTTTCTTATTTTCAGTGCTCATGATGGATCCTTGAATTATTTGGAGGCGGTGGCCAGCGGCGCCTGTTCGCGGTAGCCGCCGCCCAGCGCATTGGTCAGCGCCACTTCGGCCAGCAGCTGCACCTGCTGCAGATAGACGTCGGCGTCGCGCTGGCGCAGCAGCGCCAGGCGCGCATTGAGCACGCTGCCGTTGTCGGCCAGGCCGTGGTCGAGCCGCGCCTGCGCCGACGCCAGTTGCGCGCGCGCCGATCCGGTGGCAGCCGTCTGCTGCGCGATCTGCTGTTCGATACCCTGCAGCTGCGCGCCGCCTTGCGCCACGTCGCGCACCGCTTCGACGATGGCCCGGTTGTATTCGGCGATGCGTTCGTTGCGGCCGGTGCGGGCGCCGTCCAACTGCGCGTCGAGGCGCTTGCTGTCGAACAGCGGCAAGGTCAGCGTGGGGCCGAGGTAGACGGTGCGGCTGGCCGCCTGTAACAAGTTCTCGACCTTGACGGTGTCGAGGCCGATGGAGCCGGTCAGGTTCACGTCCGGATAGAAGGCCGCCTTGGCCGCGTCGATTCTGCTGAGCGAGGCTTCCAGCTTCCAGCGCGCGGCCTGCAGGTCCGGGCGGCGCGCCAGCAGCTCCATGCCCAGATGGGCGGGCAGGGCGTGCGGCGTCGGCGTCAGCGCAACCGGCTTCAGGTCGGCCAGCGCGGTGCTGTCGGCGCCGGCCAGCGCGCGCAGCGCCTCGCGTTCGTGCGCGATGTCGGAGGTGAGCATGGCCTGCTGCTTGCGGATCAGGCTCAGCTCGGCTTCGGCGGCGCGCTGTTCGTCGGCGTTGGCCAGGCCGCGCGCGATGCGTTTGGCCTTGTCCTGCACCAGCGCCGTTTGCGCGGCCGCCATGTCGTCGGCGTTGGCCAGGCGCGCCCACGCGCCCTGAAGGCGGAAGTAGCTTTGCGCGATCGAGGCGGCCAGCAGCTGCTCGCTGTCGGCGTATTCGGCGCGGCCGGCATTCAGTTCGCCGACGGCGGCCGCCACTTGGGCGCGGTTCTTGCCCCACCAGTCGAAGTTGTAGCGCAGGTCCAGGCGCAGCGTCTCTTCGGTGAAGTAGGCGCCGCCGATGGGGGCGGGGAACAGGCCGGTGCCCGAATAGCGCTGGCGATTGGCGCCGGCGTAGGCCGAGACGTCGACGCCCAAGTCGGCCGCGCGGCTCGACAGCGCCGAACGCGCGCTGCCGATATGCGCGGCCGCCACTGCCAGGCTCGGGCCGGAGGCCAGCGCCTGCCTGATCAGCGCGTTCAGTTGCTCGTCATGGTAGCCGGTCCACCATTGCGCTTCCGGCCAGCCCTCGCGCGCGAGCTTGATGCCGGCCGAGAGTTCGGCGGTGGCGATGTCGCGCCTGGGCTGCGGATGCAGGTCGGGCATGATCGGGGCGCAGCCGGCCAAGGACATTGCCAGCAGCAGAGCGGTTATTTTCACTGTAGGTTCCAATCGTTTCATCATCACTCCATCGCGGCGTGGTCGACCGCCGCCGGGGCGGCGTTCTTCGCCGGCGGTTTCACCAGCAACAGCAGGGGAATCACGCACAAGGTCAAAATCATCATCAGCCAGAAGTCGTCCACGTACGAGATCATCGAGGCCTGGCGGGTGATCTCGTTGTTCAGCGCGGCGGCGGCCTGCGGCGTGGCCAGGTTGTCCAGCAGCGCCGGATTGGCCGTGGTGACGTGCTCGGTCAGCGCCGCGTGCACGGTTTGCGTGTTGCGCACCAACAGCGTCTGCACCAGCGCGATGCCGATCGAGCTGCCGATATTGCGGATCAGGCTATAGATCGCCGTGCCCTCGGCGCGCATTTCCGGCGACAGCGTGGCGAACGTGGCGGCGCTCAGCGGCACGAACACCAGCCCCAGTCCCAGGCCCTGGATCACGCCCGGCCAGACGATGTCGCTCTGCGACAGCACCAGCGTGTAGCGCGTCATCTGCCACAGCGAGAAGGCGGTGATGGCGAAGCCGGTGCCCAGCAGCAGCCGCAGGTCGATCTTGCCGACCAGCCGGCCCACCAGCATCATCGCGATCATGGTGCCGATGCCGCTCGGCGCGGTGACCAGGCCGGCGACCTTGGCCGGGTAGCCCATCAGGCTTTGCAGCATCGACGGCGTCAGCGCGCGGGTGGCGAACAGCACCAGGCCAACGATGAAGATGAACAACAGTCCGCTGACGTAGTTGGAATTTCGCAGCAGACGGTAATCGAAGAAGGACTTGCCGGCCGGCCGGGTGGCGGTGTGGGCGACAAAGTAGGCGAAGCTCATCGCCAGGATGATGGCCTCGACCCAGGTTTCGGTGGCGCTGAACCAGTCGTTCTGCTCGCCCCGGTCCAGCAGCATCTGCAGCGCGCCGATGGCCAGGCTGAGGGTGGCGAAACCGAAGGCGTCGAAGCTCATCTTGCGCGGCGCGGCGGTCCTGCCGATGTAGCGCCAGATGCCGTAGAAGGCCACCGCGCCGACTGGCACGTTGATGAAGAACACCCAGCGCCAGTCGTAGCTGTCGGTCAGCCAGCCGCCCAGGGTGGGGCCGAGGATGGGGCCGATCATCACGCCCATGCCCCAGACCGCCATGGCCGAGCCGTGTTTCTCGCGCGGGTTGATGTCGAGCAGCGTCGCTTGCGACAGGGGAACCAGCGCGGCGCCGAACACGCCTTGCAGCATGCGCGCGGCGACGATCTGCGCCAGCGAGCCGGACAGGCCGCACAGCACCGAGGCGATGGTGAAGCCGGCCACCGAGGTGAGGAAGATGTTCTTCAGGCCGAAGCGGTCGCACAGCCAGCCGGTCAGCGGGGTGGCGATGGCGGCGGCGACGATGAAGGAGGTCAGCACCCAGGTGATCTGGTCCTGCGAGGCCGACAGGCTGCCCTGCATGTGCGGCAGCGCGACGTTGGCGATGGTGCCGTCGAGCGCTTGGATGATGGTCGCCAGCATGATCGAGATGGTGATCATGCGGCGGTTGATCGGAGCTTCGGTCACTGCGTCGCTCATAGACGGGTCTCGAGGTCGGCCAGCATGGTTTCCAGGAAGTCGGTGACGACGGCCAGCACGGCCGGATCGGCCTGGTCCAGCAGCTCGTGCCGCACGGCCGCGGCTTCCTTCCAGACGGACTGGTAGATTTTCTGGCCCTGTTCGGTCAGGCTGACCAGCTTGACGCGGCGGTCGGTCTCTGACGGCGTGCGCACCACGTAGCCGGCCTTGACCAGCCGGTCGATGGTGGAAACCATGGTCGGGTCTTCGACGCCGACGGCCGAGGCCAGCCTGGTCTGCGGCATCGATTCCTTGTGCTTGGCGATGAAGGCGATGGCCATCCAGCTGGCCTGGCTGAGCCCGAGGTGCTTGAGGCGGCGGTCGATCACCAGGCGCCAGTTGCGGGCCGAGCCGTGCAGGGCGTGGGAGAAGCGTTCTTCGATAGAAGACATAATGTTCAATGGCTAATGGTTAGGTATCGAACGATAATTGTAGCACGCCCGCTTGCCTGTCCGTCAGTGATATGTACGCTGGCGAACAGATGGGGGTATGATTTGCCGATAAGCTCACGCCCAAGCAAGTTCGCTTAGCATCCCAGAGTAAAAGACATGAAAGCCAAGATCCTCGCCGCCAGCCTGCTGGCCTTGTCCTCCACCGCGTTCGCCGCCGATGTCGCGATGTCCCTCAGCGTCGGCCAGCCTGGCTTCTACGGCCGCATCGACGTCGGCGATTATCCGCAACCGCAGGTGGTGTATGGCCAGCCGGTCATCGTGCAGCGCCCGGTGCGCTATGTCGAGTCGGCGCCGATCTACCTGCGCGTGCCGCCGGGCCACATCAAGCATTGGTCGCGTCATTGCGTCTATTACCATGCCTGCGGCCAGCGCGTGCTGTTCGTGCAGGACCGCTGGTACACCAACGAATACGCGCCGCGCTACCGCGCCGGCCACGGCGGACGCGACTGGGATCGCCATGACCGCCACGACGACCGCCGCGATCATCACGACGGACGCCGCGACGACCGTGGTCCCGGCCACGGCGGTCCAGGCCGCGACGACCATCACGGCAACGGCAACGGCCATGGCAACGGCCACGATAATGGCAATGGCCACGGCAACGGCCACGGCCGCAAGGATTAACCGGCGGCCCCGGCTGCCACAACAGGAGTAGCTTTTGCAGAGCAAAATCGTGATTGTCGGTGGCGGGGCGGGCGGCCTGGAATTGGCCTGCAAACTGGGCCGCAAGCTCGGCCCGCAGGAGGTCATGCTGGTCGACAGCCGGCTGTTCCATATCTGGAAGCCGTCGCTGCACGAGGTGGCGGCCGGCACGCTGGACGTGCACCAGGAAGGCTTGTCCTACCAGATGCTGGCGCACGACAACGGCTTCACCTTCGTCTACGGGCCGATGCTTGCGCTCGACGCGGCGCAGCGCGAGCTGACCGTCGGAGCCATCGTCGCCGACGGCGTCGAGCAGGTGCTGCCCGAGCGCCGCATCCGCTTCGATTCGCTGGTGATGGCGGTCGGCAGCACCTCGAATTATTTCGGTGTGCCCGGCGCGGCCGAGCACACCATTTCCCTCAACGCCACCGAAGACGCCGAGCGCTTCCGCCTCACGCTGCTCAAGCTGCTGACCCTGGCCGAGCTGAAGAAAAGCACGCAGCCCGATGCCGGCGTCGATGTCGTCATCATCGGCGGCGGCGCCACCGGTGTCGAGCTGGCGGCGGAGTTGCGCGAGGCCAGCGGCGTCTACGCCGCCTACGGCTTCCGTCAACTGCAGGCCGAGCGCGACGTGCGCATCACCTTGCTCGAAGGCGCGCCGCGCATCCTCGCGCCGCTGCCGGAAAAAGTCTCGGCCGCCGCGCTGGAACTGCTGCAACAACGCGCCGTCAAGGTGGTCACCGATACCCGCGTCACCGCCATCGCTGGCGACAGCGTGACGGCCGGCGACACCGTCTATCCGGCGCAGCTGGTGGTGTGGGCGGCCGGCATCAAGGCGCCGGACTTCCTCAAGGGACTGGGCTTGCCGACAGTGAAGTCGGGGCAGCTCGACGTGGGCGCCAACCTGGCGGTCAAGGGTTTCGACTATATCTATGCGCTGGGCGATTGCGCCGCCTGCGCCGGCCCGGACGGCAAGCTGGTGCCGCCGCGCGCGCAGGCCGCGCACCAGCAGGCCGATTATCTGCTGGAGACTTTCCTGCGCCATCAGCATGGCAAGCCGCCGCAGGCCAAGCCATACGAATACCGCGATTACGGTTCGCTGGTGTCGTTCGGCCGCACCTCGTCGGTCGGCAGCCTGATGGGATCGTTAAAGGGATTGAGCTGGTTTGTCGACGGCTTCGTGGCGCGGCTGATGTATGTCAGCCTGCACCTGTTGCACCACCAGGCGGTGCTGGGCACGGTGCGCACCGGCGTGCTGGCGTTGGCGCGCTTCCTCATCAAGCGCAGCACGCCGCTGGTGAAATTACACTAAACCGCGCCGGGATTTTTCGGCAGCACCATGGTCAGGGTGACGCCGCCCTCGGCGCCGGACGCCAAGGTCAGTGTGCCGCCCAGGTAGGCGGCGCGTTCGCGCGCCATGCGCAGGCCGAACTTGCCGCTGGACGCGCCCGCCTCGGCCGATGCCGGACCGCTCAGGCCGGCCCCGTTGTCCTTCACCGTCAGCATCACTTCATCCTCGTTGTCGTCGACGATGACGTCCACCTCGGTGGCCTGGGCGTGCGCGGCGATGTTGCGCAGCGCTTCCTCCAGCGTATGCAGCAGCACGATGCCGTAGCTGCGCGGGCAATCGAGTTCGTCTTCCGGCAGGCTGCAGCGCGCCGTAATGCCGTGCTGTTCGCCGAACTGCTCCGTCAACTCGCCCAGCGCCACCCGCACGCCGAGGAATTCCAGCTTGTCGTTCCACAGCTTGAGCTGCATCTGGCGGTTGGTTTCGACGATCTGCATCAGCAGCTTTTTCATGTGGCCGGCGCGGTCCTGCAACGCGGGCTCCTGCGGCATCTTCTGCATCAGCAGGCCGAGGTGCATGGTCAGCGCCGTCAGCGACGAGCCCAGGCTGTCGTGCAGCTGGCGCGACAGCGAGCGGCGCTCGTTGTCCCAGCACGTGTGGACGTGGCCGAGCAGCTCGCTCAAATCGGCGCTGCGCTGGGTTTCCTGATGCTGGTTTTGTGGTTGCGGGGCCGGTACGGACATTGTTTTCTCTGTTAGGTCGGACGGTTCGGACTACGCTGTGAGCCGATCATACCCGAGCTTTGCAAGACGTGGCGCACTCTGGAACGCTCACTGCTTGACGGCGACGCGGGCGCAACTGCCGATCGCTTCCATCAGCTGCTCGATGTCGACCGGCTTGACCAGGTGGCGGTCGAAACCGGCGTCCATCACGCGCCGCAGGTCGTCGGCCAGGCCGTAGCCGGTGAGGGCGATCAGCTTGATGTCGCGGGTGGCCGGATCGGCGCGCAACCGGCGCGCCACCTCGTAGCCGTCGATGCCGGGCAGGCCGATGTCGACCAGTGCCAGGTCGGGCTGGAAGCGCTCAGCGGCGGCCAGGCCGAGCAGGCCGTCGGCGGCCGATTCGACCTCGTAGCCGTAGACGCCGAGCATCATGGCCATCATCTCGCGGCCGTCGTCGTTGTCCTCGATCAGCAGCACGCTGGGCTTGCCGTGCGCGGGTGCTGCGGCGGGGGCGGGCGCCGGCGCCGCTTGGTGTTCGATGCGCGGCAGACGCAGCGTGAAGGTGCTGCCGCCGCCGGGGCCGCGGCTCTCGGCCTCGATGCCGCCGCCGTGCAGTTCGGCCATGCGGCGCACCAGCGACAGGCCGATGCCCAGCCCGCCCTGCGCGCGGTCCAGCGTGCTGGTGCCCTGCACGAACACGTCGAACACATGCGGCAGCAGGTCGGCGGCGATGCCGACGCCGCTGTCGCGCACGCTCAGCACCACGTCGTCGTTCTCGGTCCAGGTGCGCACCTCGATGCGGCCGCCGGGCGGCGTGTACTTGAGCGCGTTGTCGAGCAGGTTGCTGGTGATCTGTTCGAGCCGGGTGCTGTCGCCGTCGACCCAGCCGGGGTCGAGGTCCTGCACCAGTTCGTAGTCGGCGCTGCGGCCGGTGGCGCGGCACGTTTCCAGCGAGGCGGCGACCAGCGCCGACAGGTCCAGCGGCGCGCGGCTGAGCAGGATCTTGCCCGACATCGCGCGCGACAGGTCGAGCAGGTCGTCGACGATGCGGCCCAGGTGCTGGCTCTGGCGCTGGATGATTTTCTTGGCGCGCTGCACGCCCTCGGTCGACACGCCGGGCAGGCCGATCAGCGAGGCCGCGCTGCTGATGGCGGACAGCGGATTGCGCAGCTCGTGGCCCAGCATGGCGAGGAACTCGTCCTTGGCGTGGTTTTGCCGCTCCGCCATCTTGCGGTCCTCGATCTCGCGCGTCAGGTGCTTGTTGGTGGCGGTCAGCTCGGTGGTGCGCTGGCTCAGCTGGCGCGCCTGCCGCTTCAATTCCTCGTTCTTCATCGCCAGCGCGACGAACACGCCGATCTTGGCGTGCAGCACCTGCGGGATCACCGGCGTGAACAGGAAGTCGACCGCGCCGTGCTGGTAAGCCTTCAGGCGGTCCAGCTCGTCGGCCAGGAAGGCGGTGATGAAGATGATGGGGATGTCGGCCGAGCGGGCGCGGGCGTGGATCGCCTCGGCCGTCTCGAAGCCGTCCATGCCGGGCATGTTGACGTCGAGCAGGATCACCGCGAAGTCGTGCATCAGCACCTGGCGCAGGGCGTCCTGGCCCGAGCGGGCCGCCAGCACTTCATAGGATTCTTCCCCGGCCCACTGGGCAAGCAAGCTGGTCAGCGCAAACAGGCTGTTGGCATCGTCGTTAACGACCAGGATCTTCGGTTTGTCTAGTTTAGGCACGGGGTCTCTGTACGATGCGGTCACGGCGAAATCTTCGCGGCCTGGAAGCTGCCAGAGAAGCACAATCGATCATATCAATTGCATATATGAATGTCAAAACCGGCCATTCAATCGGGCGCGGCAGCGGCGCCGCGGGGCCAGTGTTCGATTCCGCACAGACCCCGCGCGGCCATGGTGGCACACTGGACCGGTAAGCAAACTCTAAGGAAACCATCATGAATATCGATACTGTCGTCGACAAAGAATATCTGGGCCAGAGCTTCCGCGCCCTGGCCGACGCGCCGACCAGCGCCCTGCGCGGCATCAGCGCCAAGGACGCCAAGGCGCTGGCGCAGGCGTTCAACGTGCACACGGTGCGCGAACTGGCCAATCTGGAATTCGTCAAGTGGGCCCAGGCGATCACCACGCTGGCCGCGCATGAGCAGGAAAGCCCGGAAGCCCAGGCCAAGGAAAGCCTGCTCGACAGCGGCCTGGAGATGAGCTTCCCCGCCAGCGATCCGGTGTCGGTCGACTCGGGCATCACGCGCATCGAAGTGCCTCCTGAAATGGTGGACGCGCACGACGACCACCAGCACGCCGGCAAGGTCGACGCCAGCACCCAGGCCGGCCAAAAGGAAGAGGCCGCGGCGCACTAAGCGCATGGCGATGAGGGCGGGCCCGGCTTGCGCCGGCCCGCCTTTTTTTACGCCGGTTTAAGCCGTCGTGGTGGACAGGGCGTGCTGCGGGGCGGGCTGCTTGCGCACCATCTGCGCGGTGCAGCAGCGGTTCTTGCCGGAGCGCTTGGCCTCGTACAGCGCCGAATCGGCCACCGCGATCACGGACGCCACTTCGTCGGCGTCGTCCGGGAACATGCCGATGCCGATGCTGGTCGACAGGTTCAGCGTCAGGCCGTTGACCAGGTAGGGCTGGGACACCGCTTCGATCAGCTTGGCGGACGGTTCCTGCGTGTCGCCCACATGGCTGATGTTGCCCATGACGATGACGAATTCGTCGCCGCCGACGCGGGCCACGGTGTCTTCCTTGCGCGAGCAGCCGACCAGGCGCTGCGCCACCTGCTTGAGGATTTCGTCGCCGTAGGCGTGGCCGTGGGTATCGTTGATGCTCTTGAAGCCGTCCAGGTCGAGATACATGACGGCGACCTTGTTCTGCTGGCGCGTGGCATGCTGCAGCACGGTGGCGATGCGGTCTTCCAGCAGGCGGCGGTTCGGCAGGCCGGTCAGCGGATCGTGCAGCGCCAGTTCCTGCTGCTGGCGGCTGTACTGCGCCAGTTCCTTGTACAGCAGCCGCACTTCCAGCATGTTGTGGATGCGCTTGTGCACTTCCATCAGGTCGAAAGGCTTGCTGATGAAGTCGCGCGCGCCCGCTTCCAGCGCGGCAATCTTGAAGCTCGGCTGCGCGGTCAGCGCCAGCACCGGCAGGTAGCCGCCCTGTTCGATTTCCTTCAGGCCCTTCATGACCTGGAAGCCGTTCAGACCGGGCATTTGCAGGTCCAGCAGGATCAGGTCGTAGCAGTGCTGGCGGTGCAGCGGACAAACCTGCTCGGGCAGCATCGTCGAGGAGACGTCGGTATAACCGGCCTCGCGCAGGATTTCCAGCATCAGCTCGACGTTGTCGGCACTGTCGTCCACCACCAGGATTTTGGCGTGAAGGATTTCGTCTCGGCTCGGCATAAGGTTCTCAGTCTGTCTCAATAGCGGTGCATAGTAATTCGATAATAACCCAAGCGTCCGTGCTGCGGCGCACACAGCATGGCGTCATTTCCACATGGAAATATTCTACGCGCTTTTTGTCGTTGGCGTAGTGTAGCAAGGCTTGGCCAAATTGCTTGTAGGACATTGCCGCGTCTAAAAGTAGGAGTGGAAAAGATGGCAATTAGCGCTTTGTTCACTGCTGTTGACAGCACATTATCATCCAAAGCGGGGCTTCAGGCGTGACGGTGGGCGGCGCCCGTGGCCGCCACTTTGGCGATCAGTTCGTTGGGCTCGACCGGCTTTGAAATGTGCGCCAGGAAGCCGCTCGACAGCGCCTTGATCCGGTCTTCGGAGCGGGCGAAGGCGGTCAGCGCGATGGCCGGCAGGTCGCCGCCGCGCGCCGGCCCTAGCGCGCGGATGCGATCGAGCAGGCCGTAACCGTCCACCTCCGGCATACCCAGGTCGCTGACCATCAGATCGGGGCGGGCATGCTGCAGCAGCTGCAGCGCCTCGGCGGCGGTGGCGGCGGTCAACACGTCGGCGTTGCAGTCGGCCAGAATGCGCTTGATCAGCTCGCGGGCGTCGTCCTCGTCGTCCACCACCAGCACCTGCAGGCCGGACAAATCGTGCGCCGCAGCGCGGCGGCCGACGCGCGGTGCGGCGCCGGCCGGGGCGTTGTCGCCGCGGTCGCCGCCGGGGCGGCGCGGCAGCCGCACGGTGAAGCTGGCGCCCTGGCCTTCGCCGGCGCTGGCCGCGGCGACCGTGCCGCCGTGCTGCTCCACCAGGTGCTTGACGATCGCCAGCCCCAGCCCCAGTCCGCCGTGCTGGCGCGTGGTGGTGGCGTCGGCCTGGCGGAAGCGCTCGAACACATGGTCGAGGAAGCCGGGGGCGATGCCGATGCCGCTGTCGGCCACGCTGATGGCGATGTGGTCGTCGCCGTCGCGCTGCACGCCCACCTTGACGTGGCCGCCGCGCGGCGTGAACTTGAGCGCGTTGCTCAGCAGGTTCCAGATCACCTGCTGCAGCCGGTTGGGGTCGCCCGACACCATGCCGGCGTCGCGGTCGAAGTCCATGTCGATGCGGATCTGCTTGGCCTCGGCGGCGGCGCGCACCGTGTCGACGGCGGCGGCGGCGACGGCGGCCGGCGCCAGCGGCAGCATGTCCAGCTGCACCTTGCCGGAGGCGATGCTGCTCATGTCGAGCAAGTCCTCGATCAGCTGGGCCTGGGCACGGGCGTTGCGTTCGATGGTCAGCAGGCCGCGGTGCAGGTCGGCCTGGTCGCGGCTGCCGCGCCGCAGCACCTGCGACCAGCCGAGGATCGCCGTCAGCGGGGTGCGCAGCTCGTGCGACAGCGTGGCCAGGAATTCATCCTTCATCTGGCTGGTGCGCTCGGCCTCGGCGCGCGCCTGGCGTTCGCGGTCGAGCAGCACCTTGCGCTCCTCGGCCGCCTGGCGCGAGGCTTCGTACAGCCGCGCGTTGTCGATGGCCACGGCGGCCTGGGCGGCGATGCCGGCGATGATGCGCTCGGTGCGCTCGTTGAACATGTCCGGCTCCGGATGGCCGAACAGCAGGCAGCCGATCACCGCGCCGCCGCTCAGCGCCACCGGCACGGCCAGATAGCTGCGCACCGCCGGATGGCCGGCCGGCACGCCCCGGTGCGGCGCGTTGCGGCCGTAGCGGGCGTCCTGGAGCAGATCGTTGCTGCGCACGATGCCTTCGCCGCGCATGCTGGGGCCGAACAGCGCGGTGGCGCGCGGCTGGCCGAACTGGGCGAAGCCGGCCGGCGCGCCGCTCGACAGCGTGTGCAGCGTCATCGCGTCGCCGTGGTCGCCGGTGTCGTGGTAGAACAGCGCGCCGAAGCGGGCGCCGCTGATGTTGGTGGCGGCGTCGGTCACCTGCTGCAGCAGCGGTTGCAGGTCGCGGGTCGAGGCCAGCGCGCTGCCGCTGCGGTTGAGCAGCTCGAGCACGGCGGTTTCGTCGCGCAGCGCTTCCTGCGCCCGCTTGACCTGGTCGACGTCGGTGTTGGTGCCGAACCAGCGCAGCACTTCGCCGCCGCTGCCGTGGACCGGGTTGGCGCGCGTCAGGAACCAGCGGAATTCGCCGTCGGCGTTGCGGATCGGCACCTCCAGCTCGAAGATGGCGCCGCTGTCGCGCGCGGCGGCCCAGTGCTGCTCCATGGCGGCGAGGCAATCGGGCGCGTAGGCGCGCTTCCAGCCGTCGCCGCTCATTTGTTCGGGGGTGGTGCCGGTGTAGTCGTACCAGCGCTGGTTGTACCAGACCACGGTGCCGTCCTGCTCGGCAATCCAGGCCAGCTGCGGCATCGAATTGGCCAGCGCGCGCAATTCCAGCTGGCTTTGGTGCAACTGTTCTTGCGCGCTCAGCAGTTCCCGCCGCAGCGACTGCAGGGAGGTGAGCGCGTCATCATCCGCGGCGGCGTGCGGTGAAGTGTCGATGGGCTCATTTGGAAGGGTCATGTAGGGGGCTGCGGGCGGCCTCGGTTCGCCAGACTGACGCTAGACGTTTATCGGTTTGTCCATTGTAGTCCCAACCCCGGCGACGGCACCGCACGGTTGACCGTGCGGCGCAATCGTCAAACCGTGCCGCCGGCGCGGCGCTGGGCGATGCGGTCCAGCGCCGCCTGCAGTTGTTCGATATCGTAGGGTTTCTGCAACGATTGCGCGGGGAATTCGAGGTGCCGCGTCAGCTCGTCGCCGTAGCCGGAGGCGAACAGCAGCTCCAGCGCGGGCGTGCGGCGCAAGGCCTGGCGCGCCAGGTCGACGCCCGACATGCCGGGCAGGCTGACGTCGGTGAACAACACGTCGAAGGGCTGGGCCAGCAGTTGCGGCAGCGCCTCTTCGCCGCTGGCGACGGCCTGCACTTCGTGGCCGAGCGCGCGCAGCGTTTCGCACACCAGATAGCGTGCGTCGGCGTTGTCCTCCACCACCAGCAGACGCAGCGGCGCGCCCAGGTCGGCGGCCGGCGCGGCGTGCGACGGCGCCAGGATGCACAGGATGCCGGCCACGGCGCCGGCGTCGCCGCGGATCGGCGTGTAGTACAGGTCCAGCCCCAGTTGCTCCACCCCGTTGTTGCGCCACACCGGCAGGCTGCGGCCGGGGTAGCTGGCGCTGTGGCCCGCCCAGGCCTGGCGGATGGCGTCGCTGTTCCAGCTCCACGCCGCCGGCTGCATCGACGGCACGGCGCCCCCCGGCGCGCGCAGGCTGGGCAGGCCGACCAGCTCGGCGTAGGCGTCGTTGTAGACCATGATTTGTTCCGGCCCCCACATCAGCAGCATGGCTTGCGGGGAGTTGAGCAGGATGTCCACCGTGACCCTCAGGCTGAGCGGCCAGCGCGCTGGATCGCCAAGGGCGGTGCGCGACCAGTCGGGGGAGGGCGGCGCGGTGGCGGAGTCGGATGGATGCATGCGGTGCGACCTGTCTAATTGTTATCTATCTTATGGAAGGGCAAAGTTGATCGCATCGTACACGGTTAAAAAAAAGCCCGCTACAGGAGCGGGCTAAATCTATTTCCTTGGAGGAGAATAGAGGAGACAGCTCAATAATGCTGCAACGCGCAAACGAATGCAAATTTTTATTCATGATGAGGGAGATCACTAGCATGAATGAAGGCGGCCACGCCGATGTATTTCGCCACTGGTGCGGGGCAGCATATATACTCGGCACAGAGGAGGAAAAGCTGATGGCGACGGTACTCAGGCACCGCAAGGTGAATATCGTGGTATTGGAACAGGACGAGCCTATCGCCGGCCACTGCCGCGACGGCGACATCGCCATCGTAGTGGACGGCGAGGGCTGGTGGATCAAGTTCGTCGGCGCGGACGGGCACATCGATTGCTACGGCGATCCGTATCCTTCCTACAACGAGGCGCTATGGTCGGCCAAGGCGGCGGCCGAGTTCGGCACTTGAGGCGCTGTCAGAGAACGCTGGACAAGCCCGGGGAGTGTCCCTATAATGCTGCTTCTTTCAAGCGGCAAGCTGCTTGGAAGAGATGCAGTAAAGCAGTTTGCAGGCGTGGTTGATTCGGTTTTTGTTTAAGCCGGCCAACTAAACGATAGTAAATATCGAACTTTGCAAAACGAAATGAATGCTTTATAATGCTAAACAACGCGGCTGTAGCTCAGCTGGATAGAGTACTTGGCTACGAACCAAGGGGTCGTGGGTTCAATTCCTGCCAGCCGCACCAAAATTCGTAAGCAAAAGGGCCTGAAGAGTGATCTTCGGGCCCTTTTGCTATTAGTGTAAGCATCTGATTGCAAATGCAAATTTCTCTCAGGAAAATGCTTCGCCAAACAAGGAAACGCTGTTATAATCTTGTTTTTCGCGGCTGTAGCTCAGCTGGATAGAGTACTTGGCTACGAACCAAGGGGTCGTGGGTTCAATTCCTGCCAGCCGCACCAAAATTCGTAAGTGGAAGGGCCTGAAGAGAAATCTTCAGGCCCTTTTTCTTTGCGCCGCGGCGCTGCGGGATATGTTGAATATTTCTCTTGTTTGCCCTTCTTGATTCGCGATTGCGCTGCTATAATATTGTCTTTCGCGGCTGTAGCTCAGCTGGATAGAGTACTTGGCTACGAACCAAGGGGTCGTGGGTTCAATTCCTGCCAGCCGCACCAAAATTCGTAAGTAGAAGGGCCTGAAGAGAAATCTTCAGGCCCTTTTTCTTTTGCGTCTTGTGTGCGCTCATGCGCAGGCGAAGCGCCGCACGATGGACTTGCCGCTTGACCGGGAGGATGTCATGGCGAATGATAAGAGTATCGAGCTGCGCGTCTCGTTGCTGGAGTATCAGATGGAAACGCTGGTGGAGATGGTGAAGAAATACGCGATAACTATGTCACGAAGGCGTCCCTGAAAGAAGTCCTGGACGAACGGCTATCGCATTACGCCACCAAGGAAGACCTGGAGCGCATGAATCAGAATTTGCGCAACTGGGTGATTACTGTCGGCATCTCCGCCACGGCGCTGCAATTCGCCATGCAATATGCGCTGTTCCAGCTCTACCTTCACGCCCGCTGACCCCCGCCCCGACGACATTCCTATTGGCATTTCCAGCGAAATGGCCGATGATCTGACGATCATTGTTCCGGAGGAGTGTGCATGACCATCATCACCAACATTGAAGACCTGCGCGTACTGGCCCAAAAGCGCGTGCCGCGCATGTTTTACGATTACGCTGATGCCGGCTCCTGGACCGAATCCACCTATCGCGCCAATAACGAAGACTTCGGCAAGATCAAATTCCGCCAGCGCGTCGCCGTCAACCTGGGAAATCGCTCGCTGGCCTCGACCATGATCGGCCAGGACGTGGCGATGCCGGTCGCGCTGGCGCCGACCGGCCTGACCGGCATGCAACACGCCGACGGCGAAATCCTCGCCGCCAAGGCCGCCGAAAAATTTGGCGTGCCGTTCACGCTGTCGACCATGAGCATTTGCTCGATCGAAGACATCGCCGCCAACACCAGCAAGCCGTTCTGGTTCCAGCTGTACGTGATGAAGGACCGCGAATTCATCAACCGCCTGATCGACCGCGCCAAGGCCGCGCGCTGCTCGGCGCTGGTGCTGACGCTGGACCTGCAGGTGCTGGGCCAGCGCCACAAGGACTTGCGCAACGGCCTGTCGGCGCCGCCCAAGCTGACCATCGCCAACATCCTCAACCTCGCCACCAAGCCGCGCTGGTGCCTCGGCATGTTGGGCACGCCGCGCCGCAGCTTCGGCAACATCGTTGGCCATGCGACCTCGGTGTCGGACATGTCGTCGCTGTCGTCGTGGACCAGCCAGCAGTTCGACCTGAGCCTGTCGTGGAAGGATGTGGAGTGGATCAAGCAGCGCTGGGGCGGCAAGCTGATCATCAAGGGCATCATGGACGCGGAAGACGCGCGCCTGTGCGTCGAAAGCGGCGCCGACGCGCTGATCGTCTCCAACCATGGCGGCCGCCAGCTCGACGGCGCGCAATCGTCGATCGGCGCGCTGCCGGCCATCGTCGACGCGGTCGGCAAGCAGATCGAAGTGCACATGGACGGCGGCATCCGCTCCGGCCAGGACGTGATCAAGGCGGTGGCGTTGGGCGCCAAGGGCGTCTACATCGGCCGGCCGTTCCTGTACGGCCTCGGCGCGATGGGCGAGCAGGGCGTGGCCAAGTGCCTCGACATCATCCGCAACGAGGCCGACCTGACGATGGCCTTCTGCGGCCTGCGCGACATCCGCCAGGTAGACCAGAACATCCTGCTGCCGGGCACTTTTTAACACCGGGGTCAAGTCTGACATTCGGACACGAGCTCTGCCCTAGCGCGCTACGGCAGAGCTCGTGTCCGAATGTCAGACTTCGTATATTGAACATGTCGCGTCGAAATCAGATAATAGAGATGTAGACGCGGCCGGGCGGAGTGATGCTGTTCAGACTGAGTGCCATTGAGCACGTGGGTCAGA
>Ga0247812_10000782_pt1 | contig 18356 bp, 15 predicted proteins | sample UWRJL149409B1_FD_178011 | JGI IMG/M metagenome (GOLD analysis project Ga0247812, IMG submission 178011) | Plant litter microbial communities from Arlington Agricultural Research Station in Wisconsin, United States - UWRJ-L149-409B-1 | ecosystem: Environmental > Terrestrial > Plant litter >...
CAGGTCCAGATCCACATGCCGCCAGCGCGAATAGCAGCATAAAGCTTACAAAAACGGCGCGTATCCATGACGTCATCGGTCGATCCTTCGGTGCACCATAATCCTAGCCCAAGCCCGGCCCGCTTTCCAACTCGCATACGTGTTGAAGTGGTCGACGCAACAACACGGTTAAAAACAAAGTAACCCTACCTATCCGGAAACCAATTATCTACAGAAGGACGAAACTGTGTTCGTAAGGCACATCTTATAGTCGGCGTGGCAAGTTCTCCCAAGAAGAGGAGACCCGTCGATGTTGATCCGACTGCCGACAGCCCAAGCGATTGTTCCAGTGGTGTCCGCCATCCTGGCTCTTGGCGTGGCCGCGACGGGCGCTGCCGCTGGTGAGCGCACGGGCCAAGGCCTGCGTGCGCCCAGCCACATGCAACTTGGCGCCGCTGTTGCCCCACCAGCCGGTTTTCTGGACTTTTGCCGCCGCAGGCCCTCTCAGTGCATGACCTCCACTGCCCCAGGAGAAACGCTCCAGGTGGTCGAGAGCCGCGCCGCTTCCCTTTACTGGGCCGGCGTATTCGGCAAGGCAGCGCAGGCCGCCACGGCGCCCGCGGCCATGGGCCGTGTTGGTCGCAATGCTAGGTACGACTGGAGCGGCGTTTTCCGGGAGACACAACTCGTCTCTGAGGCCCGCGGGGAAGCGCGCATGCCTCGCCTCGATGTGGCTTCGGTGCGGCCTTTGGCTGTCGTCTACGCTGCGGCGCCGGGCGCAGCCCCGGCCGCGGGCGATTACGCAGCTCCTGCGGTTGACGCTTCGGCTGCTTTGGCTGCCGCGCCAATCGTCCGAAATGCCGGCAGGAGCCCCTACAACCCGATGGCGCGTGTGTTCGGGGGACACACGCGGGAAGTCCGACCGTCTACGGAAGATCTTATCTCCGTTTCTGCGGACTCTGCTACGCTTCCGCAGCCTGCTGTGGTCGTTCCCCGAACTGTTGGGCCCCGGCCCTTCTCTGGGGATATACCCATGGCCGCGGGAGACCGCGCCATGGCAGGCGCAGTTTCGATCGCGCCTCCCGTGGTGGCGCTCGATAAGGCCGCTTGGGAACTCATCAACACAGTCAACCGCAACGTTAACAGACGCATTCGTCGGAGCTCCGACGCCCGGACGTTCGGCGTAGCCGACTTCTGGCAGGCTCCCACGGAGCCGGGCGCCCGAGGCGACTGTGAGGACTATGTGCTCGCTAAGCGTGCCGATCTGATCCGCGCCGGCATACCCGCCGGAGCCCTGTCCATTGCCATCGTCAACACGCGTTGGGGCGAAAGCCATGCCGTGCTTCTGCTGTCCTCAAACGTAGGAGAGGTTGTTTTGGACAATCTGTCGCCATGGATTTCCCGTTGGGATCAAGTGGACTATGACTGGCAGGAGCGCCAAGCCCCGGGACGGATTTTCGACTGGGTCAGAATGGCGTCTTGATCCTGCGACGCTGACGGAACCCTCGCGATATGCGGCCCACCATCGGATATCGACTTAAGCTCGTAGCTGTGGTCGTTCTGGCCGCTGCGGGCCTGATCTGTGCTGTATCCGTCTCAGTCGCAGCGACCTATCCTCACCTGAACATTCCGTTCGCCTCAAGTGTTGGCTTAGTGACAGAGGTTCGGGCGAGCGAGGCGAGTATGAACCCGATAAAGATTGGCCGAGCGGCCATGCTGAACCGGGCTGTAATTGCGGCGACCCCAATGTCGGCTAACGCTTGGTCGCGCGCCGCGTATTTGCAGGCCATTGCGGACAACGGTTTTGATGACTCGGCCTTCGAGGCGCTTGAACGGTCTTACACGGTCGCGCCGTTTGGTCCGGAAATCTCTCTCTGGCGACTGACATTCTTGTACGAGAACTGGGGCGAGATTACACCCTCTCTGCGAGCGCAGGCCGCAGCCGAGCTTGACGCGCTCACCTATAAAAGAGGGGGTGCGTTTCGTTCGGGCGCAATCCAAAACCCCGCGGGGCGGCTCTCGGCCAGCCTGACATTACGCGCCGCACTCAACCGGAGGGCGACTGATGTTGCCGCCGAGAGGGTGACGAGATAGACACATTGTTAAGGAAATGCGGATGGTGCTCAGCAAAGATAACGTTGGCATCTTTACGTTTTGCAACTGCACAGTCTAAGGTCGCCTCTTAGACTTTTGGGAAAAATCCAATGGCCAAGTCCGCTTTTATGGCGCTCACCTTTCGCGCTGCTGCCGCCTTTGGCGTCCTTGGCGCTTTCGCCGTCCCGATGGCTTCAGCGGCTGTTGCGCAGGATGCAGTGGCTGCTCTTGCGTCGAGCATCAAGAGTGCTGTCAATCAGGCTCAGTCGAGTGCCGCTGGCCAAGGATTTTCGTCAACTGAGACCTGCGTTCCTGGCAGCGTCGGCAGCTGCCCTTATCAAAAGACTGTTGAGGCCGCCGTCATTTCGGCCATTGCCACCAGCGGGGCGGCTCCCGAGGTCGCCGCTGAGGCAATCGCTCGTGTCCGCGCTGAACTAGTTTCGCCTCCAGCCGCCACGCTCGCGGCGCTAGACGCTGTTGCGGGTCAAGTTACTGCCGCGCTGAACCCGTCCACCGCTCCTGCGGCCTCTGGAGGTGCGTCGGGCGGAGCTCCTATCAGCGCTCCGCCATCCGCAGGTGCGGGCGGCGGCGGCGGTTCGGATTATCGTCCGTCAACCTGAGCGGCTGGCCAGCAAGTTATTGGCCAGTTTTCTGCTTTTCTGAATCTGATCCGCGGGGCTGTCTCGACGGTCTAAGTCATGGGTGAAGTTCATGTCAGCTGTCGGTAGAGGCCTAACGCTCCTCGTTGCATTCGGCTTCTCAGCGCAAGCCGGTGCTGTATTGGCTCAGTCAACGAGCGGCTCGCTGCGTGCAGCTCAGGCCCAGTCGGGCGACCTCTTTGCTCGCGACCGCAGCGTTTCCGTCCGTGACCGGCCGCATCCCGAGTATGAGGCTGTCGGAATCCCGTTGGGTGCCTTTACGGCTTTTCCAAAGATTCAGGTTGACGGCGAGTATATCGATAACGTTTTCGCCGTTCAAACAGGTGAAGACGATGACATCATCATTCGTGTGAAGCCTGAAGTCTCGGTGGAGTCCGGCTGGTCGCGAAACGCACTCCGGGCATATGCGCGCGGATCGTTTAGTCAGTATCAAGATTTCAGTAGTGAAGACGCGGATGATTGGGGCGTCGGTGCCAGCGGTCGGCTCGATGTCACGCGTGCGGCTAACATCATCGCAGGTGTCGACGCCGCTCACCTGACCGAGCCGCGGACGTCTTCGAACACTGCGATTTCTGCTGCTGATCCAATTGAGTTTGATACCGTACAAGCCTTTGTCGCCGGTTCTCATATCAGCGGGCGGTTGAAGCTGTCTGCTCGAGGGGACTGGCGTTCTTACGACTATGATGACGGCCTATCGCTCACGAATGCTGTGATCGATCAGGACAGCCGTGATCGCGAAGTCAGCAGCCTGACCGGCCGGGCGGATTACGCCATCAGCCCTGCTACAGCTCTGTTCTTTCAAGTCTCCGGTAATGAGCGCGACTACGATGTCGCCAGCACGCCGCTTTTCCCCGCTCGTGATTCTTCGGGTTATGAAGTCCTCCTCGGTTCCAACTTCGAGCTTGGCGCTCTGGCTCGAGGTGAGGTTGCCGTGGGTTACATCAGCCAGGAGTTTGATAACGCCGCCTATGGCGATATCGACGGCTTTGGCGCGCGCGCCGTCGTTGAGTGGTTCCCCACCCAGCTCACAACCGTCACGGCGAGCGGCTCTCGCACGGTTGAAGACTCGGGTATTATCGGATCCGGTGGCTATCTTTCATCGGCCCTCGGTCTGGCGATCGACCACGAGATCCTCCGGAACGTTATCGTCGGTGCCCAGCTGAGCTACTCTGAAGACGAGTACGAAGGCATCGACCGGAACGATGACCGCTTTGGCGCTTCGCTGAGTGCGACCTATCTGGTTAATCGTCATCTCGGTGTAAGCTTAGCGGGCAGCCATCTTGAGCAGTCGTCGAGCGGCTCGAGCGCCGGGTTTAACTTCGACGTTAACAGGCTTATGATTTCGTTCGTAGGTCAGTTCTAGACTGTTCCGAATACCCTCGCTTACTGCCGGTAGTTCATGACCCAAAGCAATGATTTCCGCTCGCCGCAATCCGGCGCAGGGCAAGAGCACGACGGTGATTGGGGGGCGGAGCGTTGGTCTTCGATCAGCCAGGTTGTTGACTTGAATAGGCTGATTGCCACCTTTCGGCGTCGGCTCAAGCTCTTCCTTGCAATCGCTCTCCTCGTGCTTGTCATAACGGTCATTGCCACCATACGCGCAACGCCGCTCTATACGGCGACAGCCAATCTGATGATCGACACACGAACCGAGCAGGTCGTAGATGCTACGGCCGTTTTGTCAGGACTTTCAGCTGACTCCGGCGTCGTCGATACCGAAGTCGAAGTTCTGAAGTCGCGACACCTCGCTGAGCGCGTCGTCGAGGTCCTCAATCTTCAGGACGATCCCGAGTTTAACGGGAAGCTGCGAAAGCCCGGGCCGGTCGCGTCTATCATTGGCGGCATTGGCTCGCTGTTTGGCTCAGCGGCTCCGGATGCAGCGCGCGGTCGCCTTAGCGAGATCGATGCTCAGAAGGAAAAGGAGCGCGTCGTTGACGCCGTCCTAAGCCGCCTGAGCATCCGCCGCGCCGGTCTCACGTACGTTATGAATGTCAGCTTCGAGTCGGAGAGCGCCCCGAAAGCGGCCAAGATTGCCAACACCTTTGCCGACCGATATCTGCTTGAGCAACTGGAGGCCAAGTTTGACGCTACGCGTCAGGCCAATACGTGGCTGAACACCCGTCTCGGCGAACTTCGTGCCGAGGTCCAACAAGCCGAAGCCGCCGTCGAACAGTACCGCACGGCCAACAACCTACTCAGCGCCTCCGGCGCGACTCTGACCGAACAGGAAATTTCCGCCTACAACCAGCAGCTGGCTACGGTTCGTTCCCAGCAGGCGGAGGAAGTCGCTCGTCTTCGAACGGCCCGTGCCCAACTCGCCAGCGGATCGACTGGTGAAGATGTCGGCGAGGCTCTTGGCTCAACTGTCGTGCAACAGCTTCGTGCGCGCCGGGCCGAAGTGAGCGGCCGCGTAGCCGACCTGTCCAGCCGCTACGGTCCGCGTCACCCGGACATGCTTCGTGCGCAACGCGAGCTGAGCGATATTGACTCCCAGATCCAAGCCGAAATCCAGCGGATCATCTCCAACCTTGAAGCCCGCGTTCAGGTGGCTCAGGAGCGTACGGGCTCTATGGCCGGAAGCCTTGGCAGTGCTCGAGGCACTCTTGCAGCCAACAACGCGGCCGGCGTGCGGCTAAACGAGCTTTCGCGTAACGCGGAGTCGGTCCGAACACTTTATCAAAGCTTTCTCGACCGCTTTAAAGAAACCAGCTCTTCGGAAGGCATAGAACAATCGGATGCGCGGATAGTCTCTCGCGCTGCGATACCTACCGGGCCGAGCTCTCCTAACATTCCGATGAACCTCGCCATAGGTCTTGTCCTAGCTATGGGCGCAGGGCTAGCCTCGGTCGTCTTGGCTGAGATGCTCGACTCGGGTCTGGCGACTGGAGAAGATATTGAACGCAAGTTCAACTTGCCGCACCTCGGTTCAGTCCCGGCTCTGGCGAGCGTTGCGGATCCGGAGGATCGCGACGAGAACCCGGTCGACTATGTCCTAAAGCGGCCGCTTTCCAGCTTCTCGGAGGCGGTCCGGGCCCTGCGCGCTTCGATCCTGTACTCACGCATCGGCCATGACATCAAGGTGCTCGCCCTGACGTCCGCCCTGCCGAACGAAGGCAAAACCACGACCGCCGTCTGTTTGGCCCGTGTCGCCGCACAGTCTGGCGCCCGCGTTGTGATCGTGGACTGCGACCTGCGCCGCCGCAACGTGAACCGTCTGCTGGGCGTGGAGCCCGAGCGCGGTCTGCTGGAAGTGCTGACCAAGACCGCCAAGCTCGACGAGGTCCTCCTGCTCGACGAGGCTTCCGGCGCCTACATCCTGCCGCTGGCCAAGAACAGCTTCACGCCCAAGGACGTCTTCGGTTCGGACACCATGGACCAGTTGCTGGGCCAGCTTCGCCAGACCTTCGATCTGGTCATTCTGGACACCGCGCCTGTGCTGGCCGTCGCCGACACCCGCGTTCTGGCAGCCCGTTCCGACGCCGTCGTCTTCCTCACGCGCTGGCGCAAGACGCCTGAGAAGGCTATTTCCGCGGCGCTCAAACTGCTGGGACAATCGGGCGCCCATGTCGCCGGGATCGCCATGACTCAAGTCGATATGAACGCCCAGGCGCGTTACGGTTATGGTGATGCGGGCTACTATTACGCTGAGTACAAGAAGTACTACGCCTCCTAGGCGCGATCATGTCTGAACCAAGCCGCCGCAGGCGCACCTCTAAGGCGTTCGCCGCTCCGTCTTCCGGTAAAAGCAGTCGGAAGACGGACAAGCGCACTCTGCTTGTCCTCGGGATCGTGCCGGGCCTGCTCTTCCTGACCCATCTGACGTTTGGCGCGAACCAGCCCATCGCCGCCCTATGGCTCTCGACACTGCTCGCTGTCGCCCTGTGTGTCTCCTTGGCCATCCCGCAGGCGCGCATTGGCCTGTTTGACCTGAAGCCGGCCTTCGTTCCTCTCGCGCTCTTCATGACTGTGATCGGCGTAGCGCTCTGGTCATTGACGCCCTGGACGCCCGGCGGGCCCCATCCCATCTGGGCATGGGCCGACGTGTCTCCGGGCGCCTCCACGGTCAATACCTCGGCAACAGTTCAGGAGATCATCAAGCTTCTGGGCCTCGCCTGTATCTTCGTGGTCGGCTGCCTGCAGTCGGCCCGCAAGGATCGGGGCAAGTCCACGCTCGATGTCCTACTCGTGCTCGGAGCCGTCTATGCTGGCGTTTCGTTGCTGCTGTTCCTGTCCGGCAAGCAGATCATGGGGGGAGAGCGGCTCTCGGGCGGGTTCCTGAGCGCCAATAGCGGAGCGACCGTGTTCGGCGTTTTGACCGTCATCGGCCTTGGCAATTTGCTGCGGCAGTGGCGCCAGGCCGCGGGTCTGGGCATCGCCCGTCAACTTTCCCAGGTCTCGACCGCCCTGGCGTTCGTTCTCCTGTTCTCTGTTTGTCTGCTGTTGACAGCATCACGGATGGGCGTTGTCGCTGCAGCCGTCGCCGCGTCCATTCTGCTGGTGTGGGAAACGTTCGAAGCCAAGGGGCAACGGCTGCCAATCCTCATCTTCGGACTGGTCCTCCTCGTCGTCGCCGGCGTCCTCATGCTGGGCAGCAACGACCTGCTCTGGCAGCGCCTCGACAAGGTCGACGGCGACCTGGTCGTCCGGGGCGCCATCTTCAGCGCGCACTGGAAGGCATTCCTCGTCTCGCCCCTTTTTGGCTACGGGCTCGGCTCGTTCAGCGACGTGAACAGCCAGATCATGACGGCGGAGAACTACGGAAATCTCTGGTCGATCCGCGCCACGCACAATGTCTATCTGCAGTGGCTGGAGGAGGCGGGTATTGTAGGCGCCGCTCCCATGTTCATCCTCATCGGTGTGGTACTCGCTGTGGGCGTCTGGCGCACGACCCAGCTTCGCTCCGGGCAAACCCTGTTGCGGGCTCTTGTCGTTGGCAATCTTGTGGTGTTGATCCACGGCACGACGGACTACGGCTTACAGGTGCCCTCGATCGCTGCCTTCTGGGCCTTTCTCCTAGGGCTGTCGTTCGCGTTCGGCCAGAGCCGAAACTAGGTCTCGAAGAAGGTTGGGCGTTGGGCGTTTGAACTTAGGATAATTACTTGAAGAGTGAAGAAAAAAATTACCGTGCAGATATCGATGGCTTGCGCGCCATTGCCGTACTTACGGTAGTTATATTCCACATCCAGGCTTCTCTGATTCCTGGTGGATATGTCGGGGTCGACATATTCTTCGTTATTTCTGGCTATTTGATCGCTGGTATCCTCCTTCGAGACTTAGAAGCCCACCGATTCTCAATCCGAACTTTCTATGAGCGCCGAGCGCGGCGTATTTTCCCCGCTCTTTTTGCTACCCTGATGGTCACGCTCGCGATCGCGGCCGCGATTTATATGCCTTTCGATTTCCGAAATTTCTCCGGATCATTAACCGCCTCAGTACTATTTGGCTCGAACATCTTCTTTTGGTGGAACACAGGATATTTCGACCAAACTTCCGAACTTAAGCCACTTCTTCATACTTGGTCTTTGGGAGTAGAGGAGCAATATTATCTCATTTTCCCGCTAATTTTATCTACTCTGTACAGATTCGCAAGACGTTGGCTGGTGACGGCCATGGTCGTGCTGGCGGCCGTATCCCTTGCGGTATCAGTTTATCAGGTCGCAAATGCGCCCGACGCGGCGTTCTACTTGCCATTTGGCAGGTTGTGGGAGCTTCTCGTTGGTGCAAGCCTAGCCATCGGCCGCTGGCCTCAGTTGCGGTCTACAGCGCTACGTAACGGAGCGATGGTCGTGGGGCTGGCGATGATTGTCGTTTCACTATTCATGTTTACGCCTGCAACGCCGTTTCCTGGTTTCGCCGCGCTGCTGCCTACGATTGGGGCCGGTCTATTGATCTACGGTGGGCGTGACGGCCAAAGCGCGATACGCGCGGCAATGTCCAACCCCGTCAGCGTATTCTTCGGTAAGATTTCCTACTCCCTCTACCTTGTCCATTGGCCAGTGATGGCATTCTTTCGCTATCTGTCCTCAAGGGAACCCACTGTAGTGGAGGAGGTGGCATTGTTTCTTACCATGCTAGCTCTAGCCTGGCTTCTGTGGAAATTTGTTGAAACGCCATTTCGCGACGTCGGGCCCCGGCGCATCAGTGATCGGGCGATCTTCGCCGCCACGATCCCGTTGGCCATTTTTTTGGTGGGAGTCGGCGCAGCTGGCTACACTCAACGCGGCTTGCCGTGGCGGCTGCCGGATAGGGTGCGAGTTGCATCAATGGCTGCCTATGACACCAATCCTATGAGTCAGGATTGCGATCGCCGCTCGCTGAACGCCGTGCGCGACGAGCACTTTTGCATCCGAGGAGCCGAAGGAGACTTCGCGCCGAGCGCCGTGTTGCTGGGAGATAGCTTCGGCGACGCCATGGCACCAGGCGTTATTGAGGCCTTGGCGCAGAGCGACAGGCGTGGTGCGATTTTGACTTACAGTGGCTGCATCCCACTAATCGGGGTGGATCAGAAAAACCCCGGTTGCCGAAAGTTTATGGATGAGGCTGCGGCCGCCATCGACCGGAACCGTAAACTTAAGACCGTCATTATTATCGCGCGCTGGACGGGTTTCTATGAGGGCAATCGATTCGGCGAAGAACGAGATAGCGGCTGGTTTATCACTGATTATCGGTCGACCGAGCCTTCGTATTCAGAAAATCGCCGCGTATTTTCAAGGGCGATGGCTCGAACGCTCGAGCGATTCAAGGGGCGCGAGGTGCTGATTGTTATTGGCCTGCCCGAGCAGGACCGCAATGTGCCTCGTGTTTTGGGTACCGCTGCGCGGTTTAATTTGCCCGCCTACCAAGGCATCAGCCGCGCAGTGTTCGACCAGCGACAGCAGCCGGTCAATGCCGTGATAGCCGAGGCAGCTGCCGGTAGAGCCCTCTTGCTCGATCTCTCGCAACAGCTTTGCGACGAGGCGCGGTGTGGAGTATCCCGCGGTGATGTCTCGCTCTATTCCGACGACAACCACATTAGCCGGCAGGGAGCCATGTGGCTGGCTCCTGAGATCAAGAGCGCCCTAAGTGGGTCGCCACCGGTTGCGGGGAAACTGGCGGGCAGCTGAACAGTTTGGCTCTACGGCCTTTCTGCGCTCGAGACGGCCTCGCGAGGGCAGCATGGCGCTCGCTGTCACCACGAACAGCAAAGTGAACCACATGATATGCGTGTCGCGCAGATAGGACGACTCGGTGACGTTATGGATCGCGGTGATCGTCAGGACCGCGATAGTCAACGGTCCGATTCGGTCGGCTCTCTGAAAGGCTATTAGCAGTATCCAGCCGAGAAAAATCAAGGAGCCGACAAAACCAAGCGCCAACGTGAGATCGATGTAGCCGTTGTGCCCACTGTTCAGAGCGCTTATGAAGCTCCACTTCATGAAGATATCTGGATTCACTACGCCCACACCCCAAAAGGCACCGTAGCCGTGTCCGAAGAAGAACTCCTTCTCCATTGGATTGGCTAGAACCCGCCATATATTCACCCGGCCGGTTAGGCTCATGTTGCCAAAAACGTCATTGATAGCTGACAGCAAATCTTTACCAGATCCCAGGAATTTGAGACAAATATAGAGATATACGCCACCAACGAATACCACTACTGAGCGCATCAGCCATATCAGAAGTTTGGGGCTGAATATGCTGGTCAGAACGATAACGCCTGCGCAGGCAATCGAAGATTTTGATTGGCTGGCCAGCAGAATAATCGCCCAGACTGCCGTCAGGGCTGCCTGCGACCGAAAGATTTTTTGATCTTTCGCTTGCCGCATCTGCAGGAAGAAGTGCACGACGAAAATAGCGGCGATAGCGCCGCTATTATTTTTTGATCGCTGAAAACCGACAAATGCGTTGGAGACATCGAAAACCGCGCGTGGAAACATCACCAACACCGCAAGCTGCACTAGGATGACCGCCACCCCTGCGGCCGTTATGGAGCGCAAAAGCTGCTTTTCGTTCTCAAAGGAGGCTACGATAAAAATAACTGTGGCCACCATCACCACTTGGAAAAACACTCGCTTGATCGTCAGGTCTGGATAATCCGACCAGAAGGCGGAAAATCCAGCATAGATGAGCAGCAGTGCAAGCGGCCACAGTATGGTGGGCACCCGCCTCAATCTGGATTTGTTGGCTAATGCCAACATTCCAGAAAGGATCAGCGTTGTGACCCAAATTAGGATCTTTATGCTATTGCTGGCCGCGCCTGTGGCTTGGTCGGCTGTTAGATCCCGGTCCAGTAGCGCCACGTGGGAAGAGCCGTCGAAAGATAAGATACCGCATAGGTAGAGGAACAGCCAGACCACCACTCCAGTGCGCAGCAGGTCGATCAACTTTGAAGCCGGCATCTAAGGACTGACCAAAAAAGGCGCCACAACGCCTATGCTAAGGTGAAAGAGGGCAATGTCACAGGTTTGGTCGTTGCAAGCTAGAGCCGAGGGTGATGATAATGGGGCTTACAATGTTGGCGGGCAGCAGGGCATGACAACACATCTCGCGACGGGAACCCGCCCGGTCTTGGCTGTCGCCAACGCCGGCGGACACATGACCCAGGCACTTTGCGCCATGAAGGCTGTGCCGTCCTTCCATCTGGTCACAACGGTCAAGATCGTCGCCCAGACGGGTGCCGAGAAAGTGCATTATACAATCGGTACACAGAAGAACCCGGTCATTTTTCTTATCAATATATTCATCGCTGGCTGGATTATTTTTCGGGTGCGACCTGTCGCTTTGTTCAGCACTGGCGGGCCTGCCTGCATCCCTTTTGCGATTGTGGCTAAACTTATTGGATTGAAGTTTGTCTATTTAGACACGCTTTCGAGGGTGGTCGATCTATCTAACACCGCTAAGTTCCTCTACAAGCACAAGCTCTACAGCGTGATGATGTCCCAATGGTCGGGAGTGGCAGATCGTTACGAAGGGATAAGTTACCGTGGCAAAGTATTCGATATTTGTAACACTGGGCACTAGTCATTTTGCGTTTCCGCGAATGTTACAATCCGTTGGGCAAATAACTGGAATAAGCCAAGCTTCAGGCGAGTATGATCTGACCGTCCAGTACGGCTCTACAGACATGATTGCGTTGTCCGGTGTTGTGGAGCAGGCCGATTTTTTTTCGCGCGAGCGTACGGAAGAACTCTACCGTACCAGCGACGTGGTCATGTCTCACTGCGGCATCGGTAGTATATTCAATTCATTAAAATATAACCGTCCAACTATACTATTCACTAGGTTGGAGGCCTATGGTGAATTTACGGATGATCACCAGCTTCAAATCGCGAATGAGCTTCAGGTCAATCCGTTGCTGTTCATTCACCGCGCAGAGCAGATACCACAAGACGCCAGGTTGCAGGCCTTCATTGCCGGCGCGACAGGATTTGAGAAGAGGCCTCGCGACCTCATCAACTACGAGATGGCGCGCTATCTGAAGGGCGTGCTTTATGGGTGAGGCTTGCAAAACGGTGGTTATCGCAGCCGTGCCGTTTTCCGACAACTTGGGTGATGGGCTTATCGCCCTTAACCTTGATTCCATGCTTCGGAGGATGGGGGTCGATAACGTACGGCTGTGCGACATCAGCTACCGCCGGGCGATTCCATTCAACAAGTCAAAAGGCTCAGGGCTGTTCGAGATCTACCTGGCTGCGCCCCATCCAGTACGGCAAGCGATGGTGATGGCAATTTTCGGAATGAAATACTTGCTAGGTGGGCGTGCCCATCTTCGCCGAACGTTGGGAGGTGCCGATCGGGTACTGGTCGGTGGTGGCCAGCTGTTGAGCGACGTAGACGCCAATTTCCCCTTCAAGCTATGGCTATTGACGATCGAGGCCGAGCGGTCGGGCGTTCCGATATACATCACCTCTGTAGGAGTAGCGAGCCGATGGTCATGGCTAGGCCGCAGGCTGATACGGAAGGTGCTGCGTTCTCCGGCGCTTGAGGCGATCTCGGTACGCGACGAAGTGTCCCGCGCCAATCTGACGGTTTTAGATCCTACGCTGGATCCAGTAATCTTGCCCGATCCGGCGCTAATGAGCGCAGAACTGGTAAAATTGCGGCGGAAGAACCAAGCTCAGCCGGTTCAGTTTGCGCTAGGTGTTGCGTCCATCAAGACCCTCAACCATTCATCAGATTTGGCTAATGCCGATGCAGGCAACAGCCTTGATGATCTCGCTTTAACTGTGCGACTGGCGACCGAGGCGGGTTATGAAGTTCGCCTGTTTACCAACGGCGCGGCGGAAGATGAGGCATTTCTGCATGGCCAGCTTGCGCCTGATCTAACGCGGCGAGGGCTGAAGTTCAGCGTCGAGCCGCGCTTTTCCCAGCCATCGGACTTGGCCGATTTCATCGCCGGGGCCACCTTTCTGGTGGCTTATCGACTACACGCCAACATCACCGCCTCGGCGCTGGGCGTGCGATCGCTAGCGGTGGCCTGGGATGGAAAGGTGCGAGCTTTCTTCAACTTGATGGGCCGCCCCGAGGACGTGTTCGACGACCTGGCGACGTTAAATGTAAAACTTCCGCAGCAGCTAGCTGACGGTTTGGCACCGGAGCGTCCCAACATCAACGAGCTTGAACTTCTTTACGCTCGGTTTTTGAAGCTGTGACGGAACGAACCGTCCCCAGAAAGTCGTTGGGAAGTGAGCTTGCCCGCGCGGTGCTGCACAGCATGCTCGGCCGCTATGCAGTAATCGTGTTCCAATTCGTGTCGCTGTTTATCTTGTCGCGCTTGTTCACTCCAGAAATGTTCGGTGTGATTGCTGCGGCGCAGGTTCTTATCCTGCTGTTCCAGACCTTAGCTTCCGCCGGGGTGGCACCGGCCATCGTATTTCTGGATGATTTGACGGAAGAGGACCGAAACGGCCTTTATTCTGCCAGCCTTCTAATAGGGTCGGCGCTCAGCTTCATATATCTGGCTGTTTCGCCGCTCGTAGGGAAGCTTCTCAACTATGGAGCCGATCCGCTGATTGCCCTCGCGTTGGCGTTGAACGTATTCCTTGCGGCCGCCAACCTCCTGCCGACCGCCGCACTGCAGCGCGAACGGCGGTTCGGGATAATCGCCCAATCCGATGCTATGGCCGAAATCATATCGCTAGCGGTGTGCCTAGGCGCTTGGGCTATGGGCTGGGGAATCTATGCGCTGGTGCTAAAGTTGGCGACTATTCCGGTCGTCCGCTTTCTTTACAGCTATCAGAGGTGCGGAAGAACGGGAATTGGGCGTCCCAAGCCGGGCCGGAGGCTGGAGGCGGTGGGGCGCATCTACGAATTTTCGAAGTACCAAATTGGGTTCAACTTGCTGAACTTCGCCTCGCGCAACGCCGACACTATGCTCGTCAGCGCTAGTTTCGGCGTGCATGCTGTCGGTCTATACAATCAGGTGTATCGTGTCATGCGCTACCCACTGCAGCTTTTTACATTCGCCCTGACGCCCGCGCTGCATCCGGTGCTGACTCGGCACCGGGACGATCCGGCAGGCGTATTCGATGTGTTCATCATCATGTGCGTCCGGCTCGCAGTTTTGGGCGCTGTCGTGGGAACGGTGATGTACTGGGCGGCCGCTGATCTGCTCTATGTTTTACTTGGACCGCAGTGGTTTGGGGCGGCACCCCTGCTGCAGATATTTTCGGTTTCCGTTGGGCTCCAGATGGTGCTTTCATCTACCGGCGGAGTGTTCCAGGCATTTGGAGCTAGCAAGCAGATGATGTTCTGTGGCCTTTTCTCCGCTGTTCTGAATGTCGCAGCCATGACTGCCGGGGTGATCGCCGGATCAACAAGTTATATAGCCCTTTTCTTAACTCTGGCGTTTGTGGTTAATTTTATCCAAGCCTTCTGGATGCTAATGAGGCATGTGTTCCCCGGGTGCGCGGCTCGCCGCGTCGTGCTGTTGGGCGTAATCGTAGGAGTTCCCTATCTAAACCTCGGCTTTTCGTGGTTGATGCAGCCCTCGCCTCGGGGATACGCCGATGCACTGGTTGGTATTATTATCCCATCATTGATCGGGCTCATATTTCTGGCATTTTATGTAGGACTGTTCGAGCGAGGGCTCCTCCGACAGTTGAAGAGGATCCGCCAATGAAGGTCCTCGCTTTTCCGGCATTCAAAAATCGTCGATCCAATCCCTATAACTACCTATTGTATTCAGCCGTCCGAGGCATGGGTATCGAAGTTCGAGAATTTGGAATTCGAACCATTTTCCGGGAGCGGTTCGACATCATCCACATTCATTGGCCGGAGCATTACTTAAACAGCCATCATCGAGCTAAGGCGTGGGTGTTCTCATTCTTGTTTCTGGCAGGATTAATTGTGGCGAAGGCGCGAGGCGCGCGCATCGTCTGGACAGTGCACAACCTCCATCCACACGAGGTCCGCTATCCTGTCACATCGCACTTCTTCTGGCGCAGTTTTCTTGGGCTGATTGATGGATACACCTCTTTTTCCGAAGCGGTCCGTAAGGCGGCACTGGCTACCCACCCGAAGCTGGAGAAGCTTCCAAGCGCGATCACACGCCATGGTCTGTATGAAGGTGAGTACCCGCCGCCAAATCCTCCGGCCGAGGCCGCGGCGCGACTGCTTGTCCCACAAGATCGGCCGCTAATTCTCTTCTTCGGACGCGTAAAAGCATACAAGAACGCCGTTGGACTTATCGAGGCATTTGTCGAGATGACCAAGGGCGGTCGGGCCGCAAGCTTGGTCGTCGCTGGGAAAATCGATGCAAACTACGCGTCTGAAGTGCTCCGTGCTGTTGGCGAGCAAACGGATATCGTTGTTCGGGACGAGTTTTTGGAGCCGGACGTGATCGGTGACTACCTATCCGTCGCAACTCTGTGCGTTTTTCCTTACAAAGAAATCCTGAACTCGGGCAGCATATTTCTGTCAGCTACCTATAGGACAACTGCGCTGGTTCCTCGCAGCCCGAATTTTGAGGAGTATGGAGATTTAATGGGCCCAGGATCCTTGCTCTTTTTCGACGAACGGTTGAATGCATCCGACCTGTCTCGTGCAGTGGATATGGCGGGGGCCGCCAGTTTTGCTGTCTCTGACGAGTTAAATTGGAAACAGATCGCTCACAATACGGTCAAGTTCTTTGAGGCTGTAGCTTCTTCTAGCGCAGAAAATTCCAAGAAGGAGCTGTTCGTTTGAAAGTTGCTATCGTTCACGACTGGCTGGTGGTCTCCGGCGGGGCTGAGAAGGTGCTCAAGAACCTGATAGCTGTATTCCCGGATGCAGACCTATTCACACTGGTTGACTTCCTGCCGGACGAGGAACGCGACTTTCTTGGCCGTAGGCAGGTGAAAACATCGTTCATTCAGAATCTGCCCTTTGCCAAAAGTCGATATCGCTCCTACCTCTCGCTGTTCCCGTTGGCGATCGAGCAGTTCGACTTGACGGGCTACGATCTGGTGGTCTCTTCCAGCTATGCGGCCGCCAAGGGCGTGATCACTGGGCCAGATCAGCTTCACCTCTGCTACTGCCACTCTCCGGCCCGTTATGCTTGGGATATGCAGTTCTCATACTTGAAGCAAGCGGGTTTGGACCGCGGCTTTAAGGGACTGGTCGCCAAGTTGCAGCTGCATTATTTTCGCATCTGGGACGCAAGGACTGCGGCTGGCGTCGACTATTTTGTCGCCAACTCGGACTTCATTCGGCGACGAATAAACAAGTGCTATCGTCGAGAAGCGGAGGTTATCTTTCCGCCGGTGTGCGTCGCTGGATCTGACCTCAACCTGCAGCCGCGCGATGACTTCTATCTGACCGCTTCTCGCATGGTGCCCTACAAGAGGATGGACCTGGTGGTTCAGGCGTTCGCGACCATGCCCAACCGAAAGCTCGTGGTAATCGGCGACGGGCCCGAAAGCGCGCGGATAGCGAGTCTGGCCACTCCCAATATCAGCCTGCTTGGCTATCAACCAGACGCGGTTCTGCGGGATCATATGCGGCGCGCCAAGGCTTTCGTCTTTGCGGCCGAAGAGGATTTCGGCATCATTCCAGTTGAAGCGCAAGCTTTTGGTACTCCGGTGATCGCCTATGGGAAGGGCGGCAGTTTGGAGACGGTGAAACCGAACGTGAGCGGTCTGCATTTTACTGAACAGACAGTCGAAGCGGTTGTGGCTGCCGTAAATGGGTTCGAATCCGGCCGTGCCTTTGATCCGGCGATGGTTCGGAGCCATGCAGAGCAGTTCTCCGAACGGGCGTTCCAAGACAAGATTCGGCAGGCGGTTGCCAACATGCAGTCACGAGCGTGAGGATTCTGCACATCCATCAGGACTATCCGGACGGAAGTGGGGCCAGCAAAACGCAGGCAGTGAAGAACCTATTGGACGCAACGGCCAGTGAGCATGATCATTTCGTGCTGTCTATCAACCGCACCTCCAATCCGTCAAAGGTTTCATCTCGACGCTTCGCGGACGGACTATCGGTGACGTACTGGGCTCTGCCCCTGCCACTAGTCTACGCCCCGAGCATTACCCTAGCGACCCAAATGGTGCGACGAATGCTGCGCTCAGAGGAACCCTTCGATTTGGTGCACGGACACAAGCTGACCACTGAGGGGTTGTGGGCGCAAGAGATCGCTCGCGCTTGGGGGTTGCCTTATCTGCTGTCGCTTCGGGGCGGATCAGACCTGAAGAACCTCCGACGTCTCCGTCTGACGTCCCGCTTTGCCAAGGTCGCGGCCGGCGCACGGCGCATCTTCCTTGTCAGCCCTTGGGCCATGCCCAAAGTGCAGCAACTACTTGGGGCGGGCGCGTTGCCGACCACCACCTTGCCCAATATCTGCCTCCTGCCCCCCCCCCCGGCTAGGCTTGAGCGGGGGACGAGGCGATTTTGCTGCGTTGCTGACCTGCGGTATCTAAAGCGCAAAGGCCTACCGGAAACAATCGCAGCCATTTGTTTGCTTCGCGGCCGGGGCGTGGAGATCTGCCTGGACATCTATGGTGGGGGGGCGGCTGAAGATGTCGCGGAGGTTCGGCGCCTGATTTCTCGTTTTGGCTTGGATCAGCATGTCCAGATTTGTGGAAAGCTTGAGCATGAAGATCTGTTGCAGCGGCTTAGCCTCTATTGTGGATTCGTCTTGGCATCCACAAATGAAACCTTTGGCATGGCTTATGTCGAGGCGCTATGGGCGGGCTTGCCGATCATTTACATGCGGCGGACTGGCATTGACGGGTTGGTCCCAGAAGATGTCGGCATAGGGCTGGACACCCGCTCGGCTCAAACTATCGCTGAAGCAATGCATTCGATTTATTCTAACCAAGAAATCTACTGCAATGCCATCATGAAGTTTTCTCATGCTGGGGGAATCGAGCAATTTTCAGCGGCGGCGGTTGGCAAGACATACTGTGACGCTTTAGAGGCAATTGAAGATTTCCGCTGAGCCCTTGACGTCTCCGAGAATTGCGCTCGCTCAGAGAAAATTCATTAATAGATCGCGATCGAACTGCTGCTGATACTGGACTGTTGCGGGGTGGGGGCTTGTCCTTTTGATTTTTCTGCCTTTGAACGCATGAGGCGCGATGAGGCGGTCGAAGTTCATCGTAGCCAGGGCGGCTTTGATCCTGGGGCGGGCGGACGAGGGCGCTACGTTGTGAGAGCTCTGTCCGA
>Ga0247812_10000783_pt1 | contig 18351 bp, 18 predicted proteins | sample UWRJL149409B1_FD_178011 | JGI IMG/M metagenome (GOLD analysis project Ga0247812, IMG submission 178011) | Plant litter microbial communities from Arlington Agricultural Research Station in Wisconsin, United States - UWRJ-L149-409B-1 | ecosystem: Environmental > Terrestrial > Plant litter >...
CCTATGTCCGCTCTGCCTTGGCCCATGAACCAAGAGAGCAGTTCCGTACCCTTTATCTCGACAAGAAGAACATCCTGCTCCGGGACGAGTTTCGGGCCGAAGGAACGGTCGATCACGCCCCCGTCTACCCCCGAGAAGTCATTCGCCGCGCGCTTGAGCTCTCGGCTTCGGCCCTCATCCTCGTCCACAATCACCCCTCCGGCGACCCGGCGCCGTCCCGGGCCGATATCGAGATGACGCGGCAGATCGTCGACGCCGCACGTGTGTTCGGTCTGCAGGTCCACGACCATCTCGTCATCGGCCGCCAGGGCACGGCGAGCTTCAAGCAGCTCGGCTTGATCTGAGGCGGCCATGACCCTTCACGCCATCGTCGCCGCCCTGGGCGGCGACCTCTATGCCGGGGGTTCGCGCGCCAGCATCCCGGCTCCCGGCCACAGCATAGACGACCGGTCGGTGTCACTGATGCTGGCCGACGATCGGGTCATCATCCACGGGTTCGGCGCCGCCGACTGGCGCACCGTCCGGGATGATCTCCGCGTTCGAGGCTTCATCGATGACGCGGGCCGGCTCAACGGCGGCGGGCGGGCGCGGGAGTCTTCGCCCAGGCCCGACCGTCGCCTTCGCGTCGAGACCGCCTTGCATCTGTGGACCGCGACGATCGAACGCCCCCCTTACGGTCCGGCCGATCTTTATCTGCGGCGGCGTGCGGTCATGGGCGAAGTCACCGCTTCCAATCTTCGCCTGCACCCCGCCGCGCCACTGTCCGTCTATCAGAGCGGTGGGCGCGTGCGTCCGGCTCTGATCGCCCGGATCAGCGACGCCGAGGATCGTCTGACGGCGGTCGAGCTGACGTACCTCGAGACCAATGGTCTGCTCGCCACAGGTCTTCGCGTCGCCCGCAAGACCGTCGGTCACGTCCCGCCCGGTGCGGCCGTTCGCCTGTCGCCCGCTGCTGAAAACATGCTGGTGGGCGAAGGGGTAGTCACGACCCTGTCGGCTATGGACCGGTTCGGTCTTCCCGGCTGGGCCCTCATGGCCGCCAACAACCTCGCCGTCTGGACTCCGCCCGCCTGCGTGCGCCGGGTTCTGATCGCCGCCGACCGGGGCCCGGTTGGTGAGGCGGCGGCGGCCCGGCTCCGCCGTCGCCTGGTCCTTGACGGTCTGGAGGTCGCAGTGTCGTGGCCAGAGGCGCCGCACGGCGACTGGAACGAGCTCGCGGTCGCCTGCCCAAGGACGCGCTCAACGCCCTGAAAATCGGTCGCATGACCTTGAAACCGCTTCCTGTGAGCGATGGGCGCGCACGTGGTGCGCGGGTGAGACCGAGGACGTCACCGCAAAGCGCCCCGTCGATCTCGACGGGGCGCGATGCGTGAAAACCTGAAGGACGATGGCTATCCCACGATGCGGCCCGGCACACGCTGCACCCAGGGGAAGTCGGCGAGGCAGGCCGACCCGATGGCGCCCTGCTGGGCGAAGGCGGCGCCCTCGCTCGTTTTACAGATCACCCCCTGGTTTGGGATCGGGGCCGGGATCGGCGGCGGCAGCTGGCCGTAGATCGGCTGACCGCTGAGCGCGATCATGTCCGGGCTGGGACGGTCGACCGAGGGCGGAACCGCCTCATACTTTGGCGGCACGACCGGCAACACACCGGGGACTCCGTAAGGCGGCGCGCCATGGCCCGGGTAGGGGTAGGCTCCGGGGGCGGCGCCGCCGCCGACCGACGGGGTGTAGCCACCGGGTCCGGTCAGGCCCGCCTGATATTGCGGCGGCACGGCCGGAGACACGCCCGGGATCCCGTAGGGCGCGGAGCCATAGCCGGGATAGGGTTGGGGCAAGTAGGCGTTTCCACCGCCCGCCGGCTGATTGTAGCCCAGGTTCCAGCCCGCCTGCTGCTGGGCTCCCATGATCGCCTGACTGGCGGCGTCACGCGCCATCTGCTCGGCGCAGGCACCGCGAGCCTGGCCGGCGAAGGCCTCGTTGACGACCTGACCTGCGCAGGCGCCGATCATGCCGCCCATCTGCGGCGGTGCGCCAACATAGGCGGCCCCCGCCGCACCCAGAGCAGCGCCGCCGATCACCGCCGCACCCTGCGCCATCGGCGTCAGGACCTCCTCCTCGACGGGATCAAAGATCTCGCCGATCGTTCCCCGGAACACGCCGCGGTCGCCGAACAGCCCGCCCGCGTCGGCCGTCACGGCCGTGAACCCCAGTGCTGCGACCGACGCCACCGCCACCACCACCACACCACGCTTCATGTCACCCTCCTGTCATCGGGGAGGACAGCCCTGACCCCGCTGGTCAGAGATCTAAGGCAGCGCTTGTGAGCCCGCCCTGAATGGCTCCGCTCAGGTTCGGTTCATCTAACCAACCTGCGTTCGCCTAACTGCGTCCAGCCTTTGTCGATTCTAGTCGGCGGCCCGACCTTGGGCCCAGTACCTGTCAGGCTAGCCCTCTTGGCCGCGGTGGGCATGTCGGCGACGCACCGTCGCCATCAGGTTTTCGTCCAGCTTGGGTCGGTCGCAGGTCCGCACGCCGGGGAATCCCCGGCGAGCGCCTCGGGGTAACGCATATAGGTGAAGACCCGATCGACGACCTCGGTCATCAGCGCCTTCATTTCGGGATCGGAGGTGCGGCTGAGCTCGGTCCAGGGAATGTCGCCGTCCGGGGTCCGAACGGTGACGTCGCTAAAGTCACCGAGGCGAGACACCGGGAATCGCCCCGCGTGCAGATCCTCCAGGCATGTGTTGCGCATGCAGATCTCGACGATGGATCTGGTCGTTCGTTCCAAGTCGCCGGTTCCTTCGCCGACAGCGTTTCGGGATCATTCCGTCTCTCCTCTGGTCCGGCCGATGTCGGTGGAACTCCAGTCTAGCAAGGTGTTCCTAGCGTCGGCGTCGGTCGTGAGTTGACCTTGCCGGTCGGGCGGAGGCCCGGTCGCAGGGGGGATGGAGGAAGGGAGTGTCCAGGTGAAGCGAGATTGGGGAGATCGGCTCCTCAGGCGGCTTCGGACACCAAGGAGACTGATATGCAAAACGTGATGTTCACCGGCCGATTGGCGGCCGACCCCCAGATCACCGACGACTACGGCAAGGCGGTGTTTCGGCTGCTCGAGAGCCGCGGCGTCGACAACGCCGGCAAGGACCGGCTGGTCGGCGTCAACTGCGCCAGCTGGCAGAAGGGCCTGAATGAGAAGGTCATCGCGCGGGGCCTCGCGCAGGGGTGTGAGGCCGTGGTGATCGGCGCCTTCATCGACACCGCCTACGCGGCCAGGAACGGGACCGAGCGGACGGCCAAGGAGCTGGTGATCAACCGGCTCACCGTCCTCGACTGGGCCGAGGACCGCGACACCCACGGCAGCAGTGCCGACCGCGCCGCCGCCTGATCCCCCTACATTCAATTATCAGGAGACTGACCATGCAAAACGTAATCATCGAAGGCTATCTGACCGCCGATCCGTCCGTCCTCGCCGCTCAAGGCTCAGGCAAGAAGCGCGCGAGCTTCCGCGTGCTTGAGACGACCCGCTTTCGCAAGGCCGACGGCACACCCGGCGAACGCACCACCGGCTTCAACTGCATCTGCTTCAACGAGACCACGGCCGAGAAATACATCGGCCCGTTCGCGCGCAAGGGAAGCCGCGTCGTGATCCAGGGCCATGTCGAGAACGACACCTGGACCGGCAAGGACGGTGTCGAACATTACGACATGCGAGTGATCGTCGGGGATATCCGCCTGAAGAACCGGCGCCAGGCCGCCGGGAACGACGGGGGTGAAGGCGGGTCCAGCGGCCAGGTTCAGGAGCAGGCCAGCGGCTACGACCTGAACGACGACATCCCGTTCTAGACAGCGCTGAAAATTCGGTGGCGGCCCGGCGTGTAAGCGTCGGGCCGCTTTCGTCTGTGGCGGGAGGAAAAGGCAGGGCGTCGCGAGGCGAGCCGATCGGGCTCGTCAGCATCGGAGCGTCCCATGACCGCCTCTGCCTGGACCGATGACCGTATCGGTCGTCTGAAGAAACTCTGGCTCGAGGGCCAGACCGCTGAGCAGATCGCCCGCGATCTGGCCAACGGGATCACCCGCAGCGCCGTGCTCGGCAAGGTCCACCGCATGGGGCTTTCGGCGGGCCGTCCCGGCCGGCAGGCCGCACGCCCTGCCGCCAGTCCAAAGCCACCACGCCTCGCCCCGCCTCGCCAGTGCGCGCCTCGACCGATTGCCGCTCCTCCAGAGGTCGCGATGGCGCGCGGTCTCGCCACCCTCGTCTCGGTTCGGCGGTGCGAATGCCGTTGGCCCCTTGGCGAACCCGGAGCCGCTGATTTCAGCCTGTGTGGTCAACCCGTCTCGCGCGGAGCCTTCTGTGCGTCGCACGCGGCGGTCGCCTACAGACCGGCGCGGGACACCCCGCGCACGCTCGACCGGTTGGCGCGACTGGACTGACACCCGCCATGCCCTTGCTGCATTCCTGAGACAGGGTCATCTGAACGGCGGCCTCTGCGAGGTCGCCGTTTGTCTTTTGTCCGGGTGACCAGATCGAGCCGCCCGCTTTCCCGGCCTCCGGCCGCACGAGGTTCCGATGGCAGCTCCGGCCGCTGAGTTGAAAGTCGCCCGTCAAATCCTGGGCTGGGATCCGCTGACCATGGCGCGGGCGCTTCGGCTGGCCGGCACACCAGACAAGCTGGCAGCCCGTATCCACGACATGGAGGCCGGCAAGCGCGACATCAGCGGTCCAGTCCAGGTCGCCATGGAGGCTTTTCTGAGCGGTTGGCGCCCAAACGGGTGGAGCGAAGCTCCGCCCGCGTGAAGCCGTGCGGTCGATGAGGCGACAGACCGGACTGAAGCGGGTGTTCGACGTTGCCGAGGCCAACGCCGCATGAGAGGATTTGAGCGGACGGAGATGATCGATGTTCCTGCTCCCGCTTCTGCTCTCCGCTGCATTCTGGCAGGCCGATACGCCCCCTGTTCCCGGCCTGTGTTCGGCCCCTGTCCCAGCCGAGAGGGACGCACCCGGCTGCTACCAGACGGGACAGATCGATCTGATCGGTGCGCCGCGAGCTGTCTATTGGCATGTCTATGAGGCGAGCTCGCTCGAGGCCGCTCATGTCGAGGCGCGCCGACACAGGTGGGCCTCGGTCGCCCAGGCCCACTCCCGGACCTGGCTCTATGTGCTCGGAGGTCCGGAAGAGACGGCGACGGGAGGGGCGGAGCCGCGCGCCGTGATTGGCCCGCTGACCCTTCCTGACGGTCCGGTGACCGCCCATTTCTCGGAAGCCGTCTTTCCGCCTGGCATGCAGACCCGCGTACATTCGCACCCCGGTCCCGAAGCCTTCTACGTCGTTGACGGCGAGCAATGCATGGAGACGCCTTCGGACGAAACGGTGATTCCGGCGGGCGGAACCTACATCGTCTCCGGCGGACCGCACATTCAGGCCGCGCCACACGGACGGCGCAACCTTGTGCTGATCCTGGCGCCCAAGGACGCGCCTTTCGTCGTTCCGGGCGGAGACGGTTGGTCGCCGACGGGGTTCTGCGGTTCCTGATGCCTGACCCGGCGGTTATCGCCATCGCAGTGGGTTTCTGACGAACCTCGCGCGCCCGGCAGTCGCTGGGCGCCTGCGGCGCAGGCCGGCGTCTTTGCAACGGCGTAGCGCCGTCGGCTCGCCGCCGTCGACGGACGGGAAGATCGTTGTCTTGTCGTCCGCATCGGCGCAACGGCGCCGAATGGGGTCCTCGCCCGGAAGAGGGCGAGGACCTGCCCCCACACAACGCCCTCCGATTTTGTCACAGCACCCCGGAAGTCAACGGCTTCGCCTTATTCCCTCCACGGAGGGCAAGCGGCCCTCCGCTCCGGTGACTGCCGGGGACCCCGCTGTGGCCAAAACCGGGGTCGTTGCGCATGGGGCGCTCGACATTCTCAAGGAATGTTCCAATGACCCACTTCAACACCGCCTTCTCCGCCTTCACCCCGACCACCAAAACCACGCTCGACACCCTGTCCGCATCTCTCGGCGACAGCGGTCCGCTTCCGACCGAAGACGCCCTCGTCCAGCTCGGGCGCGCGCTCATGACCGAGCTGATCGACGTGATCTCCGACACGGCGCTCGAGGACTTCCAGACCATCTTGGGAGAAGCCCTGATCGGCGCCTTCCACTCGGCGGCAGGGCGGATCGAACGGGACGCGGACAGGGCGCGCGACACGATGCGAGCACTCGACCGGGACTTCGACGGATCCGAAGCAGCGGACGTCGAACTTCAGGAGGCGATGGCGAAAGCGAGAGCGGGGGATGCGGCGACGCAGGCCTGCGAACTGATCCGGGACGCGGCCTCCGAAACCTGGACGGTCGCGACCGGGGAGGTCTGGACGGCTTGGCGGGGCTCGCGGCGTGGCACGCATCTGACGGCTGCCCAGCTGGAAGCGAAACAGGCGCTCAGGGCTATCCGCAATCGGAAGTACGGAGAGGCGGATCCGGGCGGCCCTGTGATCGCCTTCCGAGGTGCGCCCTCGGCTGACAGTTCGGAGGATGCGGGCCGGATCTTCGACGCCCTCAACTGGGCGAAACAGGAATGGCCGGACATGGCTCTGGCGACGACCGGGGCGAAGGGTTCCGAGAAGCTGGCGATCAAATGGGCCCAGCAGAAGGGGGTGAAACTGATCCTCGCCCGCGCGGACTTCGACAAGAACGGCAAGGCCGCTCCCTTCCGGGCGAACGATGAACTCATCGCGCTCGAGCCGGAGGTTTGCCTGACCCTGGTTCATTCGGTGGATCGGGCGCGCGCGGATCAGCGGCCGTTCGGACCAGCGCTCAACCTTGGTCAGAAGGCGATGGAGTCCGGGCTGCGGCATGTGCAGATCAAGGCCCGGGCTGCCTGATACATTGGCCCCGAAAGCAACGACCCGCTCGGCTTCGGCCGGGCGGGTTTTTGTTTGTCATCCGGGCGCGTCTAGAGCGTCGAGGGACCAGATCCTATGAAGCGACCGCGAAGCGTCCACCGATTTGACGATGTTGGATCGGCTTGGATCGGGATGGAAAAGGTGGGGAGGAAATCTACAAAAGGGGCTGGAGGGCAAGATAAAAGGGGGTTCTGGGCGGTTCCCGTTTTCCGTATTCTGTCCGTGGGTTAGCGGTCCGACCCCGAGGCTCCGACGACTTGATGTGAGTTGTCGGTTCACGGTGCGTCAGAGGCCCCGGTCGGAGGCTAGAGATGCTTATTCGCGAGGCCATCGAATCCCGTGTTTCGTCAGGTTCGAGTTCGGATGCAGCGGCTGTCCAGATCGGCTTGCCTCTCCGGCTCAAGACCGAACGGATGAACGTCAAGAACGGGATGTTGAAGCGGCTGGCGAGCTCGCGCGCCTTCGCCCTTGGGGATCGATCGGGGGTCCTGAGAGCGGCCCAGAACAGGTCGGGTCGCGCCTTCAGGCTGGACCTTCGCCAGAGGGTGATCGTCAAGGCCCTGGTCTCCCGACACCTTGGCAAGGGCGCCGAACGGGCCGCCGCACTCGGCAAGCACGTGGCCTATCTTGGCCGCGCCGGCGCAGGCCAGGAAGGGGCACGTCCGGAGTTCTTCGATCGGGGCGCTGGCGTCGTCGATGCCCAGGAAGATGTCCGGGACTGGACCGACGACCGGCACCATTTCCGCTTCATCCTCTCGCCTGAACACGGGGACCGGATCGCCGACATGAAAGCCTTTACCCGCGAGCTCATGGCGAGGGTTTCGGCGGACCTAGGCGAGCCCGACCTGAAATGGATCGCCGCATGTCATTACGATACCGACCAGCCGCACGCCCACGTCCTCGTGCGGGGCAGGCGCGGTGACGGACGGGACCTGGTTATCCCGCGCGATTACATGGGCTATGGCTTCCGGGCGAGGGCCCAGGAGGTGGCGCAGGAACGCCTTGGCGACCTGTCCCGTGTCGATGCCGAGAAACGCATCTGGAAGGAGACGGAGGCCGACCGGTTCACAGGGTTCGACCGCCGGCTCGTGGCGGCCGCGGACGCGGCCGGTGTCGTCGACGACGGTGTGGGCGCCAATGACGCCTGGTCGGCGCTGACGAGAGGACGGCTGCGTCATCTCGAAGGCCTCGGTCTCGCAACCCGGACAGGCCGGCGCTATCGTCTCGACAGCGACATCGAGATCAAGCTCAGGACGCTTCAGGCGCGGCGCGACATCATCCGAACAATGAACCAGAGGCGACTGGAAGGCGCCAGAGACGTGAAGCCGCTCGGGAAGGAGTCGGTGCGGGGGTTGGTCGTTCGCTCGGGTTTCCACGACGAGGCAGGAGCGGTTCCATTCGCTGTGGTTCGCGACGCCTCGGGCTCCGAATACTACGCTCGACTAAAGACAGGGACGGACATGCCGGACGCGGGCAAGACGATCACCCTGACCCCGATGGCGAACGGGTTGGCGCAGGTGTCGGTGGGACGGGGCGCGGACCTGGCGAGGTAGAATCTTCAGCAGCGAGCCGGCCCAAGACAGCAAAGGTATGCGGTTCAGACTGTTTCGTGCAGCCAAATCGATGCATGAGACGCTATGGCGATGCGTCCTCTCGACAGCGACACGCTCGGGGAACTGGGAGAGAAGGAGTTCGGCGCGCTATGCGCCCGTGCTGACTTGATCGCCAACATCGCCAGCCGTGATCGGGCCGGCTGGGACTACGTGATCGACTTCCGCGCCGATAAGGGCCTGCGGGGGCTCGACGTCCGTCCCGCGCCGATCTCGGCCAGAGTCCAGGTCAAGACCCAATGGAATGATCAGGACGGCATCAAGCTTCGGCTCTCCTCCGCCGAGCAACTGGTGAAACATAACGGACCGAGCTTTGTCTGCGTTCTCGCGGTCGATGACGACCTTCAGTTCACCGGGATGCGAATGATCCATTGCCGCGGGACGATTGTGGGCAGAGTCCTGAAACGACTGCGCGAAGCCGAGGCCCGGGCAGAGCGGCCGAACGGCATCTGGCTCACGATCAAACCGTCGGATTTCGCCGATGCAACAGCGGCCGATCACCGGGCTCTGCGATCCGCCCTCGAGGCGGCCTGTTCGAGCGACCAGATGGCCTATCTGACGGCCAAGGATCGGGAGCGGAAAACCATCGGATTCGAGGAGGGCGCCCGGGAGCTCAAGGTCAAATTCTCCGCGAACGAGGACGAGATCGTCGACGCCTTCCTGGGTCTGCGCCCCATCAAGGCGAGCATGGTCAGTCCCACCGAAACACGGTTCGGCATCGCGCTGCCTTGGCACGATGTGCCCGAGGGCCCCGCGACGCTTTCGATCCGCCCGCAGCCAGACCGATGCGCTGTCGTCTTCCGAACGACTGACAAGACCTACCGAATGCGGGGACGGGCGTATCGGCCTCCGGCTCAGGTCAATGCCGCTGCCGCCCGGCCAAAGGTCCTGATCCGTACCGATCTGCTCCGGATGGCCGTTGTGTCCAAGGGGCGCGGCCAGGACATCACCCTCACCGTCACTATAGGCCTCGACGACGACCTGCCGGAGAACGCGAAGCGCAAGCCATCTGAATGGCGAGACGCCTATGCGGTTCTCGCCGGTATCACCCGCGGTGGGGTAGAGATGCAGGTGGGCTTCACCCGCAAGCAGGTTCTTAGCCAACGCCTGGAGGATGCGGCAGCCCGTCCGGGGCCGGAGTGGCGCAAGCTGTCGCGGCTGACGAACGCCGCAGCCCTGGTGTTCGAGCGCGCGTGCGCGCCCAACGCCAAGGCATCGCTCGAGGACCTGTGGGCAGCGGGCAATGACCTGACGACCTTGGCCGCGATGATCCGCGATCCGAAATCCGTGACAGGCGTGACCTTCACGACGCAAAGGGAAATCGCCTTGCCGCGCCCGGAAGCGATCCCGATGATGCTCGGCAATTCCTTCAAGGTCGGCGAACACGTCATCGCATACGGCGCGCGGGCCGCGGTCACGGCAACCGGCGGCGAGGCCGAAACCGATGTCACATGGTCGTCGGACACGCTCGTTGTCCTCGGTCTGCAGCGGGTGACATCCGAGCGCCAGTTGTACACCTTTCTCGACGGTCTGCCGCCCGAACCCTACCGCGTGATCACCGGGGTCTATCAGGCAGGCTCGCCCCGGGCCGGCAGTATTCAAGCCGCGGCGCCGGGGCCCGAAGGGCCATAGGTCGTACCGCGGCATACGCACTGTGGGTTGAGGCGAGCGCCGCCTCCGGTGGTTGCCTTCGCAAGCTTGACGGTGCGGCTTTTCCTCGATCGATTTCGCGAAGATCAGGCTCCCCGACGCAACAAGATAGGCGGAAGGTTCGCCCGCCGACCGAAGCCATTGGGGAAGACATCGCATGCAACTCATCACAAACGCCGGCGACGGCCATCGGGCGGCGATCAAGTCTGTGCTCGGCGGCAGTCGCGAAGTTCTTGTCGCGGTGGCCTTTCTCAAGCGGGCTGGAGCGGCCTTCCTTTGCGAGGTGCTGAGACCCATTCTGCTCGCGAAAGGACGAGCGCGTGTTTTCGTGGGCACCGACTTCTTCCTCACCGAGCCAGAGGCGCTGCAATCGCTGCTGACACTGTCCGAGGAACTCAAAGGTCTTGAGGTCTTCGTTGGGTCTCGCGCCAAGGCGACCTTCCATCCCAAGACCTATGCGGGGTTTAGCTCTTCCGGCCTGCGCTGCCTCATTGGTTCAGCCAATCTCACAGGCGGCGCCCTGGGCAGGAATATCGAGACCTCGATCCAGGTCGAGGCGCCGGAAACGTCCGAGTTTGCCACGGAGGTCAGGGAGATGTTTGGCTGTCTGGCCAACAGCGGGCGATTTCAGGTCCTCACCCCGCTGAGTCTGCTGGCTTACAAATCGGTGTGGCGCCCGGTCGATAAGGCGCGCGACAAGTTCGAGAAGGCCGTGAAGGCGGCCGAGATTGGCCAAGTCGATCTGGGCAAGCTTGGCGCCTACTATCAACAATATCTGGCCGACGAGGAGGCCCAGGCGGACCTCGCCGAGCGGACCGCCAACCGGAAAATCGCCCGTTCGGTCCAGCGCAAAATCGCCAGGCTGGGCGGCAAGCAGGTGTCCGGGTCCGATCGCGTTCTACTGAAGACCTACCTTCAGGATTTGATGAGCGGGGCGAATGGTGGTCGCCATCTTTGGCCTTCCGACAACATCTTCCGGCGCGCCGGGCAGGGGCTCAAGGCTCCGCGCAAGATGATCGCGCTGTTTCTGGAAGGGCAGGCCGCGTCAAAGGCGGGACCTGCCGACGGCTACGGCGTGCTGCGCGAAATTGGCCTGGAACTGGAGGGCGTGGGGCTAAACCTCGTCACCGAGGTCCTCTCGACCTATGCGCCCAAGCGCTACGCCGTGGTCAACCGCAACACCGAAAAGGCCCTGGCTTACCTCGGCCTCACCTTCGCGGGGGCGAGCTCCCTGTCCCTCAAGGCCGTGACTCCCGCTCGCTATGTCGAAATCCAGGGCCTGATCAGTGCCGTGCGCGACCACATCGGCACCGGGGATTTCCCCGAGACGGACGCCTTCCTGAACTGGATTTTTCACCGGAAGGTCCGCGGCTGAGCCCCGGTCCGCGCGCCGTCAGCCAGACGGTTGCGCAGTTCATCCCGGGCCAATATCCACACCGAAAGATTGGACTAATGAACAAGACGCCATTCGGCCGCGGGTGCGGTGCTCGTCTGACAGCGATCAACGATCAACTCTGTTTCGGAGCCTTCGCGGCCGAGGAGCTCAATCGAACCATCATCGCTCACGCCGACCCTTCAGCCACGACGACCGCGGCCGCCTTCCCGTCCAATTCGCACGCCGCGCGCATCGATCGCCGGCTCGCCGATCTGCCCACCTTTGAAGCCAGGGCGACGGACACTCTGTGCGCCTCCGCGCTCATCGCGGCTTCGGAACACGTCCAGGCTTATTTCAAGACCGCCAGAGCCACGATTCGACGGTTGACCGGAACACTGTCGCCAGTGACCCAGGGCGGAGACGATGAGCGGCTCCAGGGCCTGCTGATCGCCCTCGGCGCCCCTGTCGCGGCCGAGGTCTTTGATACTGTCATCTACCTTCGGGCGCGGCGAAACCGTCTCGTCCATGAGGGCCCGCTGCCGGCCGCGCTGCAGTTATTTTCATGACCGGCGCCCAAAGGCTCGAACATTATTGGAAAGGGCGTCCCACCAATCTTCTCGGATTTGATTTCCACAATCAGGCTTTGGACCATTTTCGCGCGGAGGACGGCTACGCGATGATGAACCTGTTCCGCATTTGCCAGACGACGATTGATCAGTGGGTGGCCAGCTCGCTGCCTCTTAACGGCGTCGCCGAGGAAATAGCCCGGGACGCGATCGTGCGGCAGCCTGCCTTGCGGAACGATATCCCCAGGCTGAACCGGACTACCCGTGCCTTAGTGAAACGCGACTACGGGCAGCAAATCTCGGAGGCCATGATCGATGCTCCGGTCCGGGCCGCAAGAGCGATCTGACCCGAACTGACCTAGGGGTTCTGGGTACGGATGGCGGCGGGAAGTCCCGCACCGTCTCCCCTTAAGCCGATCCGGTCTTAGATCGGCCAAGTGGGGAGGACGATTTTGAGCGCGGCCCGGAGATCCTCGACCCTGTCCTGCAGTCCGGGATCAAAGTCATCCAGCGCCTGAAGCAAGGCCACGAAATAGGGCTCTTTGTGATCGTCCGGCTCGACAAGGGCGGCGATCAGAGCCGCGCGAAAGCCCGCTTTCGGGCCATCCTTTGGCAACTCCCGGAGCGTCCGGAACACCATGTCGGCGATTATGTGCCTGAACCGCTCCGGAACCTGTTGTGACGTCAGCAACGCCTCGAAGCAGTCCGTCATCGCAAGGATCGCTGATTTCGGGATGTTTCCCGGTTCACTGGTCGGGCGGGGCGACGCGAGGACCAGGTGCGGGCTCCCTCCAGGCAGCCCGTTAACCGATGCGATCCAGCGCAGCTGCATGCTGAAGAGCTGCTGGATCAGATACGCGGCCCGGGTCGGCGTTTCGGCGAACCCGTCCACGCCGGGCTGCGTCTCGTCGTAGAGATCAAGCAGAGGCGCGAGAACATGGGGCGTATAGAACAGCCACATATGGTCCTCGATGCGCTGCATCAGGGCGGCGGAGACCATCATGTCGAGAAATCTGATCCCGACGAACGTCTGGTCCTTCCATCGGCCGACGTCGCTGAAGCGTCCCAGAGGCGCGTTAAGCTGGGCCGCGTAACCCGTCGCCCGGGCCTGACGGAGAGTTTCGACCACCGCCTCCATGACCGGCTCCCAGGCGCCGATGTCACGGGCATGTTCGGCGTTGTCGAAGAGGAAGTGCAGGTAGGTGTTGTGGTCAGGGAAGTGGTACCCCGGTCCTGACGTGTTCTGATTGCCCGCGACCTCTACATAGAGCGGACTGCCGGGGGTTGAGATCAAGGTCTCGAGGACATCATCGGCGAAGTCGAACATCAGGGTGTGCCGGCGGGCCATCATGTCCACCGCGAGCTGCGGGCGTTCGAGCGCGATGAACCGCACCAGATCGGGCCGTTGATGCATCAGGCGTTGGATCGCCTTGGCCGCCGCCTGGTGATCGGGGCTGGCCATCCCATCCTTCCCCTCGCTGACCTTCTCGACCATGCCGAGCTCAGGCGCGGCGATCCTGCACAGTTCGCCGAAACGCTTCTCTTCGGCGAGGGCGGTAAGGAGGCCGGCGAGTTGTGGAAGGTGGCGCGGGCGCAGCCGCCTCGGCCAGACCCGCCAGGCCACGAAGGCAAGCCAGGCCAGGATAACAAGATAGGCCGCGTCGTCTGGGGAGAGCCTGCCGCCGCCTCCCCCGAGCACGAGACCATCGCAAAGGGGCCCGGCGACGCAGGACCGACCCGTGACCTCGAAGAGCTGCAGGTGAATGACCAGGGGGAGCACCAGAAGCGATCCGAAGAGGATGGACCGCTTGTGCAGCAGAAGCCGCCGACGCGTCGCGTCACTCGCCAGGGCCAGAAGCGCCAGGATCAGGCCTACGAAAGTCAGAAAGCCGTCGATGGTCATCGGCAAAGTCCCCCGGGATCAAGCGTCAGTCTGTGTTTGTGATGTACCGAGACGTGTGATCAAGTCTGGGCGTCTCGCCGGGCGGTCGGGCGCTTACTGGACTGCCTCTGTTCGATATGCGGACCAGGGCGCTGTACGTCCATCCTTGCCAATGGTGCCGGAATGCGGCGACATGAAAGTCGGTGCAGCTGGAGAGAACACCATGGCGAGCATGTGCCGCCCACGCGGCGCCCGGCCAGCGCGGTTATGCAGGCCGAAGGGGTCTCTGCTGTCTTCTCTTCAGGACATCTTGAGCGATTACCGCCTCGACAGTGCGGCCCGGGCTTCCGAGGACGCCTACTGGGCTGACAAGACGGTCGACCTCGATGCCGCTATCCGCAGGGCGTGTGCCAGCACCGACGTCTACGGCAAACGTCATTCGCATCAGAACCGCATTCCGGCCGAGGTGATGACCGCAGCCGCCGATGTCTTGTGCGCGAGGACCGACGACATTCAGGGCGCCTCGGACTTCGAGGCGCTTCACCAGGTCATCAAACAGTTGATCGGCTGGATGCCGGGCATAGGTCCGATGCAGATTTACGATTTCGCGACGCGTATCGGGCTCTGGCTTGGCAAATCGCCAGTGCTCGTCCACCTCCATGCCGGCGTGACGATTGGGGCCAAGAATCTCGGTATCAATGTCCGCAACCGGGCTACGGTGAGGCCTGACGAACTGCCGGCCCCGTTTTGTGATCTCCCTGCCTCGGAGATCGAGGACATTCTCTGCATCTACAAGGAGGATCTTCTGGCTCTGCCGCGATGACCGACGCCAGCCGAGGGGGAAGTGGGCAGAAGCACGCAGCACTGAACTAAAGAGAGCATCGGCTGGCCGCCACTACGAGACTGGCAGCTCCTGATTTAGTTTCATGAGGCAGTGGAGACGAAGTTGCGCGAAGCCCTAACCGCAGATGTTGGCGCGGAGCCGATTGGCGATGTCTATCACAGCCGTGATCAGGGGTGCGCCGACAGGGCGTGAGCCGTGTTTACGGCTTGCGCGCCGGCCACCAAGAGATCAGGCCATGCGCTGGTCGAGTTCCGGGATGCGCCAGAAGCGGACATTACGCCCAGCGAGGAAAGACGACCTTAGGGGACGGCTCGCGCGCAAGGGTAGCTCAAGCGGATGGCCGTGAAGCCGCGACGCATCCAACCACTGCAACTTGTGACCCCCGGCGGCTCCGATGGCCAGAACGACACGCGGTCCAGAACTTAATCTCGCTGATTGCGTGCTTACTCCGGGCCCCCTCAGCCCGTCGACGCCAGAGACACTTCGTGCATTTGGCCGATAGCGCCGAGCACCTCCTCGTAGCGATCCTTACGAAGCACGGATAGCTTGCTGTCCAAAACGCACCTCGTCGCTGTGGCCAACGTCGGGAGCGCCGAAAATTCGTCTACGGAAATGGTCGCTAGGATCATCTGCTGATCCAACAGCTTCCTCGAAACAATGAAGTCGAGAATTGCTCGCCTGTTAGTCGCGTCTTGCTCCTGCTGAAAAGGAGAATCAATAAGTAGGGGGCAATGCGTGAAGGTGTTGAACTGAGACATTGTATTTAGCAGCGCAAAGTATTGCGCCAGCAGGGCGCGCGGCAAATCGCTACCTAGCGCGTTATTCTTGATTTGCTTATCGAGCGCATCATAGTCTTCTTCTCCCAGCACGCTAACGTTCAGTGCGTTCAGGTACTCTTTCATTCGGGCTTTATACCAAGTGAGGATTTCTTTCTTTCGAACCGCGTCGAGTTCAAGACCCTCACTATTTTCCGAAATTTTTCCGTTTACGACGTCCTCTCGCTTCAACATCTCCTCGATGTCGTGATTGAGCGCCGCGATCATTTCCTTCATGCCCTCGGATGCAATCAACTCTGCAAGCGTCACGTTTTCCTTCGTGCGCGCTAGACTCGATTCCACGTTGACGAGGTTGGATGAAACTAGGCGGTATTCCCCCTCAATGGCGTCAAGTTGCGCGGAATAGTCGGCACGCTTCTTCAGCCATTGATCCACGAGTGCGTGGCACTTATCGATGTCATCCAAGATGCCAAAGCGTTCGGCAAACGAGTTACAAAATTCGGTCCCGCAAGTAGGGCAGCCCACGACATCAGGTGTGGAGGCAGACGCCGAGTAGCGATAGTCAGCATCAAGCTCACCTATAGCGCGCCTTAATACATTGAGTTCAGTATCAACGACATTACGCTGATTGCGCACTTCTTTTATTCGAGACAGAATGATTTGCTGGCGCCCGTAGACTTCGTTGACTTCGTCAACGAGTTTTTCCATCTCCGCCTTGAAGGATTCCGGGTCTATATCTACCTGAACGCCGATCTTGCGCTTCTGAACCGAGTTACGGGCAGACTGCATCGACTCCCGATCGGCTTGCAAACCGGCTAACTCTTCATGAAGCTCTATAGCCCGCTTTTTGGCGTCGTAGAACGTTTGGGATCTTACCCCCAAATGGTAATCCAGCATTAGCCTCCTATAGCTGCTGAACTGCCGAAGACCTACAAAAGAGGACCAGCTCGTAGACCATCCCTCATCTTGGTCGATATAGAATGGTAGAAAGTAGAAGGCGGGCCCCGCGCTCCCAAGCTTACCGTCCGCCTGTCGTTCAAGCTCTATATCGAAGCCCAACAGCTTGTTCATGAACTGACCAAAGCCGCTGCTACCGCCTATACCGGCGTACCGGGACAGGAAATTCTTGTCCCCGTCAAACACACCAAAATACTTCTCATCTCTTACGACATAGTATTCGGAACCTCCAATGGCGACCCGAACACAATATATCGGGCTTGCTCGCCTCCAAACCGTGTTGTTGATCTGAGGGGTATCAGCCCCCAAACAGTGATAAAGCGACTTGATTACGGTCGACTTGCCGACATCATTCTCCCCCAGGAGAAGGTTCACGCCGGGATTGAAGCTGAGACTCAGCGCCGCCTTCTCGACCTTTGAGATGATCCACAGGTTCAGAAACACGAGGTTTTTCAAAATACGAGCCCCTTCTGAGATTGCGGATTAGCCGCTTATAGTTAAATGCCGTCATAATACACAATTACCCCCAGCGCGCGTAAGTAGTCTGGGTTTTTGTACACGTTACCGAAATCCCCGGCCATGATTTCGTCGACGCAGACGTCGAGATAAGCTGGCAGCTCTGGAGGGTTAGCCGCTCCCGCTACGATATGGTCACGCATCGTCGCGGCGATGACCTTCACCTCGGCGTTGAGTGGATTGTAAAAGTCTTTCGATGCCTCAGGAATGTTTTTCTGCATCCGCATTATGTCGGCAAACACCCATCCACAGCTAGTCAGATGGGCGCTTATAGTTGCAAGATCAGGCAGCGGTGCTGACTTGGCGTTCATAACCGCAAGGGTCTTCGAAACTAGCGCTCTATCGACGCATTTTTTGCTGAGCAGGTCGGCGACTGTATGAATCTGCGCAGAGTCAAAATTGTTACGACGGGCTATCTCGGTTTTGATCAGCCGAATCCACGTTCTGATGTTCAGGCTGTGATCTTCGCCAAACTCATTACAGAAGAGATCTAGCGCCTCCCCCTCAAGAAAACTTTGCATCGCGTCGAGGGAAACTCCGGAGACCCGGAAGTGCAGTTTTTTGAGACGGTTCTCGTCGAAGTTCGGAACTTCCCCCTTGAGCTTGCTTAGCAGGCGATCGCGGAATTTCTCGTCGAGGTCATCAGCGCAGACGATGTCGTCGGCGAACTCGAATGCGTTATTCGAAACGAGGGTGACCCGGACATCATGCGAGGCGCAAATCCCGTCAAAGTTGCACAACATCTTTCCCAGGATTGATGATTTTCCAGCCGGGCGGGTCGTGATGCTGCTAAGGGTTCGCGGCTTCGACGCTGCGGATGTCTTAACCTGCGCGAATTCAGCGCTGGAGGGGCTAACTTCTGGCGTTAGAAACAGCACGTCGTCATGGAATTCGAACGCAATGATATAGCTCTCACCATCGATGTGCTTGCGCATCATCCGGCAAAACGCCCAGTCTTTCTGGTAGTCGAAACGTGCTGCCGAGTCAGCCCCGGCTGTTTCTCGCTGCGGCTTTTTCGCCAGATCGGAAAGCAAATTACCCATGTCCGCTCCCCTTCGATCGCAAACGCTATCGGCTGAACCCGGTGGTTGCAAGAACGCGGTCAGTCGGCGAGCGTCCCGAGGTGGCGAAGCTTGGGAAATCGGAGGCAACGACCGTGGAGGAAGCCGCCACCATAGTACCATTTGCCATGATCAAGAGTCGGCGCGCTGAGCGGCGACAGAGACAACGTCCGCCATTTATTGAACGCGCCTCAGCTGCCCATAAGCGGCTGATTGGAACTGCCGCTTTGAGTC
>Ga0247812_10000787_pt1 | contig 18327 bp, 10 predicted proteins | sample UWRJL149409B1_FD_178011 | JGI IMG/M metagenome (GOLD analysis project Ga0247812, IMG submission 178011) | Plant litter microbial communities from Arlington Agricultural Research Station in Wisconsin, United States - UWRJ-L149-409B-1 | ecosystem: Environmental > Terrestrial > Plant litter >...
CAACCTAGCTTCCCTAGACAGGTATGTACGTGATTCGGAGACGGGTATTGTAGCATACGATTTTACAGAAGGTGATAGGGTAACCTTTCAGCACAGTTTCAGCAGTTCATCTACCCCTGATAAATGGTTCAACAACCCTCCACTTGATTTTGCGGTTAGTGGCTTTGAGATAAAAGTTGATACGGAGACTACACCAAACGAGACAAAATATCTTTTAAAGATTAAGAAATCCAGTGTACTTCCAATCATCGATTTGACCGATAAAGAGGTATTGCTTGAAATATACACACCTAAAAAGAACAATGAGAACATCGATACTAAAGTTTTCTATGAAATGGGTGAGCAGTTTGATATTATAGACGGACAATATTCTGTAACGTCAGGTTCGATTACAAAAGGTGATGCCTATATAAGACCACGAAAATTCCTTTCAAACGTAGAGGATTCCAATGATGTATTCGCTTTACCCGTACAGGATTTAAACTTTTCAGATGACTATATCAGTAATTTTTGGAGTGCTGGCAGGGGAAGGACATACAGGGACGAAGTTGGCAGGGTAAGAAGAAAGGCAAGTTTCAGGTATGGTGATACATTTGCAATCGGAAGCCTTAACAACAATATAAACAGGTTCTATGCTAACCGTATCTATGGGGATGAGCCAGCACAGACTACTAGCATATATGGGGCTATCATAAAGATGGTGATGAGGGATAACTACCTTATAGTTCTTCAAGAGCTTAAAGTAGGACATGTACCCGTAAACTCATCAATCCTAGAAGACCAAGCAGAACAGCAGAACGTAGCAATAAGCAACAAACTGTTCAACAACATACGCTATATGCCAAGTAATATGGGTACGGGTCTTGCAAGAAAGGCTATATCCGTAAGTGGAAAGAATGCGGTATATTTTATCGACCCAAACAACGGCTACCCTTGTAGAGATGGTTACGATGGGTTGAAGATTATAAACGTCAAGATGTCCAAATATTTTGTGGGCAAATTAAAGAATGTTGACCCCGATAGCATAGTAGCTTATTACGACGATTTCAATGAAGAGTGGAACGTAACCTTTACGGATGCACAGGGTGATATTCAGGTTATCAGTTTCTCACAGGCAGAATGGCAGTATAGGGATGATTATGATTTAACGGTTGATGACGTAACCATAGTACAGCCCGAACACGGAACAGTTACCGAAGTTGACGGAAATCTACTTTATACACCTGATACGGATTATATAGGAAATGATACGGTTGGGATAGTGTTCGTTGTAAATTCTCAGGTAATAACAAAAAATGCCTGTATAAACGTATTAGCAGGAGACTCGGAGGTTCAGGAGTTTTCTTTTGTGGACGTGTTCTTCCAAGAACTGGGTATTCAGGCGGTAAGCAACGATAATTTTGTTACAGGAGCAACAGTTCCCGTAGCAATAAGCATAACAGGTGGACAGTACCGTATAAATGACGGAGCTTGGACTTCAACAGCAGGAACTATCAACCCGAACGATAAATTTGCAGTTAGGGTGCTAACCTCAGCAGATTACGAAGAGACTACAAGTACAACATTAACTGTAGGGGATAAGAGCGCAACGTTCAATGCAACTACCAAACCAGAGACAGCACCTTTTGAAAGTGTGGAGAAATCAGGTACGGCAACAAAGAACAACTGTCCTGTAGGAAGTACACCTTCACCTCCCGTAACCTATGTTGTAGAGGCTGGTCGCTATTCATCATACATATCACAGGAAGATGCTGATGCAAAGGCTCAGGCAGATGTAGATGCCAATAAACAGGCTAACGCAAATGAATTTGGAACTTGTATAGTTACCACACCAATAGGCAATGATTTCCAGTCGCAAACCTTTATAAAAAATGACTGTACAGGAGGATTGATAGGCTCGTCATACGTGTACTCGGTAGCACCTAACACCTTTTACGCAGCCAACAAAACAGCAGCCAACAACCTAGCTTTAGCGGATATTGCAGCTAACGGACAATCTACTGCAAACTCTGCGGGAACTTGCTCGTCACCAAGCTACTTTACTTTTCAGGTTGTTATGTACGGAAATTACAGAGATGTAAGATATAACCCAACAGATAGTAGAGGACTTAGTTTCCAATTTGCAAATGGGGGCGGATACACAAACAATTTTGCAAGCAAGTTGGTTAGTACGGTTATCACAAGAAATGGTGTTACACATACTTTTTCAATTCCATTTGCAGGAACTAGTGTGGATTTGTTAGCTGTAAAGGCATACCTAACCACATCGTCTACATCGGTAGCAGGCTCTTTCCCATCAAGACTTTACCATAACGGTACTTTGGTGGGAGCACCATCACAGACAGTTTCGGCAGGTATACCTACCAATACACAGTATATATTAACAGTTGCTACATCATTAAGTACAACCTTAACATCGGGAAGTGTTGTAAGACTTGAACACGGAACTGCGCCTGTAGCACCAACATATTACAGTGCATATTACAGCGCATCAGCTACAAAGAACAACTGTGGAGAGGGGCAAACAGGCTCAACCGTAACATTGGTAGCAGAAGAGAACGCATTTACATCTACGATTTCACAAATAGATGCAGACAATCAGGCAATATCTTATGTAGAGGCAAACAAACAATCCAATGCCAATACCTACGGAACTTGTAGTGTAGTATGTACTCTTGCAATATCTACCTCTAAAACAAACGAAACCTCAACAGGTGGCAATAACGGAACAATAACCATAACAGCTACAGGCGCAGTTGGTGCTCTACAGTTCTCTAAGGATAACGGTACAACTTGGGTGTCGGGAACAAGTCCTTACACATTCACAGGTCTAGCCCCTGCAACCTACATAGTTAAGGCAAAAGATGCTAATAACTGCCAAGCTACAGCTAGTGTAACCATAAATCCTTTTGTGCCTAGTGGGATACCGATTAACGTGCAGGTTCAGAATATATCAGGAAGTAATGCTACTGTCGGTTCTGTTTCTTTTGGTGGAACTGGTAGTACAATTGTTTTTTCTCCTGTTGTTTCGGCAGGCGTAACATCTGCTAATACAGCGTCCAGCCAAAGTTCAACACCTATAAGCTTAAGTGTGAATTTTAATACTCTTGGAGCAGGTTACACTTTTACGTATTATTCATATCTATACAAAAATGGCACTTTAATAGACACTAAAAGTTTAGTAGAGTCAACAGGCACAGCACAAACAAAAGTCTTGACACATACAGGTGTTAGCATTTCAGCTGGGGATAACCTTAAAACAGTATTGGCAACATCAGCTTATAATCCTTATTATTTCTTAGCTGATTTTGAACAATTTGAAGGTAATAGCTCATCTGCTTGTTCTCTTGTTTATGATGATGAAATTTTATTGTACACACCAAGACCAGACGGGACTATAGAAATCGGGGATACTGTCTACAGTTCATTGGTTCTAGGGAAATATGAACCTTGGATTCCTGCCCCTGGGTCAGAGTTCATCAGTTTTACCTTGGCAGGTGTAAGAATTTGGATACAGTTAAATTCAAGTGGTATAGTTGTCGCTAAAGGTGTGTGTGGTAGTACTAGTTATTACGAGGTTACTAATATGGCTGACAACTCAATAGATGGGGGTACTATTTGCGCAGCTACATTATCTCCAATTGGCCCATTTTACAGTGTCAATTCTGATGGAAGACTTTATGTAGGAGATACTGTTTACTATGGAGGGCCGACTACTTATTTCCCACTTACAGCACCTAATCCTTTCTTTTTATCATACATAGAAGCAGGGGTAAGGATTAAATTGGCGGTATCTACAGCAGGAGTTGTAACAGCTAAAACAGTGTGTGGGGATGATGACTATGAATTACTTGAATCAAATATTGATTTACCAGATTTTATAGGTTCAAGCGTTACGTTTGGAAGTAATTTTCTTTATACACACACCATCACATCTCTCAAAGAACCTTTATCATTGACTACCCCACCACAATCATTTGGTAGTGGAGCAAGTGATATATCGTTGTACGCTATAGATAATTCTGATAAAAGGCTTTATGCAGGTTCACTGAACGGAATAGTCAGTACACCTTCTGACGGGTCTCCATTCCCTTATATGCTCAAAAACATCAGTTTTTCTGTTCAAAGATTTATATCAGAATTTCCATCAGAAACAAACATAAAAATCAGAATTACTTTAAATAGGGTTTCTGGGAGTTCATTCGCTCGCCAAATAGATACTGCATTAATATATGGTGGTTTTTATCCTGTACCCTCTTCGGTTGTTGGAAATACTTATGGTGCTAAAAGTATAACAAGCCTAGTTACCCTAACCCCAATAATAACCTCTTTGGCTACATTTATAAGAGAATACAAGATAGAGTTATTACCATTAGGAAAATGTAATATTTATTATAAAGATATATAACAAAATGCCAAGATACGAAAACATACAGAACACACCTTTAGAAATCAACTTCAACGAACTGTTGAATGACAGGGGTTGGGAATTGAACGGGGATACAGCTACCCATTACTCATGTAACGTAAATAGTGAACTTAAATTAGTAACCTACGATATAGAGCCAAACGTAAACTATACGGTATCTTTCAAGATAGTTGAAATGAACAGTAGCCCTTTATTACAGGTAGGTTTTGGTACACCACTATATAGCTACACAACACCACAGGAAGTTTCAATACCATTCTCTACCACTACATCAGGACAGAAGTTAACCTTTTGGGGAAGTGGTTACATCAAATTACAGGTAATAAATATCAAAAGAGAGGGTGAGGATAGCACTACAGCTAGCGCAGAAACTATTACTTGGAGTGAAAAGACAAACAGATGGGTTTCATTCAGAAGCTACAGACCTGAAAAGGGGTTCAGCATGTTTACGGATATGTTTACGTACATGAACGGTAATCTTTGGGTACACAGGGACAGTGCTAACCGAAACAATTTCTATAACCAACAGTTCCAGACAAGGGTGCAGTTTCCAACAGGTGCAGTATCCATCAAGAACTATCAGTCGGTAGCTATCCACTCAAACATAATCATGGCAACCACAACAGACGGTATAACCACGAGTTTGGGTCACGTATCGGATTTGATAGAAACAGATTTTACCAAGAAAGAGGGTATATGGTACGCCAATTTTTTAAGGGACAAACTGACAGGAATGATAAACGGGGAGCGCATAAAAGGGAGATTTTTGGTAATGGAACTAGAAACAATAGATGGTTCAAAAAAATTACAGTTGTTTAAAATAATCGTTAAGTCTACCATATCAACGGCAAATGAATAATTAGCTAACCCTGTCTAAAAATTAGTGGTATTTAGTCTTAAATTTGTGGAAAATAAAAGATTAAGTATATGGCATTACCATTGTTACCACTTTTAGGCATAGGTGCAGGTACATTGTTTGGGGCAGCTCAGGTATTGAAAGCAGGACAGCTAGAACGTAATAACCCTTTTCAAGCGAGAACTGTAAACTCCCTAATAGCACAAAACCAAGCACAAGCACAAAATCAAGCGCAGATTGGTATAGCACAGCAACAATATAATAACGCACGTAACCAACAGGCACAGAATTTAGCTACAGTCTTAGGTACAGCTTCAAGAACGGGTAGGAATATTCCATTAGCAGGTTTGTTAAGACAGGGTAACCTATCCACCCAACAGTTGAATGCAACAGATGCACAGGCAAGACAACAGAACCAAAGATACGCAGCACAGCAAAATCAGGTATTGGCACAGGAACAGCAGAACGTAAGGAGCTATAACATCGAACAACCGTACCTACGTAGACAGCAACAGGCAGCTGAAATGAGAAATTCAGGTATTTCCAATATATTCGGAGGTATCGGTGCAGCCACCTCGATTGGTCTTATGACAGGTGGTAATGCTACCCCACAACCAACAGAGCAACTTCAGCAACAACCCTACGTACCTAATTTCTTTGGTAATATGCAGAGATATGGAAATAGAAACTACGGACTTGGAGGGTTTAATTCATAATTATGGACAACTACGCAGGAGGTGGAGCAGTTAACCTTGGAGGGTTTTTTAGCGGTATTACAAACACCGTAGCTAGAGAACAGCAGAGACTTGCAAACCAACAGGCACAAGAAGCTAAAAGATTACAATCTGAACAAGATAAACTAACAGATATTGTTAAAAAGGTAAATGTTAATGGTGTTCAAAAACAACACCTACCTGAAATAACAGCCAAACTTGAAAGTATCTACGACACTTACTATAAAGCTAACCAAGCAGAGAAGCAATCTGACAGATTAGCGTATAGATTGGAATTAGAAAAAAATATAGCTGAACTTGGTGCAGATGTAGCAATGTCTAAACAGTACGGTCAACAATTTCTTAAGGTGGCTGACCAAATAGCTTTAAAACCGCAGTTATTTTCAGGAGATGCTCGAAAACAATTTGAACTGAATTTCAATAAACCTTTAAGTCAACTAAATGGTACAGAGGCTAACCTACAAATGTATATATCACCTGATACAAGCATATTAGATAAAACAGAAGACATTATTACAAAATCTTTGTGGTCTAGAGCTAACGAAAAAACAACTTACGGTAAGACGATAGGTGTTGGGCAAACAGGAGACAGGGTTACTCAGACTTTTAAAACGAAGTCTATTAACCAAGATGATTTGGGTGCAGAGATATTCAAGACATACAATGACAACAGTGGGTATAGAAATATAATAGACTACCAAGCATCACAAGTTGGTATGACACCACAGGAGTATCTATTGGAACGTACCAAAACTATCTCTCAAATCAATAAACCTATTGTGGAAGAGGGTCAATTTAGAAATAGCAGACCAAGAGCGCCTAAATCGAGCAGTTCAGATTCTGTTAACTCAGGGTTTACGGTTGAGAATAATTTTGACATAAACTACGGTTCAAGGACAGCAGGTAAAACAGCTACGGTTACGGCAAGAGAATATGTAGCTATACCAACTTCACCAACTATCAGTGCTGGTAAGTTCAGCATGCAGGATACAGATGGAAACCAATATGACAGCAAAAACACAACAGAAGAGTTGAAACTTGTAAGCGTAGGTACATTCCCTGTACTCAAATCAAACGTACAGACTAAATCAGCAGGTACTTTAAAAGCAGGTGCTATGGCTACCAAGAGTTATGCCGAGAAAAACCCAGATAAGGTTGAATACGTACCTAAAGCAGTGGTTAACGTTAAGCGCAAGAGACAAAGTGGGGATGGAGATATAACAACTACCTATTTTGCCGACCCTAAAGAGGTTATTGCACGTACAAAGCTAACCAAAGCGCAAAAAACAGCACTAGATGCCTATACTCAAACAGCTAGAAGCAAAAGTACAGCACCTAGAACCGCAACCACTACATCAACTACTCCAAAAAAGAAAACTATATCAGGATTTTAAGAAATTATGGCACAAGAAGACGATAAAATAAAAGCGTTATACAATGGCGTATCCAAAGATTACGATGTAGGTACTTTTGACGAGTTCAGTAAAAAACTAGCTGACCCTACAAAAAGAAAAGCTTTCTATGATGGTGTTGGTAAAGAATATAATCTTGGAAAATACGATGAATTTGAAAGAAAATTGGGAAAGCCAAGCGAAGTTTCTACAAAAGGCTCAAAGAATACTTCGGGAACATCTACAGAGCCATCAAGAATTTCCCAACAAGCTAATCCATTTGGAGCACCTACGCAGACCGTACCAACTATCAACGTTGCTACAGGAAAGACAGGTACTACAAAAGTAACTACAGGTACAAAGAAACCAAAAGCTAGTTTCGTAGAGAATATAGGTGACGCAGCTATTGCAGGACTTGGGCAGTTGGGCACTATAGCATCTTCTATACCTAGTGGGCTTATTGATACGTACGGTAAAATGAACCCTACAAATCAGGGCTTAGTTGGAGGTCTAGGTATTTTGGGCGATTGGATAAAAGACATTAAAACAACTGATAATGATAACCTAGCAATACAATATCTTGGTAGGATGGTAAACGGTACAAAAGAACTTAAACAATCGGTACCGAATGTAGTTGATGCGGAACAGTTTGGAAAGATAACCGAAAAATATACAGGATTACCTGAAGAGTTCAACCCTTTAAGCCCCAATAATAAGGCAGTCGAGTATTTCGCAGAAGTGCAGAAGTCTAACCATGACAAAGCCAACGCAAATTATAAGGGCGGTATATGGAAAGCTATACAAGATGGAGAATACAGTACTGCTGGTAAATTAGCCACTTTAGGTGCTGTTGAGAGTTTACCTTTGATGCTCGGATTAGTTGCCTCTAGGGGTGCAGGTCTAAGTGGAAATCAAGCACTAGTTGCCTTGGGTGTGGGAACTACCGAAGCAGAGTACCAACAGTTGAAAGAACAAGACCCTAACATAGATAAGAACATTCTTTTAATGAATGCACAATTGACAGGATTAGGTGAAGCAGGTAGTGAACTTGTAGGTACAAATTTATTGTATGACCAAGCTAAAAACCTGTTTAAAAGAGGTCTTAAAGATGAAGCTGAAAAATTAATTAAAACGGGGCTAAAAAGCTATATACAAAATGCTTTTAAGAAGTCATTCATTGGCTCTTCTGCGGTTTCTGATGCAAGTGGGGAAGGTATAAACCAAGTATGGAAGAATGCTGTTGACAAGTGGAGCGGTGTTGACCCTGAAAGAGATTATACAGACGGTGTAATGGATGCGGTGATAGTCAGTATGGTTTCTTCTGGCGGGTTAGCTACAGGTGCTAAAGCTTTATCTAAAATAGTAAATCCTAAAATAAAACAGGAAGTCAAAGAACAGACAGCGCAGATTGGCGATTTAAGTACTGATGTAGACAATACATTGTTACCTGAACAGACAAGGGAAGAGCTATTAAAACAAACTGTAAAAAATACGGAGAAAGTTAACAACAAAATTGATAAAGAATTTGAGAACTTCAACCAACTGACAGAAACTGACCAAAAAAAGGTAGTTTCGATAAATGATAAACTTGATGTTATAGATGAAGCATTGACAGCAGAGGGTATCACACCCACAACAAAAACAACACTTGAAGAGCAAAAGGTTAAGTTAGAAGAGCAGTTATCTGAAATTAAACCACCTAAAGTTGAAAATGTAGAGATTACCCCAACAGAAAATATACAAGCTATACCTGCGACTGAGAATGTGGAAAAGGTCAATGCACCTGTACAAGTTGATAATAAGGTAACGGAGGGTGTAAAAACCCAACCCGAATATTTTAACCAGTATAAAACAGCAGTTGAAGGAAGTTCAAATGTAAAAGAAGCTTTCGATAAGGCAGTAAACTTAACCGAAAATAAGGTATTAAGTGATACATTCAAAAAACAGTACAACCCTGATGGAACTTTAACACCTGAGCAAACTTTTGAAAGATTTTATAACAGCGTAAAAAGTATAGATGAAACCTTTGAAAATACAAAAGCTTTAACAGATGTAGGTACTAAGGAAGAATACGAGTCTTACGTAGAGAATGTATTTCCAGAAAGTAAGAATAAAACAATATATTATCACGGCAGTAAATCCCAGTTTGACGAATTTAACTTAGAAAACATCTCTAAAAATAGCGGAGACAGAGGTCTATTTGGTGAGGGTATATACCTATCCCCTGATAAAGCAGTTTCCGAAAACTACGGAGATAAAAACTACAAAGTCGTAGTAAATGTCAAGAACACGTTTACAAAAACAGCAGAGAACTTTGAAAAGTTATATCAAAAATTAAAACATCTAAACATACCCAAACATGTATTCGATGGTCAGGCATTAGCAATGATAACCCAAAGAAAAGGTGTAAGCACAGATGAAGTTACGCAAGCCATTAAGGATTTAGGATTTGACAGTGCAGTTAATTGGACTGAACTAGTTGTATTCGACCCAAAAAACGTACACATACTTGGTTCTAAAAATGATATAGAAAATTTTAAAAGATATAAGAACGGAGAACCTATAATAACCCCAGAAGTATCAGGAATAAAGAAATCACTTGTACCGCAAGAAGTTGTAGAAAAGGTAGAACCAGTTGTTAAACCTAAATTCACAATAAAAGGCGAAACAGTAACTCCTAAAATTGAAGTTGTTGACGTAGCTAATCCTGTAGTTCCAGAACAGACAGAAGAGTTGGTGCAGAAAAAAAGAACGTCAGTTCAAAGGGTGCTGAAAAGTTCAGAATACAGCCAAGCTTTTAAGGACAGTTTGGGGGAGCAGACCATAAGCTACACAGAACTACCAAACAAGATTACAGAGAGGGATGCACAGGCATTTATAGACATTAATGGGGAAGCTGAAACCATCAAGTCGCTGTACGATTTCAATAACGGGATAAAAAGTTCAGTTAGGTTTACTGTAATGCAGAAACTTATAGACAACTATGAGGAAGCAGGTGACTACGTAAAAGCAGGGGAATTGGCGCAGGAGCTTTATTCAAAGGGGACAGATTACGGTCAGGGTATACAGATATTCAGCACTTTTCCAAAACTATCAAGACAATCACAGATAGCTATTGCCGAAAAGAATGCAACCAACCAACGTGAAATATCCAAAAAACGAGCTAAACCAACAACTGATAAGATAGTTAAGGACTTTAAGGAGATAAACAAACAAACCGCAGAAGAAGTTGTGGCAAAGGTTACAAAAAAAGTAGATGAAGTGTTAAATACCAAACCTACGGTATCCGATGTAGCTCCAAAAGATTACGGTTCTAAGAATAAGATAGTAACAAAGGATAAATATAAAGAGGCACTTAAAAACTTGCGCAAAAAATCTTTTGCTTTTGCAGGTGGAGTACCTTTGGGGGATTTGGCAGTTATTGCAGGTTATCACTTGGAAGCTTCAAGCAGGGACTTTGCTACGTTCTCAAAAAGAATGGTTTCCGATGTAGGCACAAAAATAAAACCTTACTTAAAAGAGTTATATGCCGAGCAAAGAGATTTACAGGTAAAAGAGGGTGCAGTTGCTACCAACTACCTTACAGATAAAGAAATAGACGGTTACCTTGGGGAGCAGGACGGAACTGCATGGAAGAAAAAGTTTGACCAAGCGGTTAAGAAAACTGATGTAAAATCTGAAAAACTAAAGTCGGAAGCTATAGCAAAACTACAGCAGATAAGTAAGGAAGAAGGTCTTTGGGGTAAATACAAGGAAAGTGCAGCAACAAGGCTTAAAGGTGTAGTAAAGACGAATATTCAAAAAGAGTTAAGGGAAAACCCTTCATTAGAACAATTCACTACAGACTTGGTTCGTAATATGCGTGCCAAAATGATTGAGCTATTACCTGAAACAACTAAGAAAAAATCTACACCAACACCAGATTTGGAAGTTTTGGCAGATGCGTACAAGAATTTTGAAAAATACGAAGACGTTTGGCAAGCTACACAGGAACAGTTCAAGGAGAGATTTGCAGACCAACCAGAGGTGCTAGAAAACTTGGATAGGTATTTTGGTGAGATATTGGACAAACCTTTTAACGAGAAGCTTATAAACCGTACCGTAAACAAAGGTCTTAAGGATATGGGCAAAAATATCAATGACCTAATCGTACAGCACTATACAGTTTTGGACGGGACAAGACAGGATTTGGCAGATAAGCTTGTAGAACAGGCAGGTCTTACTGGCACACAGGCAAAAGCACTTTCAGATGCAGTACAAAAGGAGTTCGATAGGATAGCTACCCAAAAGAAACAACAGGCTCTTGAAAAGATATTCTCCAAGAAAGAAAGAAGAAAACCTGCTGTTAAAACTTTAGAGGGTGATATTATAAAAATGTCCAACCTAGGTGCATTTACGAACAACGATATTGTAGAGATGTATGGTGATAAGATGGGTTGGGCTAAACTAACCGACGAGCAGAGACAGAAGATAGGCGAACTTGCCGATATAGTACAGAACACTAAGGATAGTATTGCAAAAAGAAGAGCGACAGAAGATTTACTTGCTTACCAAGCTTTACTGAAAGGTAATTCCACAATGGATTTGGTTACCTCTATATGGTATGCAAATGTACTGTCGGGCTACAACACACAGATTGTCAACTTTGGGGCGAACGCTATAAATACTGCGTTACTATATGCGAATGCTGTAGCACGTAACCCTACAAGCGGAGTGTTTTTAGCTAGAGGTCTTGCAGGAGGTCTTAAAAGGGGGTTTTTAGAGGCAAAAGAAACGTTATCTACAGGATACTCACCAATCAAAGGTGCACCCGAAGTACCTACTTTACTTGAACTTAAAAGTTTTGTAGGTGGCATGAAAAACCCACTTAACTGGTTAAAATATGTTAGGCGTGTAATGATTGCAGCCGATGTTATATTCTTTGAGGGGCAAAAGGAAATGAGGGCATATCAGTTGGCTAAACAACGTGCCTCAAACGAGGGTAAGATAGAACCTACGCTAGACCAAATGAACAGGGCTATCGAAATTCTTGGTAGAACAGACGGTCAGATGTTAGCTATAGATGAAAGGGTTGAACTGGAATATCAGGACGAGATTTCACGCATAGATGGTTCAAGTCTGACACCAAAGGAAAAATCAGAGCTTAGAAAACTTGCGGAAAGTGATAAGAAAAGAAAGAAATTTGACTATATCGAACAGGAAAGACCAACCGACCTAGTAGAAGAAACAGCAACATATGCAGCTAGGGGAACTTATAACTACAAACCGCAGGGTGCTTTGGGTGCTTTTGCAAATGGTATAAACAATATAGTTGCAGACCTGCCAATACTAAGATACGCTGTACCTTTCACCAATATTATTGCAAATGTAGCCAATGAAACCATTGATTATACCCCTGTTGGTTTTATAAGACGTGCAGAGGCTAATATTGGCGGTGGTGTTTTAAGCTTTATGGGTGCTAACTTCAGAAGAGAACCTTTAACAGCTAACGAGAAAGCAGACCTTACAACAAAGGCTGTAATTGGTACGACATTAATGGGTATTACGATGTTATTATCACAAGTGGGTGTAGGAGACGACGATGAGCCGTTATTGGAAATTACAAGCAATGGTACAGGTGATTTTACAAAGAATGAGATACTTAGGGGAACAGGTTGGCAACCCTACTCTTTCAGGGTTAAAAAACCAAACGGTAAATACAGCAGTTGGATTTCATACCAGTATAGCCCTTTAATAGCGGGTCTTGGATTTGTTGGTCATTTTAACGACCTTACAACCTATAAAGAAGAAAAAGACGAAGAGACGGTAACCACCAAGCTCTCAAAAGCAGCAGGTCTTAACGTGTCTACATTTTTCCAATCTACATATTTAGCAGGTCTTGGGGACTTCCTACAGTCGGTTTTAGACCCACGTTCAAGCGAAGCAACTCTTGAAAAAGCTGTTAAAGGTGGTGCGAACGCTGTTAAAGGTGTTGTAATACCAAACTTGGCTACACAGATAACCCAATCCTACGAAAGAATATTTGATGTTCCAAAGAAAGAGGTTAGGAATACTTTGCTAGGTAACGTTGTTCAGGATATACCGTTTGCAAGGAACAGTTATGGCGATAAGGTGAATATATTGGGTGACCCTATTATGTACGATACAGATAAGTTCTTCTCGGTAAACAAGCCAGACACTATCGTTCAGTTATTGGTAGATAAAAAGTCTGTATTTGCACCACCTAGCCGTAAAGCTGAAAAAACATACGATATTGAAACGGGCAAGGAGAGAATGTTGAACGACGAAGAGTTCTATATATTTGCAAGAACCAAGGGACAGGCAATCAAAACGGAATTAGAGGAAAGATTTGGTGAACTTGACAAACTATCAGTTGGTGCTTTCAAAAAAGAATTGACAAAGATAAAAACTCAGGCTACAAAAGACGCAAGGGCAAAGATTTCAACGGGTGAGAGTTCATTGTTCGAGATAAAAGGTAAAGAAGATGGAAAGAATGTTACATTTAAACTGACCCCACAACTTGTAAAAGAACGTCTTAAACTTAATGAGGAATATATTAAAACAGAAGGTAAAAAAGAGTTACAGTTATATATTGATGAATATGTTAACCTAGATAAGCTACCTTTGAAAAAAGCAACCGAAAAAGCTAAGTTGGATATACAGAAAAACGCTAACAAATATTCTGCCAATGTTTTCTTGGACAGGATTGAAGCGGGCAAACTTACACTTGATATAAAGGAATGATAATTGCAGACCATAAAGCAAAAAGCCTATTGTAAATTTTTACTTTTGTGTATTAATCATAGGTTTTGAATGACGAAAGAATTATCGGACAAATCATTATTGCAGAAGGTGATAATGTACGTATTAGGAGGCATCTCGACGATAATTTCCTACGTGGCAATTCTCCAAAGAGAGCAGGTTAAAAGCTTGGAAAAAGCTAACCAAGAAAATAAGGTATACTACCAAGAGTTAGTTGAAGGTAAAGAAAGACAGCTAACCAAGGTAACAAGGGAAAAGGACAGTTTACAGGGAGTAATATTAACCCGAACAGATAAGAGCTTTGAAGAACTGAAGAATTTGATGGAAATAAAAAGTAAGAGCAGTACGATAACAATTAAACCGAAGAGAAACCGATGAGAAAATCAGGAGTATTCATTCTAGGGGGATTAATGACCTTTATCTTCTACAGCAGTTGTAGCGTTTTCAGGGCTACACCTAACCTAGAGAAAGTAGAACGTCAGCAGACCAAAACTAATATCGAGGTAAAGAAAGAGGTGTTGGAATATGCTACCACAACGGAAAAAGGGGTTACAGAGAACAGCAGTAAGAACTACACCGAAGAGATAACCGTTAAAACAAATCCCGAGCCTATAGAACTAACCGCTACTTTTCGATTAAATACAGACGAAGCTTTAAAGGATACAATCAAACTAGTGGACATCAACGACAGTAGGGTAAGTGTAGCAATCTATCAGAACAGGTTGACAAATGAACTGACTGCAAAGGTAACCGATAAACGTGGTGTAAAGGATATTCCGTTCAGTGAGCTTAAGATAAAAAGGAACTACTCGGAAGCTACCCATAAAACCGATACCTCAAAGACTACAGTTGATAGCAACACGCTTAAACTTGACAGCACCTACAAGGGAAGTACATCAGTTTGCAGTTCGCAAATCGAGAACAAGTGGTTATGGAAAGACTACGCTATCATACTAGGGATAACAGCACTATTAACATTCACATTATACACAATTTTTAAACCAAAGAAATAATGGCATCACCTTTAATCAACAACCTGACAACAGCACGTAAGCTGGACAAACATCTAACAATCTCTCAGGTAGACCAACCAACATTGTACGCTGCAATAGTGGCAGGAACTCAGACCCTTCCCCCTGACATGCTAATTACTTTAGTTGCAACAGGTGGAGCAAAGACGACTAAGATTACGGGCAGCACAGAAGCAAGTTGGTCTTCGGCAGAGGGGATTACAGTTAGTTCTGCAAGTGTAGGGGACGCACTAAAAGCTAAAGCTCAAATCAATAGTCTTGCTTTAGTCACAGCACCGAACGCAACTGACGCGGGAACAAATCTGACATTATCGAACGCAAATAAAGTGGCAATTAACGCATTAATAAATGCTCTAAAAGCCTAGATTAATAAATTACTAATTATTTGTATCTTTGAACGGGGTTATTATAAAGTAGCTCCGTATTTTTATTTTATGAGATTTAAGAGAGACGGTAAGCATAGGAGTGGTTATGAAACTGATACAACAGCGTTCATGAAGACCAATGGTATAAAAGCAGAATACGAGCCAAAGGACAAGAAACTGAAATATATAAAACCTGCAAGCAATCATACCTACCAAATAGACTATGTACTTGATAATCAGATACATTTGGAATGCAAAGGTTTGTTCTCGGCTTCGGATAGGAAAAAAATACTGTTGATTAAAGAGCAGTACCCACACATTGATTTGAGAATGGTGTTCATGCAACCGTCAAAAAAGTTATCTAAAATCTCAAAAACCACCTATGCCATGTGGTGCGACAAGAATAGTATCAAATGGGGTGTGATGAAAGATATTCTAGCTTGGAGCAAGGAAAGACCATAACCAAAAACTCCCTACCAAAAATCTTACTTTTGCGACAGTTAAAACAAATTAAGATAGATGGCATTCCCTTTCCCAATATATGACTTCTCAACAACTGTAGATTATACTGTAATTCAAAATACGGTTAAGCAAATAGTTAGTTATCTAAACGAGAAGCGTTACAACAACGACCTGTCAGCCTATTCAAAGGCAGTTATGGCAGAGGTCAATCCAATTCTGAGTGCCATGAGATATGATGCTTCGGGGGATTTGAACCAGACCGCTAGGTGGCAGAAGGATGTAAAGACAGCCTATCTTATGTTGTACCCCCTAACCAACTCATAAATGGCAATACCTAGTCAAATAACAGCAGACATTCAGGCAGGTAAGGAATACTTGGGGAAACTTGTAGGTGATTACATCAATGACATTAACAACGGTGGGTGTACGTGTGATACGGATACAATGCACATGTTGGACGATATTCTGGTTAGCTTAGGATATAAACAAGAAACTGATACCTACGACAGAATTACACAGGGACTTTATTTTAGGATGATGGAGATTATCGGTGGGGTAGCTTATGTACCTCCCGTAACAGCTAATGCAATCTACACAGGTGTAGGAATGCCAAATACACAAGAAGAGATTGTACAGGGATTATTGACCCCTTACGTTGATGGTGAGCCTATGCTTGCTGTATTCAATAGTTCTGCTGTTGATTTCAAATACCTTGCTATTCCGATTACTGCGGTTGAACCTAACTACTACGAAAGCCAGACCAATCCTTTTGATAAGGGTAACATTGGTGGAGTTTCCGATTTGTTCGGACAGTTCAATATTGTAGGTGGGTTTCTTGTGACTTATTCAAACTACCCTTTAGCTTTAACTGACACCTATTTACTAACTACTATTTAAAGAATGGCACAGAATATATCAGATAACATAAGAACAGCAGCCCCTAAGCCATTAGATGATAAGTGGGGAGTATTTGAGGCTTTACCAATTGGGTGGCGACCTTTCAATAACATTGCAGAGTTCAACTCTATAATTCCTTTAGCTTCTAGGTTCAATTCACAGACTTTTTGGGTAAAGTCAGAAACCAACTCAGACAAGGCAGACCTCTATACGCTTGATAAGAATAAAACCCCGTATAAGGTACAAGCAGATGTAGACCTATCAAACTACTACACCAAAGCTCAGATTGACGCTTTTAATACTTCTATGCAGTTAGAGATAACTTCTCTTCAAGAGGTTACAACGGAGCTTAATGAGGACTTGATTGACTTAACGGGAGATGTACAGCAGTTAGAAGAGGATAAGCTTGATAAAGACGAGGTTACTACAGCTATAAGAATTACCTATAATGACCTAGAACCTGATAAAAAAACATTTGTAAGCGAAGCAATTGGTAGTGTTGCTTTCTCTCTTGAAATGAATGGTCTAGGTTTACTTAGGGTAGGTATAGACTATAATCTAATCACATCACCAGTAAGAGGTTTCGTATTAACTAATCCAACCTTTGGAGTAAATGATTTAATCGTTCTTACAGGTACGTTTGCCCCTCCAATAGAGAATGAGTATAGTGATTTGGTTGCACAAATAGACGCTAATGCAAATGGTTTAGAAATTTTAGGTGAAGATATAGACAATGAAACTTTAGCTAGACAGAATGCTGACGCTATAATTACCAACGCTATTAATGCAGAAGTTACTAGAGCTGGATTAGCGGAAAACGTTCTTGATGGGAAAATTACATCTGAAACAAGTAGGGCTCAATCTGTAGAAAACGGTTTAACAGGGAGTGTAAACGCTTTAAACGCAACAGTATCCGCATTAGGTGGGGGTACTTTAAACGCTTCGCCTGCAAGCACCCCAACAGCAGGGGTATTTACATATAACATTTCTACGGCTGGAACTTATACTAATTTTGGTGGCGTTGTAATTTCTTCTGGTGATTTAACATCAGGACTTGTTCAAATTAGACAAATAAGTGGTGTTTGGACAAAAGTTATCACGCCTTTAGTTTTAGATAATTATGTTCAATCATATCAAGCTCAATTAAAATGGAAACTACCAAACTCTAGTTTTACCGCAGATGAGAAACAGGCAATAGACGCTTTACAAGATGTGGTTATCCAAACACCAGACAAAGCAACGAGATACAGTTTAAATTATATTAGGAGAGGTAATTCTAGTGTTGGTTGTCAAATCTCTTTTGCCCTTACAGGTACAGGAAACTCATTTGCTTTATCCACTTCGGTTGGTGCTGTAAGTGGTATTGTATCTTACGAAACTAATTCTAGCATAAATGCATT
>Ga0247812_10000788_pt1 | contig 18317 bp, 14 predicted proteins | sample UWRJL149409B1_FD_178011 | JGI IMG/M metagenome (GOLD analysis project Ga0247812, IMG submission 178011) | Plant litter microbial communities from Arlington Agricultural Research Station in Wisconsin, United States - UWRJ-L149-409B-1 | ecosystem: Environmental > Terrestrial > Plant litter >...
TTCTGGCGCCAAACGAGGAGCGCTTCTCGAAGAACTTTCAACCGGTCTGCTTCAGCCGCTTGCTCTTCTTGTCGAGATTGTAACAATCGTATATCAGTTCGATGTCGCCACTTCCTAAACTCGCGTCGGACGATCCTTAAATGATTCACGTCCTTTGCGTGCGTTTCTTGTTTATAACGGAGTAGCCATATCCCAAAGGTCTCTCGAAGAAGACGCAAATTGACATCTGTCTCTACCAGTATCTTTGCAGGAACAACTTGTCTTTCCATTCGCCATTTCTTGAGAGAATTTAAACAAAGACGGCCATGTGAAAATTCGATCGCTTGCTGTGCGTGGTTGAGTGTGCTGTCGGTTTTAGACTTCCAAAATCGAAACTTTCCCAGAAGTTTAAGAGTTTGGTGGTTATCAGCAATAGCTAGATTTTTCTGCGTATTTCGAAGCGCATATGTCCATCTGGAGAAGGATCTTTTTTTGGTACGGTCAGCCCACCAGACTGTAGTTTGGATATCGCAGACCCTCCAAAACCATTCAATATAGACTTTTCTGGCTAGATTGGCATTGTAGGTCTGTAAGGCCAAAACCGCGTCAGCGGAAGCATTTAAATGCCGGTTTCTCCAGATTAGGAATAACTTCTTCGTTATTAGCCTGCGAATCTTGAACTCGTTGACAACAGTGTATTCTCTCCAGGCATGAAATGTTCTTGTTCTCAAAATGTGTCGCCGAGCGACAGAAGTACGCTCGACCTCCTCGAGGGTTATTTCTTTCCAGTGAGAGAATGCTTTCCGTGCAAGATTCCAATCCCTGACAACAAGACAGCGCCGTTCGAGGTTGTCATAATATCTTTCAGTTTCGTAGTCTTCATGTCTGTTTATGATGCATTTCTGCCAGGTGCTTAATATCCGGCGTAATAGAAATAGTCTTTCATAGTGACGACCAATTATTTCAAGATTGTAGTTATCTTCCCTCAATCGTGCGCTCTTCTCCCACCATAACCTAAAATGCTGCTTACCCGAAAAGCGCTGCCGATGAAATAATGATGCTTTAATTTGCATAAGATTACTGGCAGTTTCATTAGTCCGCGCTACAATTAAGGGTCCGAATGAGCTAGAAGTGTGCTCCTGGGCTGAAGTAACAGCTGTGATTTCGCTGGGGAATTGATATTCATCCGAGGCAACAGACGGGGTTGTTGTTGGTACATTCGGGCTGGGACGAAGAGCAGCCTGGGGTGACCGTCGACGGATTCTGAGGCTTCCATGAGTTGATACAGATCTTCCACGTCCACGACGTGGTTCCCCTGGCCTGGACGCTAGCCAGGCTCTAACATTGCGATCAGGAGAATCATCCTCTTCGGGACTTTCATCAGTTGCCTCATTCTGGTATAGCTGGGCTGGGGGCATTGGCTGTACGGGGCTCGACTCGGACTCAGTCGGTAAGTTATTTCGCCCAGAAAACGAGTTGCGTCGTTGACCGGAGTGAGGGGGCTCCAGTCTAGACTCGATATCCCAGACTGTGCTTTCAGAGTTACGCCGCCGTCTGGTTTGTGGCCTCTCATACTGTTCAAGTGCGGAAATTTCGATATCTTCTTGTATCTCCTCGTATCCGCCGTTCTCGCCTCTTTCCTCTTCCAATTCAATCTCAATACCCATTTTCGACAAAACAGCCTCAAACCTCTGGTATAACCCATGTGCCCCCCCCGCGCCCCCAAGGCCCCCAATCTTGAACAATACTCGAGCATAGCGATTATCGTGATCAGCATCAAGACCAAGCTTAGGAAGGATATCGTAGTATGCGCCGAAGAGTGCATTCGTGGGAAGCCTTTCGCGCTCGGGAAGGGTAGGCCACAGCTCTTGTGCCAGAACCACAATCTCGTGGAGTATCCCGACATCTTCATTTGAATAGAAAGGCTCGGAATTTCGAGTTGTGCTGGTTGCATCTGGCGGCGGATCGATTCCTGACGACATGAGCGCCTAATGGTAGTCATAAGGCGTAATGTTGTAGGATTTCCTGTGGAGGCTGTGTTGCATAATGAAGATGCATCAAGTATGATTTCAGAGAATACAGGCAGGAAGATTGTTAAGTTGTTTGTTTGATGCGGATACTAATAAGAACGTTGTTTTCGTGAGAACGGGAGACGCGGAATACGCGTTAAGTTCATTGGCCAATCAAAACTTAAAAGTTTACAAGGCTGAATCCCCTAGGTTCACAGTATTAAACACACAGCCCAAGTTTCGCCCTAGTCTAGTTCACGCTCGATTGCCTCTTTTTCATTCCTTTCAACTCAACCAGTCAAACAATGCCTGCTAGAATACGGCCAATCGAGAAATTCGGACAGTGTGTTGCCAAGTGCTCGCCTGAGGTAGAGATTTGCAGTTTTAATTCCAGTCATTTGCTAAATATCCTCACAGCTTTCGGTGTACGGCAAATGTATTGTCGTAGACTATAATGCCGTCCACAAGGACAAATGCCTTACGGAATTCTTGCGTCTTAAGAATTGTTACATAGTAAGATGAATTGGATACTGGCTGAGATCATTTGCTTATCCTGGTCAGGCTGCGGCGAAGAAAAGATGACACTAGCTTGGAAAAACCTGGAGGTGATATGATGCCAAAGTTAATATTCCGAGAGTGTCAAATTAAGGACTATGGTATCAAGCTGTTCTAAAAAAAGTGGAGGTGGGAAATATTAAGAAAGGCCCCTGATCATGTTATATCTATAATTCATAGGCTGTTATCACCAGTTGGCTGCATCTGGATTTCCGTGGATAGGAACTCACCTGTGCAATAACCACCTCGAGAAAGTCATACATAGGTACTCACGATTGATTGTAGTGAAATCGTATTCTAGATATAAATGCTGCTCACCGCAACTATCTATCGCAAGCTAAATCTTTACTTTCCATCATAGCTTCAATAGTCTAAGCAAGAACACTGCTTCTTGGATCTCCTGTTCTTCTTCTAAAATGACTCCTTCCTCTGGCTGTTCTGGGATCTTTCCTTCAACATGAGTGATGATGTGGTGATCAATAGGTCTCCGCAGAGCCTTCTCGATAGTCGAAGCCTTGTTTGTAAAAGCTTCAGCAATTCCAATGTTCTTGGGATCAGATAGCACTCTATATTCCATCTTGACATCATCTGTGGGTTGCAATCCTGCTTTCTTTCGGAGCCGCTGAACACGGTTGATTATTTCTCGCGCTAAGCCTTCATCCGCTAGGTCGTCGTAGAGTTGAGCATCCAAGATAATCAAAACATCATCATCCGTATTGGTTTCCAGATATTTCGAGACTTCATCATCTTTCAGACCCCTCTTCACAACTAAATCACCTTCCTCTAGCTTAATTCCAGCAACGGAGATGGTTCCTTGCAAAACATATTGATGAACTTCGTTACTGGTCAAGTCTGGAAGCGCTTTCTTAACCTTTTGCACGTCTTTCTTTAGTTTCTTCCCAAGCACAGGCCAGTCAGCATTAACACTGTACTGGACGTTGTATTTGGCTTCGTCTGAAGAAAGTACAAGATCTCGAATGTTGAGCTCTTCAGTGATGTATCCTTCCAATGAGCGTACATCCTCAAGATATACCGGATCGGGATGAATGACAACCAAAGTCTTAAGAGGCGTCTTTAGTCCAACGGTACGACGCTCTCTGGATACCCGAGCCAGTTCGATAACCCGTTGCATGCGGCCAACACGACGCTCAATCTCAGCATCGAAAAGCTCTTCTCTGACATCCGGGAATGCGAGAAAATGCACACTTCTTGGGTCGGGTCCTTGCAGATTCTCAGGAATGAATGGCAGTAAACGTTGGTAGATGGTTTCAGTGATGAAAGGGGTAAAGGGTGCCAATCCTTTCGTTAAAGTAAAGAGAACTTCAAAAAGCGTGTTCAGTGCGTGCTGAGTATCATCTAATCCAAGTTCGCCCTTTAGGCGTTTCCGATTGAAGCGAATATACCAATTAGTAGTGTTATCGATGAGACTTAGTAGCCGGGGCACCACGGTATATAGACGGTAGCCTGTTGCTGATAAGCTTTTATACTAGGAATGTTGGTGCTTACTTACCTGACATTTCTTCGTTGACAAATTTAAGCAAACTTTGGCAACTTGCGAGAATCCAGCGGTCCATAACGTTTGTATTTGTTGCCTCAGCTTTGGGATCAAAGCAGAATTTGACATTTTCGATCTTCTCTAACAGAGCAACTTGACCTTCGAAGAATTTGTAACTGTTCCACAGTGGTAAAAGAACCTTTGCAACAACTTCCTTCACGCCCTCTTCCTTGAATCGCAGCGGCTCGGCACGAACAACAGGAGAGTTGATCAAGTAAAGACGTAATGCATCGGATCCGAATTTACTCATTACTACTGCCGGATCTGGATAGTTCTTGAGTCGCTTTGACATCTTTTTACCGTCCTCCGCTAGCACTATTCCGTTTACTACACAGTTCTTGAAAGGAGAAACTCCAAATAAGTGAGTGCCAAGCACAACAAGTGTATAGAACCAACCCCTGGTCTGATCTAAGCCCTCAGCGATAAAGTCGCCTGGGAATGATTTCTCGAACTTCTCCTTGTTTTCAAATGGATAGTGCTGACTAGCATACGGCATACTACCCGACTCAACCCAACAATCAAAGACTTCTTCAATTCGTTTCAATTGACCCTTGCCCATCTTACTAGGAATTGTAATATGATCAATTTTATCACGGTGAAGATCAGTCAGATCTCCGGTGTATCCACTGAGCTCCTTCAGTTCGGCTACACTTCCTATGCAGACTTTCTCCTCAAGATCATCACTAACCCACAGAGGAATTGGTGTACCCCAATATCTGTTCCGAGAGACGTTCCAATCTCGTGCATTCTTGATCCAGCTTCCAAAGCGCTTTTCCTTGACGAAGGAAGGGACCCAGTGAGATCCCTCGATGTTCTCGAGCATCGGCTTTATGATGTCTGGAATTTTAATGAACCACGACGGAACGGCACGATAGATCAACGGAGTGTCTGAACGGGGGCACATAGGATAGCTATGTTTGATCTGCGACTCAACGATAAGTCTCTTCGTGCCTTTTAAGTATTTGATGATAGCCTTATCAGCGGCTTTGACATGTTGTCCAGCAAAATCGGTTACTTCAGAGGTGAAGATACCTCGCTCATCAACAGGATTTGGAGGCGGACGCTTTTCACTAATGATTCCAGCCTCCATGGCAACATTGTAATCTTCTTCACCAAAGGCAGGGGCTTGGTGAACAATTCCAACACCACTATCATCCGTGACATATTTTGCGTTGAGAACCCTGAAACCATGATCCTTGAATTGTTCATAGAAGTATGGGAAAAGAGGCTCGTATTTCCATCCAAGCATATCAATGCCCTTGATTTTATCCACGATCTTGAACTTCGCTGTTTTGGGGTTCTTGTAAAGCGTGCCCAGAAGCTTTTCGAGTAAAATATAATTATTTCCTGATGCTTCATCATGAATTTTAATATACTCGAAATCTGGATGTGCCGCCAATCCTGTATGCGAGGGCAGCGTCCATGGTGTTGTAGTCCAGGCCAGAAGAGATGTTGAAGGATCGTCTAATAGTGGAAAGGATACCACGACAGCCGGGTCTGTAATGTCCTGGTAGTTTTGGTTTGCTTCAAAGTTGCTGAGAGCAGTTGTAAGAGCTGTGGAATATGGCATAACCCTGTACCCCTGATATACCTGTCCCTTATCAAATATGGTTTTGAAGACCCACCATACGGATTCCATGTATTTAGGATCCATCGTCTGTTTATCCGGTCAGTTCAACTTTCTGAGCTTCCTGGGTGTCCTACCTTGTAGTCATTGTCAAAGTCAATCCACCGGCCAAGTCTGTCAATTGTAGTTCGCCATTCTGCAGAGTATTTCATCACAATTGCTCGACACTCCGCGTTGTACTTTTCAAGACCGAGAGCCATCACTGCTTCCCGCCCAGAAATCCCTAGCTTTTTGTCGATCTCGTGCTCAATTGGTAAGCCATGGGTATCCCATCCGAACCTTCTCTCAACATGATAACCCTTCATAGACCAATACCGAGGAATAATGTCCTTGATGGTGCTTGCAAGCAGGTGTCCATAATGGGGAAGGCCACTAGATAGATTACAATTAGGATATATTGAGCAAAGAGGAATGGTTTGAAAGTTTCCTTACGTAGCAAAAGGAGGACCATCGTAGAATGTATAAAGTGGCCGTCCTTCAGAAAGCTCAATCTGTCTTTCAAAGGCTTTAATCTCCTTCCATCGTGCGAGCACAGTTTCTTCTTCCTGTGGAAAGTTGATAGACATGGCTTTTACGATGAGGAGTAAAATGGCACGAGAGCCTTTTGGGAGATCTGTAACCAAACTCGATGAAGTATGCCGCGCGGTATCAAGAATATGATTGAGTTCCTTTCAGACTTTATCCAGCACTTGTGTTGTTTACCAAAAAGTGTGAGTCGAGATAAAATCAATCGCGGGGTTAATGCGGTGGAGGGGAGTTATGACTCAGCCAGGCACAGCCTCGCCCACAAGGCTGAGAACACTAGCATTAGTTTGGTTTGTGTGGACATTGTATTGGTTTAGGATCTGAGTATGATCTGGGTATTTAAGTTCTATGGTGTTTTGGAGGAGTCTTGCAAGCTGCCGTGACACTAATCAACATCATCCTCTGCTACTTTTAAGGCAACATTCCCTTTCTCCTCTTCCTCCTCTTGCTCCTCTCCTTCCTCCAACTCGTCATCCTCTGCATCAGAAACGTTCTCGCCTAGTGCCTTTAATTGCTCCTTATAGCTTTCACATCTCTCTTCCAAGTCCCCAAAGACCATAAGAAGATCATCAAGCTCACCTTGAACCATCCTTCTTTCTTCTTCTTTTGCTGCTAGAGCATCTTCAGCCTTCGCAGCTTTTCCAATCGCAGCTTCACACCTAGCTTTGAACTCGGAAACCTTTTCTTCAGCACGTTGCAGTCGTGCTGACTGTTCAATGGTCTTCGTGGTATATTCCTCATGTGCAGTACGAAGATCTTGGACATGGTTTTTATTTGCCTAAGAACATCAGTAATTGGCAAGCAATATGTGCGTCTGAACTTACCTTGGAAAGATCAGCCTCCAGTTTCTGGAGATTGCTTTGTAGGTCTGCAATTTCTGCCTCCATTCGTCGTCGTGATCGATCGGCGTTAGCTTCCGTTGTCTTCTGAAGATGCTCTAGCTGTCTCTGGTGGTCTTGAGATGCTCGCTCGGCGTTAGCATCGGCCAGTTTTTGAACATGATCTAGTTGTCTTTGAAGATCCTGAGAAATTCGGTACTGTTCTGCACGTAATTTGCTACCTAATGTTAATATTTACAACTACTTAGATAAAAGTAGATACTTACTTGGTGTCTTCTTCGTGATGACGTTGTAAGGTGTCATTGATGAGCTTGGTTCTTGCTAATTCAACAGCAGATGTTTCCTTGTTTCGGCGATGTTCTGCCTGCTCTTGCTCTAATTGTCTTTGGTACGAAATAGCATCTTCCTCAGATTTTTGCAGCGCCTTCTCCTTTTCCTCTAGCTGTGAGCGCAAGGAGTCAACCATCTCACGAGAGATGCCTTTCTGTACGCCATTGGCAATGACTGGAATCTCCATTCCTGGATCTCGATCGATTGCTCGGAGGAAGCGGCTAAAGTTGTCCTTTACAAAGTCAACAAATGATCTGTCGAAGAACACCTCTGGAAGACCGCCAATTGATGAAGGGCCGAGCTTTTGAGGGAGAACTTCAAAATCCCTCAAAAGAGGATGAGCCCTTAATTTCGTCATACGATCAATGTATTGATCTCTACCTAGTTGAGATGCTAAGATTGGGTGTATGGTTGCTCTAGGAACAGGCGAATCTTTGGTTGAGAACTCGTAAACAATCCCAAGAAGCATTGCACACAATCCTGGCACAATAGTGCCATCTCCGCTGCTGTGCAATGCTGCTTGAACAAGGCCACTGAGATTGCTCCCTTCACCGAGGAAATCATTAACAGCATCCGGGTCTTCAAACAACCAGCCACATAGTAACATGAGATAAGCTACAAGAACTCGCTCGTCCGCGTTTTTCTGTATACCGGTAACCAGGTTTGCCGTAATAGTTTGAATGCAAGTTACGACTTCCTCACCATTCGAAGAATCGCCTTCAGCAACACTCATGGCAAGGCTTTTGGCTGTTGGTTCCTCAAATATAAGATGGAACATAATTACAGCAGCGAACCAGTACCGGTAAGGATCACCAGTAGCGTGCAAATCCAGCGGCTGCAATAGCGTTGTCAGCACATTGGCCGTCTCATCAGCACCTGATGCGTGCCCTTCAATGGCCCGACGCAGGAAATGTTTCCTTATAACTTGGTGGTTGAAAAAATAAGCTTTAATGCATTGACAAGCTGCTAAACGAGAATCGAAAGCCGAATATATCGGGACACTAAGAGTCAAGTCAAGGAGACCATCGATCACATAAACTTTTGGGATGCCGTTTTGTGTCGTAGGGGTCTCATTTCCATCTGTCAGTGGCTCGTCGAGGACCGAATTTACCTGCAACTGTGCAAATCCCTCTTGTATGCTTTGGTTACCTCTTATCAAGTCCGCACATGTAGTCAAAGCCTGCTATCAATTAGCACATGGAATTACGGATTTCTTAGGAAAGGTTTCTTACCTCTGCTTTTATTTGCATCTCTGTAGAACGATTAAAGGCTAGCTGTAGAACGTGAAGTAAAACTCCATGCCGCCAAAAAGAGGTCTGGTTTGCATGAGTCCCTACTCCTCCAGTAGTAAGAAACAATCTCAAGACTGCGAGAAGCGCATAAATGTTTCTATTCTTCTGGGTTTTTGCCCATTCGGCATCGTCATCAGTACCCTCTTCACTAACAGCATCGTTCAGAAGATTTGCAAGTTTAGGAACAGAGCCATCTTCTCTAAAAAATGATTGATTTGACACGTTTAGTCGAAGAAGATTCGCGAGTAGAATCAAACAATCCTCCACAACACGACCTCCTTCCAATAGAGATCCTTCAAGTTTGATTATTTTAAAAATGCGATTGAAGGCATCCTCAAAAGCGACCAACTTTTGAAGATCCGCAGAGTTTGGAGTCAAATATGTCAGTAGGGATAGACCCTCATTTCGAATGGGGTCCCTGTGATCATCCAGGACTGCCACGAGGCGCGATATACCCAATGGAGCTGTGAATATACATGCCTCTGTACGCTCGGTTCGCAATGCAAGAATAGCAGACAAAAGTTGCAATGAATAGAGGCGAGGATAGAACTCGGCAGCTTCTAAAAAGTTCAGTAGCAATGTAATATTATCCTGCCGTTGTGTGAATTCGTCTGCGAGCCAAAGTGCAATCTGTTCTGAAGCCTCGGGGCTATTTTCATTGGGATTGAAAAGCATGAGGAGGGTTTCCAAGACGAGCTTGACCGTGTCAACATCTTCTCCATCTTTGCTCAGACATCCAATCAGCCCTCTAAGTGCTTCCGATGCAACGGAAGCTGGGTAGTCTTTGGCGAAGCTTCGAAGTCCCAGGATAGCAGCTCGTCGATCTTCTAGGAGAGTAGATGATGTGAGGCGAGACGAGAGTGTTGTGATTGTTTCTGCTGCCGATTGCAGCCTCGCAGGTGCCAACATAGCTCTAGTGAGAGTTTAAGAGTGCAGGCCATCGAATGGGATTAGCTTCATAATTGTAGAATCACAGCTTGTTGGTACATGTTTTAAACTTTTAGCACACTCTACTTTGAGTCAGTGATTGCTTAGCAGTTCATTAAGTATGGCTTGATAGAAATAGGGGCAGAATGCGAGCTAGGATTGTGAATACTTACAGTTCAGTGCAAGTTCCTTTGATCTCGGTATCAAGTTCGTGTCCAAATTCCAGATTCGCCAGAATACAGAATAAGTGGAGACGGCAACATTGGAGCCGCTAGCCTTACGCGCTAAAGATTTCTAGGTGCATGTCAGTTCGACAAAGGTTCGCCTTTTCCGTCGCGACCCTAACTAAAAACCAAGAAACAACCTCACTACATATCCCTAGAGAGTGGTGTCTTATGTGCGCGGTATCTAATATTTAGTACCGCATTTGTTTCCTTTTCAGCAGCCTGTAATTCTTACGGCGCATTGGGCTACGCTGCGCCTAGTCCGGTCCTCCCTTTTTCCAGTTGCCTGAACTTACCTGCTACAATCATCCCACAGCTCTCTTCGATTGTCCAAGATGGGTGTTCCAGCTCTTTTCCGATGGCTCAGCCAGAAGGTATAGGTTCTTTAGGGTATTTGTTATGTTAGAGCACAGTAGCTAACTCTCAGTTTCGTAGTATCCCAAGATCGTTTCACCTGTGATAGAAGAACAGCCAATAGAGATCGATGGTCAGATCATTCCCATCGATGCTAGAGGTCCAAACCCCAACAATGAAGAATTCGACAACCTATATCTTGACATGAATGGCATTGTCCATCCTTGCTCACATCCAGAGGATAGACCAGCACCGAAAGACGAGGAAGAAATGATGATGGAAATTTTCAAGTACACGGAAAGAGTTGTCAATATGGTTCGACCAAGAAAACTTTTAATGATTGCAATAGATGGTGTTGCTCCTCGTGCCAAGATGAACCAGCAACGATCTCGACGATTTCGCTCAGTTCAGGAAGCAAAAGAGAAGGCGGAAGAGAAGGCAGAGCTCCTAAAAATGTTAAAGTCGCAAGGCGGCTATATCGAAAACACTGAGGTTGTCAAGGCTTGGGATTCAAATGAAATCACCCCTGGTACACCGTTTATGGACATTTTAGCTTCGAGTTTAAGATATTGGATCAAATACAAGCTTACTACGGACCCAGCTTGGGCTAAGATGAAAGTTATCATCTCTGATTCGACAGTGCCTGGTGAGGGTGAACATAAAATTATGGAGTTCATCAGATCCCAACGTTCATCACCAGAGCATAACCCCAACACAAGGCATGTCATCTATGGATTAGATGCTGATTTGATCATGTTGGGATTAGGCACCCATGAGCCCCATTTCCGTGTTCTTCGAGAAGATGTGTTTGCTCAGGACTCCAAGCCCCGAACCTGCCGCATGTGTGGACAGCCCGGCCATGAAGCCAGAGAATGTACAGGGGAAGCCAAGGTAAAAGATGGAGAGTTTGATGAGAAGAATAGTGCGCCTGCTCTCAAACCTTTCATTTGGCTCCATGTTTCAGTTCTTCGAGAGTACCTCGAAGCCGAACTCTATGTGCCAGATCAACCGTTCAGATTTGATCTAGAGAGAGCCATAGATGATTGGGTTTTCATGTGTTTCTTTGTTGGAAATGATTTTTTGCCTCATCTTCCCAGTCTTGAAATACGAGAAAATGGAATTGATACTCTTATTGCAATCTGGCGTGACAACATTCCCCAAATGGGTGGTTATCTGACTAAAGATGGTCATGTTGACCTTGAAAGAGCACAATTTATCCTTGATGGCTTGGCCAAGCAAGAGGATGCCATTTTCCGCAGGAGAAGGCAGACCGAAGAGAAACGAGACGCAAATGCGAAAAGACGTAAGCTCCAAGAAGAATCTCGCAACGGTCGTGGGGGCCGAGGGGGTGGTCGTGGTGGCCGAGGAAGCGGACACCAGGATTCACCCTCAAACGGTAGGCAAAACGGCCGGCCTTCTAACAATGATGCGCCGATGGGTCTTCCGCTCTTTACTCCTGGAAATATCACTAAGGAAGCTAAGGCGATGACCCATGATATGGTAGTAAACCGAGGGGCAGTCTTCAAAGCCAACATGGCCAACAAGTCAGCAGCTGCTGCTCTAAAGAGCCAGCTCAGTGGCCTAAATAATCCCGAGACAGTTGATAATGGCTCAGAGGTTGCTGTTGATCAATCGGACTCTCCATCACTTCTGGGGAAACGCAAAGCAGACGCCTTAGAAGATGACGACAATGGAACGCCTGGGCGAAATACTCCTATCCCGGGAACACCAAGCACACCTAGTGATGAGGCACCAGTTGACAATGTTCGTTTGTGGGAGGAGGGATATGCTGATCGCTACTATCAACAAAAGTTCGGAGTAGATCCCACCAACATTGAGTTCCGTCACAAGGTAGGACGAGACTACGTTGAAGGCTTGGCTTGGGTTTTACTTTACTATTTTCAAGGGTGTCCATCATGGGATTGGTTTTATCCTCATCATTACGCGCCATTTGCAGCAGATTTTTCTAATCTCTCAGAAGTTAAGATCACCTTTCAGAAGGGCAAAATATTCCGGCCATTTGAACAGCTTATGGGAGTTCTTCCGGCTGGTTCACGACAAGCAATACCTGAGGTCTTTCACCCATTGATGACCGAGCCGGAGAGCGAGATTATTGACTTCTATCCGGAAGAATTTGAACTCGACCTGAATGGAAAGAAATTCGCCTGGCAAGGTGTTGCTTTGTTGCCATTCATTGATTCTCAACGTCTCCTTGATGCTATGGCTAAGAAGTATCCTCTATTGTCACCTGAAGAAGCTGCTCGGAATGGTGTCGGTAAGGACGTTCTTCTTGTTGCGGAAGCACATTCATCTCTTTATGACCACTTGACCACAAACTTCTATTCCAAATTGCAAGGACCGCCAACGTTCAAACTTAACCCCAAGCTTAGTGAGGGTCTAGCAGGTAAGGTTGAAAAGAACGAAGACTATCTCCCTCATGATACTCTAATATTTCCATTGGGAAGAGGTGGAATGCCAAGTCTTGACGAGGATCGATCCATTAGGTATATCCACCCAATGTTACATTGTTTGAGGAACACTAACCTAGTTATAGTGTACATTATGAAATGCCAAAATCGACCAATGTTCACAAATCGATGCTGATCAAAGGTGTGCAAATGCCGAGAAAGGCTCTAAATCAGAGCGACATTGAATCAACAAGAGGACGTGCTGCGAGGAGTGGACGGAATCATGGCGGCGTTCCTTTGCAAGGTGATGGACGTGGTAGGAATTCATTCAATTACTCGTCAGGGAACCAATATCAGTCAGGTCATAACCATCAACAATCCTATGGATCTCGCAACAGTGGCTACAACAACAACAACCAGTACGCGGCTCCAGCACCTGGCTGGCAACCTCCACCTCCTGGTGTCGGAGGCTTTGCTCGCGGCCCTCCACCACCACCTCCTCCTGGTTATGGATCGTATAATTCCCAAATCCCCCCTGGATATCAGCAAGGTCCTCCACATGGTGGGCAAGGTGGCTATGGCCCACCGCCAGGCTATGACGGCAACAATGATCGGCGACGAGGTGGAGAGCGAGGTGGTTATAATAACAACGATGGATACAGAGGTGGTGGTAATGGCTACCGGGGCGGTGGTGATAGCTACAGGGGAGGCAGGCGTTGAAAACATGACGGGAAAATGACGAACGGAAGTGCAATGGAATATCTCAATAGCTTGGACTAATCTGGCTTAGGTCGCCATGTAACATACTGTGATTCTGTAAACAAAATAAAATCGTAAAAGTGCAGTGTATTTAGGCAGTTCAAGATTCAATTGCGTCTTTGGAAGGAGACCCTTTGGTGTTCAATCAAAGCATCAGGTACCGTGTCAAACCACGTAACCCCGGTTGAAATGCCAATTAAACACACGATACCACGTGCTCTGGTGTGGAGAAGCACCAGAGCGAGGTCCAAACGAATTAACTAAACCCTGCAGTTTCAAGTTCACCAAAAAGCAAGAGGCCATTCTCCCCAAACCGTCTAGAACACATATTGAAAGACGGGCTTCCGGCTATTCTGCGAAAAAAGAACACGCATCTCCTGCTTGATGGCTGCAACTTCCGATCACTATAACCACCCATACCCATCCAGGTCCATGCTCCAACTTTAATCCAAGGGCATATCTCAATGTTGAATGCAACCCCACTACACATAAACTGAACGAACAGAGCCATCCCATTTCCCACGACAGGTCACTAGCTACTGTGCAGTGGCTATGTCCGCCATCTGCTTGCAGCACCCAGCATTGTTCTTGGTCCGAGGAGATTTGGCAATAATAGACCCATGCACTGGAGACTGGTCGCGGAACTAGCTAGACCTCAGTCTCTATCATGAACGGAGACTCGAATCTCGTAGTGACACTTGTGGACAGACTGGTAACGAGAGTGAGTTAAAAGCCCACCATCAGAGCTCCCTTGTGGTATAATTACTGATTGTGCGCCCTGTCTTATAGCTACCTCACCGCACAGGTTCCCCCTCCCACGAATTCAAATCCGACGAAGTTGTTATCCTTACGCGCACCACCCTCGTGGGGGTATGCACTTCTTGCATTGGACTGGTTGCCGAAACTTTACTCCAATTACTGGAAGAACTGTCCAAGCCGTATAGTGCGGTTCACAATCATCCAATACATGTACTCCACTCGGAACTCTATGTGCTTGAACTTTTGGCCGATTGCTTTTCAACACATTGGGCAAGTGTAAATATATCAAGATCTGCTACGCCAAATGGTTCAATAGGATCCGATACAGACGAATCAGGCTCCGAGGTTGATTTTAAGGCAACACAATCCCGGAAAGTCAACTATGCTAGATCCTCAAGAAATGAGCTATCAGTACGAGATATATCCCCTGAACCCTTGGACGATGATTTAGTGAGAAGGATCCTAGATGCCATAAAGCTTTTTATAAAGCCTCTCTCTGACACCTACGTTTTACCTCCTGCCAACATTCTAGACGATACTCTACCTTTGGGCAATTTCCTAACATCAGAAGCTACAACTGGTGGTAATGAACATCTTGACGAGGAAGAGGCCTCCAAGTTACTGCTTGGAAAAAGCGAAGCAATAGATGTATTTGCCCGTGGCATTGTTGAATACATATCTTTTTCAAACTGGTCCCGGGTTCTCGAGTATCTAAAGCTGTCTCTACGTACCACCCACCCAGCGATAGGGAACGCAGTCCTCCCTAATATCACCGCAAATGACGAAAGAAGTGCTCTTGTTACCTTGCAGCTGATCTCTTCTTTTTGGATTGATAGCCTGAAGTTGAGTATTATCATCCAGGAGTTATGTGGCAGTTTCCTACATCTCCGAAAAGCTTTCCAGACTACTATTGCCATAGTGTTGCCCTTATTGGTCACAAGATGGCTAGAGAGGAATCCGGAGGAGTTCATACAGTTACATACTATGCACAAACGTCTAGATGGAGGTGCAGAAACGCTTTTTGACATGTCGAACACCATGTTTGACGGTGGCAAAAGAAAGTCCCTGCTCTACCCATTTCAAACCTCGTTGTTGTTTCTTCTACCAGATGTTTTCGAAGTTGCAACCCACATGCGAGATGTGAAGAGCAGTAGTATTTCTAAAAAAGTATCGTTCCTTGAAATGTTGAGGAAGTCTTTACGGAACAGAAATGAGGCCGCAATATACTGTTTAACTTCTGTTCTTCGAGTGGCACGGCATTTCACTCCTGATAGTGATGCTGCAATCCTCAGCTACGCATTAGATGTACATGAAGAAGTAAGGGAAGCAGTTTTTAGAAAAAACACAAGTGGTGTAGATACCACAACCATTGATAGCGGCCTGATGACTGCTACTTTTGTCAGTCTTGCACACCTTAACTTCGACATATGTGTGGAAAGCTTGGCACCCATATGTTTGGCACCGAACTCACCCACAGAATTTAAATTTGCACTCATATCAGCTTGTACTCATTTCGCAAGGCAGGTCAACGCCAACGATTACCAAGCTTTGTTTGTGAAAGTAGCTGAGTTCATTAGCGTCACAATTAAGGTAACTTCAATCCAGAGAAATAAGTTACATCACTGATTAGCGCCAGGGGACACCAAAGCCGAGAGACATCTATCCAGATGAGCAGTACACTCTTCTAAAGCCACTTGAAAGTACCCCTTCTGTAGACTTGATATATAACATCCTTCTTTTTCTCGAAGCTTCTCCATTAACTGTGTTCCTGGGAGCAGACTGGGATCACTTTCGTAATGATATGAAAAAATCTTTTATCGCCTACTTAATCCATAAGGATGAACGACTCCGACATTTGACTAGTTTGGTAGCTCGCAAAATGATGGCAGAGGGATTTATTGCTAACTGGCGGGCTAACCACAACAGAGGATCTGAGGATCTTAAGTCAAAATTCTGGAAGTCAAGGTGAGCACTTTACTATACTTCTTTGATCAGATCTCCTACTAGATTCCAGCTGTAACCAAGCTTTCTAAAAACGGACAAAGCCAAAGTATACCAAGTTCTAATACTCAGTGTTGTTTAGTTCGTTTACCATTATCACTGTTTCTGAACGTCTTCTGGATACAACTGAACATGAAAACCATTTACTTACTTTCATTCATGATTACCTCGAATCGCGCTCTATGATATTTAAAACGATTCCAGTTAGTACCTTTTCACTATCCTTGTTTATGGCATTATATTAAGTTTGTGAATAGGACATATTGGAACTGGAAGGCGATATTCCCGAACTATCAATTGCCTCCACAAAAGTTGAAACGGCCTTTCTTGTATCACTCTGCTCGACCAGTATCTCTCTCTGCCAGCTTGTAACTAAGTCCATAGACCTTTATTGTGATGAGACGCAGAGAATGATGAGGAAGAGCCCAAAGATTACCACACCCTTTCGAAACGCAGAAATTTACGCCCAAATATCTGCAAAGAAATTCCGTTTCACCGGGCTAGTCGCATTCCAAAAACGTGTTCGAGGTCTCCTACGTCAGATGCAACATCCGACAGCGGGAATTTTAGCAGCCTGGGAGAATGTATTCAATAAGTGGCTAGCACTGTCCAGACAGATATATTCACAGGCAGCCGATATATCGGACGACAGATTGTTGACAGAATGGCGAAACTACTCTGGCTTCCTCGCATCCCTAGGGGGTACCTGCCTCTCTACTAAGGCTGCAACACCAGAAGAATCCGGAACTACTGGACTGAGATGGATTGACAAAGTTCTGCTCGACAGTTTCGATGAAACCCTTCTTAGTAGGTATATGAAGCAGAGTGTTCAGTTGTTGGCAAGTAACAACGTCCGAATTCGGGAGGCAACAAGAGAAACACTTTCAACAGAGTTGAGCTCGTCATTATATTTGCCTCTATTTGAAACACTTGAGTCTGAACTCGGCGTATTGTTTGATAGTCCCCGAACAAACACATCTTTGTCTATTGAATCTCGCATCGTTTTTGCGGAGCAAGCAGCAGCTCTTTTGAAAAGCATTGTGGAAAAGCTTGGTGGTCCTACAGAGATTGGAGCCCCCGTGTTGATAGACATCGGGGCCTTGACACTCAACTTTGCAAAATTTCTCGACGATCTATCCGAAGGACCCGGCATGTTGCGGGTAAAAATAAAAATATGTCAGTTGTGTGAGACGGTCACACAAAAGAAGGAGCTGCTAAACCTGAGACACGATGTCCGGATACGTAATCAACTTTTAGAGATCATATTTGGTTGGATTGCCCGGCCTGGTTCTCCAAAGGTCGATGCTGCTATTTCTGCTGGAGCTCGTGTTGACGAAATTCTCCGGCTTCAGAAGGATCTTGATAAAGCCTGTCTCAAAGCACTCGCGGATCTTACATTTCGATTACCTCTGCAGCCTGCAGAAGGGCAAACCGATGCTGATACTAGTGACCTTAAATCTCAAATGTTCCATACATACTTCAACAGGTTTCTTTCTCTACTGAATTACGAGACAACTGAAATTGGTCGGAACGAAGTGCGGTTGGTATCGCCCGGGTCAGAAGACTCGATGAAAACTCCAGACCTTGCAATTACTGCACTCTCAAACCTCTTAAGTGCAAACATTGATGTTGGCTTAAAGCACTCTTTGGGGATAGGGTATCATGAAGATATTGATATCAGAACAGCATTTGTTAAAGTTCTTTGCAACATTCTCATTCAAGGCACGGAATTCAACAACCTTTCAGATGCTGCGGTCAACGAGAAATATGACGAGCTTCTCCAGGTATGCATGATTCTAGGTGATATTTAAGTATACTGACACAGTTTTGTAGCTGCTGACGAATGATCTGGTACTAACGATTGCGCTATGTGATTCCTGCCCAAGCACGGAAGTTGACGAGATGACTATATCACTTCTCAATATCTTCGACTCCAGGGGTCTTGGTTTCGTGTTATTGGAGGCGCTCATTGAGCATGAAGTCGATCAGACTGGTAAAGATACTACCGTCTATCCAGTTTCTCTTTACTAATAGAGGAACACAGAAAACGAAGCTGAATTGCTCCGAAGGAATTGTGTAGCAACAAAAATGCTATCAGTCTATGCCAAATGGAAAGGTGCAGCATATCTCAAAGCGACTTTACAAACTGTACTTGATCGGCTTGTCTTAACATC
>Ga0247812_10000789_pt1 | contig 18300 bp, 9 predicted proteins | sample UWRJL149409B1_FD_178011 | JGI IMG/M metagenome (GOLD analysis project Ga0247812, IMG submission 178011) | Plant litter microbial communities from Arlington Agricultural Research Station in Wisconsin, United States - UWRJ-L149-409B-1 | ecosystem: Environmental > Terrestrial > Plant litter >...
TGCAGCCAGAAATACAGTGTCACACGATGGTTCTGCCGAATTAGCAAATTTATGAAATCATTATTCCGGAGATAAATGCTGAAATTAAAACCAATTTTATGATGGAATTAAAGGAGATAGCTAACTTAATATTACATTTATCCTACGGCTTATAGAAGGTCAACCACATGAAATTATAAAAAGCTTGCAACTCCTTTTTGTTTTAAAAATTAACGCTGTTGCTTCAATAATGTATTTTTTATACCATTGACCTCATGTACTAAACTGTCCAGTTTCTCAAGCAATTCATAATGCACCTTTGAACTAGCTATTCTCTTCGAATCCTTAGATGATTTTTCAACTTTTAAGATTAGATTTTCAAAATACTTCCTGATACAGGAGTTCTACTGTTACCTCTTTTTTGGCTCGCCCCTCTTCCACCAAGATTGTAGTCCATCTCGGTTCGAAATTTTCCACCAAATAATGGAAAGCACTAAGAATTTCTTCTGCAGAATTTTCCAAATCGATTCCTAAATTCTTTTCATATGCAATTATGCGATAGAACACGCCATTTTGAAGCAGCTCATCCTGCCCATCGGCGGTGTTGTCAGGCGCCATTCCGAAGGAAAAAATTTCAATATTATTGCAAAGCAATTCTATCAAATGAGAACGAACCGTCAAGAACAAAGCCTCATCCTTTAGTCCAAAAAGCACATTCACATTGCCAGCCCTGATCGTTAACGCAAGATCTTCAAAATGCAGTTCCATAAAGAAAAAAATAATTAGTGATCCAAACTAAACCTTACCTATTAACTATGTATCAAGAAATTACCAACGTCAGTCCAGAATTCCTTTTCCAAATATCTTCTCAATCTGAAATATATAACTTTTCAAAATCGGCGTTGGAAGGAAAAACCTGCTTACCGCAGCAGCTTTTGCATCCAGTTTCTGATTGTCAAAAGATCGTTCCAGCAATGCCTTATAATCTTTAAGCTGGTTTTCATCAAATATTTTGCGTAAGTCCCTTTCGGTATTAACATACGATTTCAGCATGGGAAAATCATTATTATTATCCACTTCATAACTTTCGAGACCAGATTTTACCTCAAGAAACTCTTTCCTAAACAATTCAAGAATTTTGGGTATATTGTGTTCATAAAAGATGTTGGGTATTAGTCCCGCTTTATAGTTTGCATAGTGATCCTGCGAACACATCTGATTGTCGAGGTACTGTTCAAAAGTTTGAATTCGATATATATAATCTACTTCAAAAATATTATTGTCCTGATAATCAATATTCATGTGATAATGCATTTAAAGTTATTTATAAAAATAATTAAATTTTCAATTGCATTTTAATATAACTTAATGTTCTCAGAAATTTCCCATATAGCTTCAGAAAATCTCCTGCCATTTTATTTAACTTTACTGTTTAAACCTATTTATTATGGTGCACAATAGTTTTGAAGATCAGAATCTTCCCAAAGTAAATCCAAACGAGAACCTTGAAACAATTTCTGAGTATCATCTCCTATCATTGTTCCCTATTGAAAAATTTCAAATCAGAGCAGAAAAAGACAGAGACAAGGGAATTGATTTTTATATTGAACTTAAAAAAGAAATGGCGGATGGCGGATGTAGATACACCAACTATCAATTCGCTGTTCAGTTAAAGGCAACCAATACAATCCAACCGTCAGTTGATGGTAGTTTTGGCTTCCAGCTTTTCACTTCGAATATCAATTACCTGCTCAATAATCCGATGCCTGCCTATTATATCTTTTACCACCATCCTACAAAGGCTTTTTTCTACGAAAATGTAAAGAACCTTGCCTTGCAGCTCTTGCACAAGAACCCCGACTGGAATAAGCAGCAGTCGCACAAAATTAATTTCAAGAAAAGACTTGACCAGCTGGCCGTTCAGCACATTTATGATGAAACCTATGCGCATGGTGATACATTAAAGCACATCAACCAATTTATTAACCCGCTTGAAACCAAGAATAATTCAGATCGACTGGTCATTGATGCAGACCTTGAGGTCTACAGCGTTACACAAAACATTGAATTTATTGATCAGTTCGGCGCCGATCTGGTAAATAAGAACAGGTTCAATACAGTAATAGAAATAGAGAAAAGAAGCTGGCCTAGGGATAGCGCGACGCCCAGGTTTTATCTTTTTTGCGGAATTGCATATTATCAGAGGGGAAATCTTTTCAAAGCACTTGAACTGCTCAATGATGCAAAGAAGCTTTCTGACGAATTTGACCCTCAGGGTAAAGCAATAATTGAACATACTATTTTAAGCGCAAGATATCTGCTTGATATGATAACCAAAGACGACTTTGATTTTCAGATGGAAAATATAAATAGTCTAGTGGATGCAGGCTCATTTTTTCAGGTTGAAAAAGCTTATGAAGCGCTCTCATTAAACAGATCGCAGCCAGCTGCAGCCATTGGACAGTTCTATGATACAATGAAGAAGATTATTGAAAATGAAAAAAGCGCATTTGTGCGCATTGTCGCCTATAATAAGATTATGGAAGCTGAGTCCTCAATTCTTTTGCATGATCTGGCGATGAATTTTACATTTTTTATGGGACGTGCAGAAAGGCCATTTAAAAGCAGGGCATATATGGAATGGCAGCAGCTTGAAAGAAAATTCTTGGATCGACTAAATGCAATTGCAGAATATGCCGATAAATGTGGCTATCATATGGGAGGTGCATATCTGACATTGGTATCTATAAAATGGAACTATGAAAAGGCGATCCATATCCATTATCTGGGCTGCTGGAACAAAAGACATTTCGACTTGCATCAGCCAGTTAACGCTTTAATTGTGCAGATGCTGGAAAAACTATGTGGCTCACTCGACCAGCTTTCACAATTATACCAGGCAAATGACTACATTGAAAATATGTTTTCCAGTATGATTCTAAAATTTCAAATCCAGCATTTTTCAGGGAAATATGAAGAAGCCAATGAAACGAAAATTAAAATTTTGCAAGGCATTGATGCACATGGATTTCAAGGATTGAAAAAAGAATATGAGACCATCTTCACCAAGGGCACAGCTCATGAGAGTTTTGTTGAAAAATATACCCTTCGTATGAATAGACTTCAAGACTCTGCAATCCAAAAGGGTTTTGACCCTTACCGTGCTTTAAGCGACAAGGAAATAAATTTTAAAGCGCTATGGTCAATAAAGGACTTTATTAAACTTGACTTTTCAATTCTTCCTGCACTCGATAAAGAAAATATTGAAAACAGCTAAATAAAAAAACATTATACTTTCTCTACTCCAAAAATATAATATGATTAACTAAAATGGCTTCTTAAAAATCTTTAATTGAGATTCCGTGTGTCAATATCTTATAAAATTAATTCACTACCTCCTAATAAAAATTATTTATTTAAATTGTAAATCTATTATATTCTATGCCATAAAATGGTTTGCAAATTCTTCAAGGAAGTATTTTACTAAGCTTTTACATGACAACTCTAAAAAATAAAAAAAAATTAGTCGGGCAAAAATAATTTAAAATCATTTGACTTTGCTAAATATTTCCGATAGCGTTTAATTAATTCCAAGCTGTTGCCAATGTTTTTTAAACTCCCAAACTAGAATTATACCAATCTTTAATTGGTCGTAAATTCCGGTATTTTTATAAAATGTACGTCTTTCAATTTTTAATATTTAAAGAATTCATTACTGCAGAGAATATCATTATTTAATTTTTGCAAAAACTTTAAATGTTGCGAAATTTTATGCAACTAAAATTATAAAACAAAAAACTCGCACAAATAGTACAAGTTTTTTATTTATCACCTTTTAAGGTTTGCTTAAATAAATAGAGTGTTTCAAACTACAAAATCTACTTCCAATATTTGTGTTCGTAACATTTTATATTTAAGTCTTAAAGTTTTCATAGTTCATTTTCAAGTTTATGGCATGGAAATGAAAAACATCGATTTATACTAAAAATATTTGTCGTACTACTAGCTGAAAATTTATATTTGAAATAAAACTGGATTATGTTCTTTTAAGCTTGCCAAAAGTCTCTAATTCCATGAACTTAGAGCGGTAGAGGGCTTCCGGCATTTTCTTCTTTAAGAGACTGTGAAAGTTCTCATCATGAGTCGAAAGTATGATTTGTTTTTTTTCATTGACAACCAAACTTCTCAATAAGTCAATAGTTGACAGTACATTGATGCTGTCCATAGATTGGATTGGATCATCAATAAAAATACAGTCAAGGTATTTTTTTTCATTATCAACTGCATTCAAAGCTTTGGCCAAAAAGATGCTAAGGCTCAAAATATTCAACTGAGCGGTGCTGAAATAAAGATTCGGTATAGTTAAGAGATCTTCATTCTCTTTGTATACGCAGACATTGAGCTTAGGCTTATCATCATTAAAGTCACAAACAAATTTAATTCGTTTATAGTCGGGATGAGGGTCGATACGTCTATATAATTCATTTATAAGATCTTCATAAAAAAAGGATTTTATCTGTTCCTCTATATATGCTGCGATCTTTGCCTTTTCTTTAACCAGTTCATTTTGCACCCTGCCGGATAAAAAAGTAATTTCTTTCTTAAGATCATTTTCATCCTTTTTTGCACGGTTGTACGTCAATAGTGGTTCTATATGAGCTTTCATATCCATCAGCAGCGTATAATCGCGTACTATGGATTGCTTTTCTTGAAGAAGTTTATCATTTTTCTCCAGCAATTCATTATTCAACACTATAAAGTTCTCTTTTTCTAGCAACTGAATTTCGGCATCAAATTTTCTTATTACCCATTGTTCAAAACTGGTAACAATTGACTGTAATTCCTTTAAAGAATTATTGTCCTTAGCAAGTTTTAAATCAACTTCTTCTTCTTTGTAAGCCGCTAATGCTGTCTGTAATTCTTTAAGCTCGTCATCTAAATTTTTCACTTTCACCTCTTCAGCTGAAAGCAAAGCTGCATAGTCGTCATTTTTTTTGTCCAACTCTGTCTGAACAATGGATTTCTTCCCAAATTCTAAGCTTATATAATCAAGCATTTTTTTATAAGCCTCCTCTTTTTCCATATCTTCAGCAGCCTTAACTTTGACTTGAACTGAACCCCTCAGTATCTTCGTAGCGGTATCAAAATCTTCAAGTGCCTTTAGGGCATTTTCATATACCGATTTTAAAGCTGGAGTAATTCGTTCAGCAGCCAATAATTCATCACTTAAAGCTTTCAAACGATTCTCTTCTGATTCACCCTGCAGCAGCAACTTGAAATCATTCTTTAAGCTTTCTAAAGACAACATTTCGTCTTTAAGTTCCTGAAGTTTCTGTTCTGCCGACGCTGCTACTTTTCGGTTATCTACAATTTTAGCCATGAGTTCTTCCAGTTCCTTCTCAATTGCACTAAGGAGGTTTTCTTTTAACTGGGAAAAATCCCTGCGCTCAAGAGCGAGCGTTTCTTCCACAGAACTAAGCTGTGCCATTAAAGTCTTTAAAACCGCGCTTAAAGCATTATTGCCTTGAATGTGTCTTAGGAGGTCCTCAAAAGTGCCATGATCATGCGTACACAATGGACAGGTCGATTCTCCTTTTTGGGTGGCAATTTCAGAACCTGTGGCAATGAATTTTTCTATATTCTCTGAGAGCATTTTCTGCGCGTCAATAGCTTTTTTAAGTTCTGAAACCCTCTCATTGGAAACAGAAAAAGCCCCCAGCAGAGATTCTACTTTTGCCAGCTCTTCCTTGTACTGCAAAAAGTTAGCATCTTCAGAAGCTGGAAAAAGGTCGAGTTTTATATTTGTTAGTGCGTCAGTTAGAATTTTCTGACGCTCCTCCAATCCAGAATTGACATCTGATGATTCCTTGATTCTCGTCACGGCGCCAGATAACTGCGGGGACATTTTATCTATTTCTTTATAATTTTCCGCATTCTGAATGGCCGCTTTTTTAAAATTTTCAAGACCTTCCCTCAGTTTGTCCAAAGATTCAATACTTCGGTCCCACTCGCTTTTTTTGGTGTTTACTTCCAAATCTAACGGTAATCGTCCGTCAGAACGTTGCTCAAGTACTATATTATCAGCCTGTATTTCTGCTAAATAAGCTCTAATGGCTGCTTCCCTTTTAAAAAAGTCAGGCAACATTCTTTGGGCATCTTTGATATCGGTCACTTTTTTTTCTGCGTTGCTCTTTTCAGCATTGGCAATATTAAGTTCATTAACTATTTCTCTTATCCTCTTGAATTTTTTTTGTGCCGCTGTAAGTTCTTCAATACTTTTTTTAACAATTAATATCTGCTCCCTATTTGCAAAGTATGAATCCAGACTGATCCTGTCGTCCAACTCATTATAGATGCTTTCAAGATCGATAATAAGCTGGGTCAGCTTTTCTACCTCGTCGGTTAATTCTCCCTGTCTTTTGAGAATACTTTCTGTAAGGCTTAAGTCTTCGACCTTTGAGAAATTTTCAGAGACAGGTTCCAAAGGAAAATCCTTCTTAAGTCTTAGTATTATGTCATTGACTTTACTGATAAGCAACTGATCACCATCGAAATCAAGTGCTTGCTGCACTCCTGTTAGTTTACCCGTTAATTCCTGTATCTGGCTATTGTTCTCGGTAATTAGATCCAATACTAAACGATAGTACTGGTCAATCGAATCTTCTGAGAAATATGCCATAAATTTCTCGTAGCGCTGGTGTGCATCATCTTCTTTCAAAAATGCATCAATCCATTCTTGTGAAAGAATTACTTTCTGAAAATAGTCCCGAGGATTTGTGCTCTTGGCGCTAAAATCAGTATCCTGGGTCCCTTTTCTGCCTTTCTTAAGTTTATTTTCGATAATATCATCAGGCTCAGGTTTATCAGTATAGACACGGACGATTGTCTCAATAGTACTGGAGGAATTAATATTACGCAAAATTGAGGGTGCATCTCCATTATTAATGCTTTTCTGAAATTTGGAGTTTTCCAGATTACGCTTATCCTTCATTAAGAATCTATGTATATTATTGGTAATGCCCCATTCCACAGCATCATAGAATGACGTTTTCCCAAAACCATTAGGCGCAAAAAGTGCAATAAAATCATATGGTTCACCGTCATTACCAGTGAAGTTGAAAGTCCCGTCAATTAACTTATCATACGCCCTGAAAGCCTGTATTTCAACTTTCTTTAATTTCATCTCTATATCTTTTTACAATGGTTTTATAAACTTCGTCGAACTGCATTTTATTCTTTTTTCTCGTAATTTGATCGTTTCCCTGTATTTCTCCGGCTATTAAAGGGTTTCTTTCAAATGCTATATTTTTAGGCTGATTGATCTTAATCTGAAGATCCGAATTGGTAATATGATCAATTACTATCTCGTCAGCGGTTTTATCAATATCTTCGACAAATATTTTTCGGCTTGAAATGGTATCATTCTCGATTTTGTATTTCAGCCCTTTTTCAATTTCAGCTTTGGTTTGATAAAAAAGATACAGATTCCAGATCTCAAAATCTGTTTGCAGACGTGTCTGATAATTTACTGCAATAAAATTTGAGACACGGCTCCAATTTGCTTCAAGCTCCTTCTCAGATTCAAACTGTAAAAAGAAGCAGTGAATTGTACCCGAAAAATCAATCTCTTTCCTCTCCACTGCAACTTCCGGAAATTCCTTTTTAAACATTTCCAAGAAAGCATTATTAAATTCTGAATAATTCATCAAATTGTTCTTTAAGTTTTCTAACTAATTCATTTTCATCCACTATTTCTTCGTATTCCTGAAGTTTATCTTTCAGAGATTTGTCCGTGAAATAATCAATATGCACAAACCTATAGGAATCAAAAGGGAAATTAATTCCATCGTCTGTCTTCATTAGTATTTTCTCGGTAGCACGTGTTATTTTTGGAATTTTGCCTTTTTCAATCTCATATCTGTAGTTTGGTTTATTTGGTGTGCCAACAATTACAGTACCGCCGATTGGTAACCCCCTATAATCCGAATAAACAAGGTTTTGGAGCTCTTCTGTCCAATCTCCTGTGATATCGGAATATAAAAGCCTAAATCTGTTAAAAACGGATGTTAAATTCTCATCGGTCCAACTAATCGGACGTATAATATTTAAAATCGTAAGGAACTCCAGCCAGGCTTTCCATATTTTGCTCCCCTGCAACACCTCATGACCTTGGCCGCTCACTAAAATACGCTCTTTAAAAAAAGACCTTATGCCATAGGGAGTTGTTTCGCTTCCAATAATTTCATCAGTCATATCTCTTAGACATTTTCGCATCAGCACCACAGATTCTTCATCTAATGGTCCTACGTTTAAAGTAAAAGTCTTGTCTTTGAAAAAAGAAAAATCTCTTAGATAACTAGGAAATAAAGGAAGTAGAGTCTCTTTATAAGATTCCACAATCTCATCAAATGCTGACATGATTGTAAATTCCACCCGCCCCAACTGTTCTTCATCAGCTTCGACGACCCTATTCTGAATTCCCGCAATCATTATATTGCCGTTTTCGTACTTTAAAATGCAGCCTCCTGAATGACCAACAACTTCTCCAAATTTGGGAGTATCAGGAATTCTCGCTTCGCGCATACTCCTACTAATTGTATGCAGTATAGAAACATTTTCATCAGGTCTGAGCCACTGAGCCTTATTATCATTACCCTCTCGCCTTACTCCAGGATATCCCATCAGGGTAAAACCATCACTGTTAATTTCAAGATTATCAATTCTAGTAACAAATGGCAGACCATCTATTTTGGGCAACTTTATAATGCAAACATCCATTTCTGGATGCGGAAAATAATTTATACCAATCTCGTATCCATCTGGCGAAATGTCGACTTCTGTTGGAGCACCGTCTTCAGTGAAAAACCTTATAATTTCAGGTTTTTCATTAACCAAATCAGTTATATTGTGAGTTGCTGTCAGAACATATGTACTAGTATCGTCAAAAGACTGAAATAGGCAACCACTTCCTCCATTAACTATTACCGCAACTTCTCTTAGTTGATTGATAGACATATTATAATGTAAGATTATCTGTAGATTGAGGACTAAAATTTGGAAAATCAACGAAATCGGCTTCTGTAAATATTTTATTGATTAAATCCGGATAATTAAAATATATATCTGTATGCACCCCTTTATTTTCAATATTATTTAGAAGTCTCGCTATAAGTCTTTTATCAGGATGCTTGTGGCCCCTTCCATTTGTGCTAATTATATATGCAGAAGTTTTTACCATAGCAAATAGTGCAGGGGAGCTATTTCCCTGACTTCCATGATGTGATACTTTCATAAATGAAGCTTCAAGAGGAGAATCCTCCGTAAAATTTAAATCACGAAGGGATTTCTCCACGACGGAAGGATGTGCATCTGCTAGAAATAGATAGTGTACTCCATCAAATGTCATAATAAAGGCTATAGAACTTCCATTGTGTACCTTATCATCTTCTTCAAACTTATCTGCGACTATATGTTGGCGCAAAGTAGGTCCATAGTCATCCTTTTTACCTGCTGAAGTACGTGAAATTGGTTTTTCAATCTCCCACTTATGAAGAAGTTTTCTAAGGGAATATTCGTCTGGTGATAAAATCTGAAATTTTGCTCCAAATCTTTCTAATTCCATCCCTGCCATTATTATTTGTCGGTGCCAGATTCCAAACTCGGTAATATAATCCTCAAAAGCGACTCCTTGTGGAATACCCGTATTGCGTCTGTCTTTCAAAACCTTAATAATCCTAAGGTTTTCAATAATTTCCGGACAATCGAAGTGTTTAAAAATGAGCCTCCCAGAATTAAACCATATTTCTTTTACGAGTTCTCTTGCCTGTTCAAGATCATTCTCAAACCATTTAAGTATTCCTCCGATATGATCATTGTCAACGTGAGTTAAAATTAACAGATCAATGCAAAGCCCAGCTGCTTGAATTTCATTTACTAATTCAGTTAATTCACCCTCATCAGGTTCTTTCTTAGAGGGTTTATTATAAGTTCCTTTTGTTCCACCGTCAATTATTATATTGCGAATCTTTTTGTTCTTATCTGTAAAATTGATATGAATGCAATCTCCATTAAAGGCTCTAAGAAATTTAATTTCCATACTTCTTATATTTGATTTTAAAGTAAAACCAACAAATTAAATCAAATTTTTCGTAATTAAAATAGGTAGTTATACCTGATATTCGATTTGCAGAAAAAGGAATTGCTAAATAATAATTTTGAAATTGAAATAATTGAATCTACATGCAAATTCGTACCATCTATTTTTAAGAAACAACAAAAAGAAATATCCCCCAATTGTAAAACAAAAAACTGTATTTACAAAGGAAGTCATTTCATAGATTAATTATACTTTTAACCTGTACCAATTTTTGGTCTAAAGTACAATTAATTTACAAGTGTTTTGTAAACTCATTAATGCTTCTGATAACAAAAAAGTTATTAAACAAAAAAAAGTCAATCCATCTGCGAGTTTTTGTTTCTTTTGGTCATCTCCTTTGTAACATCTATGGAAGAAAAATATAATTTGTAGGAGTCTTTTATAAATAATTTAAAATAAAAATAAGTATTTCTACTAAGTTTATCATAGCTCCAAATGCTTATCTTTAATTTTTTAATATTATCAATTTGTTTCATTATGATCTTCATAGAAAAGATCAACATTGCCAATTATGAAAAAAATAAACAGAAATGATCCCTGTCACTGCGGAAGCAATATTAAATATAAAAAATGCTGTTATTCTAACGATAACTCAGTAATAGTAACGCAAAAAATGTCGCAACTACATCCTTTTTTTGGCCGATACAATTCTTTTGATCTTCTCAATTCGATTGCTGCACTTTCTTTATTACCTGAAAATCATGGCAAAAATGTTCGTTTTGAAGAATTAACCCTCATGGCTCTGCGAAATTTCAACACAAATGCTGAAACAGCGCCTTATGAAATCTTAAATAACTACATAACGGAAAATTTTCCAGATCATTCCTCCGAGGAAATACCAGTCAACCTTTTTACTGATTCCATTACTTTCCATAATGGAAATAACATAGTTTTTCCAGGAATCACGGAAAATGGAGCATTTGTATTGTCCAATCTTCTTACTGCAATTTTCATCTGGCCTGATTCAAATATAGTTGATCAGATTAAAGAAAATAGCTTTCAGGTTACTACACTACTTTTTAATCTTTCCAATGCAGTAGCAAAGAAAAACCTATTTGAAAGATATGAGCAGGGTAAAGCTGATTATAGCGTCATCTATTTCCCTTCGGAAGAAAAGCTTCAGACCATAAAAGATTCTCTTAAACTGTCCCACACTGAAATGGAAACTGTGCTCTTCGAGAATGGTATTGATAAACGTGCATTAGATGCTTTTTTAATTGATCTTGGATCTGATAATTTCGATCATACACAAGAAGAAAATCCTCTTATGTACAAACCTTTGCTCTTTTTTAAAGATCAATACCTTATTATATCACCAACCACGATAAGCTTCGCACTAACCCATTACATTTGGTCCTTATCCGATTATTTTAAGAATATCACTAACGTCAGCGATGCTTATCATGATCTGTTATGGAATTCCTTACAGCAGCAACTCACCAGAATGCACTTTGATTACATGAACGATGATGAGATTCCAGTAGGTACAACACTGCCGGAAAAATCAGGTCTCTATCGTTTTGATGATGATAAAATTGCGTTTATCCAGTATGTATTTGATGATGGCAGTAATTATAAGGAATATCCTAATTTTACTAGTTCTCTTTCCAGTTTAAGCCCAACGATTAAAGAAAAAATCATAGCGGATGTACTCGCGGATTCGAGATATTTTTCTTATCAGATATTTGACATTGTGCTGATCTCTCCCATTGGGAGAGGATTTGCATACGCGGAGCAGGCCATTAAACATGCTGTTTCATTGAACATTCCACTTTTTGAATTTAATGTCTTATCAAATTTAAAAGATTGTGATGCTCTCGATCTCTGGAAGTTTGCCTTGGCAAATTACGAAAACAGGGAACGTTTTACTTTTTTTTCCTTTTCCGTGCTGGACAAGTTTAAACTCTACCGTGACAGAGATGAGTCGTTTCATTCCGATTTTCCTGAATATGGTTTTCCAGTACCAGTAGGTTTTTCTCAGGAACTTTATAAACAATCAATCCTAAAAACTGACAATCACGCAGTGCGTCAGGACATTAATGGAAGAAAAGCTTTCGTATTAGTCGAGAAAGCCGAGGTTCACAGCCCGATCTACCTCAGCCCAGCTGGTCTTTACTCGTCCATGCTACAATTCTATATCGAAGGTTATCCCCAAGGGATCTGGGTAATGCCCGCACTAAAATTAGATGGTCTTAGCAACGAACTAAGACATATGTATTGGGAATTTAATGGTGCATTTGCATACTGGCTCTGGCAAATTTGCTCATCTCTAAGCGTTCATCTGAAAAATCTTGACGCAGAGTCACCAATAACAATTCGCTATATTTTTGACGATGAGGCAAGTTTTGAAACAATTGATCGTAATTACCAGAGACACGAAGGGCTTGCCGGAAAGTTTAAAATCAAAGCCTCGCTATCCGAGATATCAATTACGATACCGAAAGAACTTCTTCCTTATCTTTATGGTTCAGATAATCAAGGAGAACGGGTTTTGGTAGAGACGCTTCTGAGAGGCTTTAACTTACTGCTTTCAAGTAACGGACACACACAAATTACAGATGAAGAGATTACTAGTATTATAGAAAAGGATGCTCCTCTTGGAATGAAGAAGAAAATTTTCATATTGGACACAAGCGACAATCTCCTACTGGATCCAAGTAACCTACAAACTTTCAGACATATACAAAAATATGATATTGGTTTGGCTCTTGACCAGATTGTACCAAGGCTTGCTTCTGTCTGTCCTCCATCAGGAGAAATCCTTACCAAAGAAGAGAAAAATAAACTAACAAATGACATTGTCCAAAAGGCACTGCTGCCCCTTTTAAGAGAAAAACTTGCGCTGTATGATTCGACAATACTTCTCCAGCGACTTCTTAGTCTAAATGAAAGCCTTATAAGAAAACGGGAATTTCTAAGAATACATACACCTACCGTAATCGCCTGCTATGTATCTGTTGACAAACATTGCGAAGACCTGATGCCTGACTTGGGCAGAAACAATAGAAGTACCATAGCGGTTCGATCACTGATCGAGCATATTGCAGCGGAACCTTATAAAGGAACCGATATCGTTTCTGTAGCAGCAATTGACGAGCTGATGGGCATAATGGACCAGATTGTCGACTGGGGCTCCATAGGTGACCAGATACACTATGAACTTTTTGATATTCGCATGGGGGTACTGGAAACAGGTAGGATAGCTTCCGACAAAAACAGGCTTAAGGAGGTATATGACCCTTATAATCAGGCAAAAATTTCAGAAAATGTACACGATGCTATAGAAACTTATGCTGATGTCTTTCCACAGCTAAAATCGGAAAGCCGAAGAGGTATTCCGGAAAACCTAAATAAAGCTTTTCAGGAAGACTTCGGCGTCTCACTGGAGCGAATATTAGTTTTTATGGGGGCGCTTGCTGAAATTGCCTTTCAACAATCTGCCCCATATGGATCATTTAAACTGGCAAATCTGTGCTCTGAGGTGAACAATTATATTAATGATGACTTTGATCCAAAAGAATTTGATAGCGTTGTCAACTATCTGGCACTTACCAAAAGGGGAAAACTTGAAAAACTTCCAAAAGGATATGATTTCATAGATATTATGCCATGGAGGTTTAACCGTATGCTTTCACTACTTAGAAAACCGCTAATTATCGTAGAAGATGGAACTGAAAAGACTGCTTATTGGGGACCGAGAGCCATTCTGGATAGCAGGTCATACTTAATGGACCAATGCACATCAGACCGTCTCAGGGTTTTTGAAGACAGCAAAACTAAGTCCGCACTAGGCAAATTTGCGCAGGAACGGGGTGATGCTTTAGTAAAAAGGGTAGTAAATGCCATAGATATGAAAGACCATATTTATCATACTGATGTTTATATAGGACCAAAACATGATTTAAAGAATGAAACACTCATTGGTGATATCGACGTTATGATTATAGATCAGATCAAAAAAGTCCTATACAGCCTTGAATGTAAAAGCATGTCTCCAAGCAGAAATATCAAAGAAATGATTGAGGAAGTTGATAAACTTTTTGGCAGCGATAATACTATGGGCTGGATCGGTAAGCATATGAGGAGACACGAGTGGCTTGAAAAGAACAAAAACATCGTAACTAAAAAATATGGTGTCGATATCAACGGCTACAATATAAAATCAATTTTTGTTACTCAAGAAAATATGCTGACACCTCATTTAAAGAAAGACAGTTTACCCTTGCCTTTTATAACGATTTACGACATTGAAAAATATGGTTTAGCTGCTCTCGAAAATGCAGAAATCTAAAGATTGAAAATTATGGAGAAATCAATAATTCATAAAGATAAATTTGGAGTCACATCCAAAAGTGCCACAAAAACCTAAGTCGAATTTTTACAGTTTTTTCAGTTAGCTAATATTTGTGTCATATTCATTGAACAGTATGGAATTGACAATAATTATATCACAAAAAGTTAGGGCAATTTTAAGAGATTTTTCCTTTTTAGCTTTGTGGCAGAATCGTGGCTCAAGATATTTTGAACAAGCAAAAATCTAGTAAAATCAAAGTCTTAGATTTCAAGGGTCGAGTATATTATAACATCTCAATCATCAAAAATTATTCATAACCAAGGTCTCAAAAGTTATTTACTGTATTCGCTTGGATTTTTCGTATTCCCATCAATAAATATGAATACCTGCGCATGAGCTTCAGATTCTGTTTCCTCAAATCCATGTATGGGAGCCGAACGTAATATTACATTACTTGCAGGAGGACCTGGAGGCATCACCTTATTAGTCAAATCTAAAATACAAACAATTGAAACTGATTTTCCATTTCCTGAAGCATAAGCCACGGCTTGAGATGAATACTTTTTCATTAAGGCAGCACGATCTGAAATCGATGTTTCCACCTTTAGTTCTGCAATATGTCCTTTATAGGCAATTTCAACACGTCCGCCAGCTACGTGCGACTCTTTAGTAATGGCACTTCCTATCAGAGGATTTGCCGTTAAGTGTTGAATGAGCTTATCCCTGAATTGATCTTCTTTCAATGATGATTCATTTTTGTATAAACCGCTTTGAAGGCAATAGCCCTGAAAATTTGTAATGCCGTTAAGCAGCCTTATAAAGTCGTCTCTATCGTGCATTTCCATTTGGGCCAAAAGAGGATTGGTATAAATCTCAAATACTTTTTTATCAATAGTGTCAAACCCTGTTCGGAATAGGTTGTTATTTTGGTCCAAAATTTTCGCGTTCAGTTCATCATAACCAATTATTACAGGCTGCAATTCCTCATTTTCCAATCCCAGCAGATAAGGAACAAGTTTAATAGACAAATTGTCTTCAAAATTGCTTTGGCTGTATTTAAATAATAATGTTCCTTCTACATTATAATCCAATCTCTCATCTAGTATGATATCTTCTATATTTAATTCAAATATCTCAGACGAGGTTGTTGCTGCTAAGATTTTTAATATCTTAAAGTTTTCAGGGAATTTATTAAATCTTAAAAGTCCTTTTATCAAATAAACCTCTTTTGCTTTTAAAACCTGTGGATTGGCCCATGGTGTATCATGCAGATAAAATTCTAATGACACTACAATAGTCTCAGGCATTATCTCAACCTCATCATTGCCTTCACGGTAATTTCTTGGAATAAAGTTATCCGAATGTAATAATGAAATTGAGGGATGCTGTAATTCAAGAAATTTATCTATAATAACTCTTAAATCATTAAAACTTGTGTGTTTTATTTTCTCAAAAAGTGCCTGAAGCTCTTTGACCACATCATTAAATATTTCCACATGCAAAAATACATCAAATTCGAAAAGATTTATGTTAGCCAGCGCAGCGACTCTTTTTGCTTCCGAACCCTCATTGCCCTTTAATATCATTTGACACCACTCGCATAAAAGTAGAACTGCGTCAATAAGCAGTTTTTCGTTTTTAAAAATAGCTTCTTCTTTTCTGCCGCCGGCCAAAGCTATAAGCTGAAGCAGTAATTTATCTATTTCATTTCTTTCGCTTAAGATTTTTTCAATAGATCCGATACTAAAATCAGAAAATATTTTACCTATTTTCTGACGCAGTAGTTTTTGAACATCAATGATGTCAGGTTCAAATAGTGCTCCCATCAATTTTAGATTTTATGAAAAATTCATTTAAAAGATTCTCTTTTCCGGCCAGTGCCAGTTCTGACAAAAATTTGTGGTCGTTTACGATATGGAAAAGATATTGTCTAGAAGGCACATTCTGAACATTTTCAATAATATAATTACACAGATTTAAATTCTCATTATGCAGGCTGAAATAACCAAAAATATTCAATAGATTTATTATATCATAATCGTATAAATCTACTTCGTCGATATGTTTTTTTAAATATTTAGTTATTGATTCAGACTCCCTGGCCATATCAGAACGCCTTAAATAGTACATTTCACCGTAAAAAACTTTTCGGAAAGAATTTGATATGGCAATTTCGTGATGATGAGGTGGATATTTGTAAATAAAAGACAGAACTGATGCAAGCCATAAATCATTTAAATCAGCATTATTCCTTCTCAAGTCACTTAATAACTTAATTGCTTTCTCAGCCTTATAAAAATCTAAATCTCCACAGTCGGGGAGCAGGTAATATTTAACCATGTTTTTTTCGTAAGGAACAAAGTTTTCGCTGTTAACTTTTCTATTTAAAAATATTACCTGTTTTAAAAGTTTTTGGCAGAAATCATGATCCTTTTCTTTTTCCGCACAATGAGTATTAAGCATAACAACTACCTTTCCATATAATTTACGATGCTTTTCAACAGGCAGAATATTCAACAACGAGTATGTCAGACCAGACATGGCGTGGCTAATTCCGATGTAAAGGCTTTCATACTGATCTAATAAATAATTTATTATTTCTTCCGAAACTGTAGAAGGTTTTTTAACCAAAATCTTCCCATATGCATCTATGGCAAGCTTCTTCACCACTACTTCGCTGTCCTTTATCAATAGTAGCAGTAAATCAATAATTGACTGCGGTATAATAACAAAATGATTTTCGAGTAAAACTGCTAACAGTTTAAGGGCTTCCATACGTACTGGTAATGCATCCATATCCAGTAGCCAATTGTAAGTATCTGGAAGAATTTGCACTAAACTAATATTTGATTTTATAGAGGAACGAATTACAGAAATTAAATAAATTTTAATATCCACGTCCTCTGGTTTTTTTGAATCCAGATTTCTGATAATTTTTATAATCTCTGAAAAATTAGCTGTCTCATCTTCTTGCACCAGATTAACCAAAATATCTTTTACATTATTTAGCTTTGCGGAAATTTTAGTTTCTATACCAAAAATATCGTAAACATTCATGCCTACCAAAGGATTAAAGGTAGTCGTGTTCGAATCAAGATTGCTTTTGTTCCAATTGAATGTATTCTTCTCTCTAATTGCAGAGAACAGAAATCCGAGAAAAACCTCGAACTTGCCCTTAAATTTTGCTGGATACGAGCTAGTGAGATTACGTAAAACTGTAAAAGGGTCTTCAAAATCATCTTTTATTTCGTTACTTCCGGCAAATCCAATAATCTTATCAATCACTGTACTGCTATGGACTGGGAACGATTCGCGAAGGTCCTCCGTTTCCAAAAATTTATCATAAAACTTCAAAATTTGGACCTTAGCCCCGGCAGATAAAGTATTGAATTTATTTGATACGGCATCTAAAACCAAATCTACATCCGCATAACAAAACCTGATAAGAGTATTAGAAACGGCCCAATCCGAACCGCCATGACTGTCTTCCTCAATATTGTAGACAAGAATCATATTGTCTAAAAAGGGAATAGCAATCGCTTTGTCAAGAACATACAGCTGATACAGAATTAAGCATATATTTTTTCTGACACCAGAATCCGCATCTTTTAACGAATTGAAGACAGCTTTTTTAAAGTTTTCCTGATCGCGTGAATTATATTCCTGAAAATACTTAATGATGAAAGGTGAAAAATTCTCAAAAGGATCATCCTGGCTTATGTAACTTTTCCTAAAATAGTTGTTTATCAATAATGTGGCTAATAAGGATTCCTCTTCCTCGGAAAGATTTAAATATTGCGCTAATCTGACAATTTTATTTAAATTCTGGCCTTTTGCAAAACAATCCAGAATTCTACTTTTTACAAAATCG
>Ga0247812_10000790_pt1 | contig 18274 bp, 19 predicted proteins | sample UWRJL149409B1_FD_178011 | JGI IMG/M metagenome (GOLD analysis project Ga0247812, IMG submission 178011) | Plant litter microbial communities from Arlington Agricultural Research Station in Wisconsin, United States - UWRJ-L149-409B-1 | ecosystem: Environmental > Terrestrial > Plant litter >...
AGCCGGCCGTGCTGGAAAATTGCCAAGTGGCGTTGTACTTACAGGTGGCGCATCACAACTCAAACACTTAACTGAATACGCTAAGTCGACACTCGGCCTTGCGGCTCGTTTAGGCCAACCAACTGGATACGGTGGGGTAGCTGACGATATTGATAAATCAGCCTTCGCAACAGCAATTGGCCTTATGTTCATTGATGCTGAACGTGGCGGTCCGACAAAGACCACTGGTTCGAAGAAATTCAAAACTCCATCAGCGAAAAGTGTTACAGGTGGGGTCAGTAAGATATTTGGTTGGTTCAAGCCGTAAGCTGAAATAATTTTTTGCAGAGAAAAAACCCCGAGGGGTTTTCTTTGTAGATAGACTACATGAAACTCCAATCGGGGTTGTAGGTGAGAGTGTTTAACTGAACAGGTAGACAGTACCGGGCTGGTCCTCGTAGAATGCATCTAGTTTGGCAACGCCGACGATTTGCGATTCTTTGTCCTTCCCGTTTGGGTTGATGAGGACGAAAGCGATGTCCTCGGGGTCGGGCTGGTCGTCGGCTAAAATGCCGTCGTATCTCTTGTGGAACATCTGGTAGTCGAATATCACATCCGGTCCACCGACGCCTTGTTGCAGTTCAACCCCCTCGCGACCGCTGACAGGAATGCAAATGCACTCGGCGTAGCTTGCTTTCAGAGTAACGAGTACTCTTGTATCTGCGCGATAGGCAGTAGCCATCTGTAAACCTTTCTCTCGAGAAACAGATGTCTATATTATACCAAGTAATCTTAGAATGTCAATATAACGCGAACAACTATTTTAAACCTCACAATCCGGGTACACAACTTGTTCGAACACATACCTATTGCGGCTTGGCTCCTCGTGGTATACTAGGTAAAAGAGATAACTACCAGGGGAGATACAGACGTGCCTGAAGTAAAACCAAGTGACATTCAGACCTTCGCTAGCATTAAAGTTGTTGGTGTTGGTGGTGCTGGTGGATCAGCAGTAAATCGCATGAAAGAAGCCGGTCTTACCGGTGTCCAATTCATTGCAATGAATACTGATGCCCAAGCGCTTCATAACAGCAAAGCGGATGTTAAAATCCACTTAGGCCACAGTACTACTGGTGGTTTAGGTGCCGGTGCAGATCCAACTAAGGGTGAAGCTGCCGCAAACGAATCACGTGATGACATTAAAGAAGCTATCGATGGCGCTGACATGGTATTCGTTACTATCGGTGCAGGTGGTGGTACTGGTTCAGGTGCTGGCTACGTTGTAGCTGAAGTTGCCCGTGAAATGGGTATCTTGGTTGTCGGTGTGGCTACAAAGCCATTTAGCTTTGAAGGTGAAAAGCGTCGCCAAAACGCTGACTGGGCAATTAGCCAACTTCGTCGTCACGTTGACACACTTATTACTATTCCTAACGACCGTCTTCTTCAAACTATCGACCGTCGTACTCCGCTTCTTGAAACCTTTAAGATTGCCGATGACGTCCTTCGCCAAGGTGTCCAAGGTATTTCAGAGCTTATTACTGAACACGGCCTCATCAACCTCGACTTCGCCGACGTGAAGGCTATTATGAGTAACGCTGGTTCAGCCCTTATGGGTATTGGCCGTGCAAGCGGTGACAACCGCGCTGCCCAAGCTGCGCAACAAGCTATCGAATCACCACTTATTGAAGTTTCAATCGATGGTGCCCGCGGCGTTCTATTCAACGTTACCGGTGGGTACGACATGAGTATGAGTGAAATCCAAGAAGCTGCTGAAATCATCACCAGCGCGGTTTCACCAGACGCGAACATCATCTTTGGTGCAACCCTCAAGGCTGACATCGAAGACGAGCTCATCATTACTGTTATCGCAACTGGTTTTGACACTCAATACTTCCAAGAAGAAGAAAAAGAAGTCCAAAACACTGAAGTTTCTGAACAAATGAGCCAAGCAATTGATTCTACAGAAGTAAAAGACATCGACCTAAACCTCGATCACAGTGAATCAGCGGCAATCTTCGCTGAAGAAAACACTGAAAACATGTGGAACCAAGCTGCACCTGAAGAAGATGATGAATCTGACACACCAGCTTTCCTACGACGTCGCAAGAAGCGCGAAAAGAAAAACAAGGAGTAGAACGTTAATGACGAAAATTGTTATTGGAGATAGTCGGGTTATTGAATCACGCGAGGTGAGTGATGGCGTTACAATTCGTCGTCGCCGCGAATCTCCAGACGGTACTCGTTTTACAACCTACGAGCGCATCGAAAAGCCAAACCTCGCCATCATTAAAAAAGATGGCGCGCGTGAGCTATACGACCGCGACAAACTCTCAACAGCTATCAAGCGTTCTGTTGGTAAGTTCTTTACCTCAGAAGTAGAAGTAGAAGAAATGATTGATGTCATTGAAGACGGCCTTTATAACTTTGGCGAAACCGAAATCACTTCAAAGCAAATTGGCGATAAAGTACTTGATGAACTTGCCGCCCGTAACGAAGTTGCTTACGTGCGTTTCGCGAGTGTGTACCAAGAATTCAAGAACTTAGAGGATTTCGTGCAAATTCTTGAACTTCGCCGCAGCCAGAAACAACAGAAACAGGGTCAGTAGGGTATCGGTATGCGCGTGGTGGTGATTTACAAAGAAGAAACTGATTACGCCCGTCAGGTTACCGATTATATGCGTGATTTCGAGCGCCAAACTGGCCACATTCTCGAAACGATGAACCCAGAAAGCGGTGAAGGCATTAGCTTCACTGGCACCTACGATATTATGGAATTCCCAACTGTCGTTGCACTGTCTGATGATGGCCGTTTACAAAACCAATGGCGCGGCCTGCCGTTACCAACTATTAATGAGGTGAGTTATTATGTTCAACAAAATTAAAGAAGCTGTGACACACAAAGACGAGAAGCGTTCGGTCCGTACTGCATACATTGTGATGTTGGTTGGCGCGGTGCTCGCGTTAGTTGCGGCATTTGTTTTAAGCCTCGAAAAAATCCACCTGCTGCAAAACCCTGACGCCATTCTTTCATGTAGCTTCAACCTAGTTCTTAACTGTACTGCGGTTATGCAGACCTGGCAGGCGAGTGTGTTCTTTGGCATTCCTAACATGTACATTGGTCTGATTTCGTTCCCAGTTATTATTGCCATTGCTGTCGCTGCTTTATGGGGTGGTGCAACGTTCAACAAAGGCTTCTTAAAAGCTGCGAACATCGGTGTTCTTCTTGGTACTATCTTTGCTTACTGGCTCTTCTTTAACAGCTTGTATGTTATTCAAGTACTGTGCCCATGGTGCCTTATTGTGACCTTTAGCTGTACACTTATGCTTTCTGCAATTACCTACATTAACCTCCGCGAAAATACCTGGAACTTTTCTAAGACATTAAACGAAAAAATCCAGAAATTCCTAAAAGGTGGCTACGAACAACTTATCGTTGCGAGCTGGATTGTCCTAATGGTTGTGCTTGTTGTTCTTAAATTCGGCGACGCATTGTTCGCTTAAGGATAAAACCTTTCACTCACTTCGCGAAACGGCTTCGCTCCGGGTCTTCTCGGGGCACCGGCTCCCGTTCAGACTCGGGCTGCAGATGTTTCTTAAAGCAAGCGAAAGGTTTTATCCTTTGCGGTAGTCGTCTGAGAATTTGATAAAGCAATCCAAACCAAGTACAATAAAAGGTAGAAACGTTCGAGCGGCTATCAACCGTAAGTTTTGGGAAGAACAGCGAAAGCCTATTAGAACCCAACGCGTCACGCTGCGTCAAAGCGACAACTAAGTGCTGAAAAAGAAAATCTTTTTTGGAAATCGGATGGTACCACCCTGCGAGGGGTTCCGATAGACAAAGAGGATTTTTATTATTTTAAAGGAACAAAGTATGTCGCGCAGCCCACTATTACCTGAATGGACTATCGAACAAGCCCTTACCGAAGACGCTGCAGATATTGCAGCACTTCATAGTGAGAGCTTTCTTAAAACATACGTGAACCTGAGCGGTGAAGAGCACAATGAAGCAATTATCGAGGAGGCGACGAACTTTGTCAGCCCTGAACGTATTCAATTACGTGCCGAGCTAGTAGATGAATCGCTCAAAGCTCCCGACAAGCACTTTTATCATATAGCCCTGCACGATAACGGCAAGCCCATAGGCATGATATACGGAACAAAGCTCAATGGCATACAAGAAATTGAAGCGCTGTATGTAGATGAAAATTACCATGGTGCAGGAATAGGGAAGGCGCTGGTGGAGGAGTACATCCAGTGGGCCGACCCCACGAAGCCAATCGAACTCGGCGTTCATAAAGAAAATGAACGCGCCAAAAGGTTTTATATAAAAATGGGCTTTGAGGCAATGAACGACGATAGACACTCATATTACGAATTTTTACCAGAAACAACTATGATACGAAAAGGAACCCAGTCATGAAATTTCAAGCAAATACCCGACGCCGTGCACTCGAATACGAAAAAGACATTGCTAAATACTGGCAAGATAACCAGACATTTGAGAAATCAATTGAACTTCGTCCGAAAGAAAACTCGTACGTCTTTTATGATGGCCCTCCATTCATTACGGGTGTGCCGCACCATGGAACTCTTTTAAGCTCAGTTGTTAAAGACGCCATTCCTCGTTACCAAACCATGAAAGGTAAGCGAGTCGAGCGTGTATGGGGCTGGGACTGTCACGGCCTTCCTGCTGAAAACTATGTAGAAAAGAAGCTTGGTATTACTGACCGTCACGAAATCGGTACTCGTATTAGCCTCGCTGAATACATTACTGCTGCTCGTGAAAGCATGGTGCAAACCTCTAACCTTTGGGAAGATACGATTACTCGTATCGGCCGCTGGGTTGATTTCAAGGGGGCCTATAAAACTATGGACAAAGACTACATGGAAAGTGTGTGGTGGGCGTTTAAAGAACTCTACGAAAAAGGCAAAATTTATGAAGGCGAACGCGTACTTATGTACGACACAAAGTGGGCAACGCCACTTTCTAAAGCTGAAGTGACGATGGACGCCGGCGCTTATGTCGACGTTACCGACCCTAGTGTGTATGTGAAATTCAAAATTGGTACTGATGATAAAAAAGACCACGAAGAAACGGGCAAGTCTACGTATGTACTCGCTTGGACAACAACTCCTTGGACGCTTCCAGGTAACACGGCACTTGCTATCAACCCTGACATTGAATACGTCCAAGTTGAATACGAAGGTGCGTACTACGTTCTTGCTGAAGCATTGGTTGCGAAGGTGTTTACGAACGAAAAACACCAACCACTTGATTACCGAATCGTACGTCCATTCTCTTCAAGCGAACTTTTGGGTCGTTCATACGAACCACTCTTCGAAGACCAAGGCGAAGGCGCACACAAAATTTGGGCAGCAGATTACGTTACAACCGAAGCGGGTACGGGTATTGTTCACCTTGCGCCTGCATACGGTGAAGAAGACTTCTTGCTTGCGAAAGAAAAGGGCATTCCTGTTGTGCACGTGCTCGACGAATACGGCAAATATATCTCTGGTGAGTGGGAAGGTTTGGACGTTTGGGAAAACAACAAACTTATCGCGAAGACATTACTTGAACAGGGTATCGTTTGGAAAATTGAATACATCCGCCACGAATACCCACATAATCCACGTACTGGGCACCGCCTTATGTACCGCGCGCACCCGAGCTGGTTTATGGACATTGATGGCCAACGCGTTGAAATGCTCGAACAAAACACCGACAATATTAACTGGTTCCCTGAACACATCAAACACGGTCGTTTTGAGAAAACTATCGAAACTGCACCTGATTGGAACTTAAGCCGCGACCGCTTCTGGGCAACTGCTATGCCTGTTTGGAAGGGTACTGATGCTGACGGTAACGAGAAAATTAAGGTTATCGGTAGCTATGAAGAACTGAAAGAACTAAGCGGTGTTGAGCTTGATGACTACCACCGTCCATGGGTAGACGACATTACCTTCGATATCGACGGCGTTACTTACACTCGTATCGACAAAGTGCTTGATGGTTGGTTCGAATCTGGCTCTATGCCATTTGCGCAGTTCCACTATCCGTTCGAAAACGTTGAAAAGTTCGAAGCTAATTTCCCTGGTGACTTCATTGTTGAGTATGTTGGGCAAGTTCGTGCTTGGTTCTACTATGTACACGCCGTCAATACCGCGCTGTTTGGCCACAATGCTTACAAGAACGTTATTGTAACTGGTAACATCGCTGGAAACGATGGCCGTAAGATGTCGAAATCACTCGGCAACTTTACTGACCCTAACGAACTGATGGATAAGTTCAGTGCTGACTCTTTGCGATTCTTGCTGCTCTCGAGCCCACTGCTTTCAGGTGAAGACTTTACGCTGCAAGATAAAGAAGTAGGGGATATCGCACGAAAACTCAGCATGGTCTGGAACATGTACGACTTCTTCACAATGTATGCCGAAGTTGATGGCTGGGAATTCGATGGCAACTTAGTTGACCCAAGCGATGAAGTCGAGAGCCCGCTCGACCAATGGATTATTAGCCGCGTGCACCAACTTATTAACGAAATTGAAGAAAAGATGGATGGCTACGATGTTGCTGGTGCCGCAAAGCCAATTCTGCCATTTCTCGATGACGCTTCAAACTGGTACGTACGCCGTTCACGCCGCCGTTTCTGGAAGAGTGACGACGACACCGACAAGAACAACGCATACCGCACCCTTCACTACGTACTTGTACGCCTTAGCCAAGCAATTGCGCCATTCGTACCATTTATGGCTGAAGAGCTGTATATCAAGCTTACTGGCGGTGAAAGTGTTCACTTAACTGACTGGCCTGAAGTTGGCAACGCGAACGAACTTGTTCTGAGTCGTATGTCACGTACGCGCGAAATCATCGAGCAAGGTTTGGCGCTACGTATGTATAAAGACGACACGCAACAGCAAACAAAGGTTCGCCAACCACTTTCGAAGCTAACCTATGCTGGTGAAGCGCTTGAAGATTTCTACGTGAACATTATTGCTGAAGAGGTAAATGTGAAGTTGGTTGAAAACTCAGTTGAAACCGAAATCGAAGTACTGCTTGATAAAACGATTACTCCAGAACTCCGCCAAGAAGGCCTCGCGCGCGAAATCGTTCGTTATGTACAATCTGCTCGTAAAAAAGCTGGTTTAAATATTGACGACCGTATCGAACTAAGCCTTACGGCTGAAGGTGAAATCGCCGAAGCTATCAAAGAATATACTGCTGATATTGCAGATGAAACGTTAGCAGTGGAAATTAACGAAAAAAGTTACGACTACAGCGAAACTGTTGAAATAGAAAAAATGCCTCTCGGCATCTCATTAACAAAGGTATAAAAAAGTTGTTGCCCTCGAGGCCCCGTATCTGCACAATGTGCGGAAGGGGCCTCGAGGGCGTGCAATCAATCTTTGGTCGGTAAAGCGGGTAGTGCAGTTGGCGCAGCTAGATGTACACGACTTCCAGCGTTGCCGGCGATTCGCCCTTGCGATGGGCGAGCGCGTTGTCGATGACGTTCTGGACGCGGCTGCTCCAGAGGTCGATGGGCTTCTTCGGAACCTCGAGCTGTACCTTGTCGGCGCCGATGGCCTTGCTGACGACGTAGCCGGGTGCCATCGCCATCATCTCGTGCTTCGGCTTGCTGCCTTCTTCGGCGCCGGCTGAAACCTTGCAGATGTCGACCATGTCCTTGAACTTGATAACTACTGTGCCACCTGACATTATGCCTCCTAGATTGGACTGAGCTCTCTACATCTGTAGACAACATGTTAAAAACTTTAGAACTCTTGGGCGTATCTGTCAAGTTTCAAATTGACAGATGTGAACATAACTGTTATAATTGCTAACACTATAAGGGTTGAGATACCTTTGTTGCACCTTAACCCTACAAGACTTTCTTAGGAGAAACATGTCTGAAACCACCAGCACTGCTGTAGTACTGTCCCCAAAGGCCCGCGAAATTGGCGGCGAACTGGAAAGAATCTTCAGTGATTCCTCCGAGCTCGCTCGCTACACCGCCGGCCCGCTGAACCGCAAGGACGCGCGTGCCATCGGTGACACCGTCGCCGAGTACCCGCAGCTCAACACCGAGTACGCCATCGCCATCATGGCCTGGCTGGCCAGCTTCCACGGCGAACCGATTGGTGTTTGGATGAAGGAACTGCTCGCGCAGTACCCGACCCACGACATCGACCTCGTCATCGAGTACCTGTACGAAGAAGGGTTCCGCACTCGTGCGGATTCCACGCTTCCGGACAAGGAAGGTGACAAGGAGGCAACCCGCGAGTACGTGCCTCAGCTTCTCGAGTTGCTCGAGAACTACAAGGAGTTGAAGGGCTTCGAGACGGAGAGTAAGGTCTCCCTCGAAATGCTCGTCGACCTCGTCGGAATGCTGGGTGGCCTGAAAACCATCAACCAGTGCTACGACAACATCGACCGCATCGACGAGATGCTTCTGGAGAACCAGCTCAAGGGGGACTAACATGGCAAGCTCTTTGCAGGTCCTGGGAATTCCCCCGGACATTGTGGAGCTTAAACGTTCCACCGGCGCCCTGAATGAACTTTTGGCTTTGGCTGAAACCAACTTCAGGAACTTCGCCCGGCATCTTCATCCTGACAAGGACCCCAGCCCTGGGGCTGCAGGTATCTACCTGAACCTCAGTCATGCCATCGAGGACCTTCGGGACCCTGATGGCATGGAGCTGGCGATTGAATCGCTGGTTGGTGAAGATGACCGACAGTCGCTGATACGTCGTGTTGAACAGGAAATCGAACGCAACCGCATTCGTAAGAACCTCCGTGCGGTACTTGGCTTGCTCCCGAACATCGACCAGTTTGGTGTTCTCGACATTCCCGGTCCCACGAGTTTCCTGCTTCAGTTTGGTGCCTCGCGTACCATTCTTGACGTCAACGTTCATGACCGCGCAGTCTTGCACCTGACTTTTCAGGAGCTTGATGTACTTCCCGAGCAAACCGAAAAGGCGAGATTCGCCGAAGGACGTTGGCAAGAGATGTACCTGTCGAACGAGACTGAGCTTTGGCTCAGCCACCGGCCTGAAAAAGCCACCCCTGTTAACGTAATCGGGTTCGTCCCGGCACGTTCGCTTCGCTACCGAACCGATGACACCTTTAACCTGGTGACTGACGAATACTCGGAACTCGGCGGAACACTGGCAGGAATGCGCACGACACCTGTATGGTCCAAGCCCTCAGAAGCCTGGTTCCTGCAGTTTGTCGAAGACAAGCCGCACAAGGACAGTGAAGTTGTGGTCATGGATGGCCGCGGCAATCTGGCTCTCATCGGCACAATCCAGGCACGCGAAGCCTTCTAAGTAAAAGCAGTAGGGAACACCCCGGCTAGTAATAGCCGGGGTTTTCCATATCTAAACATAAGCATTCTGAGAAAAATAAGACAAATTGCTTAGAAAGCGTTGACACATTAATTACAAAATGGTATTATCGCTTTTGTGCCATGCTTCATCCGAAGACGCATGAACCTTACATTTCAGATACACCCGACGCAGCTTAGCTGCAGGAAGGGGACATAATGTCCTCGAACACCCCGCTCAACACGTCGAACCGCTCCAAGCGCAACCGCAACATGCTCAGCGTCGTCGGCATCGGTGCCGCTGCCATCCTCGGACTCGGCGTCGTCGCCGGCTCGGGAGCGATCTTCAACGACACCGACACCGCCCGCGTCGACATCAACACCGCCACGGTGCAGCTCGGCGTCAACGACGCGGACAACGTCGGCATCATCGACCTCGACTTCAACAACCTGAAGCCGGGCGCGACCGACACGCAGACGTTCTCCGTCAAGAACGAGGGTTCCATCGACGCCGTCGCCACCCTGGGCAGCAACTTCACCAACAGCACGCCGCCGGCGAACGTGGACTACACGCAGCTCTCGGTCGGCGTCCGCTCCGAAGGGGGCACCGTCACCGGAATCGGTGGTGGCTCTGGTGCCGCCGTCGGCAGCACGCTGTCGCCGGTCACCTCGCTGCCCGCCAGCTGGGACCTCGGCACCCTGAAGCCCGGCCAGACCAAGACGTTCTACGTCGACGTCAAGCTGGACATCAACGCCGGCAACGCCTGGCAGGGCCAGCACTTCGGTGGCAACATCCCCGTCACGCTGACCCAGAAGTAACTCCAACAAGCCGTCGGGCTTATCCGAAATTGCCTCTGGGCACTCACTTCTTTTACGAGAAGGTGAGTGCCCAGAGCACTAACATCCTTATAAGAACTTATTGAAATGCACATAAGGTTCCGAATTTTTCTGAATCTTATGTACGTATCCATAGCAATCCCGATAGTCCCAAGGAGCACTTATGTCACGCCGTCTCAATATTGTAATGGCTGCAGCGGTGTTCGTTGTGGCTTTTCAAAGTTTGATTCCTCAGCCCACTGGAGCAGTTTTTAATGCAACCGCACCGGCCAAGGTGAGCATCACTATTCTGATTCCGGAAGCAGCACCTACGGTAGATGCCCCGGTTGATGAACAGCCTGATGCACAGCCTGCGCCGATTGCCGCGCCTGAAGCTGTGGTGTCCGCGCCAGAGCCGATTCAGCAGCCGTCCCCGGACGTCGTTGCACCGGTTCAGCCCGAACCCACTCCTACGCCTGCACCCGCACCGGTTCAGCCTCAGCCCACTCCGGTACCTAGTGTTCCGGAAGTCGTTGTTCCTGCCCCTGTGGTAGTTCCCGAACCTGTTGTCGTTACACCGACACCTGTGCCGGTTGTTACTCCAGAGCCCGTTGTAGTTCCCGCCCCGGCAGTACCCACTGTTGTCGCACCTGTACCTCAGCCCAAGCCGGTTGTCGTCGAAGCGGCACCGGAGGAAGAAAGTACTGTCGTTGCTCCGGAAATCGCGGAGCCCATTAAAACCGCACCCATCGAGGAGATTCCTTCTGTCGACGTGGTAGTAGTTCCCTCTGAGGAGCCTGCTATCGTCGAACCGATTACTGCCGAACCTGTCGTGATTCCCACTCCAGAAGCACTGCCCGAAGCTACGCCCGCACCTCAACCTGTACCGGTTGTCGTTGAAGCGGCTCCGGAAGTACCTACTGTTGTCGAACCCACGCCCGAGCCGACCAGTGTCGTAGAGCCGACACCCGAAACCTCTGCCGATGCAGAACTCACTGTCGAAGAATCTCCCGTTACTCCCGAGCTAGAAGGATCAATCAATGAAGAAGTTTCTCAGTAAGTACTGGTTTCAGCTGGTCGCCCTCGTGGTTATCGCTGGAATCGCTGCGTTTCGCCTCGTCTTCATGTTCACCCCGATGATCATCGAGACCGGTTCCATGGAACCGACCCTCCCAATCAATTCCGTGGTGTTCATTCAGCCGACCGATACCCTGAAACCGACCGACATCATTACGTTCAAGCAGGACACCGATGTCCGCCCGACCACGCACACCTTCATCGGTTACGCCGATGACGGAAGTCTCATGACGAAGGGTGACGCCAACCCGGCACCCGATGTTCGGTCCGTTCCGCTTCAGATGTCTGACGTGGAAGGGAAGGTGATGTTCGTAGTGCCATTCCTGGTGCCTGCCTATTGGGCAAGCATGCAAGGTATGTTGTCGCTCGCCATCGTCGCTTTTGTAGTGATTGCAGTCGCTTTCATCTACCTCAAAGACAAGAAGGATTCGCGAAAGGAAACCGCAACACAACGAGAAGAAATTCCCGAAACGACCCCCGTCTAATCATCAACCAGCGTTGAGCTAATAAAATAGCCCCGCTCGTCGAAAGATTAGGCGGGGCATTTTATTTGGAAGTAAAAACTTATTGTTTAATGTCGACGCCGCCGAGAATAACCTCGCCGGTAATAATCAGTGTCGGCGCTTTGGGGTCAGCGTTATTGAGCTTACGTCCGTCTAAGCCACCAAGAATAGGGGTAACACGCGATTCGACGTTCCATTCGCGTGGTACGGTTAACTCAAGCCCACCAAGAATAACACTGACATTCAGCGTTGCTGCGCCTTTTATTTTCGCATCGCGTAGGTCGAGTTCGACACCACCGAAGGCTGTCGAAATATTTCCACCTTTATAGTTTTGCGAATTGTTACGCGTTTCGCTGCCCGAGAAGTATGCAGAGATATTTGTTGTATCGGCAGTGTGCTCAATACCTTTTCTAGATGTCCTGTTGAGTAGAATCGAAATACCTACAGAGATAATAATAAGTGGCCAAATTGAGCGCCAGATATCGAACTCAACGACATCAAGTTGTCGAAGTTGGAATAGGATACCGACTGCAACAATGGCAAGTGGCCAAACAAATTGTCGCGGGTTGCCAACGAGTGCAATAACACCAGCAGCAATAACAAGTAGTGGCCAGTAGCGGCCAATAAGTTCGCCAAAATCAAATAATCCAACGGCACCGAGTAGGGCGATAACACCAACCCCAATTACTAATATTCCAAACGCGTTTCGTGTGAGTGAAGCTTTATTCATATGCTTACTATAAGCAACGATTATTCAGTTTGCAATATGTGACGCAAGCAGGGGATTGACATTTTAAACCATTTATGCTTAAATACATACATTAACAATTTAAAACAAAAATTTTAAAAATCAAACATATGTCATTATTCCCATACCTACAACTACAAACAATTGATCCACAAGACGACGGTACTGTCAGTGACCTCGACCAATACGAGGAAGACGAAACCATTGATCTGAGTAGCGACGAAGACGGTGAAACGCTCGACCAAAAGTGGTCTGAGATTACTCAGTCAATGCACGAAGAAAAGTGATATACTTAGTATAGTGAATCAAGAACAATCTATAATCTCCGACGAAGCATTTGACCAACTGGTTACGAAAGCAATGAACGAACTGCCCCAAGAGTATATCAAGGGGTTAGACAACGTCGCTATTCTTTACGCCGATTGGCCAGATGAATACCAAGCCCAAAAGTCCGACCTGAAAGAAGGTAACTTATTACTTGGTTTGTATGAAGGCATACCCTTAACCCAACGCGGTTCAGGCTATACTTTTGTATTACCGGACAAAATTACGCTTTTTAAAGTGCCAATTCAAATGGTATCGCACAGCCAGGAAGAGTTTGAAGAGCAAATTAAGCGTACACTTTGGCACGAAATTGCCCACTATTATGGATTAAACCACAATCGTATCGACGAGCTTGAAGGTTTTGACCACACGCACGCACACGAACGCGAATAAATCCTTCCATACTGCTCATGATATAATTATCTTAGTGTCATTGGAGGGCGCGTATGGAGAGGCAAGTGTGGCTTGATAGCCTGCGAGGTATAAGAATTTATATTTTTATCTTAACTATCACTAGTCTTTCTTTAGTTGGTTCGCTTATTCACTCTCAGCCCGCAAGTGCTGAGAGTTTTTTAGGCAAAACGGTTCGCTGTGTGGTTGGGGGATTGTTGCTTGGTGCGGATTGCCGAACGCCTGTCGAGCAAACGCCGGCTACGCCACCTGCGGCTGAGCCGCAACCAGCGAATACGCCAGCCTCAAACCCAAATACAGCACCGTCACCTCAGCCGGTGCAACAATCGACAAATACTCAAGTTACTCAATTAGCACCTATTGAAGATATCGAACTAGCCGTCGATACAACTGAGATTCCGGTTCTACCATCAGTAACACATCGCAACCCAACACAAACTGAAGTAGCTAGTTTCGCAACAGTAAACAATATACCAGGCAGCGAAACATTAGGGGCGAGTACTCTTGCTATTGAACCGAGTAGTGAGGGATGGCGTATTTTCGGCATTCCTTGGTATTGGTTTGGCGTTGTCGCAGCGGCCCTATTTGCGGCGGGAATTTGGGCCAAGAAGAGATATACATACTCGGCCTGAATATGTACCCGGGCTACTGATGCTGTTATAATTAAGCTAATACTTATTCATATAGAATTGGTAGGGGGATATGCGGGAACTGATTGGGCGAGTACTTATAATACCCAGGGCTAAAACGATAGCCTTAGCCTTTTTTGTGTCAGCATTAACCTTATCTTTCGTTCCCATAAACACTTTTGCTGAGGAACCTACTAATTCTGAACCTCCACAACAAATTTCTGCACCAGTTGAAGGCCCAAGTGGCGTCACTGCGACATCTGAAACGAGCGACAAAAGCATTGTTTGGGTATGGAATGCGCCTGCTGGTGGAACGACGCCTGATGCCGACACGGTTGTACTTGATGAAAATGGTAATCCTATCGACCCGCAACCTACCGAACATTCATCGGATATTATTGGTTTTGGATACGAACTATTTAAAGGTGACGCGAGCCTGACAACCGGCGTTGTCGGCCCTGATGTTTTGATCGTAACAACACCCGTGACCGATAATGGCGACTATACATTATATGTATGGAGTATTTCGAGAGGGGATGGCGACAGTGCAAAGAGTGCTGGCTATATGACGGTATTTGTACCAATTCCAAATCTACCGCCGATTAAAGAAGAAGATATACCGCTGCCTATTGATAAAACACCTTTAGTGACGGTACCGGTTGTAGAACCAAGTGGCAATACGCAAACTTCACCTGAAGTTAACTCTTCAAATAGCCCAGGCTATTTAACAAATACTCCAAGTGCGAGTGTTTTATCTGCAAATAATGCGCTGCCTGATACTGTTAACCAAACAGCGGCGGCCGGAGTAGCGAAGACTTCTACGCAGGGTTGGGTTGTGTTAGGCATTCCATGGTATTTTTGGCTCGTCGTGCTTGTGATTAGCTACGTTATAGTGCGTTTACTCTATCGATTTGTCGTTCATTTATAGGGGTGAAAAGCCATGTTTTAAGCACTGAGAAGGGGCTTAGCTAACACTTTTATCGCTATTGCTAACAGGTCACTTAAGTGATATATTTAAGAAAAATACAAAAGTTGAGATTTGTAAAATTATTTAACTTCGGCTGTGTGGACGGCTGAACACCAGGAGTACTGCGAGAATGAATACACTAATGGCGAAAGCCTTTTTTAAGAAGACAACATTATTTGCGACGGCTTTTGTTTTGGCTGTGAGCACATTGACGGCGGCGGTGCCGTTTATTTTATCTCAAAAGGTAGGTGCAGTAGCACCATACAACCTTACCGCAGCACCGTACTGTAAGGATGGATTGGTTGCTTTTGACGTTACTGGTACTAACCCAGACGGCGGACAATCTGCTGTATACGTTAAATCAAGTGCAGCATTCAAACTCTCTGACCCAGTATTAGCTCAACCAGGAGCGACGGTTTCAGTGCCGCTGTTCACCGATCTTACAAGTGTTGCCGCAAGTGCAGTAACAATTTACGTTTCAGATACTGAAAATGGTACTTATACATACCTTAACGACCCAAGTGCGGTTGCGCCTTACGCTGCTTTCAACTGTACCAATGATGTATACGTTGCTACGGCAGCTGACAATGGTAACGATGCAAATACCGGAACATCAGTTGCACGACCGTTCGCAACAATCCAAAAAGCTATCGATACAGTTAATGCAAATGGAACAGTACATGTTGCCGCCGGTACTTATACCGGTTCTACAAATGTAAATAAAGCGGTCACAATCCAAGGTGCTCAGGCGGGAATCGATGCTCGTAATCGTTCTGGAGCAGAAACAGTATTAACAACTTCAGGTACAGCCTCTAACTTTAATGTTACTGCGAGCAATGTTGTTATCGATGGCTTTACTCTCAATGGTCCAACAGGCGACTCGGCTGCCCTTAATTTAATGGGTAATTTCTCTGGTACTACTGTAAAAAATAATATTGTTAACAACTCAAGTCGTGCGGCAGTATTCAACACAAGCAATACTACGTTTACTAAAAACCGTATCAACAATACTTCTGCAACTACTATTAGCGGTTTCGAAGAAAACAGTAACACAGCTAACAATGTTGTAGTTGATAGCAATGATTTCTATAACGGAAATAACAATGCTGATATTAACTTTATCGGTGCTGGTGGTACTCAATCAACTGGCCTAGTTGTTAAAAATAACAATAGCTTTGACGGTACAACACTACTCGGTGTAACGAATACTATTAACGCTAGCGTTACAAATAACACTGCAAACGGAAACTTCAACTCAGTTATCTTCCTTGGCGGAAACAATAAGGGTACTCAGATTGACGGCAACGTTATCGCTAACAGTAATGCTGCTGGAGCTGCGGTAGTTGTTATTAATCCATTCGGCTACGGCGTTAACTCAGATATTAAAGGCCGTAACAACAGTTTTGCTGGTAGCGTAAATGGTGTGGTAGTTTATCCTGCAGGTATTGCTACCGGCCAACAGGGTGATTTCAGCGGAAACTGGTGGGGAGCAAGCAACGGTCCAACAGATCCTACTCCGGCCGATGGAAGCCAACTGCAAACTAACAATGGTTCAGGTGCTGGTGCTCACGGGGTCGTAAAATACAACTCTTGGTGTGTTAACGCTCAGTGTAATCTTTATAGCGACTCAACACTTGCTGCTCCGACTGACTTAACTCCAGCAACTAATACATTTACTAATAACCCAGACTTTAGTAATACTTGGACAGTTGTAAATGGTGCTGCTGGTTATGAATATCAAACTTCATACTCAAGCAATGGAACGACTTTAGGAAATATTGTTTACACTGACTCAAGCGCAGCTCAACCATCTCGTTACAGCGTATCTGGCAATACAGTTACTCGTACTAACATTGACGCACCCGACGCAGACTACTACTGGCAAGTTCGTGCAATTAACGTTGAAGGTATTGCTGGACCATGGAGTGCAATTAACAAGGTAACTGTTGATACTCAAGCTCCATCAATTATGTGGCAAGTACAACCTAAGTCACACTATGGCCAAGGTGCAGGCTTCGCAGTTCGACCAATTACTCTTAGTAACGAAGTGACCACGCTTAAAGAAGTATACATTGATGAAGTAGTTGAAGGTAAGCTTGTATGGCGCCTCGATAGCGACCACCGAAACTTCGACACAAGTAATGAAAACAACCAAGCACTTTGGGACAGCCTTGCAAACGGAACTCACAAGTTCATTGCTGTATTTACTGACAAAGCTGGTAACTCAACTACGAGTAACAGCAATACATTTATAGTCGACCGAACAGCTCCAACTATTACTGTTAAACCAGTATCACTTGGTAATACAACTGCAGGCGTTTACCGTAATGTAAGCTTCGCACTATTTGACTCATACCAAATCGATGAGCTTACACTAAACGGTGTTGAAAAGAACCAATCAAACAACAACTATAGTGACCTAAACGGTGTACGCCCTGGTCAATTCGGTGCAGTTGAAGGCCAAAACACATTAGTAGTGTTCGACGTAGCAGGTAACAAGACAACGGTAGTATTTACACTTGATACAACTGCTCCAGATGCATCATTTGCTTACTCAAACAATGGTAGTGCAACAAAGAGCGACGTAACAGTTACCCTAACTGCCAATGAAGCAATTCAAACTCCTGCAACATGGACACAGGTTAACGCGACGACATACACTAAAGTATTTGCTGCTGACACAACTGGTTCAGTAACAATTACTGATGTAGCAGGTAACACTTCAACAAAGAACTTTGCAGTCACTGGAATCGACAAATCAACTACTTCATCTGTTAATACTGACGATATAGATACGACAGTTGCAAACCCTACAATTACCGGGCGTGTAACTTACGCTGCTGATGGTACGCCGGTTGCTAACCAACCTATCGTCGTTCAAGTAGACGACGAGCCGTACGAAGCAACTACGGATGAAAATGGTGAATGGACAATTGTTGTTACTGAAGATCTAGCTGACGGTGAACATACTGTTAAGGTTGCTGATGTCGAACGAACATTCACAACTACTCTTCCAGTTGCCGAAGAAGAAGATGAGGACGACACTGCAGCCCCAGCTGCTGGAACTCCTACAACTCCAATTCCACTTGCTGCAATTGAAACAGCCGCTACAACACCTGCCATCGTTAACCCAGCTGGTCTTGCCGGTGTACTTGGTAACGCTACCGACGACAGCAACGCTGCTAATAGCGGTGCTGGTGTAGAAGGTGCCTCAACTGAAAACGCTGACACACTTGCCGCTGCTGATACTGAAGCAAACAAGGGTACATTCCTTGGACTTGGTTGGTACTGGTGGATTCTTATCATCGCTGCACTTGCAGCTATCGCATGGTGGATTGCCGCAGCAGTTCGAAAACGCCAAGAAGCGTAATCTAAATAAAAACGTTCAATAAAATGAAAGCCCTTACGCTTGTAAGGGCTTTTTGCTATACTGTAGGCACAACGTGAAAACAAAACAAAAACAGATTAAAAAACCCCAAACAGTGCACGCCAAGGTAGAG
>Ga0247812_10000795_pt1 | contig 18184 bp, 13 predicted proteins | sample UWRJL149409B1_FD_178011 | JGI IMG/M metagenome (GOLD analysis project Ga0247812, IMG submission 178011) | Plant litter microbial communities from Arlington Agricultural Research Station in Wisconsin, United States - UWRJ-L149-409B-1 | ecosystem: Environmental > Terrestrial > Plant litter >...
GCATATTCATCATGGAACGCAACTTATACTGGTATCATATCCGGAGCTTCAGCCGACGCAACGAATCTTCCAGCTACTGCAGCCCAAACAACAGGCAATCCCAAACCCAGCTCAACCCCGACTCATACTGCAAAACCTAGTAGCGCCAAGATTACCACGGGAGTCACGCTTATCCAAACATTTAGTGGAGTCAGTGGTGATGACCTCCTCCCAGCAAATACTTTAGGACCGCCTTCTTTCACGGGGCCATTTGCTGGTGGCGACGATAGGCCAACATCGGTTCCAACGGCCAGTTCAGTTGCCAAAGCTGGAGGTGATGCATCTGGGGCAGCGTCTAAGCCGCAAGCTATTTTGGGAAATCCTAATTTAGCGATCTTGTTCGGAATGGGTCTATTCCTTGTTCACTCCCTATAAAAGGTATAATGCAAAGTAGTGCAATAAAAGGCTGTGCAATACAGAGTAGTGTCATATAGTATAGATTAATGGATGAAGCGGATTCATCCCAAATTTGTGCTTTTACATATGGTGCTTCTATGAAATCAGTATTAGACTTGTTCTCACTGGTGATAGAGCTGCCTGATTACTTATAAATATTTATTACTAACATATCTTCATATCTTCTTCTGTGAATTCAAATCAAAGAGCTGAAGCATGAATACCTGTCAAGGACCCTATATCACACTGTGAGGGGAGGTTCCTCAAAATGTAAAGAAGGGTTCTGTATATGGTGTAGTCTAAGGAGGAGAAGAGGCGTTGCCTCTTCTCACGAAGTTATATACTGTAATACAAATGTTGGGATACCCTAGGGTGCCTGAGGCTATAACAATACCACTGAATATTAACACGTTAGGAACACAAAAGTATTTGAATAGACCACAAGATGCTTATGATTCCAATACAGTAACATAAAATTGGGGTGGTATGATTGTTCAGATAGCACTGAATGATATTTGATAAGCACGAATGAAAACAGTCCGATCCTATTTCCATCAATTGGGTAAAATTAACCTTCATGGGTATGTGTCCACTGCTAATCAGGCGAACGGTGACAAGTTACAATTGACAAGTGTTTATATGGCTGGAAATGAAATCACACATGAACCAAAAGAGACTCGGAGCTAAATTCAGTCACTCTCAAGGTCCACAGAAAATGCTCTAGCATTGAGCAGACTGTAAATACGTACACTGGTATAATCAATGCATAAAAGGGCGATGGAGACAAAGGCACCTGATGATCGGCTTAACACAAGATCATGTAACCAAATATTAGCCCGCTACAGCTGATTTTCAGAGGTCTGAATGACATCAGATCAACTGCTTTCAATGATGAATTAATTGATTCTGGAGCGGGAGAAAAGATACCAGGAAAAATACTAGGGACCTATGGCGGCAAGTTAAAATGTTTTGCAATTGCTTGTCATATTTCTCTACATCTGATTGATTCCCAGCTCCCCATCTGGAGCCATTGCCCATTACCGATTTAGCAACAGCTTTTGACCTTTAAAGCCCGTAAGATCTAATACTGATAATTATCTGGGTTAAGATTTTTTAAAGTTCATTCCAGCTGCTTGGATATGGGATCAATCAACGCGAGACTTCATTATCAGTGGTGGTCAAGTTCTGTCCCAGCTGCCTCAATTGAAGCTGGGTTACATATGATATGACTTTTTGGGCTAAAAGAAACCAAACCTTATCCAAATAGGCCATAATCTTGATTCTTTTTGGAATTCCTCTGACATGGAGTACTTTAGGCCGCTATGATCTCTATGCTACATATGCACTGTGTCCTTTACTTCAGCATTTTACTTCAATACCATTAACAGCTTCTCACAATACAAAAGTTGTGTCAAGGAGAGACATTTTTGATAGATGATTTGTTCACAAGCCCTTTATTTTATTTGTCATAGTATGCACATTCCTAAGAGTTTTGCTACCATGTATGGTATTATAATAGCGTTAGTAAAGCTTCAGCTTATGTGAATCATTACCAGATTTAGTCTAAACTCTCGCTACCAAGTGGTGCATATTGAAAATTAGTATTATTAGACGCAAACCTCAGCGTACCATGGAAGGGGAACATATAACAGTGCCAAAAACACTTAATATCAGGTAATTAAATGAAAGAGACAATGGCATGAATCTGGGATGCAACAGAAGTGTTCTGAAAATTGTGTTAAACTAACAGAGTGTGGCGGAACAAAACAGTGAAGTACTGTACATAAATCAACTAAATCCAAATTGAATAAGACCCCAACACAGCACCTAAACAAATATTTAACAACTACATCTGCTCTCCTGAACATCTTATAAACTAGTCCATTAGTGTGTTCAAACCCTTAGAGAACATGAACCACACTACTTGCTAGCGCTCCAAGCGCTGCACTTGCCATGGCAATTGACAGTTGACAGTTGTATCTCTGAAGTTGTGAGGCTTGGTTGTTCTATATGATCCGCATAACTTCTGTGTCGAGGCCTTCACTGATTGGCCACAGCCGAGAAAATGAAGGGTTTCGAAACCGCACATATTGCTGACTTAGAAAATGAAATTAACCTGCTGCATTCTCAAATTGAAATATCAGATTTTATATACTTGAGGGGTGTTGAAATAGCTGAGAAGACTTTCGAGGGTTTTCTTAAAGCAAGTCAATAATAGCGAAAGATAGAGGATAGACGGGAAAGTTATCAGACCTCACAATGGAAATCTGTATGCGTAGAAAGTGTCAGATTCTTCTTAAAGGCTTATGGGACTTCTTATCTAAATAAACTAGTTTGATATAAGGAAAGTGCGTTGGACGTTGAGTCCAAACGCCAAGAGCGTTATGTGGACGTTGAGTCCTCATAAAAGTTGTGAGGATACTGAAAGGGTTTGAGTGGAAGGGTGGATATGTCTGAAGATGTTCTGGATATCGAAAAGCATGTGAAAGGAAATGGAGTTAATCTATACTTTCTTGTATTCGACATTGTTGGAATTGATATTTCCGTAAAATAATGCCATCACGTTCAATTGGTCAGTACTTACTTCAGCTAACCACCAGGATCTTTTAGGACCGCAAAGCGCTCATATATTTAGCCAGCCAGGATCTCTTTTTTTTTAAAGACATCAAACAACTAATAATCATGATAAGCGCTAAAAAAAAATTGGTTGAGACCTTATAGTCACGTAGACTTTAGCTACACCACTTGTGCGGTTGTTGGATCGATCAGCTGAAGGATTGGGTATCCGGGTTCAATACCCACCTAACCCACAATGCGAGCTATCTAGATCGGAGCATAAAGTGATTTCAGCCCGCGTCACACCTTCACCCCTGCACCTTCGTTCCTTTAAGGATTTATATTGGCGCATATTAACTGGCCTTTTGATTGGCGGTTCTTTTGATTACGTTCCAGGATGTCTCTATACAGCTACACGGAATAATATTCAGCGCTTAATGGGGGAAACAAGATAAGGGATATTTGCTTTGGAACAAGGCATAAACTTTAGCTTTCAATTCAAAGATGCCTTCGAAGGTTGTATGAAGGTTGTGTGAAATATTATATCAGGCGAAAATCATCCTACTGATACACAGGTATATAGCCATTCAGCTATTTGGCTTGGCATTATTTATGTGATAGAGGTTAGCTTAAACTACAACATATGAAAGGTGAACAGGTTTGAATGGAATGAAACTACACAGATTGTGGCAGGTTTGTATTATACGACTTTGCGACTATCACTAGGCACCAAGGGCAGTTTATTAGTTCAACCCAGTTATTAGCAACTGGTCTTGTGGGGCTTCTTGCAACAGAATCTATAGTATTTTCGTTATCTTGTAGCAGAGATCTATGTCATACTAGATCAGGTTTACTGCATGATCCAAGGGTTCCAAACTCCAAACTCCAAACTCCTAAAGCCAAGGTTCAAAGTTGGTCTACATCTCAACATTATTGGTATCGGTAGGCAGCAACCATCTGGGTAGGCGCTAAGGAAAGCCTTAAAGAAGTGCTCCTAATTGTCTTCCTTGAATCTAGATGCAAGATGTTTAGTGAGTATAGTTACAACACCTGGCGACCCAAACTAACCTGTGTTTGCAATTAAGGCAATAATAGAAAATTGTAGAGCCTTCATCAGCACTTCTCAACTGCGCTTCAGAAAAGGTCAATTCCAATTTCCCACATGCTGGGCATTGCTTGTTGGTGCGTGCCCCAACACGCTGCTTCTCCTCGGTTGTAAGGATCTGAATGCTCGAGGTGAGTTTATCGCGGAGGCGTGAGGGGAACTTGTTACTTGTTGTAGTGACAGAGGTCGAAATAATGGCATCTACATCCATCTCGTTAGCTAATTGACAAGGTGAGAAGTTCAGCATAGCAGACTTTTGTTAAGTTCTCCACAACAGTCGCATTTCACAGCATCGTCTTGTGATACCGGGAGGGTATCGCCACAATCGTTGCAAAATTGAATAGCCATTGGAGATGCTGCGTTATAGTGAGAATGATATTTGCGCCTTTGTTCGTCTGTGTTTCGGTGTGTGCTATGTAGATGCACCTCGTGCAAAAGCGTGAGAGAGCCGCGCAGGGCCGAAGGGGAAAATTCTTCGCGTGTAACTCGGGGCTGCTTGGTAGCCTTGCATTAGCTCGGTCGCTTATGCTTGGTGAGGCGGCTATCCGAAAGGCTAAAACCTTAAACTGAGCCGAGAGTTAGGGGCTCCACTAAGGGACGGGCGTGCAGGAGGTATCCACACTAAGGTATGAAGATATCAATCACAATACGCAGGGTTTGCGCATACTGTTCAGCGCTAAACTGCCCTGTTGTTGCCTGATACTAGTGATACCTAACTGGAGAGTACTTCGAGCTTCGGTTTGATGCAAATTAATAATGTCTAAACTTCAGGATTAGATGAAAATTAAGACGGATAACTAACAACATTCCTAAGTGTCTGGCTTTATCTAATGTTTTCCAGTTTTGATTGACTTTACTTTACTTGGACTTAGGCAACAACAGGAGAAACACATGACTCGAGAATCGCATCTGAATACATCATGCTCGTCTCCAATCCCCAGAACTAGCTCACTTCACAAATTCTGGCACAGAAAGTAGCTTAGAATATTGAGATCAGGGCAGCACCGACCTTCTTCTCCAACGTTGCAATATCTTGTCTAGTTACAGGATACTATACGAACTCGTGTAAAGCAAATCAGACATATTGTACTTCATAGCTATACATAGTTAACCGACTTTTGTGTGAACTTGGATCTCCAGACAATATCACTTGGATAGCTTTAGCAATCTCCTACATTCCCTTCTTCCGCGACCAAACCACAACTGTGCCACTTCTATAACCTTCAGCCTACGCCAACCAGCTTCCAATCATCGCTATTGATATGAAATCTTCGATATCTTTTTCCCATGCGCTAGGTTGTATGTTGTATGTAGTATGTAGAGGATAGCTTACAATCAGTACTTGTTCCTTCTGAGATATGTATTCCCAATACTGTTGCTCTTCACAGGTGGTGCCTTTCTTTTCATAAATCATGTCGCTGTGGAGAATATGCGTATTGATACTTTATCTGCTATGTTCAATAATGGGAAGCCGCTAGCTTCTTCGAAAGATGGAGGATATAAAGATGTGGCCTTTTCAAACTTTAGTTTTGGTGCCCCAGGAAACCGGGATATCTAGCAAATTGTAACTTACAACAGTAAGAGATACTGCCGTAGCATATCCCGCTTCAGAAACCATGGGAATGAATTTATAAGGCTTAGAACTTCTTAGGTCATCATGAACAGCTAGTTTCAACTAAAACAGTGAGTTGCAAAGATTATGCTGTGTTCGGGCTACCTATAAACCTCAATATCTGGAAAGCGGGTTTATTTAATTCTATGTTGGTAGCTGCAGTAGCTATAAGAATTATGTTAGAAAACTTCCTTTCTAATTTCATGCGATCATGCATGATGTTTAATAGCTAATAAATAAGGGGTTAGGCGTGTGGATTAAAATTTGTTGAGATTAGTATCCTTCTATGATCTATTGAATGTATCTAATTTGAGCATGAGAGACTAGCTGATTCTTTTGTATAATGAGTCAAAATTGCAATTACCTCGGTCAGACAGGCCCACCCTCTTTCTTCTTCTTTTCTTCCTTGAAGCGTTGCGTAGAATTATTTCCCCGATCCATGCTCTCGTTCCTCACCCCTAAACTTACCAAAAATCCTGCTACCGCAATTGCTGTTGTAACATACCAAATTACCCTTAGTGAATCTGCATACACATACCTATAACTTTCTCTTACATTCCCAGGAAATTTCCTAATTTCGTCATATGCATCCGCGACCTTTGCACCCGTAATAACAAACTCCGTTCCTATTTCCCCCCTTACTACTGCTTTGTGAATCAGGCGGTTGAACTCATTCTGGAATACTGTCCCACCAACGGCAACACCCACCGACTGGCCTAAGCTCCGAAAGAATGTGACCATCGAAGTCGCAACCCCTAGGTCCTCATCAATAGTCGTGGACTGGACAGCGAAGACGGGAAGTTGGAAGAGGAACCCTCCTCCAATGGCGGGAATGATCCTCAAGGCGTAGAGAATACCACCATTGGAGTATGGTCGCATGAGTGCGTTGAGACCTGTGCCGGTGGTAAGAAGAATCCAGGCTAGCCAGGTTTGCTTCTGAAACCGCATTGTTTTGGCAACGATGAGGTTCGAGATGACCCCAGATAGTGCAATGGGTGCACTCCCGGGAAGCGTTTCGACTGAAGCTTTGAAAAGAGAATGTTGTAAGGCTCCAAGAAACTGTAACATTGTAAGCATTGGCACTTTCGTTAGGGCCAAGCTGGAGCTCACAAATATAATCATATAGTATGCAGAGGCCCATAAAACCAACCCATGAATGAAAGCACCCAGAAATCCAGCATTAGCACTCCTGTTCGAGAAGATCCTCAGTGGCATCATAGGCTGTTTTGAGATCTTCCACTGCACAAGGATAAAAATTGCAATCCCACTTAGCCCAATTGTGAGTGGCGCAAGAACATTTACTGAGTTCCAAGGATTAGTTGTGCCGCCAGTCGTCAAGCCAAAGAGCAGTAACGTCATCGAAGCAACGAATACCAATATACCAAGATAGTCTATCCGAGCCACTTTGGAGCGAAGAGAAGTTATCTCTTGATGAATATGGAGCGAGTAGATTATCCCACTGATGGTGATTACACATACGGGTATATTGATCCAAAAGATCCAACGCCATGATGTGTATTGACCAATTGCGCCTCCGATTGGCACCTGATATCCTGTCATCAGCCACTGTGTTGAGACCAGAGGAAATGGAAACTCACCCCTGTATTTGATCCTAAAGCATATGAAAAAGCAGAAATCGCAAGGAACTTCGGACGTTCTCGTAAAGTCGTGATATCACTAATGATCACATTTGCTAGAGTAACGCATCCTCCTCCACCAAGTCCCTGTACTACTCTCGCAGCAATAATCCATGTCATACTTTGCGCCGTGGCACAAAGCACGCTTCCGAAGAGAAACGCTGCCATTGCAAACACCACGCACCATTTACGGCCGAAGATTTTGGATATGGAGCCGTAGATTGGAATTGCGACCTGATTTAGTTAACTCAAACCATTCCGAAATTGCATTGATTGCCCTCGAAAGCCCCACTGGGGAAGAGACGTACAGTCTGAGCAAGCAAATATGACGTCCCAATCCAAAATGCTTCTAAGCTCGACCCATTTAGTGCCGCAGTGATGGCTGGGAGAGCTGCCGCTACAATGACCGAATCCATGGCTACGACAAATATAACCATAGAAAGCATGAACACACTAAGCATGAACTTCACGGATTTTCTCTCTGGCTCATTGGATTGGGTATTTTGCTCCTCTTGTTGCCTTGCCTGTGTGCTTGGCGCTGTTGTTGATGTTACCTCTGGGGGGGAAGTTTTCTCGCTTTCTTCTCTGGACAACTCCATGACGCCTATAAGAGTATATAATGATTGTATACTACACCGTAGCACACGTAGTATGACGCTTGAAAGTTATGAGCTGGTTTCGATGTGGGCAAGCAGATGTGAGGAGTGGAAAATTAGCTACTTACAAGGGTTTTGACTATTCCAACAAACACGTGCTTACGGACTCATATGCAACAACTCCAAGGGTAGGGAGCGATAGATCTTGGATAATTTTAATAATTTGCTTCTACAGGAGAGAGATCTTTATCGATCGCGAAGTAGAGATTTCAATCAATTCGTGCTGCAAAGCTTGGAAACGTGGTTCTTGTGCAGTGCTATCTACGCTCCCCAGAGGGGTATACTTGTGCATCTGTATATCGACCAGGAGACAATCCCTGAAGCTAACCTAGCGTCTCATGTAAAAATGTTCGGCAATGACGTCCAAAACTTATATATATATATATCTTCCACCCCAAGTTTAACAAGCTTCTGATTCAGGTGCAAAATAGAAAAATCTCACACCTTCAACAAGTACACTAAACTGATGCGTCAAAGTCTACACATCTATCCCGAGATAATAATTCTTCACTTGGACCTTAGATTTGTCGCAAGGAGTATAGTGTTTTTTGATACTATGGCTAACATCGCGGATTATAGTTGAGGTCCTTTCCTCGCGGTGCTTGCTCTCTATAGATGCTTGGACAGCGAGAATACGTCTTACAGACCCACTTAGCTGTGGCTTGGGATTGAATGTTGTGCGAGTCGGAGGGTTTGAAAAAAGGAAATGCTTGGAGGAGAGGACAATGTTGGTACGAGAAACTGAAGACACACGCTTTGTGGCTTCGTTATTTACTGCAAGATGCCGTAACCTCCGGAACAGATTGACAACAAAACAGCCGTGGCAGATTTGATTCGATACCCTGTTCAGATACTTGACTTTGTGGGAGGTACAAAGTACTAGGTCAACTTTGGAGCTGGTCTTGTGTCACATGAGTGTTCTTATTGACACCCCTTTTGAAACTTGAATCTGGAATCATATAAATGTGTCCAATTTGTAGAATGAGGACGAGATAGCTGTCCACCGAATCGGATAATCCTCTTGTGTTTCCCCAAATATTATGATACTTAGTGCTTGTGCAAGTAAACTTTACCTATCTTTCAACCTAGAAAATGTGTGGGTTGGAGCAGAGTTGGGTAGGCACTGGTTATTACTTTTGTCCTCTAGAAGGGGATATTTCCCCAAATTTAATGTCTAGTGGGTACTTAGGCGTGCTGGGTCTCATGCTCTTTATGATTAGAAGAACCAAGAATAACGCAAGACTCAACTGCTGGGAATTGTTTGGACGTAGAAAAAATAGCTGCTCTCTTGTAGTCGCCCAAGAACTAAGGATATAACCAATCACTGGTATCCATCTCTACTCGCAGTCATGGGTTGCTCACTCATTAGTTTCTGCATCAAATGCCTCATAGATCCATCCCCATTCATCAACTGCGCTGCCGGACTGACAAAGTCGTCCGCAACCTTCGCCATACATCCAAAGAAAGCATACTCAAGAATCCACGGACAATCATCCAGCCAATTGGCCAACTGAGCCGTAAACGCAAACACTTCCTTCTCATCTCTGGAAATGCATCCAATCTCCGAAACAACCACTTGATACTTCGGATACTTGTTGTGCCTAATTCCATCAACGATATTCCGCAAACAAGAAGAAAACGCCACTTACATCTTCCCGACATATTCGATTGCTGCCTGTCCATCCGGACCATAGTAATGTAACGAGAGATAGTCGGGCGGCTCTCCCAGCTTCTCCACGCGCGTCATGAAGTCTTCCAGCCATGCTTCCCCTGCAGCGTCACTCGCGCATCCAGGTCCGATAATCCTTTTCCCTTTCTCTTTCCTCAACGGCACCATTTTCTCTTCCCAAAGGGCAGCTGCTCTCTCTGGTGAGATGCCAGCCCTCTCGGGCTCGTTAAAGTAATGTAGAATGTCGTGCTCGTTGTTGGATATCATGCCCCATTCATTTGGATCCGTAAGTTGATCTAATCCACGGACTGTAGGACGAAATGGAAGTCGGTTCTTCAACTCCGGTGGTGCCCAGGCATTCCAATTAGAACAGGAGGAGAACGGGCCATCAAAATTGATATGTTCCATTGCATGAGGGAAGTTGGCTGTATTAGTCCAGTCCCATAGCAGACAGCGCTTCTTGACAGCCATTTCTTTATTTGGTTTTATAGCAGTAAATTAAAATAGCTCTTCTAGAGGGTATGTTCTGTGGCTTGGTCAGCACACTTAAGCAGAACTAGAGTACTGGACCTCGAAGCACCTTGGGTAATTGGTAATAGAAGCTATTGAACAGTTTGAATGATTTTAGAAATCCCAAAAAGCTTGGTAAGTAGCTCTCGCCTTCACACAGTTACTTTTTAACTAGAGTGACGTTTTTGAGACGTGTATTTCACATTCAAACCTATATCTTTGGGATCTGTTAAGCGCAAATATCTTATACAGTATTCGGCGTTACGCGCATCAGATAGCTTCCCCCGTATCTATTGATGGGCGTGTAGAAATAATGTCTTTGTTTGCTGACGAGCTCATCGTTGTACAGATAGGGAGCAAAAGCAAAAGCAAGGGACAAGCGGGAAATCTCCAAGGTGTTTCCAGTCGCGACACCTTGCCCCGCCGCCGACCTCAAGTTTGATGGAGACGTGAAGATGGACAACTCCACCACCACCACCCCAGCGCCAGAGCCGCAACGAAGAAGAAGCACGAGAGCAAAGCCGTCTGGCGACCAACTGGACGATCTGCGCGCGCTCCCAGAGATCCGATCTATACCATGGAAGGCAGGGCAAGAACTCTCCCCTGAACAGTCAATCGAGGCGCAAAGGGTCCAGACAAAAGGAGCTTGTTTACTAGCAACACGAGGACAAGTGAGGGATCCGCCATGTTCGCATTGTAGCAAAGATCTGGGGAGGTTCACGTTGTGTATTGCATTGGACGACTGGTTTAATGGTGCTTGCGCAACTTGCCAACTTGCGACCAGGGCGAATCAATGCGAATTCAGAAAACCAGATACTCTGCGTATGCGTCCTCTTGGCTAAGGATATGGGCCATTTAACTAACATCGGGAACAGGTTTGAAATCTGAAGACGTGTCGAGGAAACATGATTCGAAAACTTTGAACTCGATTCCACATGTAAACATGAACCCAACTATCTCCAAAGAAACGCAACTAGAGCCCGCACAGAACCACCAGACACAGAATGGTAGCTCCCAATTACAAACAAAAATGCAAATACCGCCTGAAAGCTCCGTCGAGTCATCTGGACGTAAGAAGCGGAAGCGCAAAAGCGAAGGGCACAAAGCTCCGAAAGAACAGCTACAGCCAATATTAGCATGGAAAGCCTACGAATCTCCGTATCTCCCACCGGCGCAGGCAACGAACGGTAGTGAGAATACTATACAGCCAAAATCCCAGCCATCTACGCCCATCATCTATACTAGCCCCTACGTTCTCCCTCCCCCAGACCCCATAGTTCAACGTCCTCGCCAGCCTCCCGTTGCCATCAACAGTGTTTACCAAAAGGATGACATACAAGGCCACTATAGACACTATCAACCCATCGCGAAAGCACAGAGAGCATTGCCACCGATCAACCACAACAACACCCGTCCTCAACCTTCGCAATCCAGCCCCAGGAGCGCTTTCAAACCCATCCACTCTCGCGAGAGAGACGCAACCGAGTCCCTCTCCCCCTCCATCCAACTCCTACAGCCGACCTACAGCCCTCCCGATCCCCATATCCCCGTCAATGTCATAATTCCGAAGCCTATGGCCCAGGCACTTACCCCACGGCCTATTTCACAGCCCTCAAACACATCACACGCAAATGATTCAGAGAAATCTCTGATTGATTTATTGCCGAGGAAGAAACAAAAGCAAATATATGGTATGATTGGGGGATTGCAAAGCGGGATCAGGAGTTGTCAACAGCAGGCTGATAACATGCAGCGGCAGCTAAATGCTCTGCAGGCGGCTTTAGGGGTTGATGCTGAAGATGGCGATCTTATAGGTGGAATTTGACATAGCATATCAATTTGAGCGGAACGGCGTTAATTGAGCGGAGCATTAAAAGACTGTTTGAAAAGTAATTGGACGGCGGTCCTTTCCTAAAGCTTAGGAGGGGTTGGAGCGTTGCTTGCAACTTTATACTAATACATGAATAATGGAATATTGAACACTACCCCGTGGTTACTCTGTTATGCTGGACTTTGTGACATGTTCTTAATGCCAATCTATCCGCTCTGCATTCTGTATTCAAATCAGATGGCATGTCTCTCACTCAAACAGCGCTTTTCTCATACCGGCCCAGTACTAGTAGTGCTAGCCAATGGGTGAAATAAATCCAATATCTTCACCTTCTCATAGATTTTCGATCATGTAAGACTTGCTCTTGGATGACTAGAGATACTGTACTGTAGCTACTAAAAGTTTTACTCAGTCTATGTTTTTGACTTTGGCGTGTTGTTATCCTAGACGCACATGCTATACACCTTGTCATCGTTCCACCATGGAGCTAAAATGCCTTACATGTGCTGTTGGTTAGCTTTCTGAATAGTTTCTAGCGAAGCAAAATAATTGCAACTAATATTATTACTTTCCAGAAGTCAAATGCACAGTCTCAACTTTATAGCATAGTGTTTACCATTTAGATGCAGGCGAAGCCAGAAAAGATATGACCTTGAGCAGCTCATGTAAGCTGAATGAACTAAAATATGATTGATATCTTAATAGCGGGCAAAGATTCTAGAGAAAATGTATAGCAATATTTTGTTTAGTCAACACTTCTTACTCTTTCTCTCTTTTCTATGTCTTGGATCTCAAGATGGCAGATGTGTTATGTCTCATCCCCAACCATCACTCCTGTTCCATTTAGAGTTTTTTTTGGCCCCCTTTGACCTGGTGTAAACCCTTTTCCCTCGACACTGTAGTCGGATGGCTTGCTAGCCAACTGTAAATCCAACAGCTTCCCTAACACTAGGTAGGTTTCCCTGCCCTACTCCGTGTGCTGTATTTTGAACATATTACTCTTGAAGCTTAGAAGCTCCGGTTCTTCTAAATGGTTAGTTAAGTACTGCCAGTGAAGATATGCCACTGACTGGGCGACCATACAAAACTCCTGTCTATCTTGACGGCTCGACTCAAGCACACCTCTTATCTTTCCAACTTATGACCCTGTCCCCTTCGGTAAGTTCGTTCAGAGTCCCGTGAGTAGCTGAGATGACACCACCCTTTTGGACGTCGGCTTAACCTATTCGGGACGTCCTTTTGCGGTATATACATGTGTATAAGACTTTAATATCAGGCAGCAAGCCTTTTGGGAAGAATGCAGCCACGATGTTATTCAACACAGGTTCGTTCCAAGGCTTCTACCGTGAGTTTTGAACCACTTAGCGTACATTCATCAATCGAGATATACTTGATTGTCCATGTCCTGGAACTGATTGGGCCGTAATAATGTTGGTATTTCGCCGGAGAAAATGGTCTGTTGGATTCTTTATTAGCAACTCAATATTCCCAGCCCCCGCCACCAACAAAGTCAATGTAGGACTCTCCCAATATCTCGCTATCTCACTCACCTGTCTCGGAGCATACACCAATAACACTCTGGCCCCAACTCCTCCCCAGTCTTGAAGATCACAGGTCAATTGCTGGAATCCGATGCGCGCGGTTTGTGATTCGCCAGCCTTGTATTCAGGGCAGTGCATTCTCCTTGCATCCCAGGCACCCAGGAATCAATGAATGCGCAGCTGAATCACCCCTCAACACCACTCACACCACATCATCCTGGATCTCGGTATTCAATCGCTGGAATCTTTCCTGATGAGTATCATCACCTCGGCTTAAGCTGCTTCTCTCTGCTAAACGAGGTCACAACACTTCTCGGCCATAAACTATCGACGAATGAGGAGGCCAAATTGGCCCTGTAGTGGTTTATAGGGCTGATGTTATAAGGCGTTCGGCTGAAGGGCTGAGACATTCTCATCCAAACTCCGTCACCATCCGGCACATTTTGGATGTAAAATCTATGGCGATGATGATGATGGTCAAGCCAACCGCTTGGAGACTGGCATACGGCGGCATGGTGTGCCTGAAAAGAAGCCTCGAGCTGATGGAGGGCCATACATAAGGAAAACTTCCACCCCATTCATTCCTTAGGTTACTTGCTCGCTTGCTTCTTAATTGGATTATATAATTCAACTACACTGTCTTGGCTTTTTGAACAATAAGTACTCTTGCGTTTTGCACTAGGTCGTTCAAGATGCATTTTGGTGATTACATTTCAGGTTTTTTGGTGGCAGCCTCCTCGTTCACCCAGTCTATCTTCAGCAATCCCTCTCAACCACCATCTGAGCAGAATTGGCCAGGGAAAAAAGTTGACTACTATGCGCGCAATCTGAAAACCATCACCTCGATTTATAACTTAACCGTTTACCCAAGTAAGATTTACGAAACATTACACTTGCCCGTTCCCGTGCCCTCACCCCTATTTACTCTCGCTTACAAAACTATGTAAACAGATAATGTCCCAATCATAAATGGCACAAAAGCCGTGCCTCCGGGACTATTCGCACAAAACGCCAGTGGCCGCGTATCTCCACTCGGAAACTTCACTGGCTTCGAGGACTCCGTGGAATACTTCTTCGCACTAGCACTGGTACCCTCCGCCCCCTCCTTCGCTGTGTGGACCTCGGCCAAGATCGTATCCTTTGCCAGCGGCTGTGCTGAAGTCGCCTCGTCGGTCGTCTATCTCGAGACTCGTGTTTACAAACCGGGAACCCCGGATCATAACAAGTATCTAAGCACGTTGAAGCAGGTTGCCTTTTGGAGGTTTGACGATGAGGGTGCGGTGTTGAAATATGATGCATGGATTCCGAATCTTGGGGAGTGGGATTACCTGGCGTTGGGGCAGAAAAACATCAGCAACCCAGTGATGCAGGGCCAGATTATTGGCGGAGTTTGCCCCCTTGTGCAGCAAAGATGTCAAGGGAAGGACCAGCAGTATTCTAGGTAAGTCATTATTGTGACACTCTCTTAAGTGGTTGGGTTCGGAAGACGTAGCTAACAAGCAAAAGCATCAACGATTGTATGTCCTCATGGAGCGCAAAGCCCTTCGGTGACTATGCCGATGCATGGGGGGACAATGTGGTTTGTAGAACCATCCACGTTATGCTTGCGCTAATACGGCCTGACGTGCACTGCGCGCACGTTGGAGAAAATGGAGGCGGAAAGTGTGTTGACTGGCCGTACAATGAAGGCTATTTCGACGACGAGCTTTTATTTGGGGAGCCCAGTGGACAGACATTTATCTGCCCAAAGAAGAAAGATTGTCATAGGCCATGGGGTGTAGCAGAGGAGCAGGTCACTTTGGAGTTAGAATGATGTGCAATTAGTATATGGTTAGAGGTTTTGCGGCTCGCAAGAGCTTTGCTTTGTTTTCTCATGCAACTAGATGCAGTCGTAGCTTCTTAACAAGTTTCTTGTTTCCTTAGATCATGTAGTAGTTGCTTGAACTACCACAATCAGATTACTCTTTGATTTTGCTATAAAGGTTGCTCCCTCCTTACTCAATCACTTTTGTTATTGGTGGCTTACTTCTAGCTTGATTTCTTTTAGCCAAAGTCCCTTTCATGTAAATTCATGTCCACACTCTAGAAAGTATGATATTTGTACAAGTGCTATAGTTTAATAGCTAGCGGGTATCAAATTTCTTTTGATAAACAGCCTATCTGATTATCATCCGTCTATCTTTAAGCTCTGATATTTAGGAACAAATAAAACGTTTTCGCAATCTCAATAACCAGCCCAAATATGAACTTACTCACTTGTACTACCGTGTATGCATGTATTTTTGTAATTGGTTCCCTGATCTCTAATGAATTACTGCTATTACTGTTTCAACAGCTATAATGATGTTTTATGTAGATTAATAAGACGTTAATTGATTCGCGGGGGTGTATAGCAGTATTGCACACAAGATATTTTTATTGTAGAATTCTGTAGACTGTGTTTTTAATCAAATACTCAGATACATATGGATTAAGCAAGGTGTCGCAAAGCAAGCTGTGATATCTCATGCTGAACGCTGCAAAAAACCGCTTCATTTTTCGCACCTTAATCCCAAGATTCAATGCTCCAATCATCCACTTGATCTACCGAATCATGTATATCCCATAGCAGTTGCTATTGGCCAAAGGCACTTCGCCTACCAAGGCTTTGCTTCGACTCCCTCTGGCGGATGAGTCTCGACCTTCTTCTTGCTAACGTCAGACCAGGAAGTGCTCAACGCCGTGCCATTACTCTCCTGGTAGCTCTTCATCATCGCTCGTTTAGTATCATCATCCGCATCTTTGTAGAGCTTTTTGAAGAAAGAATTCATCTCATCACCATCTGCGTCTAAATCAGGCTCTCCATCAGCTAGATGATCCCAATTCTTTGGTCCGGACTTGCTTGATGTTGGGTACGCTGGTGGTTTGTCGCTCAAAGTGGAAGCAGCAGGAGCCTTAACTACTGCTTCAATCTCCTCGTCGCCCTCGAGGGCTGCCCACTTGACACCGGGAACGCTCTTCGTCAAAACAATCTCGATCTTGTGAGGTGTGACGCGGTAGGAGCTTGCAGACGTGTTGATTTTTTGGTATAGAGGCGCAAGCGTATAATCGTAAGTATCAGTCTCCGAAGTTGGGAAACGGACTTCAAGGTTCTTCTCTTCGATGATGACCTCGGTTCTATCCTTTGGGATACCCTTGGCGAAGATCGAGATGGTAACAGTGGTAGGAGATTGGAAGAATTCGGTGCGTATCTTCTCCTTTGCCGTAGTTTGTGCTTGGCCCACCGCCGCCGATGCCGCAGCAGCTGTTTGCTTTCCCTGGCTCTGTGATGCTGCGGTTTGATTTCCTTTACCGTCTTTTGCAATATCTTGGTTCACATCCTCATGTTTATCAGGGATCTCCTTTACCGTCTTCGCAATCGCCGCAGACGTTGGATCTTCCGCCTCTGCGATGTCATAATCGGCCTTTGTCTTCGCCATCCACATTGTAACACCCTTCTCCTTGTCATTCATCTTCGTCGCCCAGTTGAAGCATAATCGTGCGTCACCATATCGCTTCAGAGCGTGTAAAGATATACCTCTACGAAACTGCGCCGTTCCCATCAGATCCCGCTTCCCTCTAGCTCGTCCGGCAACCACTGCATTTTCTGCATCGATGAGAGCGAGATCGTGCTGTGAGAGACGTTGATAGGCGGTCGATCTTTGGATGAGCCATACAGGATTTGGATTATTGGGGTTGGTCTTGAGGGCGGCTGTGAGTTGGGTGACTGCTGTTGTGTAGTCTTTGGCGTTCATCGCCTTTTGGGCTAAAGCCGCGAGGTCTGCCATGGTTGAGCTGAATTGTCTAGCTTTGTGAGGTACCCTAGGTGTGTTCGTGTGACATTTATATAATAGCTTTCCGTATTCAGTGATGGCAGGGTGCCTTTTCTTTGTTGTTCCGAAAACAGTGGTTCGATATAAACGCAGTGTTGTTGGTTGTTGTTCGGTGAGGGTGAGAGCTCCAGATGTTCAGCCTTGTAGCGGGGCGGGGCTCCAAGGCTGCTTACTCCACTTCCATGCATAATTTACTGTAGTCGCTTGTGAATGGATCAATTCAGCTAAAGGGTGTTCGTATCCAAGTGCTGTGTAGGAGTAGAAAATTTTAAAGTGTGGCCAACGCTTTAAGCGAAGAATTCCATTTTACACACTATTTTATTGCCTATCTGCACACCATCTGCCCAGCCCGACCCGGAACTAGACCCCTTGCGCCCGATATATGTCAAGAATCTTGACAACAGAGTTTGTAGAAACCAACCTAACCATAATCGAATCAGCCGCTCCAGCTTGATAACAGCACTATTTAATCTACCAGATGAAGTCCGTGATCTTTTCATGGAGAAGGGCTTTGTGAAGATATATAGTGCTGAGTGCGAATACCCTTCGTTGAAGCCGAAATCTCAATGGTAGGATGAGGCGAGCCACTCATCTGGAAAGAAGACGGTCTATCATGGCAATGAAGCAAAATCAAGCCGAATAGTTCCTGTGAGCCTGAAATATTCCGAATCTACTAAATCTTACTGGAACCAATGAATGAATCAGCACTAACTACAACTGTGAGACCATTTGTGGCGGGTGGCTCTATGATCCATTATAGAACGAGAGCACCTATGTAAAT
>Ga0247812_10000796_pt1 | contig 18180 bp, 14 predicted proteins | sample UWRJL149409B1_FD_178011 | JGI IMG/M metagenome (GOLD analysis project Ga0247812, IMG submission 178011) | Plant litter microbial communities from Arlington Agricultural Research Station in Wisconsin, United States - UWRJ-L149-409B-1 | ecosystem: Environmental > Terrestrial > Plant litter >...
CATTTTGCGACTTTGGCATGCGCGAGTATGGTGTAGTAGCTACACGCGATTCTAGCTTGGAGTCCCCCCGTGATCCCGTGATAAGCTGGATAATAACCTTTGTTGTTACCTGCAGGATAGTATTTGTATTGCCAGTTGCAATATTGGGCTGTGTGGAGTTAGAAGATTCATATTGTTTTGTATGCATTCACATACGCTCGTTAAAGGTGAACCAGATTGGGACAAACTCATCATATCGACTGATCACAAATTTCGCATAGTTGAAGTAATCATCTACGATCCGAGGGTCTGTCCAAGCTCCGTATGAATTGAAGAGCGCTAAAGGTGTGTCTGAACTTGTCAGCTATCACAGCACAGATTATTGCTTAGACATGAGAACTAGTATTTGTACGCCTCAAGATGAGGTCTGCAAACTTGTTAATGAAGAACGTGACAAGTGTACCTTACCCCAGTGGAAAAGTGTTATCGCAGGCTTGATACCAGCAGCAACCATACTTGCAATCAAATCATCATAATGTGCAACTCCTTGTGCATTCAATGGCCCATTTCCAAAAGGAAAGAATCGCGGCCTACCAAAGTCAGTTAATTGTGCTTAAAGCTGCCAATCCTTGTTAGATAATCCATACCATGAAAATGACGGTGAAAAGTACGGAACTCCTAAGTTCTTCAACCGTGCGAAATCCTGTTTGTAGAGATAGTAGAAGCTTGCAACGACATCTCCTGTCGAGTTGTCTGCTACAGCATTGACTTGCCGATGGGCTATTAGGTCCCAAATTGATGGCCCTTTGCCTTCATCTTTTGCAGCTCCTTCTACTTGGTATGCACTATGCGCCAACCCCCATATAAAATTATCTGGTAATCTCACCCCATTGAGCGAGGTGTCATAGGTTGGCACCTAATTTTGTCACTCGAAGTTCTGTCGTAGGCAAAAAGCAATACATACTTGCGGATGGAAAGCCCCAGGCCTTGGATATGCAGTAGGTTCGACTGTTGGCTGGACTGTTGTAGTTATCGGTCCAACTTTAATCGGGCCAATTTGATCCCATAGCAAGGCCAATTCCTCGTTGGAATAACTGTATTTAATGGTGGTGGTTGCAGCAGTAACATTGTAAACCTTGGTAGCATAGCCAGACGGAGAGTTGAAAGTAACAGAAGTTGGAGCAGGAGCAGAGCTATTTCCAGCAGCAAACGCAATGCGGGGAATTAAGAAAGCAGCTAGCAAGCGCGAGGGGGCAAGAGAAAACATAGTGAAAGATTTGGAAGCAATTGCACCATGCTAGCACTTACAACTTACTATTGTGTACGGGGTCAATAGCTTTATAGCTTAAGCCTGAGCTCACGAACCGAATAATACATGGATAGTTTCTCTTGCATTTGGATAAACTACTAGCGTGAAGATCTTGAGTGGGATCTCGTAGGGATATGATTGTAAATGCATGTTAGTTATCCCCGTAGCATTTTCTTCCTCCGTATAGGGCTATGCCTCTGCGTCGATGAAGGGGACCAGAGGGTAGTATTTGGTTCACGTTGGGAGGGAGCACATGACGGAGGATCTCACTCCGTTGCCCAAATAGTAACCAGAAGCCTTTTTTTTTTTTACAAAATTAAAGAGCTCTGGACAAACCCTCCCACCCGAGATTTTAATCTTCATACCATACTGAGCTATAATATGAGATCATCAGTAGCTCGGCGAGAATTGAATTGGAGGAGGGGAGGGGTTACAGTAGCTGCAGTCGACCCCGCATCACTCGTTGTCACCGGCGATGAGTTTTTCCATGCCATGATTTGATTAACATGGTTGACCAAGAGCAGTTTTCTACAGAAAGACAAATGGCCAGTACAGTATATGGACATTGATATTGCCCTAAATATAGATTGATATCGAGGTGCCGGCTTTATGGCCAGATGCCTTAAATCCAATATATGAGACCACAAGCATTAATGCATGAAGTAGGATCTCTCAAACTTACATAACACGGTCTAAGACAGTATATATACTACTAAGTAGCCACCAAAAAAATGTTGAAAACTTCCTCTGGCAACTTTAACTTACATAGACAACGACGGGCCAATATTCCAAGCCCCCTGGCTAAGCGAGACTTTCAGGGGCAAACTTATCACGGGCATGGATGGGGCTTCTCTACTTGTGGGCATCGGCCTCCTATACTCCAGCGATAACAATCTAGTTCTGGTGTGGCGACAAAACTGTCATAATTCTGCACTATCTTCAACATTCACGGCTATCTGACATGATAGTAATCATCGATTTACAAAAGACATGACTTCATATTAGGAATGGTGTTTTGCCATTTTCACGTGTACTGTATGTTCATTACTCACGTATTTCCACCCAGTTAAAAGGAGCAACGTTATGTCTTCTCATGTGGATTTAGTATTGCTTACATACTTGTTTATACCTATCCATTATCAAATAAGCTTAGTTCAAGTATTTATAAGGTAGCGCACAATCAATCACTAACAAGAACAGTTCGAACCGTATGATGCACCTGACAAGATAATCTTAGCTATATTTACTTAGATATATTGACTTAAAGAATAGTGAGATATTACAACGCACCCCTAGTCGCTCATATATTAAGTTCAAAAGATTGAAATTAGGCTGAGATGGCTTGAAAAAGACTATTAGAGAAAACCTTTGACTAAAAACAGAGGCTGATGGGCTGATGCCTAATTCTTCTGCCCTTGACTTTCTATACTGATCGTTCCACCCACATCGAAGCACCTTCATTGCTTCAACTTATATGCATCATGCAGTGGGATTTATTAATTATGTTCAAAGGTTGTGACATACAGTAGATGTGTGATTAGCTCCAAGGCAAAAGTTACGTGAGTGAATAAGATTCTTTACTAAAAGTAGTCGCGTTGCTCAATCTAGCCAATGTTGCTTTATTCTTCTTTTGGTATATACTGTAATTTGGTCACCGAGTGAATTTTATTGGATACGGAGGAAGAAACTAGTCGCCACTGCCTCCCTCGAGCCGCTCAAGAGGACTGTTTAATTCTATCGTCCCACGCCTGAAGCTCACTCAATAGCTCCTCTGTAATTCGCTTCTCTTCCTCTTGATAAACTGCAAACTTGCCCTTAGCACTCAATTCAATGTTCTTCCACACCTGAGTAATCATCTCTTCAGCTTCCCCCCTCTTTCCCATTTTCCAAAGCGCCTTTGCGATGATTCTTCTTCCCCCCATGCTTTGCGGCGAATCCACCCCCATCTTCTCATCTAATAGGGCCAAAACTGGAGTTTCGGTCTCGACAGCTTCCTCATACTGACCGGTCTCCTCCATCAAGCTCGAAAGATAGTGATTGTGATTAAGTATCGAAGTAGGTTTAGACTTGGCAATTATCTCTTCAAGGACTTTTCTCTCTTTGATGGCGTTGCCTTCAATTCGGTAGGTATCGCAAATACCTGCCATGAGAACTTTCCACCGCTTCAAGTCTACTTCTAGCAGCGACCTTGGCGCCACCGCAAGATCCTCAGATGCCAGTGTGTCTTGAAGTATACGCCGAAGAAGTTTTATTTTCTCGATCCGAGAAAGAGATCCTTTGAGTTGGGGGTTGATGGAATCGATTTCAGCATCCGAGAAGCATGTGAAGAAGGCCTTCCCGACTTTCCAGTCGAGATCATTCCAGAAGTCATTGTCTGGAACCCCATATTCCCAGGGAAAGTTTTTGGCATCCCCAATGTCTGATGCTCCTGTTGAGTATTTTACTTTGCCTTTGGTCGACATGGCCAGTGTGGATGAGATTCTTTAGGTTGTTCAAACAAGATCTGGGAATCAGAGATGGTTTTGTCAGATGATTCAGCAAGCCAGTTGTTTGTAAGTAGCGAAGATATTAATTTCTGTTGGTAACCGACTACGCTAGTTCTCGAAGAGGAAAGTGGTAGGCCCCAGCTAATGAATTGATGTTGCCTGAAAAGTGTATAGCAAACCACTATATGTTCTTTCAAATTAATTAAAATGGGGACAATCTTGGCAAGAACCAACACTAACACTAGGCAACGACCCTTCTTTGAAGTTAACAAATGCAGCAAACGGCTTTTTTATACACACGATCATTAGTATAGATGCTGTTGACACTGCTGGTATTCTATAAGTCTGTACCTAGCCTTTTACAATTGCCCGCTGCCAACTATTCTTTGCGTTACATGCATAGGACATGTAGAGATCGCGTTATAGACCTTTAACAACAACTTAGAGAACGGGTTGTGGCATTGTTGTAGTGTCCGGGACAGTGCTAATTTGAACAAAAATGCTGTTGAGAAAGGTCACAAGAATTCCTACGTGTCGAATTAAAAACCGATGAAATGTGAAACTTGACATATTCACTATTTGTGAACTGATAGGTTGCTGCTTACGGATAGACGCTGTTACTCATATCTCACTTTTAAACAGATCTGATGCTATCTAATCCACAACTAGGTAATACCTCTCGTAGTGAATTTCCAGAGCTTTGAGACTCGTACCTATTGCTGTACTTAAGTTTTAACCCACTACTACAAGAACTCACTTAGTTCGTCTTGACAAAACAACTCGATAAGGCTCTGTAGCTTCAACTTCGTCTTTTAGAGAAGTCTGACTTAACCCTTTAGATTCCTGCCATATGAATGCATCATCTTCCAAAATTACACCTCGATAAATTTATCCCCAAACACCAATCCACCCTAATCCAACAAATAGGGCATCACTCAGCGTCATCAAGGACTCAACAACATGACGATCACACTTACTGCGGCTGAACAGGCTGTCCTAGTCGCTGTTTTTGAACAGATAGATATCTCGAGGATTGATAAAGAGAAGTTGCAAGTCGGACTCAGTAGCCCGACCAAGAATGCGGCTGGAAAGCGTCTCACTCGAGTTCGAGAAAAACTTAACACTTGGGCTAGAGCAGGTGTAGCTAGTTCAACCACATTTACGGCTGCTGAACAGTGTGTTCTGGTTGCTATCTTTGGGCAAGTCAATTTTGGAAAGATTGACAAAGCTAAGTTGCAAACAGACCTTGGTCTCCCCAGCAAGAACGCTGCCGGTAAGCGTGTTGCGCGACTTCGAGAGAAGATCAACAATCGGGGTGAAGCAGGAGCTCCCTCATTACACAAAGCCACCTCAGCATCCTCAGCCAAGAAGTCACCACAGTCCACTAAGAATGGCAAGCAAGGATCGACAAGCTCAGTCAACGAGAATGATGCGGTTTTGAGCGACGGGGATGATAAGGACCGTACTGGCTTTCTATCTACGGGAAAAGATAAATTCGGCAACTTTGGCTGGGAGGACGCAGTTGGAGACACCAAACAAAATGTCGGTAGAATGGGAAGCCGTAGCCAAGGGTCCCAATGAAGAGAACGGCAGCATTGAGCTTGGTTCGGATGATGAGATGCAGGGTTTGATCATGAATTTGGATGAGAACAACGTAGTACCGCTGGAGGAGGATTGCACCCCTAGCTTTGACGAACGGGCATGACGATATCAGCAGTTGCAGAAGGAAACGCTTTATGGAATCTTTCTGAGGGCGGATCTATTAGCCTCGCTCTACGGATAATACGGTTGGGGGGTTGCGATTGTTTGCTTTATTTTGCTTTGTCCCTTTCTTCATTAATATCTCAGCAGGATGTTGCTTGCTGATAAATCTTAATAATGGCTTGCGTCAATCGATTGCTAACGGAGGTTTGGCACACAGAGTTGATGCATGAGACCGTTTCTGATAGTCTACACTGGATGGTTCTTTCACTATGTTGCATTCCATAGGTACTTACGCAATAGGAAAGGCACATATTCATGATCATATTCAGTTTCAATTAACAAATAGAATGTGAAGATGTCTGCATGTTGATATGTGGAAAGCCAAGGGAATGCTAAATGCACATGTTAGCAAGTTGCAAGATATCGACCCTGTTAACATGCCATTTAAGCTAATTGCAACTATAATCTACAAAACATAGTCTTCAATCGCTGTTAAAGCTTACAGATTGAAACTTCAATCTAACATCAGGTATATCTCTTCAGGAAAGGGAATCAGAGTGGAGAATAAACGAACCATATATGGATCGAATACCGCTATATGAAGAACACCATCTAAGTGCAGTAAGAATACGAACAAGGTTTGTACGGCGAATCTTTTTGATAATGAGGAGGATCTTGAGCTTTTGGAAAACTCAACAATGAACGCGGATGATAAAAAGAAACCATAGACAGGAGAGGACTTTCATGTTGATATCTGCAATGGAGATGAGTGGTTTCAGGCTTGACTATTCATATGAACAGGGGATTCATGTTTTGGAATTAGATGAGGGCTGACTGCGAGATTATTGTGCTCGCGAGGTTAAAAGGTACTGGCAATATGCAATATGCCATATCATATTTTATCTCAATATTTCAGTAGGCCACACCGGATACAGGGAGCCACAAAGAAAAAAGATGTTCATCAAGGGAATCTTCGAAAGGTGATGAATTTCAATGGCATGATATATACCCTTGCTGAGTTTTGTGCTTTGGATGAAATAGGTTCCGGTTAGTACGGCTAAATTTTGACTGGCGGGGAAGGCAACTGTCTCTACATGAGGTGCATCGTGGCAACTTGAGTATCAAAGCTCCTTTGTTCAAGAACTCATGTACGAATGAGAACGAGTCTCGGGCGAGATAATCTCCCAAAATGCGGCTCATTGATGTAAAAACATTTAAAATAAAGGAATTCGCAGCAGACGTGCCATACCCATATGCAATACTCTCACACTGCTGGGGCAATGACGAGGTGTCCTTTCAGGATATGAAAGACCTGAGTATTGCTTCTAAGAAAAGTGGGTTTAGCAAGATAACGAGATGCTGCAAAGCAGCAGGGCTTGATGGGTTTACATTAGTTTGGGTGGACACTTGTTGCATCGATAAGTCCAGCAGCAGTGAGTTGTCAGAGGCCATTAACTCTATGTATCAGTGGTAGGCCATCCCTATTCTCATTAAGGAACATATCTTTTTCTTAACAGCTTTGGGGCTTGAATGGTATATGATAGTGCTCGTCATGTCATTTAGAAAGAATGATCCCTTGAGCCATAAAACTGCTTCCTTGCTCCAAAGGCCTCTAATAACCGAGTTTGCAACATACTAACAATTAGGAGGTATTGTAACGCAGGCGTTTGTTACGTTTACCTACCCGATGTACCAGACACTGATTGCCCAACTACAACTACTGAAGTTTTGTCTTCAGAAAAAGGTGCTTTCATGAATAGCAGTTGGTTTTCGAGAGGTTGGACTTTGCAGGAACTGATCGCTCCGAGTAGCGTCATATTTTATGACATGGGTTGGGTGGAAATTGGGACAAAATCTAGCCTCCGGGATCTTATCACTAGAGCAACCAATGTTCCGACTGATATGCTCATGGGATATGCAAGTTTGAACGACTATAGTGTTGCTCAGAAAATGTCGTGGGCTTCACGACGCCAAACCACGCGGGTGGAAGACATCGCCTATTGCTTGATGGGTATATTTCAGGTAAATATGCCTATGCTGTACGGGGAAGGCAGGCGAGCATTTTTCAGATTGCAAGAAGAGATTCTGAAGAACTCTGGTGACCACAGTATTTTTGCATGGGATCAGGGGCCACCTGGCGATGGAAACATATTTGCAGATAGCCCTGATCGTTTTTCTGCTTCTAGGGATATAGTTTGTGACTCCGTCGATTTAGGTGATCATCTTTTTGAAATATCTAGCAAGGGCCTGCGTCTGCCAATGACTACGATCGATAATGGCCAGAACCAAACTATCCATGGAGTGATCTTGAATTGTGCAAGGTCAGGGAATACTACGCAGCTTCTAGCAGTTCAGTTAATGCTAGACTCGTCTTCTGGTGGAAACATGTATAAAAGAATCGGACCCCGTCTTCTTCTTGTGGAGAAAAGAAAATTGTCAAGTTGCCAACTCGTCTACCCAGTTTACGTCCAGCGATTGCATCGTGTCCCCATCGATGTTGTTAATCACTATGCAGCTGTTCTCATTGAGACTTCAGGATTGGGAAGAGGAGGACTCCCTCTTGATCAATTTCCACGCTCCGGCTTAAAATACTGCAGGCGCAATTTGTCATTGTTCTTAGGAGACATAGCCTCATCACCAAGAACGGTATTGGCATGTTATTCTTGGCCCGATAATGCTGAATTCATACTCGCATTCGTCTATAAACCCGGAGGAGACGACAAGTCAGACTCATTGATCATTCATGTTGCTATGGTACATGATACTTGGATACCAATGGAAAATGATACATTGGCTACCGTATATGGAACCTATGCTACAAATAGAAAACGAATCGAGTCAGGAAGTGAACCTGTTTCTTCCCTGAATCGCAGAACGAAGGGGAATCTGTCTGACCGAATGAGATGGGAGCGTCGGGACAAGAGGTATTATCTTGATCTAGTGACGAAGCGGAAAATTGTGGATGGATTCCGAAGAACGGTGGTGAGCTTGAGTTGTTGTCCAAAGAATCTTACTGACATCGAAATGGGTTCGAAGTGACTAGAATCACTCAAATATCAAACATAATCTCATGTGGAAGGGTTCTGATGCACTATCACGTTATAGGAGGTAACCTGATAAAATAATGGATCTGATAAAGCAGAGTTAAGCTTGGAAAGATGTTACCATCTAGATGTTTGGAGCGGCTTTTCTGGCTTGTTGTTCACTATTTGCATCATTCTTGATTATAAAAAAAAAAGCCTGCCTACACTCGTCGTGACAAATTAACACCTCAAGGCGCCTACACGTCGCATAAACAAATGACACGTAATTCGGGGAATAAGCTCAGAGCAATCCCTTCAAAGCGCCTTGGAGCCAGAGCCTCGACTCTATATATGTATTGATAGGAGGTATATAGATCATAAAATGAAACAACCTCGAGATTGATGCCACGAGGTCGAGATTAACGACAGATCCTTGGTTCTAAGAACATATTGATGGCCGTACCAACGACATAACGTCGCTGGCTAACCATATCACCGGCGCTGCCACTTTGGAGATCTAGCAGCGTGATGAATTGATGCTCATGGAGAGAGACGAAAACGTCGAAGCTGCAAAAATTGCTTAAGCTTGAGATCACGTGATAGCACACGCTTGACTGCGTTTGGATTTAGTGCAGGCTTATAATTGTAGTCTGCTGATTGGCCCCTCAGCATTGCCGAGGGCCCCGATTGATTCCGCTGTTAGGTACAGGATGAAAGCATCGTTAGGACGCCGACAACATTGCGCTTCAGCTATATTGACGAACAAACATCCATTGGAGGCAGTGCCAGACGCTCAATAATCGCAGTCATTATGTTCGCAACCAGAGCAACCCAGCAGGCTGTGCGCCGGCGTACGTTCCCCATTTGCCATGTCCTGGAATCCAAGTTAAATGCATCACAACTAACAGCTTCACAGTCGCAGCTGGTCAACCCTCTATTACCCAGATGGGATTAACCAAATTCGCGGCACCAGCGATGCTTGGAGCTTCAATGCAGACACGGTATGGCATCTATATACCTTCAGAGATATACAGCAGATACTGAACAAGACATAGACCAGTTGCGACCCAAAAAATGTCGCCCGCAGACTCCTACCAAATACTCGTCGCCCAACGAAAACTCCGACCGAGCAGCCCTCATCTCTCAATTTATCAACCACAAATTCCTTGGATTCTGTCTATTACCCACCGAATCACAGGCTCTGTACTGTCTGGCGGATTTTATGTCTTCGGCTCCCTCTATCTGGTGGCACCTTTGTTCGGATGGCACATTGATAGCGCCAGTATGGCTGCGGCATTTGGATCCTGGCCGGTAATCGCAAAGGTGTTGGCAAAGTTTACAGTGGCACTACCCTTCACATTTCACTCCTTCAATGGACTTCGACACTTGCAATGGGATTTCGCAAAGGGCTTTGCAAATCAAACTGTCATTCGGACCGGATGGACAATTGTAGGAGTAAGTGTTGCCAGTGCCTTGGGTTTAGCGGTTTTCCTATAGAGGTGGAGATATCATGATCAGGGAATAATAAGCGGATAACTGGTGGTGGTTGTGACGAATACAAGAAATGCTTGAGCTGTAATAAACCGTAGCCTTCATGAACCAGGAACCCTCCAGTTTGTGGTTAACAAAATCAAACCTTTAACACACATTATTCAATTTACAAGGACCAATCATTAGACAGTGCAATTGCCCATCTTGGTGGTTCTTGCTAATTGGCACGAATTCGTTCCCTGGTACGATTTAGAGAAAGTATATTCTGGTAGGTTCGGAACCTGTGTGGTCATTACTAAAATCAGATATACTAGGAGATTTGAAATATATGTCTAGAGCGATGTATATGTTTTGAACTGGACATATATGGCATCAGTCTCGCTCTTGGTATTCGGTTCCGCGTCGGAAGATCAGCCGAGGTAGATGCAACATCTAAGATATGTTACCTACTCGCCGCACCGACTTTAGAACTATGGTAACATAATTTCCATATAGTGAGTTTCCAATATGCCAGGGCTTTCCGGCCAAGGTAGTTGCAACAGGAGCGACACAGCTTCGGTCTGTGTTTGCAACCGGGCAGTCCTGGGGCTAATACGGGCATATATAGAGGGTATGAAAGCGGCTCTAGCACTTCCAATCGCTGGAAATGGGATAGCATTTATCCTGATTTTATGTATATGGATCAGCAATTGGAGGGAAGACGAGACCAAGAAAGAAACAAGCGACATTGTCTGATAGTAGGGCCTCAAAATTAATTTTATGAATGATAGGCCATTGAACAACTTGCAAAGCTCATTCGGCTAATAAGGATTCGTAGGTACGTTAGTGACGAAGTAAATACTTTTCTTTCGCCGATATGGATCTGTTGTAAGACAACTTCTTGGGTGGATCTTTATTGTATTCTAAAATGTATTTGCGGGTCGACTTGAATAGACAGTTGGATAAGATAAAATTCCAAAGTCTAAGTAGTAGCGGATATTAGTTCCAGCTACCAAAATTTATTCGAAGATAGTCTAATTGCCACCCATCCAGCAAGCCCAAATAGAGCTGCATGCGGATGGCTGGTGAAAACTAATATTCTACCTAAGTATTCTGACCTTGATCAATAATAGCAGGGTTATAGAAATGTTTATTAAGTCTACCTTGTTACTCCTGCTAAGTGCCTAGCGTGGCTCATTGTAATCAAATGTTTGGTTTAACTGTGGGAATAGATTAGTTTTTTTTACAAGTATAGATATTGCAAATTCAAGCCTAGCAAGCAAAATGGGTCGAACGCCCCCCAGACCACAAGTCCACAGCTGGGATATCAGAGGAATCGGCGTAACGGTCGTCAGGGCTTCACATTACTGAGAACAAAAGGAAAGGATCCTCCCCTAAGATAACTGGGATGAAAAGTCGGCACTCTGATACTGAGAACAATAGGAGAGGTTGCTCCCGGGCTAAAGCCCTGGGCATAAAGATGTAGCTACACCTGTCTGGTAAGCAGGTTGAACGTTTTACTTTCTTTTTGGTCAATTTGAATTAGGCTTCTCTGTTAGGTCGTTCATGTTGTTAATTGATGTCATCTATAAACTAACTCGTTAGTCAACTACAAGCTTGGCAACTTCTGTTTAGCGAAGGGGTTCTCATTCTTTCATACATAACTTTTTGGTTTGTATTATCATAATTAGTCGCCATATGCCGTGAGGCGTCTAGAGAAAAATTCAATGCTTATAAGTCACTAAGTTGAGGTAAGGTGGAAAAGGCTGAAGGCATCTAATTATGCTTACAATCACAAATACAGAATTTACATAATAGACAATTCACTCACCCAGTTCAAGGCGGGCGCACTTTTAGTAATGTTTTACTTTGTCTATAGGTAGTGACAACGAAACCATACCTTGCGACTAGTCAATAATCTTCTCCGCAAATCACTTTTCCTCCAACTCCTCTGCTCCTTCATCAGGTACCAACCCACTGTCCACCTGCTCATCTAGACCGCCAGTCCAGGCTTTCTCGTTTCTCTTTGGCTGAGCAGCTTCACTCTTGTAGTGATAACCTCTCACTCTAGGTCCTTGGCCACTTTTGGCTGGAAGTTCACTTTCGTAAAACCTCGCAAATTCCTCAGTGTCTGCCTCGAACGTGCCGTTCTTGATACTTTGACGAACTGCAGTAAAGAATTCGGAAAGGATATGGTGGTTGTGAATCTGAATAAGAACCCAGCCAAGCATTTCTTTTGCTGAGAGTAAGTGTTGTATAAAGGCTATGTGGTGAGAGGTACACGTGTAGCACTTGCAAGATGGGGTTATTGGGATAGTAGCTGTTGCATGAGACGAACTCCACATATCCATCCCTAAAGGAACAACGTTTAGGCCAGTCCCATTCGATTTTTCATTCGTGCTTGTATGCGGGCGAGGGAAAACAAATGTCAACGCAATGCCGGCGTCTGTAGCGAATCCAACGAACGGAATAGTGAAAATGTCCATTCCTAAAGCTATTTGTCTCAGGATGTGGTGAGGTGAAGCCGGCTCATCTAATGAGAGACGTGGTAAACTTGAAAGAGAAGTTGTGGCAGGAATATCGGGGAGTAAGTTGGAGTTATAAAATGCCAGGCCAGCTAGCTGATCTGCTTGTTCATCAAGATAGTTGACATATTCCGACTGGTGAAGAAAGTCAATGGGAAGTATTGGTGCAAATACGGCTTGATCATCGCAGTCATTAAGAATTTGTGACACCCATTCTTCTGTCCTATCAGCCATCTTGAGAATACGTTTCGCTCCCGGCTCGGTGCCATAGGCTATGTCGGCCAGTGGAATACATATGTCTGGTCGAAGCTTTTGAATAATAGTGCTGTAAGATTTACCAGACAACTGCTGAAATCCAGTTGATGTAAAGATTGACAACGAAGTACTGGAGTTACCATTTGGTGCCAACACGGCCGGGGTGCGACGAGGGGCCAGGAGGGTTACCAGAGATCGAGGAAGAGCTGTGAATGTGTGTAAAGGACTGCTTCCGGGGCAGTTCAATATCGGAGGAGATTTCTTCTCTACAACTAGAGGGTATTAGATTGTATAATTAAAGTAACACAGAGGAGCCTCATAGCCAACTTACAGTCTTCTAAAGCCATATGAATTCCAGCGATCTTTGAACTAGCTGCAATGACATCTGGTGTCATGTGAGGAATAACTCCTCTAGAACTAACGGCTAGATAATTTGGTGTTTCGACGTCCGTTCGCTCTGGTATAGATAGTCTCCCAAGCCTGGCACTGACAATATTGGGATCAACATGCCCTAAGACTTCAAAGGCAAGTTTCCTCGCCGTTTCTGACGGCATTGCAAAGACAAATTCAGTTCTGCTGATGTTTTGGTATTAAGGCTCTAATCTTCAAGCTAATCACTGGCAATTTATAATTCCAGAGCACCAAACACCTACTTGACACGGTGTATGGCTAAGTGACTGCTTTTCTGTTCGGAGTTTCATATAGTTGAAGCTCAGTGCTGTTCCTCTGTGTATATAAAATTGAGACCATGGGCACGGTAACGCCGAGCCTATAAATTCCCAATTTGGAATATCACCGATCAGACGACCAGGGCACCCTTGATAGGTTCCTCTTGCGTTCCAACACCCCAGGCAACTTCGTAACAACCCTCCTACATATGACCCCCCCATGGCGATCAATTCTTACAACCCTCATTGCTGTTATATCTTCAAGTCCTGGAAGTGGACTCGAGAGATGAACGATTCCTGGCCGAGCTGTCCATTCTCTGACCGCTGGTGTGTATTTTAGTCTGATAGAAAGAGGTTTAACGACGAACATACCTCCCATTCCTATTCAAAACAGTAACAATGGCTGGACACCTCGATGAAGAGGCTGCGAGGAATACCTCTGAAGCGAATTCAACAGCGGAACCAACAAGCCTCGAAACCGATTCTTTGCCGTTGGATGATCTATCAGAAGAGTTAGTCTCACTGTTATAGTAATTATCCTCTTCACAATCAGCTATGAGTACCGGCGCTTTGATGAGAAGTGACAGATTACTTTGCTCGTTGTCCTAGGAGCCGAGACAGCTCTCATACTCTCAGCCACCGCGCTTCATAAACTACCATGCTAATATACTGAGCAGCTCCTCTCCACCGACACCGAGATTTCTCCAAGACCAAAGAAATCGATATATTAAAAGGGTGCCAGTACCCATACGACGAGTGAGCAAGGCAGCGTGGAAGTGGATGAAAGGCCCGCAGCCACCTCGTGTGCATGCAATCAAGCCAGTGTTCCCAAGCATACAGGAGTTTCCAATCCGGCTTTTAGACCGGTTCTTCCCGAAGAGACGACATCGGGTACTACTTTTACTTGGATATTACTTTTTCTGGATATTGGCATTCGTTTTGGTAAAGCACAAAAGCACAATTGCGACAGAAGTGGAAGGATTTGGAAGGCCCTCTTCAATTGGATGTGGTTATTCAAATTGGGCACCTGGGAATAGCTGTGGTGTTAATGGAAACGATTGTCGCCCATTTAATGGGACTGGCTTTGCGTTTCGATGTCCTTCGAACTGTAAGAATCACCATGTTCTAAATCCCAGAGCGGTTGGATCGTTCGAAGCGATTTATCAGCCTCTAGTGATTGGTGGCCCATCGGATGACGACGAGCGGCCCATCTATAGGAGCGATTCTTTTGTTTGTGGTGCCGCAATCCATGCAGGAATTATCGATAATAACAATGGAGGCTGCGGTGTCGTGGCATTGATTGGCGCCCATCGCAAATATCAAAGCTCGAAACGCAATGGCATTGAAAGCATTGGATTTGATTCCGATTTCCCGTCATCCTTCGCTTTCTACCCGACAGTCAATTGTGAAGCAACAGACGCCCGGTGGCAATTGTTATACATATCTGTTATCTTCTCGGCAGTATTTTCGCTTTTCACTACCTCAGGGCCAATATTTTTCTTCACTATTTTCGTAGTAACATTTTTCCATGTTGGCCTTGCTTCTGATCCGCCATTGACAAACAGCACCGTCGCAGCGCTAGTATCAAACCTTCTCGGAAAATTCCTACCCTCGATGTTTATAGCAATAGTTATGTACAGATACATGGGAGTCCGCCGGACTTTAACCGGCTTGACCGCTCAAATAGAAAAGACGGTTCTGTGGCTTGGGGCATGCTGGGTAGGAGCGCTCACAAACTATACGCTTGATTTTATCCCAATTCAACGCTTGAACAAACACGATCTAGATCAGCAACCTGGTGCCAGAGCGGCCCTTGCTTTTATAATAATAGTATTGGCAAGTATTTTTGCTCAACAGATTTGGTACTTTCGGCAGGAGGGAAGACTAATACGATATCTGGGCATCTATGGAATACTTATTGCCTCCATCCTAATCTCACTCGCGATACCGGCACTTAATCTTCGGATTCATCACTACATATTAGCATTACTATTACTCCCAGGAACTAGTATGCAAACTCGCCCTGTTCTTCTATACCAAGGCCTCTTAATAGGACTATTCGTAAATGGAATTGCCCGGTGGGGCTTTGATCCTGTCTTGCAAACGTCTGGCTCGCTGCAAGGCGATGCTCAGTATGACTCTAGTCTCCCGATCATCCGATCACCCGATATTACACTCGGCCAAAATGCTTCTTCCATCTCCTTCTCTTGGATCGATCCGCCTGAGCCTTTTGATGGTATTAGCGTGCTTGTCAACGACGTGGAGAGATTTAGAGGTTACACTGATGAAGGACTCCCAAGCGACAAACAATTTGTTTGGACGCAGAGCCCAAATATTGTGGACCCTCAGTATTTCCGATTTGCGTACATGCAAGGATCGCAAAGCTGGGATTACACTCGAGCTGGGGTATGGAGTCCAAATGGAGCTTGGGTTCCTATGCCTCCAGGTCCAAGTCGTGTCAAAAGTAGATCCTTAGAGCACGATTTTCTATCTTAGCAGCACAATGAAAACTACCCTCATCGAATTTCTTGGATCTGAGGAACAGATACGCAGATTGTAAACCTCCACTCATATTTTGTGATAACTACATTCACATTTTGTGCACCACCGATGCAGAATTTAGGTATGTTTCCAGAGGACTATTTCCAGCTCAGTTTTTCTGCTCGGACAAGATGCAGGCAACTCAGGAGATCCCATAAGGATCTTGCCTGCTTAAAAATGAGGTGAAATTTTAAGGTTGATGCTCTGATCTCACGCTTGGTCTCCATATTGGCAGTTGATCTTATGATCGCTCACTGGACTTCCATAAAATTCGAGGACTTATTACCGGAGATAATGCCAACAGCTTTTTTGTTTCAGGAGATGCTGCAGGAGATGTTCCTGGCTCAACACATTGAGATCAAGTTCTTGATTTCCATCTTGTATTCATCCCAACAGAAGGTGATTCTTTTGGAATGTGCCGTGATTCAGTATCTGGCCTCTTTTCCCTCTCTTGAACCGAATGTGCTCTTGTTCGAGTATTTGATGATTCTGTACTTAATCTTTTCACCATTTCCCCACCAGCACCTGCATTGTTCCCCTTTCTCAAGTGCGGAAAAATGGTACTAGATTTCCTTCACTTTCAATCTCACCAACTCCTCACCTGACAGTCGCTTCCTACCCGTACCGAGCCTTGTCGGAGAGGGTCGTTTTAAAATTTCTTTGTATATTCTATTGTAGCAGATAATTGATATTATGATCCTTAGTAAGTCATCTGAAACGTAGATAGCCAACTCTGGTGATGCAGCTCGGCACAATTGAACGAGAACAGGCATGTATACGAGAATATAATACTTTGTAATCCATTAAGATACTAGCTTAAACGATAAAATGAGGTAACCATTAAGCGACTGTGATGTAAAACCACACAGCACTAGGCCTCGCTTCAACATGGTTCACTTATATCCCAGTTCCACAGGTATTGAGTTTATAGAACACCTTCCTCTAGAAACGAAAAGTCATGTTTGGTGCTATCCAATCTAGCAAGTGCCCCGAAAGGTATTGTAAGCATAGGACTAGTGTGACCAATATCTACCCCAAACAGTACCGGCCATTTGTACCCTCCATTTGGACCACCATCAACTAGCTCTTCTATCACGCTTTCTAGTTCTTTGTTCATCTTCTCATCATATAGGGAAGTTCTCCCCACCACAAGTCCCACAATATCGTCCCATAAGCCAGAATTTATAAGATCCACGAGGTCGGAACGAACCCTCGCCAGGGGCATTGGGCTAAGGTTCTCTCCTTGTGACACTTCGAAGAAGAAGATCGCCCCCTTGTGTAACGAAGATGGCAAGAATGGTGACCCACAGAGAGAGACTAGTTTGCGTAAACAGCCTCCCAGGAGAGGCCCTGTTGCAATTCCAGGACGCAAGAAGCGAGCCTGTCGTGTGGGAACCATTTCACGAATATCCTGGCTATCTTCCCCGGATTCAGACAAAAACGGGAGTCCGAGGTGGGTAAATGAAGTCGACATCGGAATCTGCTTTCCTGCGATTCCTTCGGTTCCAGATGATCCTTTACCCAGGAGAACTTGGAAAAAGTGATTCGTTGTAAAAACATCCGGCTCTGGAAACTCCGCAAATTCAGTCTGAACGCAAGGCCCATAAAATCCTCGCAAGCCTGCCTTAACAAAGAAGGCATACAGCAAATGGGTGATGTCAGAGTATCCAACGAATATCTTAGGATTGTTGCGGATGATTTCGTAATCTATGTGTCGCAAGATCTCATTTGCTTCTGTCCCTCCTATCGTGGTGATAATGCAAGTTACTTGGGGGTCAAGGAAAGCTTCATGGATTTCATTGGCGACATGCTGAACCTTTTGGAGGAATATTGACTTAGAACTGGATGTAGGTATTGGTGAGTATATCGTTTTGACTGGATGTCCCCTATCCTCAAAGAACTTCACACTCCGTGACATAGCAATTGGCAGCAATTCATTTAGCCGCGCCGAAGGGGAAACAAATGCTATTGTATCACCCACTTTTAGGGCGTTGGGGATAATTACAGTCATTGTCTTGTGTTGAGAGAGGTGTTACTGTACTGCGGTGTTTGAATTGGATGGGTATTGGGTTTGGAAAAAGCGAAACATAACCAGAACTATTCAACTGTGTTGGAATAATTAATGTTCTTAGTGAGCTTGCTCTGCATCCACATTCACGAAGGAGTCATTCACCGGCAGCCAAAAGGAGACATAAGCAAGAAGAGAGCCGCGTGATTGGA
>Ga0247812_10000798_pt1 | contig 18152 bp, 21 predicted proteins | sample UWRJL149409B1_FD_178011 | JGI IMG/M metagenome (GOLD analysis project Ga0247812, IMG submission 178011) | Plant litter microbial communities from Arlington Agricultural Research Station in Wisconsin, United States - UWRJ-L149-409B-1 | ecosystem: Environmental > Terrestrial > Plant litter >...
CCGGCTTGCCGATGGCCGCGATCGCGAGCTTCACGGCGGTTAGGCGGTGGCGGTGCGGTGGGCGCTGTCGACGGCCCAGATTTTCTCGATGTTGTAGAACATCCGCACTTCGGGCCGGAACAGGTGGATGATCACGTCGCCGGCGTCGATCAGGACCCAGTCGCAGTGCGGCAGGCCCTCGACCTTGGCCTTGCCCAGACCGTTTTCCTTAAGCGTCCGCAGCAGGTGGTCGGCCAGGGCGCCGACGTGGCGGTGCGAGCGGCCGGAGGCCACGATCATGGTGTCGGCCATGGGCGACTTGCCCTTGAGGTCGATCAGGACGATGTCCTGCGCCTTGTCGTCGTCCAGCTTAGCGAGGATGGCGGTCTCTAGATCGGTGGAGCCTGTCGGGACCGGACCCTGTCGGTCGAAGCTGGAGTCGTCGGCGTTGTCCGCATCCTCGCCGAACAGCGGGAAGTCTTCGGCGGAACCGTCGGAGGTGTCTTCGTCGTGACCGTCGTCGGTCCCGTCTTCGGAATGGATGGGCGCGATCGGCTCCATCTCATGAGCCGTGTTCGAAACGGCGTCTTCTTGCGCGTCGTGCGCGGGCGAGGGGGTCAGCGTAAGGCTCCAGCGAGACTACTAAAGCGGTCGTCTATCACAAAAGCGCGCGCGGGTCACGCATACGTCGCGAGCGGGTCGCCGGCGCCTTGTCTGAAGGTCGGCGGGCGCGGTGAAGTCGGGGCCATTCCCTGTGTTCGGAGTAGCACCCATGACGTCGTCCTCCCGCCGAAGAGGGCCTCTGGTTCGTCTGCTCGGCGTCGCCCTTGCCGCCGCAGTCATTCCGGCCGCCGCCAGCGCCGAGACCATCGTCTGGTCGTGCCGCAAGCCGGCGGACCTCCCGCCGAGCGAGGCGCTGCATGCGGACGGAAGCTATATCGTCGCGTTCGATGAAGCCCGGGGGTTCGGCTGCCATACCCTGAACCGCAGCGCTGTCACCGGTCGGCACGGCGCGGTCTCGCCGACCGTGGTGGCGCGGTTGAATGAAAGCCTCGCGGAGAACTGCGACTCGGACATGAACGGCCTAAAGGGCCTGCCGCTTCCGCCCGAGCAGAGATTCCAGGCCGGAGCCGACACGATCGGGTTCGGCGACTACGTGCGGCTCACCCTCGACCGCCGGGCGATGACGCTGAAGGTGGAGATGAGGGGTTCAGACGGGGTCTATTCGCAGCGGTGGCGCGGGGACTGCGCCGTCAGCACCGACTTCGACGATCCCGTTCCTCGCCGTCGCACGCCCCGCTGGGACACCGGGATCGACTGGAAGGCCCTGACAGCAGGTTAGGTCGGGCGGCTAGGTCCGCGCCGCACGCAGGGCAGTCGAGGAACTGAGATTCAGGGGCGCCGTCAGATAGGTCCAGGCCGGGGCGGCCATCATCGGCAGCATCCGCGCCTCGTCCGACGACACCCTGTGGCCGGCGAAGCGACGGGCCGCGGGGGCCGCGCGGCTTTCCAGCAGGGAACCGGGTCGGGCGACCACGGCGACGGGCATCATCCGCATGATGTCGGTCCAGCCGCGCCATCTGTGAAAGCTGGCCAGGTTGTCCGATCCCATCAACCAGACGAACCGGACCCCGGGATGACGGGCCTTGAGCGCCCGTAGCGTGTCGACGGTCCAGGCCGTGCCTATGCGTGTCTCGACGTCCGAGACGATCATGGCCGGCCCCTTGGCCATGCCGTGTGCAGAGGCCATCCGATCCGCCAGCGGCGCGGTCTCGTGGCGAGCCTTCAGGGGGTTTTGAGGCGAGACCAGCCAGACGACGCGGTCGAGGTCCAGCCGGCTCAGCGCCGTCTCGGCGACATGGGCGTGGCCGTCGTGGGCCGGGTTGAACGACCCGCCGAACAGGCCGACGCGCATGCCCGGACGCAGGTCCAGCCCATCCCTCAGCGCCCCCTGTCGGGGACCCGTGGCCTTGGGCGCGGGACCGGCGTGGAAGAAGGACAAGGCGGAACGCGCTCGCGGAAGGCTTATGCTCAGCCGTGCGCTAACACGCCGCCTCGCCCGTGTCGCGCCTCATCAACCGCCGGTGCGTTTGAAGGTTTCGCCGATCTCGCCGGCGTCCGGACCGTCAGGACCTGCCGTTTCCGTCTCGCGCTTGCCGGTCGCCTTGACCTTGGCCTCAGAGGTCGAGGCGTCGGGCTTACCGCCGGGCTCAGCGCCGTTGGCCTTGCGTCCTTCGGTCTGGTCGTCGCTCATGGCTGATCTCCTGTCACGGAGCAGCGAACGGGAGGGGCGGTCAGTTCCCTGAGGCTCGCGCGATCAGGGACGCCATTCGTCCGCGGTCGAGGGCATCTCGTCGCCCTCGGAGTCGATCTCGCCGCGCGTCTTGCGCACCTCGGCCCATGCGGCGCGCAGCAGTTCGGGCACCCCCTCGCCGGAGACGCCGGAAACCAGCATCGGACGACGGCCGGCGACCGCCTCCAGCACGGCGGCCTTTTCCTCGCGCGCCTCGGGCGTCAGGGCGTCGATCTTGTTCAGCGCCAGGATCTCGGTCTTGTCGGCAAGGCCTTCGCCATAGGCGTCCAGTTCGTGGCGGATGATGCGGTAGGCCTCGGCGACATCGTCCTGGGTCCCGTCGATCAGGTGGATCAGCGAGGCCGAGCGTTCGACGTGGCCGAGGAAACGGGTGCCGAGCCCTGCGCCTTCCGACGCGCCCTCGATCAGGCCGGGGATGTCGGCGATGACAAACCGCTCACCCGGCGACAGATCGACCATCCCGAGATTGGGAGCGAGCGTCGTGAAGGGATAGTCGGCGATCTTGGGCCGGGCCGCACTTGCGGCCGCGAGGAAGGTCGACTTGCCGGCGTTGGGCAGGCCGGCCAGACCGATGTCGGCGATCAGCTTCAGCCGTAGCCAGATCCACATCTCCTGGCCTTCCTGGCCGGGATTGGCGTGGCGCGGGGCCTGGTTCTGCGGGCCCTTGAACCGGACGTTGCCCCAGCCGCCGTTGCCGCCGCGCAGCAGGCATTCCAGCTTACCGGCCTCATCCATGTCCAGAACGACCGTCTCCTTGTCCTCGCCCAGCACCTGGGTGCCGACGGGGACCTTTAGCACCACGTCCTCGCCCTTGGCGCCGTGCATCTGGCGGCCCATGCCGTGGACGCCGGTCGCGGCCTTGAAATGCTGCTGATAGCGATAGTCGATCAGGGTGTTCAGACCCTCGACCGCCTCGATCCAGACATTGCCCCCATTGCCGCCGTCGCCCCCGTCGGGACCGCCGTTGGGAATGAACTTTTCGCGTCGGAACGACACGGAGCCCGCGCCGCCGTTGCCGGAGCGGATATAGATCTTGGCCTGGTCGAGAAACTTCATCGCGGGCTTATGCCTCAGGACGGCGCCGAATTACAGGCGGCCTGTTTTCAGGCGGCGGGCGCGTTTACCGGTCATCAAGGAAAGCGCCCGATTCTCCGAAGAGTTGAATGACCGGTTGCGTACCATGACCCTGACACTGACCAGCCCGCTGTCGCCGGCCCCGACGACGCCTTCGGCCTCGTCGCTCGATGCTGTGCGCCAGCGCAAGGAAGCCAGGGCGAAGGACGCCCTGCAGGCGCTGCAGACGCTGAAGACGCAACGATCCTCGGCCGATGAGGAGAAGAAGGCTGCGGCCCGCAAGAAGGTCGACGACCTCAAGGCCCGCATCCGCTCGCTGCGAATGACCATGGTCGGCAATCCCGAGGCCATGGCGAAAATGGCGGCCCAACTGGCGCGCGAACTGGGGGCGGCGGTCAAGGCCTATGCGGCCGCCGGGGGCTCGCCTGCCGGCATGAGCCCCCCCGCGACGCCGGCGGCGGATGCATCGGCCGGAGACGCTTCCGGGGCGGAGGCCTCCGGCGCGGAACGCGGCGAGGCCGAGGCCCAGGCGGTGACCGCCGAGGCTGAAGCCGCTGCAGGCGACGCCGAGAAGACGTCGGGCGAGGACAAGGCGGCGCAGGACGCCTCGACCCGCAACGATCCCTATCGTCAGGTCATCGAGCGCCAGCAGGCCCAGGCGGCGGAACAGGCGCGCCAGAACGCCGACAAGGAGGCCGACGACAAGTTCGCCAAGGACGTGAAGGGTCTGGTCAACGAGCTGAAGGCCATCCTGCGCAAGGCCGCCGAAGAGGCGAAGCGCAAGGGCGAGAGTACGGAATCGCCCGACCAGGAGACGGCCGACAAGGCCCTGGCCGAGATCGACGACGCGCTGGGAGACATCGCGTCGCCGATGGCCGGCCTGGGGTTCTCGTTACAGGTCTAGATCACCCTCTTTGGATCAACCCCTCTAGATCAACCCCGGGCCCAGACGCCGAACGGATCGCTCCACGACAGGCCCATAGCCTCGGCCACGGCCGGATAGGTGATCTCGCCCTTCAGCACGTTCAGGCCGCGGGCCAGATGCGGATCCTTCTTCAGTGCGTCCAGACCGTGGTCGGCCAGGGCCAGACCGAAGGGCAGGGTGGCGTTGTTCAGGGCCTCGGACGAGGTGCGGGGCGCGGCGCCGGGCATGTTGGCGACGCAGTAGTGGACGACATTGTCGATGACATAGGTCGGGTCTTCGTGGGTCGTGGCGTGGCTGGTCTCGAAACAGCCGCCCTGGTCGATGGCGACGTCGACCAGCACGCTGCCGGGCTTCATCTTCGCCAGATGCTCGCGCTTGACCAGCTTGGGCGCCTCGGCCCCGGGGACCAGGACGGCGCCGATGACGACGTCGGCCTTGACGATCTCCTCCTCGATCGCGCCGATCGAGGAATAGCGGGTGATGACGCGGCCGTTGGTGACCTCGTCGATATAGGCCATGCGCGGGATCGACCGCTCCAGCACCACGACCTCGGCGCCCAGGCCCATGGCCATGCGGGCCGCGTTCAGGCCGACGACGCCGCCGCCCAGAACCAGCACGCGGGCCGGCGCCACGCCGGGCACGCCGCAGAACAGCAGGCCCATGCCGCCGTTGTGCTTCAGCAGGGTCTCTGCGGCCGAGAAGACGGCGATCCGTCCGGCGACCTCGGACATCGGCGCCAGCAGCGGCAGACCGCCGCGCGCATCGGTGACGGTCTCATAGGCAACGGCCGCGCATTTGGAGGCCAGCAGGCCCTTGGTCTGTTCCGGATCGGGTGCGAGGTGCAGATAGGTGTAGAGGATCTGGTCCTCGCGCAGCATCTCCCACTCGACCTTCTGGGGCTCCTTGACCTTCACGATCATGTCCGAGCCGGCGAAGACGGTCGGGGCGTCGGCGACGATGGTCGCGCCGGCCCGGGTGTAGTCGCCGTCGGTGAAGCCGGCGCCGAGGCCGGCGCCCGTCTCGATCGACACTGTGTGGCCGTGGGCGACGTATTCGCGGACGGCCGTAGGGGTCAAGCCGACCCGATGTTCGTTCTTCTTGATCTCTCTGGGAACGCCGACACGCATTGGGGTCTCTCCGGTCTGGTTTGACGGGCCGCGTCGTCCAAACGGACGAGGGCCGCATTGGTGGCCCTTTTAGCGACGGTCAGGTTGCAGGTTCCTGTTCTTTTCGGCGAGTGATCGGCGTAAATGCGCAGAAACCACCGTCAGGATGGCCGATGAAGACCGTTTCCGCTGTCGCCCTGGACACGACCGACAGAAAGATGCTCCGCGCCCTGCAGATGGACGGACGGATGACCAACGCCGACCTGTCGCGGGCGGTGAACCTGTCGGAAAGCGCCTGCCTGCGCCGGCTTCGGGCCCTGGAGACTGCCGGGGTCATCAGCCGCTACGCCGCCATCATCAACGAACGGGCCGTGGGCCTGCCGATCAGCGTCTTCGTGACGGTGACCCTGTCGTCCCAGTCGGAAGCCTCTCTGACCGCCTTCGAGACCGCCATCGCCACCGTGCCCGAGGTGGTCGAATGCTATCTGATGACCGGCGGCTCGGACTATCTGCTGCGCTTGGTCGTCCGCGACGTCGACGATCTGGAACGGGTCCATGCGAAGGAACTGACGCGCATCCCCGGGGTCACCCGGGTGTCCTCCAGCGTGGCCATGCGCACGGTGGTCAAGCGTGGGGCGCTGCCGGTTTGACTCCCGGGCGGACTGGCCGGACCATCAGCCCATGAGCTTTCAGGAGTCCATCGCCGTCTGGACGGATCGCGAGCCGACGCTCGACGAGGAACTGCGGGCGCTCGGAGAGGATGACCTCGCCGAAATGGCCTACCTCCCGCCTGACTGGACCGGCGTGCTCGCCCATATCTTCATCTCCACGGCGCTGGGTCAGCGTGGTCCGCGTGTGAAGGTCTATCTGAAGAAGGGTCGCCATCAGCCCAGCGCCTCGATCTCGATCGGGCCGAATCCGCGCGTTCTGGCCAGCAGCCTGGACGAACGCGATCTGAACCAGCTCGCCCCTCAGGTTGTCGCCTGGGTCGCCCTGAACCACGAATCCCTGACGACCTTCTGGTTCGAAGGCGAGGATCTCGACATCGCCGACGTCGCCGAATTCGGACGCAGCCTGAAGAAGGTCTAGCGTTTCGGCGACCTGACGGCCTGCACCAGCCCGACGATCAGCCAGACTCCGCCGATCACCAGCACCAGATCGCTGACCAGCTTGATCATCCCATAGAGGGTCGCCGTCTCCACCGACCGCGCCGTCGCATCGGCCAACAACGCCGTCAGGCCGCCCGCCAGCAGCAGGGCGACCGGCCAGACCAGCGGCTTCAGGCGGCGTCGTTGCTTCACTTCAGCGCCAGGGTGACCTGTTTGATGTCGACGTATTCGTCGATGCCGTGGATCGAGCCCTCGCGGCCATAGCCGGAAGATTTGACCCCGCCGAAGGGAGCGACGGCGGTGGAGATCAGGCCGGTGTTGATCCCGATCATCCCCGCCTCGATCCGGCGACCGATGCGCATGGCGCGGTCGAGGTCGCGGGTGAAGAGGTAGGAGGCGAGGCCGAACTCGCTGTCATTGGCCTTTTCCATCACCTCGTCCTCGGTCTCGAACGGGAAGACGGGGATCAGAGGGCCGAAGGTCTCTTCCCGGCGGAACAGCTCGTCGTTTCCGCCGAGCGTCACCGTGGGCTGGAAGAAGCGGCCGCCCAAGGCGTGGCGCGCCCCGCCGGTCAGGACCCGGCCGCCGTCCGCCTTGACCTGCTCCAGATGCTTCTCGACCTTGTCGATGGCCTTGTCCTCGATCAGGGGGCCGACTTTCACGCCATTCTCGAAGGCCGGACCGACGGGGATCTTCGCCACCTCGGCGGCCAGCTTCGCGGCGTAGTCCTCTGCGACCAAAGCCTCGACATAGACGCGATTCGGACAGACGCAGGTCTGGCCCGAATTGCGGAACTTGCCCTTGATCGTCTCGGCCACGGCCAGGTCCAGATCGGCGTCGGCGAAGACGATCAGGGGGGCGGCGCCGCCCAGCTCCATCGACACCCGCTTCAGGGTCTTCGCCGACTGTTCGGCCAGCAGTTTTCCGATCGGGGTCGAGCCGGTGAAGGACAGTTTGCGGATCAGGGGCGAGGCGGTCAGGACGCCGCCTATGGTCGCCGCATCGCCGGTGACGATGCTCAGCGCGCCCTTCGGCAGGCCGGCCTGATAGGCCAGTTCGGCGAGCGCGATGGCGGTGAAGGGCGTCTGACTGGCCGGCTTGACCACGGCGGTGCAGCCGGCGGCGAAGGCGGGGCCCAGCTTCCGCGTCAGCATGGCCGCGGGGAAGTTCCACGGGGTGATGAGGGCGCAAGGGCCGACGGCCTCGCGGAAGGTCAGGATGACATGGCCCAGTGGGCTGTCCTGGGTCTCGCCGATCAGCCGCTCGGCCTGACCCGCGAACCATTTGATGAAGCCGTTGGCATAGGTCACCTCGCCCTTGGCCTCCTCGAACGGCTTGCCGTTCTCCAGCGCCATCAGGGCGCCCAGACCCTCGGTGTTCTCTTCGATCAGGGCGGCCCAGTCGCGAAGGAATCTGGCGCGCTTGTGCGGGTCGGACCGCGACCAGTCGGGGAAGGCGTCGTGCGCCGCCTGAATGGCGCGTTCGGTCTCGGCCACACCAAGATTCGGAATATGGCCGATGATCTCGCCGGTCGCCGGATCGTCGACCGCGATGCCGTCCAGGCCGGCGGCGATGGCCTCGCCGGCGATCAGGGCGTGTTGACGGAGCAGCTTCAGTCCGGCGTCGCGGGCGGCGGTATTCATGGCGAGACCTCTTTCGGATGAAGACTCATAACGCCCTGCCGCAAGGTCAGGTCACGCGGAAAATCGCCGGCTTCAGGTCTGGCCGATGGTGTCGAGGTCGCGCGCCTTCGTCTCCGGCAGGAACAGCAGGGCGACGACGGCGGCCACGGCGGTGAAGCCGATCGAATACCAGAGGCCGAAATAGATATCCCCGGACCAGGCCACCAGGGCGAAGCTGGCGGCGGGCAGAAGGCCGCCGACCCAGCCCGTGCCGATGTTGTAGGGCAGGCTCATGGCCGTATAGCGGACCCGCGTCGGAAACAGTTCGACCAGGGCCGCGGCCTGCGGGCCATAGACGGCGGTGGCGGCGACCATGAAGATCATCAGGATGCCGAACACCGCCCACCAGTTGAGCCGGTCGGGATCGGCCGTCGTCGGATAGCCGGCCTCGACCAGGGCCGCCTTGACCCGCGTTTCGACGTCGTTCCGGGCCGCTTTCAGCCCGGCGGCGTCCAGACCCGCGCCCTCGACAGAGGTCACGTCGGCGTCGCCGATGCGGATGATGGCCGGGGTTCCGGCGGGCGCCGCGACATTCGCGTAGCTGACGCCGGCGTTGGACAGAACGGTCTTGGCCAGGTCGCAGGACGAGGCGAAGGCGGCCTTGCCGACCGGGTCGAACTGGACCGCGCAGGTGGCGGGATCGGCGATCACCGAGACCGGCGATGACGCCTGGGCCTCGGCCAGCGCCGGATTGGCGGCGACGGTCAGGGCGTGGAAGCCGGGGAACAGGGCGACGAGGAACAGCAGCATGCCGCCGATCATCACCGGCTTGCGGCCGACCTTGTCCGACAGCCAGCCGAACAGGACATAGAGGAAGGCCGAGGCGATGGTGACGGCCAGGATAAGGCCGTCGACGGTCGAGATCTCGACCTTCAGGACCCGCTCCATGAAGAAGCGGGTGTAGAAATAGCTGGCGTACCAGACGGCGCCTTGGGCGAACATGATCCCGGCCAGGGCGATCAGGACGAACTTGCCGTTCTTCCATGTCAGGAAGCTCTCCTTGAACGGCGCCTGCCTGACCTTGCTCTCGGCGGCCATCTTCACGAAGGCCGGGCTCTCGTGCAAACGGACGCGAATCCATAGCGACACGGCCAGCAGGGCGGCCGACAGCCAGAACGGTATGCGCCAGCCCCAGGCGTCGAAGGCCTCGACCCCCATGATCGCCCGGGTCGACAGGATAACGACCAAGGCCCCGATCAGGCCAAGGGCGGCGGTGGTGTTGATATAGGAGGTCAGCAGGCCGCGCTTATGGTTGGGCGCATGTTCCGCAACATAGATGGCGGCGCCGCCGTATTCCCCACCGAGCGCGAAGCCCTGGATGATGCGCATCAGGATCAGCAGGATCGGGGCCAGAATGCCGGCCTGCGAATAATCGGGCAGCAGACCGATCGCGACCGTGGCCAGACCCATCAGGGTGATGGTGACGAGGAAGGTCGTCTTGCGTCCGGTCTTGTCGCCGAACCAGCCAAAGGCCAGGGCGCCGAGCGGCCGAACCACGAAGCCGACGCCGAAGGTCAGCAGGGCCAGGATGTAGGAGGTCGCCTCGCCCACGTCGGCGTAGAAATGTCGCGCGATGATGGTCGTCAGCGATCCGAAGATGAAGAAGTCGTACCACTCGAAGGCGGTGCCGGCGGCCGATGCCGCGACGACGGTGGTCAGGCCGGGGCCCTCGGCTTCGTCTTCGGTCGCTGTGGTCATGTGGCCTCCCGGAGCGTTGTCTACGAACGCTTCAACGAAAGGACCCTAGCGGCGCCGTCGGCTCCGGGAAAGCGGCATCGATGTCGCGCCGGAGGCTGGCTCCAGACAAGCGAAAGCCCTGCTGGCGGGGCGTCCAGCAGGGCTCTCAAGCCTCATGCGTCCGGGGACGCCCGATCCGGGGAAGTCCTAGTTCTTGGCGTCGTTGGCGGCGCCGGTCACGGCCTGGCCAGCGGCCTGGGTGTCTTCACCGGCGCCGGCGATGGTGTTGCAGGCGGCGGTGGTCAGGGCGGCAGCGGCGGCGAACAGGACAAAAATCTTGCGCATGGGAGGCTCCTTGGAAGCGGCGGCGGGATTGTCCCGTCGAATGCTGCCTGTCTAACGCGACCCTTTGCGCTCGGTTCCGACCACATCCGCCGGATCTATGGGGGTGACGGCTTCGGGCGTGGCGAAGACCATGCGGGCGATGGTGCCGCCCCCGGGCGCCGGAACCAGTTCGGCCTCGCCGCGCAGCTGTTTGGCGAAAGCGCCCATCAGGGTGCGCCCTACCCCGCCCGGCGTCGAGAGGGTATCCTGCGGACCCGGGCCGTCGTCCTGAACCTCCAGCGTCGAGGCGGCGCCATCGACAGTGAAGCGAACCTGCAGGTCGCCGCCCCGCCCGGCGAAGGCGTGTTTCTGGGCGTTGGTCACGGCCTCGACCAGCCACAGGGCCAGGGGCGCCAGCTTGTCGGGATCGACCACCAGACTGTCGGCCTGGACCGAACTGGTGATCAAGGGGCCGCGCCCCATGTCGCCCGCCACCAGCTGGCCGACAAGCTCGGTCAGGAAGTCCCGGGCGTCGGCGTGGCGAATATTGTCGCTCTGGTAGAGGGTCCGGTAGATCAGGGCGAGCGCCGAAATCCGCTGGCGGGTGTCGCCCAGCGCCGCCTTGGCCGGGGCGTCTGTCAGGGCCCTCTGCTGCATCGACAGCAGGGACGAGATGATCTGCAGGTTGTTCTTCACCCTGTGGTGGATTTCGCGCATCAGCGCGTCCTTCTCGGCCAGGGATTCGTTCAGCATTCGATCGCGTTGGGTGATGTTTTCGGCCAGTTCGTCGAGTGTCGAGGCCAGAAGCCGGATCTCGGATGGTGCATGGGCCGCCTGCACCGGGCGGACGGAGAACCGCCCGCGCGCATAGATGGCGGCGACCCGCTCCAGATAATCCAGCCAGCGCACCACGACCCGTTCCGACACCAGCATCACGGCGGTGAAGGCGGTGAACCAGGCGGCCAGCGGCAGCAGCAGCGAACCGATCGGATTCAACCGCGCCCACGACAGCCAGCCGGGCGACGGCGCCGACAACAGGACATAGACATCGCGCCCGGCCAGCGCCGCGCCGGCATAGACCCGGTGCTGACCCTGCGCGTCGTCGGCTTCGAACAGGCCGGAGGCTTCAGTTCTCGCGCGCTCGACCCAGCCGGCCAGCCCCTGCTCGCCGCGCAGCTGGAAGGCGCGGACATCAGTGGCGATCAGGATGTTCCCGGCGGCGTCGGTCAGGGCGGCCTGGGCGCCCTCGGGCAGGGCGGGGTCGGTGATGTCGGGTTGCAGCGTGTCCAGCGGAATGATGGTCGCCATGGCGCCGTCGAAACGGCCCATCGGGCGCTCCGAACGAATAGCGATGGTCAGGGCGGGGCGAGGCGTCGAGGGCGATTCCGTGCGCATGACGACGATGTCCTCGCCCGCCGCCAGTCTCTGGAACCAGGTGCGGGACCTGACAGTGGCGGCGGTGACGCCGTCGCTCAGAGGGCGCGACGAACACACCAGCTCGCCGGTGGCCGTGACGCGATAGAGGGCCTCGTAATCTTCCAGCCGGTCGATGAGGGACACCAGCCGGGGCGCGCAATAAGGACCCAGGGCCTCGGGGCTGAGGGTCTCCAGCAGGATGGCGGTGCTGTCCAGCCGGGCCTTTGTCGCGGCGGCGCTGCGGCTGGCGGCCAGCTGCAGGTCAGCGCGACGGTCGGCGTCCTGCCGGCTGAAATCCGCCTGGGCCTGGATAGCGCCTAGCACGATGATCGGCAGCAAGGCGATGGCCATGGCCACGCCCAGCCGGAAGCGGATGCCCTTGAAACGGGCCGAGGATGGCCTGCCCCCGCCCTTGACGAGGCCGGGGCCGAAGCCGCGGCTCAGGGTGCGGCCGAACGCCCGGCCCAGTCCAGCCACGCTCTCAGCCCTGCCTGGCGCCGCTCAGACGGTCGGCATCGGCCAGAATGGATCGCATGGCGTCGCCGGCGGCGCGGCCGTCGCGGGCGTAGCCGCCGCGGTCCAGCGTGGCCTGAAGCGCGCGGCGCGCGCGGCTGACGCGGCTCTTCACCGTGCCGACGGCGCACTGGCAGATTTCGGCCGCCTCTTCGTAGGCGAAGCCCCCGGCGCCGACCAGGATCAACGCTTCGCGTTGTTCCTCGGGCAGGGTGTTCAGGGCCATCCGCAGTTCGTCCAGGGCGACGGGCGCCTCTGGATCGTCGACGGCGACCAGGGTCCGCTCAGCGGCTTCCTGGTCTAGCTGGGACTGACGCCATGAGCGGCGCTTTTCCGAATAGAACTGATTGCGCAGGATCATGAAGGTCCAGGCCTTCATATTGGTGCCCATCTGATAGCTGGCGCGCGCGTCCCAGGCCTTCATCATGGCGTCCTGCGCCAGGTCGTCGGCTGCGGTCGGGTCGCCGGTCAGGGTGCGGGCGAAGGCGCGCAGATGCGGGATCAGGGTGACCAGTTCGCGCTTGAATCCGGCGTCGTCGGCGGACGGCGGCTTGGGCGGCGCGGGAGGCTTGCTGCCGGACACGCTCATTCGCCAGCCTTCTTCTCATCGGCGCGACGCAGGATGTCGAGGAATTCGTCGGGAACGGGCTCGTTCACGACCTCGTCGAACATGTGGCGCAGTTTCACGCCGATGGCTTGCTGGCGCAGTCGCGCCTCCTCCAGACCGGCTTCGCCGCCGCCAGGAGAGGGCGGCTTGCGCCGTGAGGAGTCAGGAGTATCGATCATGGACAAGTCGCCGCCACCCGTTGCACGCATTCAGGACCCGCCGGCGTTGGCCGCCGACTGATTATCGAACCCGGACAACGTCGCCGGTTGGACAGAGTTCCTGTTCAATATGCATTTTATGGTCAAGGTTGTCGTTCCGGCATGGAACCGTGGCGATGGTGATACGTTTTGAGCCCATCGCGCGTCTGGTCTTCCAGCGTGTCGTCATTGTTATGTCGGGGAATTTTCTGAGATGAGCCTTCTGGCCAGACTTGCGCCGCACCTGCCCTACGTCCGGCGTTATGCCCGCGCCCTCACCGGCGATCAGGCCACCGGCGACAATTACGTACGTGTCGCGCTCGAGGCCCTCGCGGCTGGCGAGCGTCAGCTGTCCTCGGACATGACGCCGCGCGTCGCCCTCTATCATGTGTTCCACGCCATCTGGTCCTCGACCGGCGCCCAGCTGGAGGACACCAGCGGTCTGGAAGGTCGTGACGACGCCTCTCGCCGCCTGATGCGCATCGCCCCCCGTTCGCGCCAGGCCTTTCTGCTGACGGCTCTGGAAGGGTTCACTCCGTCAGAGGCCGCCCAGATCCTCGGCGCCGACGTTCATGACGTCGAACGCCTGATCGGCGACGCCCAGGCCGAGATCGACGCCGAACTGGCCACCGACGTCCTGATCATCGAGGACGAGGCCATCATCTCGGCCGATATCGAGAGCCTGGTGCGCGAACTGGGTCACAATGTCACCGCCACGGCGACGACCCATGACGAAGCCGTCGACGCGGTCGCTCGTCACCGTCCGGGTCTGGTCCTGGCCGACATCCAGCTGGCCGATGGCTCTTCGGGCATCGACGCCGTCAAGGACATCCTGAAGAAGTTCGACGTGCCGGTGATCTTCATCACCGCCTTCCCCGAGCGCCTGCTGACCGGCGAGCGCCCGGAGCCGACCTTCCTGATCACCAAACCCTTCCAGCCGGAAACGGTGAAGGCGGCGATCAGCCAGGCCCTGTTCTTCCACCCGTCGCGCCAGAAGGAAGCCGCCTGACTCCAGGCGGTTCTTTCCGGCCACTAAAAAAGCCCCGGCGCCGTGAGGCGACCGGGGCTTTCTGTTGTCCGAAGACTCCTCAGTTCGAGGGCGTTGTCGGGGCGTTGACGTTGGGGGCCCGACCGGTGGGGACCGGCGCTGGCTGACCCGTGGAGGTGGTCGGGGCGTCAGCCGTGGGGTTGGTGGCGGCGTCACCGTCGAAGGCCTGGGCGTCTACGGCCTGCGCACCGGTGTTGGCGTTCTGTCCGGCGAAACCGCCATTGGACAGGAACCACATGCCCAGCAGCAGGATCGCGGCCGCGCCCGCCGACAGCAGAAGGATGACCAGGATCCGCCCGCCAGGCCGTGCGCCCCGCACGAGTTTGGCGTCGACGGGGCGCCCGTCGTGGACGGCGTCGGCGGCCTCGGTGTGGGGATCTGTCTGTTCTGGTGTCATGTCGGTTCCGCCCGCTTTGATGGAATATCCGAATGAACGCGGCTTACAGCGTGGCTGTTCCGTCGGGAGCCCCGGCGCGACCCGTTTACCGGCATTCACGCGTCAGGCGAAAAAAATTGGGTACGCACGGAACGGGAATCCGGAATGCTCGTTCTCAATCTGCGGAGGCGACGACGCCCCCCCGACTTGAGACTGGCCACAGCCAGTCTGTCGCCTCCGCGCCTCATTCTCGATGATGCCACTTCAGGGCGGTCCGACAGGGCCGCCCTTTTTCTTTGCGCCCGCTCGACACCGGCCGCCGCTTGCACGACAAGCGGGTCTGGAAACGCAACGCGCCCTGACGGCCTTAACGGCGGCCGGGCCAATCGGGAGACGACCATGCCCCTCAATCGTCAGTGGATCCTGCGCAAACGCCCCGAAGGCCTGGTCAGGGACGACGACCTTGAACTGGTCTCTCTTCCGACCCCCGACCTCACGGACGGCCAGGTTCTGGTTCGCACCATCTATCTGTCGCTGGACCCCACCAACCGCACCTGGATGAACGACAAGGTCGGCTACCTGCCGCCTGTCGGTCTCGGCGACGTGATGCGCGGCCTGACGCTGGGCGTTGTCGAAGAGACGAAATCGGATCGGTTCAAGGTCGGCGACGTCGTCACGACGGCCATGGGCGGCTGGGCCGACTATGGCGTCGTGCCAGACAGCGGCGTGTCGCGAGTCCACCGGGCGCCGGGCCTGCCCCTGACGGCCAATATGTCGGTGATGGGGATGACGGGGCTGACCGCCTATTTCGGCGTCGTCGATGTGCTGAGGCCGCAACCGGGTCAGGTGATGGTCATCTCGGCGGCGGCCGGCGCCGTGGGGTCCATCGCCGGTCAGGTCGCCAAACAGAAGGGCGCTCACGTCATCGGCATCGCCGGCGGCCCCGAGAAATGCCGCTGGCTGATCGAAGACCTCGGGTTCGACGCCGCCATCGACTACAAGGGCGAGGATGTCGGCGACGCCCTGGACCGGCTGGCCCCGAAAGGCGTCGACCTGAATTTCGAGAATGTCGGCGGCGACATCATGGTGGCGGTCTGGAACCGGCTGAATCTGCATGCCCGCATGGCTGTCTGTGGCATGGTCTCGGCCTATAACGCCACCAAACGTCCACCTTCGCCGGACCTCAGCCGTCTGATCACCCACCGGATGACCATGCAGGGCTTTCTGGTCATGGACTACGCCCCGCGCGCCCGTGAAATGGTCGCCGAGATGGGCCCGTGGCTGGCCGAGGGCAAGGTCAAGTGGAAGGTTCACGTCGACAACGGCCTCGAGGGCGCTTTGACGTCGCTGAATCGCTTGTTCACCGGCGACCACGACGGCAAGCTGTTGGTGCGCGTGTCGGAAGAACCGACCGGCTGAGGAGTCCCGTCCTGTGAGCTACGCCCAATGAGTGACGCCCTGCACGTCCATTTCGAGGATCTGGAAAACGGCCAAGTCTTCCAGCTGGGCGCCATCGCCGTGGACGAACCCTCGATCGAGGCCTTCGCCGAACGGTTCGCGCCGGGCTGGGACGTCGCCTATGGCGCGCCCGACGCCATGGTCTATGCCCTGTGGTCGCGGCTGGCCGCGGAAAAGGCCGCCGGCTGGGCCCAGACCAAGGTCCTGGCCGTCGACGGCCTGCGCTTCATGCGGAACCCGCCGCCCGGCGAACTGCTGCGCGGCCGGATGACGGTGATGGGCAAGGATCCGGTGGGGGACGAAAAGGGCATCGTCATCGCCCAGCACGACCTGCTCGACGAGGGCGGGCGGCTGGTGTTCAGCTGTCTGACGCGGGCGCTTTTCGTCAGGCGCTGAATACAAAAAAGCCCCGCCGGCGGACCGGCGGGGCTGATTTTCAGAAGCTCATGCGATCAGGCGTTCGCCGCCACCGGCGCTTCGGCGGCGCGCTGGAAGGCCAGGGCGATCAGGCGGTCCCAGCCCAGCAGCGACACCAGGTGGGCATAGATCTGGCCCAGGGCGCCGTTGTCGCGCAGTTCGGCCAGCTTCTCGATCGGCAGGGCCTTCACCTTGTCTTCCGACACGGCGAAGTACTCGGCCAGCTTCTGAGGTTCGCCAGCCACGCCGTTGGCGTCGCGGGGGGTGAAAACGGCTTCACGGATGTGGAACAGGTCCAGATCGGTCAGCAGCTTGACGAAGCTGTCCGTGCGCTGACGCTCCTGTTCGAAATTGGTGCAGAACTCCATCGCCTGGTTGACGTAGGCGCTCGGCTGACCGTCGACGAACAGCGGGGACTGGGCGTCCTCCGAGATGAATTTCGCAGCGCGATCGATGCACAGGATCATGCGGTCAGCCGGCTGGTCGTTGGCGAAGACGAACGGATAGCGGCGGACGTAGGCGGGGATGTAGGCTTCCGGCTTGAAGTCGCCTTCGGCCGAAACATACAGGTTCTCGCCGGTGCGCAGGCCCATGACGGCCAGAGGCTGCTTGCTGTCGCCCAGGAAAATCACGGGATAGGACAGGGCCGCGGGGGCGAACTCGGTCACGGTCAGCGGCACGACGTGCGTCTGGGCGACGAAGGCGTAGGGCTTTTCGACGGGGTTGACGCCCAGCTTGCCGTGGACCTCGGCCGACAGGGGCTCGGGCTGGCTGTAGAAAAGGACGGAGCCGTCCAGCTGGCCGCCGGCCGAAATGGTGTTTTGCGCGGTTGTGTCGGTCATGGACGCGTGAAGCTCTGGATTGACGGAAAGGCGGGCCTTCTAGCGGAACCCGGCCCGCGCGGCAAACGAAGCCGTAGGCATCCTCCCGCGACGCCCCGCATCCGGCCCGATGGACGGCAGGCCGGATGCGTTGGCGAGGCCTAGAACCGGTAGGCGACCCCGACGCGCAGGTTACGGCCCGGCAGAGGGGCGATGTCCTTCAGGAACGAGACGTGTTCACGCGCCTCCTCGTCCGTCAGGTTACGGGCCTCGGCGAAGACGGTGACGTTGCGGTCGGCCAGCGGACGCCAGGCGGCCGACAGGTTCAGCAGCGTATAGTCGTCGGTCGGCAGCTCCAGCTCGGCGACCTCTTCCTGCTTGCCGACGTGACGCACCTCGACGCTGGCGTCGAACGGGGTCGAGGTCCAGGCCAGACGACCGGTGACCGAATAGGGCGGTATGCGTGCGGCGGGGCCCAGATCCGTGTCGGCCTTGACGTAGTCGGCGGCCCCTTCGAGCGACAGCTTGCGATCGCTACTCTCCCACAGGGCGTAGGCCCCCTCGATCTCGAAGCCCCGGAAATCGGCGTCGGTCTGGACGAACTGGTAGACAGGAAAGTCCTCGCCATCGAAGTCAAACGTGTCGCCGGTCGGACGCTCGTCGATGTAGCCGTCGTATTTCGAAGCATACAGATGCAGGTCGCCCGTGAAGCGGCCGCGGTCATAATGGGCGGTCGCCTCGATCGTGGTGACCTTCTCCGTATCCAGCGTCACGTCGCCGGTCTCGTAGGCGGCCGTGGCTATATGGACGCCGTCGGCGAACAGTTCGACCTCGCTGGGCGCGCGCTCATTGCGGGCCAGACTCAGGCCCAGGAACAGGCCGGTCGCCGGGCGGACGAAGACGGCCGCCGATCCGGACCAGTTGTCGAACTCGCGCTCCAGCCCGGTCACACCGCCGATGGGGGTGGCGGCCAGGGTGCGGCGGTCGTATCGCAGCCCGCCCTCGAAGCCAATCGCGCCCCGGTCCAGACGCTGGATCGTATAGATCCCGACCTCGTCGACGTCGCTGGTCGGCACGAAGGCCTCGTCGCCGATGGCCTCGAAGGTCCG